>Ga0210384_10000158_pt1 | contig 103620 bp, 81 predicted proteins | sample IncBWH2MmetaG_FD_160574 | JGI IMG/M metagenome (GOLD analysis project Ga0210384, IMG submission 160574) | Forest soil microbial communities from Barre Woods Harvard Forest LTER site, Petersham, Massachusetts, United States - Inc-BW-H-2-M | ecosystem: Environmental > Terrestrial > Soil >... | reverse complement strand
GTCACGGTTCTTCCACCCGTCCTTGTCTCGCTCTCGGTGACTCCTGCCAATTCCGTTGTTTTGCCTGTAGCAGCGCAACAATTCATTGCAACTGGAACCTTTACGGATAGCAGCCAGCAAAATCTGACGGCCAGCGTGACGTGGACATCCAGTCCGGCCGCTATCGCAACCATTAGCAATGCTTCTGGGTCGCAAGGACTTGCCGCCGGTGTGGCCACCGGTCTGACTGCGATTACAGCAACCTCGGGAGCTGTGAGCTCATCGACTACGCTCACTGTTGGGTTCGCGCCGACGGGGAGCTTGAATACGCCTCGCAATAGCAATACCGCCACATTGCTTCCAAACGGCAAGGTCCTGATTGCGGGTGGCTACGACTACAACTCAGGCTTCTTGGCCACCGCGGAACTGTACGATCCGACGACCGGGGCCTATACCCCGACCGGCAGCATGACCACGCCGCGGCTCGGGCACACGGCGACCTTACTCAACAACGGAAAGGTCTTGATCGTGGGAGGCGAAGTTTCTTCCAGCGTCTACACGGCGAGCGCCGAACTCTACGATCCGGCTTCGGGGACCTTCACGGCTACCGGGAGCATGAGCGTGGTTCACTACGCTCATTCCGCTACTCTTTTGAATAACGGGAAGGTTCTAATTGCGGGCGGCTACAATCCCGCAAACGGTTATCTCGCTGACGCGCAACTCTATGACCCTGTGTCGGGAACCTTTAGTTCGACCGGAAGCTTGGTTGTTCCTCATTACGGACACACAGCAACACTGTTGAACAACGGAAAAGTATTGATTGTCGCCGGCTACAATGCGGCCAGCGGTTCGTTGGCGGAAGCCGAACTGTACGATCCGGTCGCGCAGGCTTTTTCAGCCACTGGAAGCTTGAATACCGCCCGATCCTATCCTGCCGCGACGTTGTTAAACGAAGGAACCGTTCTGTATACCGGTGGCTACGTCTATGCAAGCTCGCCCTATCAACTTTCCAGCGCCGAGCTTTACAATCCGACGACAGGGACATTCACTACTACTTCGGGCAACCTAAGTACCGCCCTTTACGGTCATAGTTCCACACTTCTCACAAACGGGATGGTTTTGCTCGCGGGTGGGGCCAATAATGCGAGTTATTCGCTCAACCAGGCCGAGCTTTATGACCCGTCTGTACAAACATTTTCAGTCACGGCGGGACTGACGACTCCGCGCGTGTCGCAGCAAGCCACGCTATTGACCAACGGACAGGTGCTCATGACGGGTGGTTTGACGGCAAGTCAGGTGAATGTGCCGAACGGTGAATTGTACGTGCCGCCGTCAGTCAATCTGACAAATCTTGTTTCTATTGCCGTGGCTCCGGCAAATCCAACGCTAATGACGGGCGCGTCCCAGAAGTTCACAGCCACAGGCACCTTCAGCAATAGCAGTACCCAGACCCTTGCATCGGTAGTCTGGAATTCATCGAATCAAACTGTCGCCAGCATCACGAACGACACGACCAACCAAGGCACCGCGATCACACTTTCGGGAGGCACAGCGACGATCACGGCCTGCGACGGTTCCGTTTGCGGATCGACGACACTGTCCTCACTGTTCCCGGTGGTTTCACTCTCCGGGAACAGCTTGACGTTTGCCAATCAAAATGTAGGAACGAGCAGTAGCGCTCAGACCGTGACCCTAACTAACACCGGCACTGGTCCTTTGACCATTTCAGCGCTGGGATTGGCAGGTGCGAATCCGGGGGATTTCATCGAAACCACGAGCTGTCCAGTTTCGCCGAGCGTTCTAGCTGCCGGTGCCAACTGCACGATCAACCTGAAGTTCCAGCCCACTGCGACGGGAACGCGCTCGGCCAGTGTCTCGATCGTAGACAATGCAGCAGGCAGTCCGCAGACTCTGGCGCTCTCTGGCACCGGGACTTTGCCCAGCATCACGCTGGCCCCGGCGAGCCTGGCCTTCGGGAATCAGGTCATCAATATCACCAGCGCGGCAAAAACGATCACGCTTACGAACCCTGGCTCAGGAACCTTGACGATTTCTAGCATTCAATCAGCGGGTGCCAATGCAGCCGAATTCACGCAAACCAATACGTGCGGCGCAACCGTTGCAGCAGGAGGCTCGTGCACCATTTCCGTAAAATTTGCACCGGTTACCGCAGGAGCTAAAGCCGCATCCATCACAGTGACGGACAACTCCTCCGGTAGTCCACATTCTGTGGCGTTAACCGGCACCGGGATACTTCCTTTCACGGCCACGCCTTCTCCGCTCGCTTTTGGCAATCAAGGTGTCGGAAGCACCAGCGCCGCGAAGACAGTAACGCTGACGAACAATAGCTCCGTCGCTGTCACCATTTCATCGACCGTAATCAGCGGCGCTAATTCTACTGACTTCGCAAAGTCCGCAACAACGTGCGGCGCATCTCTTGCTTCGAAGGCTAGCTGCACAATCAGCATTACGTTCACGCCTTCCGCTGCCGCTCCAGAGTCGGCGACACTGACCATTACTGACTCTGCCGCGAACAGCCCGCAGTCGGTGTCACTGACAGGAACTGGAGTCGCGCAGGCAACCGTCGCTCCAGTCACACTCGCCTTTGGCAATCAAGGCCTCTCAAACACCAGCGCTCCCAAGGCAGTGACACTTACCAATAACACAAATGCTTCGATCAGTTTGTCAGGGAACACAATCTCTGGAACAAATGCCAGCGCTTTTGCGGTTTCCGGCACAACTTGTGCTGCATCACTCGCAGGGCACTCCTCGTGCACGATCAGCGTGACCTTCACCCCGGCAACCACAGGTGTAATGACCGCAACGCTTTCGATTGCGGACAGTGCCAGCAACAGTCCGCAAACAGTAAATCTCACCGGCACCGGTTTGCAGCCAGTGACACTTTCCGTGGCCACAATGGTCTTCGGAAACCAAGGGATCAACAGCACCAGCGTGGCAAAGACTGTTATGGTCACAAACAACAACAGCGTGGCACTCACCTTTGCCAGCATTGTTGTAGCGACAACAGTTGGCAATTCGAATGATTTCGCTCAATCGGCGACAACGTGCGGCGCTAGCATCGGTGCCCACGCTTCATGCGCCGTTAGTGTTACCTATACACCGACCATTGCAACCGCGGAAGGCGGAACGCTCACCTTAATGGACTCCGCGGGGAACAGCCCGCAAACAGTGAGTTTGACTGGCACAGGTGTAGCCCAGTTCACTCTTTCCGCCACGACTCTAGCGTTCGGGAATCAAGCTATCGGCACCACGAGTGGCGCCAAGAGCGTAACGATCACCAACAACACGAGCTCTGCAGTTGCCTTTACCTCTTTGGGTTCTCCGGGAGCAAACTTCAATCAGTCGGCAACGACATGCGGCACAAGCTTAAACGGACATTCTTCCTGCACGATCAGCTACACCTTTTCTCCCGCGACGGCTACTGCATACTCCGTCACAGTGCAAATTACGGACGGCGCATCGAATAGCCCGCAGTCCTTGGCACTAACGGGAACAGGGCTGGTTCCTGTTGCGGTTACTCCGGCAACGCTGACGTTTGCGGCGCAAACGGTAGGCACGACGAGCGCCGCGCAGGTGATAACCTTGAAGAATAACCTTGCCACGACGTTGACAGGGATCAGCATCAGCAACGCAAATGTCGCGGAGTTCCTGCAATCCGCTACAACTTGCGGAACCACCCTGAATGCAGGCGCGAGTTGTACCATCAGCATCAAATTTAAGCCTTCCGCCACGGGGACCCGTTCGGGAATGTTGTCCGTTAGCGATAGTGCGGTCACCAGCCCACAGTCCGTCAGCTTGACAGGAACCGGTAAATGAATCGCTAAGACTGATGCGGAATAACCAAACCGCCGCTGTACATGCGGCTGACGACTGAAATACAATCGGAAACTAGCGAGCGGGCGTAGTTCAATGGCAGAACGGGAGCTTCCCAAGCTTCCTCTAGCAAACCCTAACACGCTGAACTGGCGGCACTTAACTGAAACAACAGTCCTAGTAATTGGAAAATGATGGAAAACGGAGCGGGCTTTAGTTTACGCGCGTAAGAGGTAGGCCTGAAATAACTTCACGGGAATCGACTCAAAGACAGAGCCAGACTGGTTCGAAAAAGAGCGGTGTTTCAACGGCTTACTTCGTAACTCATGTGGATCCGGTCGAGCGCCTGCCTCCCACGCAGGGGCGCTACCGAACTAATGGAGCTCCTCAGTCCAGGCAGACGTTCTATCTAGTTTAAGTATCTGGAGTAGCCCCCCTGGAATGAGACAATTTTGGATTGAACACTTTGCGGGACCAGAAGCCGTGTAGGCGAGTCGAGTCCGACGAGTACTTCCGGGTTGCCGACCATCGGGGAGTTGTAGCCTGGCGGCTCAAATCGAGGATCAGTTACAGCAGTGGCGCGATGCTTGGATAGCTTCCCATCCTTCCCTCGCGATGAGCGGCACCAGGGCCAAGGCCGCGATCGGGTCTGCCCACGGCGCGTGAAAGATCAGGTTTGCCAACAGTCCTGCCAAAGCGATCAGTGATAAGTGGCCACAAAGAGCAGATTCGGTTGCATCCGCTCGCAAAGACGCACTCCCAACTTGAGTTGCCAGCTTCCGTTTCTGACTCGCCAGCCATGGCATACCGATGGCTGCCACAATCTCTCCTGGGCACTAGTGGAACGCATCGAACGGTTCTGGCATCATAGTTAGCAAGCCCTCCGAGGATTCTATGTCTGGGACATGTTCGGACCCCAGCGGGAATAATTCACACGTCTGTATGCAGATTCGGTGCCCGAAGTGCGGCACGGAGATGCTTCTTCACGTCGGATTGACACCCGATACCAGCAACAATTCGATTTCCTGCATCACTTGCCAGAACAAGTTGATTCCGCTCATACCTGGGCCTATTGTTAGCGGCCCGTTTGCAGTGAGTGATTAGCGTGAGCACAGAATTCCTCGACCGTCTAGCGAGCCAACTTAAAATTGGCAAGGACCCTGTCAGTCGTCGTGCCATCGAGCGGATATTGGACGTTATAAAGAAGAGCTATGAGGATGGCAAATATGAAAGCCCCGTCGAAGCGGAAAGAGATTTCCGACAGTTGGTTGGACTGTGTGAAGATGGCACGTAGAGTGCGTGTGAAACGAGATTGAATAACGGACGTTGCCTTGGCTGGGATAAAGCCCAGCCAGGCCTAGAGTCAAAGACTAGGAGGTTTACATGCATTTTAGGTTCATATTGGCTAGTTTACTGCTGGTTTCATACTTGATGGTTGGTGGAATTCCTAATCTCGGTCAGGTTCGGCCTTCGGAGATGCACGGGCCGGATATGCAAGAAAAAAGATTGCTTGTCAATCTAGTTCGCGTAATCAACACAGCCCAGATGACGTACAGAGATACAGAGGGTGGGTCATTCGCGGAATGGGATGCTCTTGTTGCGAGCCAGGGATTCAAGAAAGCAATTGACGAATTCTCGCGCAGCAGCCCAAGATTGAAAGACTTCAATTTCGGCGCTCCAACGGAAATTGTGTCGGGATGGCGACTCTGCCTGATGGTGTCTCAGGACAAAAAATCCTACTCGATAGCTCTTACCAGTAAATCTGATAAAGGATGCTCTTATGCGGTTGTCAGTGACGACGAAGGATTGATACGGGAGGCCAGAATAATTGGCTGTTCAGAGTCTTCCAAAGCTGGGACACTGCCTGCTAGTGCTTCTCAGTGATTCATCTGGTAAAGTTTCGAGCTGCTAACGCGCCATTTTCTGAAGCGTGTACAAAATAAGCTTGCGATCTTCTTCTTTGGCCTTACCCAATAGACGGCGAAGTTTGTTGAGAAACCTCGCGTCTTTGCCTGAACTGCCCCACAACCCGTCACCAGAAGATTTTCGCTTGAAAACATCAGGCGCTTTCGCTGGTTCGTCGCCCATTTTTCCATCTCTCCGTAGCATTTGTCAGAGGCAAAGGCCCGAGTTTCTGTGCGGGAATTCAGGATTCCCGGTTTCGCGCCGCGGTATTTCTCTTTGACTGGAGATCGCTAGGAGCGCAGTGCCACCACCGTGAAGGTGAAGAAAGCAAGAATTACCTTCTGCAATCTCGACTGCACTAGGTTCTGCACCTTCAGGTGTTCCCATGATAATGAAGGCACGCGAGATAAATAGATGCGGCCTTGAAAAGGCCCGGGAAAAAATCACCAACCTGGGCAGGAGCGCCCCACTTTTTCGGCTTTGCACCGCCCAAGAGTTCTTGGGGTCGCTCCCGCCCAGTTGCCGCGTGGCCTAGACAGCAGTTTGTCCCATGTAGCGCCGCCCGTAGCAATCTTGCCAATGAGCCGCGCACGAAATGTTCCTTACAGGCCCCCATAACGAACTACCTTTCTTGAAATATTGTCGTCTTCAAGCGACACATTTTGCTTTTCCTACACTGAATAGGTATGTAGGGGGATAAATGTCTCGCTATCCAGAAGCACAAGCACATTACAGATTTCACTTTCTAACCCACTTCACCACCCGACGGCGGGAGCGAGGCACGACCGATACAGGTTTCCCGTATCGCGTCGCGGGGACAACCCCGCTCCTGCCGACCAGATTTGGGAATGACAGTGAACGGGACCCGAACGACGCAGTTCACCCTCACTTTCACCATTGGGTTCACTCTTCGGACCATGTAAGTCATAGACAACTTGGAAATTGTTCTAAACGCAATGATGAATTTGGACGCGCACAAAACACCGGACTGGGCGGGAGCGACCCCACTTTTGACGGCTTTCAGCCGCCCAAACCAAAGTGGGGTCGCTCCCGCCCGTCACGCAGGAAGCGTGACCGTTTTGGCCGCGTGCAGGAATCGGAGAATGCGATTCGTAATACCGGGCGTAAGACAAAGCGCATAGGAGGAAATGAAGAGCAAGATGGCAATTATCAAGGCACCACCCAAACAACCGAAGTCAGTGACGATTCAGGCTCGAGTCGAGGAGTCGGTCAAAACGCAGCTCGACCAATATGCAAAATTCATCGACTCCACTCCCTCATACGTCATCACGGAAGCTCTGAGAGTCCTGTTCAAACGCGATGACGAATTCAAAGCTTGGCTAGGCCAACGGCCCAGCGACGGAAAGATTCACGAACTCAAGGGAGGCGGACTCAAAGAGACCGCGTAACACAATGAAGGACGCACCAACACAACTCGACACTCGCGAGAACACAGCGTCGTCAAGACGGCATGCCTCGCGTCCGATGAAACGCATGAGTGGGCGTTCACAGCCGGCCTCCAGTGGAGCGGAAGACTATTCGGAATCAAACGCATTTTTGAGGAGGCGCAACGGGGCCACAGTGGAAAGAGATAACGAAAAGCTTTTAACGATCCAGCAAGTAGCCGATCTATTGCATGTTCCGGTTTCTTGGGTCTATGGAAGGACGCGAAAGCGTTCGATAGAGCGCCTGCCCGGTATCCGCTTAGGCAAATATTGGCGCTTTCGTGAAGAAGAGATTCACGCATGGGTGGAAAGTCAACGCGGAGGCCACCGTGCCGCTTGACACCGGCGCTACACTCAGAAGTGACATAGGAAAAGGCAGACGAGCCAACCTCAGAATGGAGAGGAAAAGGATGGCTCGTAGCCAATATCAGAATGGTTGTTTGTTCGTTCGCGGTAAGCGTCGGAAAGTATGGGTCGCACGATGGAGGGAAGACGTGATTCTCGCTGATGGATCAGCCGACCGGGTGATGCGCTCGGTTGTGCTCGGTCCTGTGAGCGAAATCGCGGGCCGTCGTGAAGCTCGCAGACTATTAGACGCTCATCTCAACCCCGTTAACCAAGGGCAGTACCGTCGGGAAGGCACGATGCTGTTTTCGCAATTCATCGCAGACTGCTTTGAACCCGGTGTACTGCCAACACTCAAGTATGCGACGCGGGAGATTTATTCACTCCTGCTCCGCAAACACTTGATCCCACGGTTTGGTGGACATCGCCTGTGCGATATCTCCAGAGTTGAAGTTCAGCACTACCTTTTGGAGAAACTCAAACAAGGATTCGCATGGGAGACCACCAACCATCTGCGACATCTCCTCAGCAAAGTGATGGGAACAGCTGTCAATTGGGACTACGTCCTGAATAATCCCGTGCGCGGCGTAACGATGCCAGAAAGGACGCTAAAACGTCCTCACAGGTTTCTAACGGCAGAAGAAGTTCGGCGGCTCATAGCCGCGAGTAACGAACCTCTCCGCACGATCATTATTCTTGCGACAATGACTGGACTGCGGATCGGGGAAATCCTCGCGTTGCGATGGGGACGAATCGATCTGCTTCGTGGGACATTGCGCGTGGCAGAGACCTGTTACAAAGGGCACTTCGGTTCGCCCAAAACACGAGCAAGCCGACGTGAAGTTCCGTTGGCTGCCGCAGTTGTGCGTGAACTGAAAAACCTCTATTCGCGTTCAGCAGAACACTCTCAAGACGCATTGGTATTCTCTAGAAACCAATGCCTTCCGCTCGCGGCGGACAATCTCAGAAAAAAGGCATTACGAACCGCGTGCAAGAGAGCTGGTCTGCAACGAATCGATTGGCATGCTCTCCGTCACACGCACGGCACATTGTTGCATTCGCAAGGAACTCCTTTGAAGGTTGCACAGGCTCAGCTTGGACACTCACACATGGCGACAACTTTGGAAGTCTATACACACGCCAGCGGGAGTGCCCAAAGAGACGCAGTGAACCTGCTTGAAGAGCAATTGTTCCCAAATGTTCCCAAGTTGGAGAGTTGCGGAAGTATCGCGGAGACAGAAGGTCAGTTAGTTCAGTAAGTTAGTGGTCGGGGCGCCCGGATTTGAACCGGGGGCCTCCTGCGCCCAAGGCAGGCGCGCTACCAGGCTGCGCTACGCCCCGATGTGCTTGGCTTTTCATTTTAGCTTACTTTGTGCATTCGTGGCCACTGCCCAGGATCCAGCTGTGCTGCAGCTATGTTCGATCTTAGGAACTTTTAGGGCTGTATTGGAACGATATTCTCCCCTTCCTGTAGCCGAAAGTCAGACTCTTCCAATTTGACGGAAGTTTCTGTCACTAATAGGCGCACATGCGGAGTCCTACCTGGCCCCTGGGCGACTCGTTAGCTCGCGCCTTTACGTTGAAGAAGGCGCAACGCACTAGCCAGTTGTTGACATCGGTCGATAAACTCTTTGACTCTTTCTGTTTGGTCAGCAATACTTGAGTTCCCTTCCAGAATATCGCCCTAGAGCTGCCTGTCCTCCTTCTTCAGCTCACGGGAACCACAAGCCAGGATAGTCATTGTGTGAGTCGGGTGCCCTCCGCGGCACTTTGACCCACACGGCTTCAACTGACTTTCGGGCAAGGGAATGATGAAAACAAGCACCCAACTGATTTGCGCCGGAGTGCCCGCTCTCCCACCACTTTCATGGAGAAGTAGCCCGGTCCATTTCTTAGCGCTTCCCCAACAGACTGATGATTGCGAGAAAGGGCGGAGATGTACCCCAGGTGATCCCCGCAACCCACAGCCACGGTTTTTCCGGCTTCAAGCGCGTAGTGCTGACGAGCGAACCCCTCAAGGAGGCCGGGAATGCAACTGAGGTCAACTCGGCGCGGGAGGCAAGAGGCAACCAGGATCCTTATCGCCGATGATGATTTGATCACGCGGCGTCTACTGCAAAAAACATTGGAGCGCGCAGGTTACGAGGTTGTGGCCGTCGAGAACGGGCACAGGGCGGCGGAAATACTGTCCAGTCAAATTGGCCCGCGGCTGGCGCTTTTGGATTGGCTTATGCCAGGGCTCAACGGGCCCGAAGTCTGCCGCGAAATACGCAGGCATTCCGAGTATCCCTACATCTACATTATCTTGTTAACTGCAAAAACTTCCAAAGTGGACGTCGTCGCCGGTCTCGAAGCGGGCGCCGACGACTACATTACCAAGCCCTGCGATGCGGAGGAACTGAAGGCCCGCTTGCGCTCCGGTGAACGCATTCTGAAACTGGAAGACAAACTGACCTACGATGCTCTGCACGACCCACTCACGCAGCTGCCCAACCGCTCTTTCTTCCTGGAGCGATTGACCCTGTGCGTCAGCTGGGGAATGCTCCACCCGGACTATAAGTTTGCTGTGCTATCCATCGACATGGATCGCTTCAAAGTTGTGAATGACAGTCTGGGCATCTCAGCAGGCGACTGGCTTCTGGTGCAGATTGCGGACCGCCTGCTTGGCTCTATCCGGAGGGATGACGCGCTCTTGCGTACAGCGGAAGTTGGGGGAATGGCGGGTCAATCAGAGGAAGTCGGCATATTAGCGAGACTGGGAGGTGACAAATTCACTATCCTGTTGGATAACATCCGGAACGCTAGCGAAGGGATTCGCGTGGCCGAACGAATTCAACAAAACATTCAGGAGCCTTTTGATCTCGATGGACAAGCGGTGTTTACCACAGCGAGTGTTGGCATAGCCTTTAGCGGAACTGGCTATAGCGCGGCCGAGGACATGCTAGGCGACGCAAATACCGCGATGGCGCGCGCCAAGACTCTCGGCAAAGCGCGCTATGAAATGTGCGATCCCTCCATGCATGCTACTGCTGCGGGCCGCTTCCGCCTGGAGACGGACCTTCGCCATGCCACCGAACGGCAGGAATTCCGCGTCCACTACCAGCCGATCGTTTCCTTGCTCGATTTTCACATCACCGGCTTCGAAGCCCTGGTGCGCTGGCAGCGGCCGGAGTTTGGATTGGTGATGCCTGGCGGGTTCATCTCCGCCGCTGAAGATACTGGGCTGATTCTCTGGATAGGGAATTGGATTTTGCAAGAAGCTAGCCGCCAGCTGTGCGCCTGGAACTTGCAATTTCCGTCCACGCTTCCCTTTACCATGGCCGTCAATATTTCCGCCAAACAGTTTGCACAAGCCAATTTAGTGACCCAAGTCGGCCACATCTTAAGCGAGACCGGTCTTGCGCCTGACAACTTGAGGTTGGAACTCACCGAAAGTGTGACCATGCGCGATGAGGAGCGCACGACTCGAATTCTCAGCGAACTCAGAAAATTGGGTGTGCGCTTGTGCATCGATGACTTCGGAACTGGGTATTCGTCTCTGAGTTACCTGCGCCGGTTTGCCCTCGATATCTTGAAAATCGACCGTTCCTTCGTTTCCGACATGCTGATCAACAGCGAAAGCCTGGAAATCGTAAAAACCATTCTGAGCCTTGGAAGTAACCTGGGAATGAAGGTGATTGCGGAAGGCGTTGAGACACCCGAACAGGCCAGCCAATTGAGATCGCTTGGCTGTGAATTCGCTCAAGGTTATTTCTTTTCAAAACCTCTTGATTCAGCGGCGGTGGTGCGGGCCCTGGTGGCCTGCGAAGCCAACTCTTACACGCTTCCTCAAGAACCTTTTAGGCAGCTCGTGGCCCCAGTGAGGTGAGACGAAGATTAGCCCGTAGTCGGCTGGAAACTGGCTGGGAACTGGCTGGGAACCCTGGATTGACGCTGCATAGGGCTAATATAAACTTAAAGTCCCTTCGAAATAAACCGGCACGCGGCTACAGGCTGCCCTCTTTCAGCCCTCGGGATCGTGTCCGACTCAGTTTCTCCTTTTCCATTTTGGAGTGCGATGAAGATGAAGTCTCTATCTAGCCGCAAGCTGCAACTCGCGTTCGGGTCCGCCATTTTGGCTTTGCTCGCCGTGGGTGCGATCTCTTATCGCGGCATGGCCGAGTCCCGGGAGAGCGATCGATGGGTTCGGCACACGCACGAGGTCCTTGAGAGTCTTCAGAATTTACTCGCGGCAGTGCAGACCGTGGAATCGAACGCCCGCGGCTATCTATTGACTGGCGACGAATCCTTCCTCGAGGTCTACCGCGTCGGCAAAGTAAGGACGGAGAAGGAACAGGCAATCGTGCGTGACTTGACCGTGGATAACGCCGAACAGCAGCGCAGGCTTGATGCTCTGGTAGTGCTCGCCGCTCAGAAGTTCCAACTAGCGGAGAAAGTCCTCAGCTTGCGACGGACCAATGGTTTGGAGGCCGCCACTGATGCTATCCAAACAGGATCCGGCCGACAGATTATGGATGACTTTCAAAAGCTGATTAGTGAGATGCAGGATGAGGAACTGCGATTGTTGCGACTACGCGAGGCGGACTCTAAGCGACGTTTGGACCAGACCAAAACAGTTCTAATACTTGGAACTCTTTTGGGTATGTTGGTCGCCAGTGCCGCAGGGTGGAGCGCCCACCGCGATAGCTTTGCACGCGGGCTTGCAGAGGAGGCACTCCGAGATAGCGAAGAAAAATATAGGAGGCTCATCCAAGGAGTGCAGGACTACGCCATCCTGATGCTGGGTCCGCAAGGCGAGATTCGCAGTTGGAATCCCGGCGCGGAACGGATGACAGGTTGCAAATTTGAAGAAGTTGCAGGTCAGAACTATTCCCGCTTCTTTTCTCCCGAAGACCTCAAACGAGGCAGACCAGAGGAGATTCTTAGGATGGCGGCCGCAAGCGGCTTGTATGAAGAACAGGGGATGCGCCTGCGGAAAAATAGCTCCCGCTTCCTCGTGCGCACCACATACACCGCGTCGCGTGACTTAACTGGAATCCTGCGCGGGTTTTCCGTAGTCAGTCGCGACCTTAGCCAGGGTGCAGAGTCGGATGCGAAATACCGTGGGCTTTTGGAAGCTGCACCGGATGCGATGGTGGTGGTGAACCAGACCGGGGAAATCGTCCTCCTGAACGTCCAAGCCGAAAAACAGTTTGGATACAGCCGCGATGAACTCGTCGGGCAGAGAGTGAAAAACATCATTCCCGAAGGATTTGCGGAACGTCTCATTGCGGACGGAACTCGAAGCGCGGCCGACGCGCTGGCGCAACAAATCGGAACGGGGATCGAACTGATCGCCCGACGGAAGAATGGTACCGAATTCCCGATCGAAATCATGTTGAGTCCGCTGGAGAGCGCAGAAGGGACACTGGTGACGGCGGCGATACGAGACATCAGTGTGCGCAAGGCTGCAGAAAAACATTTGGGGCAGATGGAAGGCAGGTACCGCGGCCTCTTGGAAGCAGCACCTGACGCCATGGTGGTGGTGAACCAGGGAGGGGAGATCGTCCTCCTGAACGTTCAGGCGGAGAAACAGTTCGGATACCGCCGCGACGAACTCGTCGGCCAAAAGGTGAAGAACATCATCCCGGATGGTTTTGCGGAACGTCTGATCGCCGATGGTACGCGCACGGCGGCAGAAGCGTTGGCACAGCAGATAGGCACGGGGATTGAACTTATTGCACGACGGAAGAATAGAACCGAGTTCCCGATCGAGATTATGTTGAGCCCGCTGGAAAGCGCCGAGGGAACACTGGTGACGGCGGCAATCCGCGACATCACCATGCGTAAAGATGCAGAAAGGCATCTGGCACAGATGGAGGGCAGATATCGAGGGCTGTTGGAGGCAGCCCCTGACGCCATGGTAGTGGTGAACCAGGGCGGAGAGATCGTCCTCTTGAACGTACAAGCGGAGAAGCAGTTCGGATACAGCCGCGATGAACTCGTCGGACAGAAGGTAAAGAACATCATTCCAGAAGGCTTCGCGGAACGGCTCATCGCAGACGGAACGCGAAGCGCGGCGGAAGCTCTGGCTCAACAGATCGGAACAGGGATTGAGCTGATTGCGCGGCGGAAGAACAGAAGCGAATTTCCAATCGAGATCATGCTGAGTCCGTTGGAAAGCGCTGAGGGAACGCTAGTGACGGCGGCGATACGGGACATCAGCGTGCGCAGAGCTGCAGAAAGGCATCTGGCTCAGATGGAGGGCAGGTACCGTGGACTTTTGGAGGCAGCCCCAGATGCGATGGTGGTCGTGAACCAGAAGGGAGAGATCGTCCTGTTGAATGTTCAAGCGGAAAAACAATTTGGGTACAGCCGCGACGAACTCGTCGGGCAGAAGGTGAAGAACATTATTCCGCAAGGTTTCGCGGAACGGTTGGTCGCGGACGCTCTTCGATCCGTGGAAGACGCGCTGGCACAGCAGATTGGCACGGGGATTGAGCTGACAGGGCGGCGCAAAGATAGCAGTGAGTTTCCCATCGAGATAATGTTGAGCCCTCTGGAGAGCGCCGAAGGCATTTTGGTGACAGCTGCGGTCCGCGACATTACCACCCGCAAAACGGCCGAGGCGAATCTTCTAAACAAGATGGAAGAATTGAACCGCTCGAATGAGGAACTGGGGCAGTTCGCCTACATCGCCTCCCACGATTTGCAAGAGCCGCTGCGTATGGTTGCCAGTTACACGCAGCTGCTATCGAGACGCTACAAAGGAAAGCTGGACTCCGATGCCGACGAATTCATTGCTTTCGCGGTAGACGGTGCCAGCCGCATGCAGCGGTTGATCCAGGATCTGCTAGCCTATTCGCGCGTCGGCACAAAAGGAAGGGACCTGCTCGATATCTCCAGCGAAGAAGCGCTGCAGCAGGCACTCATAAACCTCAGGGGCGCTATAGAGGAAAAAGGCGCCTTGGTGACCCACGATCCACTGCCCGCTATCGTGGCAGACGATATGCAACTCATTCAACTCTTCCAAAACCTCGTCGGCAATGCCATCAAGTACCAAAACGCCGGAATCCCCAAAGTCCACATCTCCGCCTCCAGGAATGGCAGTAAGAAGTGGACGTTTTCGGTGAAGGACAACGGACTGGGAATCGACCCGCAATACTTTGAAAAGATTTTTGGAATGTTTCAGCGGCTCCACAAGCGGGAAGAGTTCGCCGGCACCGGCATCGGCTTGGCAATCTGCAAGAAGATTGTCGAGCGGCACGGTGGCAGCATTTCGGTCGAATCGCAACCCGGGCAAGGTTCCACCTTTCGCTTTGCCTTGGCGGAAAGCGAGAAAAAATCGTGAAGCTTATCGGAGGAGATGGTATGCCCATAGAAGTTCTTTTGGTTGAAGACAGCCCCGGCGATGTCCGGTTGACGCAGGAAGCTTTTCGCGATGCCAATAAATCCATCCATTTGCATGTCGCTTCCGACGGCGTGGAGGCCATGGCCTTTCTGAGACGGGAGGGCGCTCACGCGCATGCCCCTCGCCCGGAGCTCATCCTGCTGGATCTAAATCTCCCCAAAATGGATGGCCGCGAGGTTCTGGCTCTTATCAAGGAAGACGCCAGCCTGAAAACCATTCCTACCGTCATCCTCACTACATCCGAGGCGGAAGCGGACATCGTCAAAAGCTACCAACTCCAGGCGAACTGCTACCTCAGCAAGCCTGTACAGCTAGATGCCTTTGAGGTCCTCGTAAAGAGCATCAATGATTTTTGGCTGACCAAAGTCAAGTTGCCCCAGCAAAGGCAAAATGGATGAGCCCGAAATCGATCAAGATACTTCTCCTGGTCGAAGACAATCCCGGAGACGCCCGGTTACTGCGCGAGATGTTCAACGAGGAGGGCGCGCACAACACGGAATTGACGCATGCGGAGTGCATGAGAGACGCCGAGAGGCACCTCGCAGAGCGTGAAGTGGACATTATCTTGCTCGACTTGGGCTTGCCCGACGCGGAAGGAGTGACGGCCGTCCGGCGGGTCCGCGTAGCCGCGCCGCGCGTCCCCTTGGTTGTCCTCACCGGAAGGGACGACGAGGCGCTCGCGGCACAGGCATTGCAGGAAGGCGCGCAAGACTATCTGATTAAAGGTCAGATCGATTCCCGCGGCCTGCTTCGAGCCCTGCGCTACGCTATCGAGCGCAAGATCATGGAAGAGGCGCTGTTCGTGGAAAAGGAACGCGCCCAGGTCACACTCAATTCCATTGGCGACGCCGTTGTTTGTACCAATATCTCTGGAAATATCACTTTCCTCAATCTCGTCGCGGAAAGAATGACCGGATGGTCATGGCAAGAGGCGGCTGGCCGCCCCATGGCCGAAGTGTTCCAGATTCTGGACGCGGTGAGCCGCGAAACCACTCCGAATCCGATGGATGCGGCAATGGGGCAGGACCGAACCGTCCACATCCCGTCGAATTGTGTCCTCCTCCGGCGTGATGGATTTGAAACGCCTATCGAAGACTCCGTTGCTCCCATCCATGACCGGGATGGGAAGGCCACTGGAGCGGTCATCGTTTTCCGTGACGTAAGCACCGCGCGCGCCATGGCTGCGCAGATGACACACTCTGCCCAGCACGATTTTCTGACTGGCCTGCCCAATCGCATGCTCCTGAACGACCGCGTAAGCCAGGCCATCGTCCTGGCTCCTCGGCACTCGAAAAAAGTCGCCGTGCTCTTTTTGGATTTGGACGGTTTCAAACACATCAACGATTCCCTGGGTCATCCCATCGGCGACAAACTTCTCCAATCCATTGCAAAACGCTTGGTCAGTTGCGTCCGCAGCTCAGACACGGTGAGCCGGCAGGGAGGCGATGAATTTGTTGTGCTGCTTTCCGAAATGGAACAATCCGAAGATGCCGCCATCTCCGCGCTAAGAATCCTCCAGGCAGTCGCTGAGGTTCACACCATTGACCACCACGATCTTCACGTCACCACAAGCATTGGCCTGAGCGTCTTCCCGGACGACGGCAAGGACGCTGAGACACTCGTCAAGAACGCGGACACGGCCATGTACCAGGCCAAGGAAAATGGCCGTCACAGCTATCAATTCTTCAGGCCGGCTATGACCGTCCGGGCTGTCGAGCGCCAATCGATCGAGGAAAATCTTCGCCGAGCCCTGGAGCGCCAGGAATTCACGCTGCACTACCAGCCGAAAATCAGACTGAGGACGGGTGAGATTACCGGCGCGGAGGCTCTGCTTCGCTGGTCGCATCCGGTTCGAGGGCCTGTCTCTCCCACGCAATTTATTCCGGTAGCCGAAGATTGCGGTCTGATTCTACCGATTGGCCAATGGGTCCTTCGCGAAGCGTGCAAACAAGCCCGGGCATGGGTCGACCTCGGCCTGCCTCTGGGAACCATGGCTGTCAACATCTCCTCGATGGAGTTCCGGGACGACAATTTTCTTGAAAGCGTGTTCGCCATTCTCAGCGAGACTGGCTTGGATCCGCGATCACTAGAGCTGGAGCTGACGGAAAGCGTCTTGATGAAGCGCGCCGAGTCCGCTGCGTCCGTCCTCAAAACGCTGCGAGCAAGAGGAGTCCAGATCGCCGTCGATGATTTTGGGACGGGTTACTCGAGCTTGAGCTATCTGAGAAAGTTCCCAATTGATGCGCTGAAGATCGACCAGTCGTTTGTCCGCCAGATCACGTCCGCTCCTGACGATGCCACTATCGTGACGGCGGTCATCAGCATGGGCCGCAGTATGAAGCTGCGCGTCGTTGCCGAGGGCGTGGAAACGCGCGAAGAACTGGCATTTCTGCAGAATCACCAGTGCGATGAGGCGCAAGGCTTCTATTTCAGCCGGCCGGTACTTCCCCAGCAATTCGCCATACTGCTCAAAACCGGGATCCCCGAATCGGCCGTTGTTGTCCATCGATGAATACGCATCCCGCCGATGGATCGGCAACAACGCGCCTAAGGGCGGGTGTTGTTCGCAGACGTGGGGCTGATGGTCTCAAACCCAATCGGAGGCAGGAAGTTGGCTGATGGAACTGTTTAACAAAACGATGTATGGCCAACAGCTTCCTGCACCTGTTGAGCCTGTCGAAAAACGCAGCTGTCCCCGATACCCATTCTCTCCTGCCGTCGAGGCAATCGATCTTCAAGCGGATATTCGAATTATGGGCAGGCTTTCAGATATCAGCCGGAACGGTTGCTATGTGGACACGATCAATCCGTTTGCCAAGGACGCTCCTGTCACGCTGACCGTCTCAAGAGACAACCAATCCTTCAAGACCCAGGCAAGGGTTGTTTATTCGAAGATGGGCATGGGCATGGGCCTCTTGTTCACCACCGCAGAACCCGATCAGCTCCGTGTGTTGGGTTCCTGGCTGAACGAGTTGGGCGGCGGGAAAGTGGATGGAGAAGAACAGTCGAACCTCTTTCTGCAACCCGAAATCGCAAAGAGCACAGACCCCGACGTGCGAAAAATTGTCAGCGAACTGATTGCCCTGCTGAACGGCAAGAACATTCTCAATGATTCCGAGGCGATGGGCCTGTTGCGAAAGCTCACCAAATAATTGGATTCGGGCGCCCATTCTCCAGCTGTAGATATCCCCATCTCAATAAGTTTCAGTCCACGCTCGTCAATGCGCACCGCCAGCTGATCCGGATCTAAATTTACGCGTCAAGAAAACCAGTGGCGCCCCGATCAGGTAAGCGCACCCAACCATTCAGAAACAAACAAGAAAACTGAGAAACGACGCCTGTTTTTGAATTAAGTGAAACAATTGAGCCTTTGCACGCTCCACGAACGTGGCAAGCGTGACGGTGATGGCGATGACCCAGGGATTCATCGCGGGACGGTAAGCTGCCGAGCTTGGGGCGTCAGCCATATTTGTCGCAGCGCTTCTGTCGAAGGCCAGTTCCTTCGATGCGCAAAGAAACCATTCGGTCGCATAAAGTATATGTTATACACTAGGAGTTGAGACCACTTGGTCTCTTTGACCGGACAGGAGGAATTCCGGAATGAGCAAAGGCGAGCAAACCCGCCAGGCCATCATCCGCAAGGCGGCGCCCATCTTCAACCAGAGAGGCTTTGAAGGCGCAGCCCTCTCCGACCTTATGCGCGCGACGGGTTTGGAGAAGGGCGGGATTTACAGGCACTTCGAAAGCAAACAGCAACTAGCGGGCGAAGCCTTCGACTACGCCTGGCAACTTGCCCTCGATGCAAGGTTTGGAGAGGCGCAGAAAATCCTCGATACGGTGGACCGGCTTAAACGGGTCGTTTTGAACTTCCGGGATCGCCGCGCAGGCCTAGTGCAAGGAGGCTGCCCGCTGCTAAATGCGGCCATCGATTCGGATGACGGCAACCCTGCGCTAAGAACCAAAGCCCGCCGGGCTTTTGGTTCCTGGCTCGGCCGTCTGCAATCCATCATTGAGGAAGGCCAAGAGCGAGGCGAAATCCGCTCCGCTGTCAATCCCACGGATCTGGCCACCCTGATTGTCACCACGCTTGAAGGGAGCTTGATGCTGGAACGGCTGCAACGGACACCCGAGCCGCTGAACATTGCCTGCCGCCACCTTGAGGAATATCTCGAAACGAACATTCGTGCGAGGAAGTCCAAAGCTTAGACGGAGAAAGCATGAGTACGCCGGAATCAAGCCTCCGACCTGACTCCTGGAGCAAGGCCAAAGCAAATGAGATGCCGGTGGGCCAACTGATCGGCTTTGAGACAAAAGAAGCTGCGGATGGCCGTGGCGTTGTCACGCTCTCTGCGGGATCGCAGCACGCAAACCCAATGGGCACGCTCCACGGCGGAATCTTGTGCGATATTGCTGACGCCGCCATGGGAATCGCCTTTGCCAGCACTCTGGCCCCCGATGAATCCTTCACCACCATTGAACTAAAGATCAATTTCTTCCGCCCGGTATGGAAGGCTCTCTTAAGGGCCGAGGGCAAAGTGGTGCGTCGGGGAGGTACTGTCGGTTACGTCGAGTGTGAAATCACTGACGAAAATGCCAGGCTGGTCGCAAAAGCAGCCTCCACTTGCATGGTTTTGAGAGGCCAGGGCGCCAAAGGGCGTTGAACTGAGGGGCACTCCAAGCGGGTTACTGGTTTTGACTCGTGGTCTCTATGGAGAGACACCCTTTTGCGGTACACTCTGCGCTCTCGAAGCTGGATGGCTGGTTGAACATGGCAACCACGTCGAAAATTATCAGACCACCGAGCAGCCTTGTGACTCTGGCTAACCCATCTAAATGGGCTACCTTCAACAAGATCACCGGGGCGGTCGTTTTGTTGCTCACGTTCGCCTTGCCTGGCTGCCGGCCATCTTCTCACGAGCCGGTAACTGTCACGTTTCTGGATGTGGAGTGGGATACCTCCACTTTGAACCCCGGATTAGCACACGAGTTACAAGACTTCACAAGAAAAACCGGGATCCAAGTCAATCGCGTTCCTCGCCCTGACGGCTCTCTTAATCAACTCACTCTGTGGCGCAAGCTGCTCCAGAAAGGCGCCGCCACTCCTGACGTCGTCAGCATTGACGTGATTTGGTCCGGTATATTGAACCAATACCTCATGGACCTAAAGCCCTACTTTGGTGACGAGCTTTCCTCCCAAAATCCGGTCGTGCTCGCCAGCTACACCGTCGGGGACAAGCTGGTTGCTATCCCGCATCACGCCTATATTGGTGTTTTGTATTATCGTCCGAATTTATTGCGAAAGTACGGCTATCTGGAGCCCCCCAAAACTTGGGATGAGCTTGAGAAGATGGCCACTCGCATTCAGGCTGGTGAACGGGCCAAAGGCCAGAAAGGCTTTTGGGGCTACGTGTGGCAGGGGGGCGTTACCGAAGACGTGACGTGCAGCGGCTTGGAATGGCAGATCAGCGAAGCTGGCGGACGAATCATCGAAGATGACCGGACAATTAGTGTGAATAACCCGCAAGTGATTCGCGCTTGGCAACGCGCCGCGCGCTGGGTTGGCTCTATTTCCCCGCCTGGGGTGACGGCTTACGGATTGTGGGACGCCCAGAATCTCTGGGGCTCTGGAAATGCCGCCTTCCTTCGCGGTTGGCAATCCGATTATAGTGTGATCACTGGTGGCTGGCCGTTTTCGGGGTTGCCTTCGTCGGCTTCCACCGGCAATTCCTCCCAGATTGGTCTAACCAGCGTTCCGGGCGGCACAGCAGGGCGAGCAAGCACTTTGGGTGGAAACGGATTGGCGATTTCACGAACTTCGGCGCACCCTCGCGAAGCGCTCGAGCTTATCCGGTTTCTTCTGCGAGGAGATGCCCAGCTGACGACCGGTAATGATCATTCCGTGCCCACTGAGGAAGTTGAGTTCTATGAACTGCCTGTGATGTTAGATCCGTATCCCCGGCTTGCCAAAATTAAGCAACACGGGGGCGGTCTGGTTGCGCGCCCTTCCATAGTTAGTGGTGAGAAATACGAACAGGTCAGCAGGGCGTACATCGGCGCCGTACGGTCCGTCTTGACCGGCGAAAAGATTCCGTCTGAGGCTGCTGCGGACTTGGAGAAGCGATTGGTGGAAATAACCGGATTCAGTCCGGGACCGCCCTCCAAGCTGAATTGATCTTCTCGCGAAAAGAGGTTTCTGAAAGCTTCGCTTGTCTTTTGACATCTCTCGGCTTGAGTCCGCGCTCAACTGATCTCGGCCAATTGTAATCGAAGCAAGCAATGGGGAGTCACCAGTGGTCGCGAAACTTGCCGGATGGGCGAAACGAGCTGGCAAAAGATCGTTTCGCCTTCATCGGCTCAACATCGGTCCTCGTTTGACGCTTTGCTTTGTCTTCATCATCCTTGCGATGTTGCTGGGAAACGCGGTTTTGCTCTGGCAATTCCATCAAGCTCGCGTTCAGACGGAGCGTCTAAACGGCGTCGACCAAGAGTTGATTATCGTCTTGCAAGCCCATACCAATCTTATGTCGTTTTATGAGCGCCTCGATACGCTTGCCCATTCTGAAAACACCGCCGAACTCGTGAACGAAGCGGAAATCCTTCATAACGACCTCCTTGAGGACAGCCGGCGCACCAGAAATGCCCTCACTAGTTTGCCGCCGGAGCAAAAGCTGGACCCGACGCTGCTGCCTACCCTTGAGGCAATTCAGGACGAACTGCCGGCAGAGCTCGGTGCCATCACAGACTTAGCCAAATTGAGGGATTGGCAGGCCGTTCGCTTGCGCCTGGCCAACCAGGTCCGTCCTCTGGAATCCAGAACTTCGGCTCTCGTCAAAAACATTGCTCAACAAGTCGCCAATCAACAAACCGAGGCGGTCCTGCAAGTTGTGCGCTTACAAAGGCGTATTCTTTGGATTGTCCCTCTGACTGCCCTATTCACGTTGCTCATCGCAGCTTTCCTAGGTTTGGCCATCACTCGCAGTATCACCGGGCCACTCGGGCTGCTCGTCGAAGGCTCGAAAGCGTTGGCCCGCGGAGAGTTTCAGCACCAGGTGCCGGTAATTGGCGACGACGAAATTGCCCAACTCGGCCAGGTTTCCAACGACACCGCGACGAGACTACGGACTCTCTATGAGACCTTGCGAAACAGCGAGGCATATCTTGAAGATGCCCAGCGACTCACGCATACCGGGAGCTGGGTCTGGAAGGTAGCGGGAGGGGACGCCTTACATCTGTCCGATGAGTGGTATCGCATCTATGGCTTCGATCCAGAAAAGGGGATGCCGGGTTGGGAAGAACGTCGGCAGCGCCTTCATCCGGAGGATCGAGAGAAGTGGCAAGGAGTCATCGACCGAGCCATTCGCGAAAAGTCGGAATACGATGTGGAATTCCGAATTCTTCTGCCAGACGGGACTGTCAAATACATCCACACGGTCGGCCATCCCGTCAAGCACTCGTCCGGGGAATTAATGCATTTCGTGGGCAGCTCGACGGACATCACCGAGCGCAAGCTCGCGGAACAGACGCTACGGCGGAGCGAAGGTTATCTAGAGGAAGCACAAAGGTTGAGCCAGAGCGGGAGTTGGGCATGGGACCTACGGACCGGCGCCATCTTCTGGTCGCAAGAGTTCTTTCACATTTATGAGTGTGACCCCGAGAAGACAAAGCCTAGTTGGTCGTACATTCTCGAAAGAGTTCACCCGGAAGATCGGCAAGGCGTCGAGCGGCGAGCGAAAATAGAATCAACACAGAAGGAGAGGGTAGATTCCGAAGGTGATTTTCGGATCATTTTTCCGGACGGAAGGATAAAGCATCTTCACTCGATCGCTCACCAGGTGATAAACGAGTTGGGCGAAATAACAGAAGTCGTCGGCACCACCATGGACGTGACCGAGCACTACGAAGCGAGAGCGGCTCTCGAGACTGCGTTTGAACAAATAAAAGAGTTAAAAGACCAGCTCTACAAAGAAAACATCGCGCTTCGCGAAGAAGTCGATAAGGTCTCCATGTTCGAGGAGATTGTCGGGTCTTCGGAGCCGCTTCGCCGAGTCCTTATTCAAGTTGCGAAGGTGGCTGCGACCGATTCGACCGTCCTAATCCTCGGCGAGACCGGAACCGGAAAAGAAATGATTGCCCGGGCTATTCACAGGCGCTCTAAACGCGCAAACCGGGCCTTTATCCGCGTGAACTGCGCGGCGATTCCGCCCACCCTCATTGCCTCCGAACTTTTCGGACATGAGAAAGGCGCTTTTACCGGCGCATCCCAGAAGCGGCTCGGCCGGTTCGAGTTAGCCGATGGTGGCACCATCTTTCTCGATGAGATCGGTGAACTACCGGCTGAGACCCAAAGCGCCCTCCTGCGCGTGCTCCAGGAACGTGAGTTTGAACGTGTCGGAGGCAGCCAGTCTGTCTCAGTGGACGCAAGGGTGCTCTCTGCAACAAACCGTGATCTGAGAGCGGCCGTGGAGGCCGGAGCCTTTCGCCAGGACCTCTTTTACAGACTGAACGTTTTTCCAATTCAGATGCCCTCGCTGCGGGAACGTGCGGATGACATTCCCTTGCTGGTTGAATACCTTATAGAACGCTACGCAAAGAAGGCTGGAAAAAAGATACGCAGCATCGACAAGAAGACCCTTCGACTGTTCCAGGATTACAAATGGCCCGGTAATATTCGCGAACTGCAAAATGTGGTCGAGCGGGCTGTGGTCTTGTGCGACAGCGAGACCTTTTCCGTCGAAGAATCATGGCTTAAGCGCGAATTGCCCCCCGAGTCGTCCCGCCTGAACGCTCTATCGAAGGGACTTGGCCGCCTGGACGAGACGAAAGAAAAGGAAATGATCGAGGCTGCCTTGGCGGAAACTGGAGGTCGGGTTTCGGGGCCCTCCGGCGCGGCCGCTCTGCTGGGTGTTCCGCGACAAACCCTCGAGTCCAAGATCGCCAACCTCCGAATCAATAAGCACAGGTTTAAGTCGGTCTAGTCTTCCGTAGCAAAACCTCGCGTACTCAACCGGTCGGTTGAATACACAGTCCATCTTTCCATTCTTCTTCGGCTAATCCTGCTCCGAACCTAAGCCTTAACTCCGGCCAAGTCCTATGTGAATTGCATGTAAGAGCTTGAGCTCAATTGCCGAAAATCAGCAATTGCTGAAATTGAGCAGAGATCTGAAATGCTAAATATATTGTTTTCAACTATTTGAAGAAGGTAAGCGGATTGCACATTTTCCCAGCACGGAAGGGCCAGGATGACACTAAGGATTGAAAGAACCTCCGAAAACGGCAAGAACACTTTCCGTGTGAGTGGCCGAATTGGTTTGGAGCATCTCGAGGAATTGAAAGCACAAACCGAGGGTATGGGGCCAGGAACAGTACTAGACCTGGAGCACGTAACGCTGGTGGACGTTGAAGGTGTGGGTTTCCTGAGCGAATGCGAAGCGAAGGGAATCGAGCTGTTGCACTGCTCACCGTATATCCGCGAGTGGATCGCAAGAGAACGGCAAAGATAGCCGAAAACTGGGGGAGATATGGCTTGTCAACGCGTGGTTGTTCCCATGGATGAGAACCTCGCAGTGGAGAATCTGGTCCTTCTTAGGGATCAGTGCGAGGGGCTGGATGAGAAAAGCCTGGTCGCGGCGGCCAGGTATGGGGAAAGTGTGGCTTTCGATGTTCTTTGCGAACGCCTGACCCCGAGAATTCTCCGGTCGTTGCTCCGGATAACCAAAAATCGCGAAGACGCGGAAGATGCTCTCCAGGACGCGTTCTTGAGTGCTTTCATTCACATTGCGGAATTTGATGGCAGATCGGCTTTTTCCACGTGGCTGACGCGCATCGCCATCAATTCAGCCCTGATGGTTCTGCGGAAAAAGCGCACTTCACGTGAGATCTCGCTGGATGGTTCCGCTGATTCCAACACGATGCCGACGTCTTGGGAAATGCCGGATCATGCTCCTAACCCAGAGAAACGTTACGCCCAGCGCGAGCGCGAAAATATTCTTCGCGGTGCGATCAGCACGTTGCGGCCAGCAGTTCGCAAAGTAATTGAGCTTCAACAATTACTAGAACATTCGATGAAGGAAACTGCGGCCATTATTGGCATCTCCGTTCCTGCAGCCAAGGCACGCCTTTTCCATGGGAAAGCCGCACTGCGCAAAGCGTCGCGACTCAAATCCATAAGGCCGGGCCGCATCAAGCATTCCCATTTGCCTTTTATCGTTCGTTCGACACCAGCCACCGGCCGGCGAGCCATGAGTGCGGTCTGAATCGCGCATAGCGTTGAGCAAAAATCTCCTTGCGGATTCCGCTGTAGGTTTCTTCATATGCAAATGAGTCGTATCAAGGAGTAGCAAATTGAGTAGTTCAATGAAAGTTGTGCGCGCGATTTGAAAAGTCTCTCCGCCTCTCTTCTTGATTTTGTTGCTGTTGACCTGCTGCTCACTTTCAGCGCAGAACGAACTGCCTCACGTAGGCAATATTGTCCTGGTTCCACGGCGCCGGGCGGATGGTGTTGGCTGGAGAGGCGTTTACGACATTATTTGTCACGCCAGCGTCGTCCAAGAGCCGGAGACATCTTTTTAAGAAGATGTGGGCGCGACGAAGGCCAGTTTTCTCACGCCTTACGGAATGCTGAGGCTCTTCAAGTGGCAAAGGATTTGGATATTAAGGTTGAGAACTTGTTGACCTCCGCCGCCGGTTGACGCCTGCAAGATTCTCCGAAGGCGTCGCTTGGAGCGACCGTTGAGGCTGGCTATTACCGTGGGCTAAGACTTAGTTGCGAATTAGTTGAACCCGTTCGGAGAACCTGGGCATCAAAGTGACATCATCTAGAAGGGAGACCGAACGGCTTACTTGGTTTTTGTGCGAAATTCTTGGTGACTTCCAGGGAACTCTGAAAAGCCGACCGTTCAGTCAATACATTACCTGCCTTTCAGGAGGTCGAGCATGGCCCCTGCACCAGACAACGGAATGCAGCACTTGAGCAGCCCTTACTCGGTTCCCGAAACTCTCAAGCGCGTCGAATCCTTGTTGCATGAAAAGGGGCTGACGATATTCTGCCGCGTCGATCACAGCGGCGAGGCCGAGAAAGTTGGCTTAAAGATGCACCCCACGCAGCTCATCCTCTTTGGTAGCCCAAAGGGAGGAACGCCCGTGATGGTTGCGTCTCCCACGATCGCGATTGATCTTCCGCTTAAGGCTTTGATTTGGGAGGACGCCGGCGGAAAAGTGTGGGTCTCCTACAACAGCCCGGAATATCTCCAACAACGGCACAACGTTCCCGCCGATTTGATAAAAAATATCAGCGGCGCCGGGCCCCTTCTTCAATTAGTTGTAAAATAGGCCGGTCGCACAATGCTCGATCTTCTTTTGAGAATCTATGCCTGAAACATCAGCGAAGGATTCTCAGCCGACGACCGGCAGCAATCCTAACCTTGCGCGCGACCATCTCGCCAATGAACGCACGTTTCTAGCTTGGGTGCGCACCGGGGTTGCCGTCGTCGTATTTGGTTTTGCGATTGGCCGTTTTGCCATCGCCGTCCGTCAATGGATGCAACTTGAGGGTCCGGGACATGTTGTGCCAACGTCTGGGCTTTCTGTGTGGTTCGGCACGGCGGCGATCATTGGTGGAGTGCTGATTTGTCTGGCGGGGCTGATTCGTTATCGGCGAACTCGCGCACAAATTGACTCTGGAAACTTTGAGCCTGCGGTTTTCATTATCGACTTCGTTGGAATTGTGACCGCGGTCTTCGGCTTGGCCCTCGCCGCTTACCTGGTTTACATTGAACTGCACTTATAGCTAGAGTCTGCAGATCAGCAGTTCTCTTTCGTAAACCATTTCTTTCGGTAGATGGTCGTGGAGCCCAATGAACAATTCTTCGTGCTCAATCACTTCCTTGCGCCAGGCATCCCGGTCAAATTTTTGCAGCTCTTCAAACCTTTGTTTGGAGAGATCCATGCCTTTCCACTCCATGTCTTCGTAGCGCGGCATCCAGCCGATGGGAGTCTCTCTCGCTAATGCACGGCCTTTTGTGCGATCCACAATCCATTTCAGAACGCGCATGTTCTCCGAGAATCCCGGCCACATGAATTGGCCGTCTCCATCCTTGCGAAACCAGTTCACGTGAAAAATTCTCGGCGTCAGCGTGAGCGACCGCTGCATTTTGATCCAATGACGGAAATAATCGCCCATATGGTAGCCGCAGAAGGGAAGCATGGCCATCGGATCTCGGCGAACTTTCCCAACCGTTCCTGCAGCCGCCGCGGTAGTTTCCGATCCCATTGTTGCCCCGATGTATACGCCCGAGCTCCAATTGAAAGCTTGGAAAACGAGCGGCATGGTAGTTGCCCGGCGCCCGCCGAAGATGATGGCGCTGATGGGGACGCCGCTGGGATCTTCCCACGCCGGATCGATTGTCGGACACTGTGAGGCTGGTGCCGTGAAGCGTGCATTGGGATGTGATGCCTTTGCTCCGGTTTCTTTAGCGATTTCCGGAGTCCATTTCTGGCCTTTCCAGTCGAGGCATTCCGCTGGAGGCGTATCCGTCATGCCTTCCCACCAGACGCCGCCGTCCGGAGTGAGCGCGACGTTTGTGAAGATAGAGTTTTTTGCGAGCGTCGCCATCGCGTTGCGATTCGTCTTTACAGAAGTGCCAGGCGCGACACCAAAAAATCCTGCCTCTGGGTTTATCGCCCGCAGCAGGCCACGCTCGTCTGGTCGAATCCAGGCAATGTCATCGCCGACTGTCCAAACTTTCCAGCCTTCAAATCCCTTTGGCGGGATGAGCATCGCAAAATTTGTTTTCCCGCAAGCGCTCGGAAAGGCGGCGGCAACGTACGTTTTTTCGCCCGCCGGGTTTTCAACGCCAAGAATCAACATGTGCTCCGCCATCCAGCCTTCGTCCCGCGCAATGTTGGAGGCGATTCGCAACCCGAAACACTTTTTACCGAGCAGTGCGTTTCCGCCATAGCCGGACCCGTAAGACCAGATTTCGCGCGTCTCCGGAAAGTGGACGATGTACTTTTCTTTATTGCACGGCCAGGGCACGTCTTTCTGACCTGCGGCGAGCGGCGCGCCCACCGAATGCATGCAAGGGACGACGCGCGGTATCCCCGTATCGATCTGCTGAAAAACGGGCAGTCCAATTCGCGCCATGATGCGCATATTGACGACTACATAAGGAGAATCTGTCAGTTGCACGCCGATCTGCGACATGGGAGATCCGAAGGGCCCCATGCTGTACGGCAGAACGTACATAGTGCGTCCGCGCATGGCGCCATTGAAAAGACTCTTCAACTTCTTTCGCATCTCATACGGGTTTTCCCAATTGTTTGTGGGACCCGCGCTGTCTTTGGAGAGGGAACAAATAAACGTTCGGTCTTCCACGCGCGCGACATCGCTCGCATCCGACCGCGCGTAATAACACCCGGGCCAAAGCTTTTCGTTCAGCTTGATGAGCGTTCCCGACCCGACCATCTCCCGGAGCAAAGTGTCGTTTTCTTCCTGCGAACCATCGATCCAATGGATCGCGGCAGGTTTGGCGAGCTCCGCCATTTTTTCCACCCAGCGCAACAGGTGCTCATTCTTGCTGAGTGGCACTCCGGGATTTCGGCCGTGCATGCGTGTGCTGTCCGTTGCCACTGCTTCGTGCATGATAATAATTAATCTCCACCATCAACTTTACTAGGAGAGGCGATGAAAGGGAACTGTCGGGCGGGCCTGGGGCAGTGCCCTACGATTGGTCAGGTTCGACGACTGCGCCGTGGTGGAGGAAATAGTGGATGGCCGGCGTGAAGATGAGAGAGAGGACCATGGAGCTGAGAATGCCGCCGACAACGGTAATCGCAAGGGGTTGGAGCATTTGGGAGCCCGCGCCGATGGCGAACGCCAGCGGCAACATGCCCGCGATAGTAGCGAGTGCGGTCATGACGATAGGGCGAAGGCGCCGCCTTCCGGATTGAATCATGGCTTCCTCGGCTGAGAAACCGAGAGCGCGGAAGCGACTTTCGGCGTCCAGAAGCAAAATACCGTTCTTGGCGACGATGCCGATAACCATAATCATGCCCATGAAAGAAGCGACGTTGAAGGTTGTGCGTGTGACGAGGAGGGCGAGAAGACCGCCAAACAAAGAGAGCAATGCGGAAGCAAGAATAGCGGCGGGAGCGGAAAAGGTCCGAAACTCGAAGAGCAAAACCGCGAACAGGAGCAAAAGAGCCAGAAGGAGAACAATCAAGAGGTCGTGGAAAGACTTTTGCTGCTCCTGGTACTGGCCACCGTATTCCACACGAATGGAAGCGGGCAAACGTAGATCCTTGACGGCCTTCTGCACGGCCGCCATACCGCTTCCCAGACCAGCGCCTTCGAGGCGGGCGGTTACGGTGACAAGCCGTTGAAGGTTTTCGCGACGGACTTCAATCTGGCCGGGTTCCGCGGTAACGGTAGCGAGAGAGCCGAGCGTGGCGGTATGCCCCGTAGAGCTAACGAGCAAAGTGTTGCTCATTCGATCGAGCGAAACGCGGGTCTGTTCCGGGAAGCGGACGCGAATGGGATAGGCGCGATCGCCGATGACCACGGGCGTTGCAGAAGGCTCGCCTTCCAAAATGGCTGAAGCATCGATGGCAATTTCCTCCGGTGTGAAACCGCTACGTGCAGCGATAGCTGAATTCACCTGGTAAGTAACCGCTGGGCCGCTGGTGGTGTTTTCGATGCCATCGAGAATGTCGACGACGGGATGGGTTTTTCCAATTTCGATTTTGCCGATGGCGTCCGCGACGCGAGGTGCGGTCTCTTGAAGAAGCTTCGCGTCGGGAGAGAAGAGTTTTATAACGATGGGCTCTGGCTGGCTGGTCAGGTCGCCGATCATGTCTTGCAGTACTTGAACGAATTCGACCTTGGTTCCAGGTTCAGTCTGTTCGACTTGTGCCCGCACATCGTTCATGATCTCGTCGATGGCGCGATTGCGTTTGCGCTTCAGCCTGACAGTAAAGTCGCCTTTGTTGGCTTCTGTGACAGGGATCGCACCAAGCTCCAAACCCGTGCGGCGCGAGGTGTTTTCGACTTCCGGAACCTCGTGCAGAATGTTTTCGATGCGCTGAATGATGCGGTCGGATTCGGCGAGGGAACTTCCGGGAGGAGTGTGGTAGTCCAGAATGAAACCACCTTCATCCATTTCCGGGAGCAAGTCGTTCTCAAGCAATCCAATGCCAATCCACGCTCCGAGTGCGACGATCGCAGCAGAACTAGCGATAAGGACCCAAGGGCGTTTCAAAACGCCCTGCATGGTACGACCGTAAAAATTGATGATGCGCCCGAAAAAGCCCGAAAGGTGAGCTTCTTCGCTGGCAAGGAGGGCGGCAGCGTCCGGCGCTTGTGATGATTCTGGCGAAGGCGTTTCGGGAACGACAGAAGCAGTCTTTGCGCTGACCGGGGCTTTGCGATCCTTGCGGCGGACCAAAAGCAGGCTAAGGGTGGGCGTCCAAGTAAGGGCCAGAAGAAGGGAAGTAAACAGCGACACGGTCATGGTGACGGCGAGAGCGCGGAAAAAGCTGCCGGTGACGCCGGTGGTCGAGATGAGCGGCAAGAAAACGACGATAGGGGTGATGGTTGAGCCGATAAGGGGAACGGTCAATTCGTGGAGCGCGCTTTGAATGGCTTCGAAGCGGTTCTGGCCGGCGTCGCGGTGTAGAACGATGTTTTCGAGGACGACGATAGCGTCGTCGATGACGAGGCCCACCGCGGCGGCTAGACCGCCAAGGGTCATGAGGTTGAAGCTTTGGCCGGCGACCTTCAAGGCAATGAAGGTGATAAGAAGAGTGGCGGGAATCACCAAGCCTGCGACCAGCGAAGATCCCCAGTCGCGCAGGAAAAGGACGAGGACGATCGAGGAGAGGATCAAGCCGAGGATCACTGCGTCGCGAACGCTGGCGATGGAATCATGAACGATGGTGGACTGATCGTAAAAAGGCTCGAGATGAACGCCGGGAGGCAGAGCGCTGGAAAGCTCCTGAATTTGCGCGTGAACTTCATTGGCGACCTGGAGAGTGTTGCTATCCGGCTGGCGATTTACGTTCAGGAGAACAGCCGGTTTGCCGTTTGCGGTGACGATGGTGTAGACGGGCGCAACGGAAGGCGATACGGCAGCAATATCGCCCAGCCGAATGGGAACGCCTGCCGTGGAAGTTTTAACGACAATTTCACCGATTTGTTCAGGAGTGTGCACCTGGCCGCTGATCAAGCCGAGAGTGAGGTGATGGTCGTTTTCGATGAGACCAGGAGAATCGATCAGGTTTGTGCGGCGAATGGATTCGAGTATGTCGTTGACAGTCACTCCAGCGGCGAGAAGGCGTGCGGGATCAGGGGATACCTGAAACTCAGGAATGCGGCCGCCTTGTACGACGACGGAGGCGACTCCGTCCAGCCGGTTGATGCGCGGCTTCAAATCGTACATGGCGATTTCCCAGAGTTTGTTCGGCGGGACGGTGTCCGAAGTTATGCTGTAACCAAGAATCGGGAATACCGCAAAGGTCATCCGATGAGTCTCGATCTTCGCAGTAGACGGGAGTTCCGACTGGAGGCGGGCGACGACCGCATCAACGCGTTGAAGAGTGAGAATCATGTCGCTATTCCAGTCGAAGAAGAGATCGATTTCCGCTGAGCCGCGACTGGTGATGGACTGGACTTTCTGCAAGCCGGGAACACTGTTGACAGCTTCCTCGATGGGACGGGTAATGATGACAAGCATCTGGTCGATGGGCATGACGCCGTTGTCGACGCCGATGACCACGCGCGGGAAATCCGTATTTGGAAAAACAGAGACGGGAATCGAAAAGGCAAAGTATGCGCCAACCAGCATGAGGCTGACGATCAGGAAAAGGATGGGACTCGACAGACGCTGAAACCAGGGCAGGCTTAGCTTATCAGACGCAGAAATTTTCGACGATTCGGACCGAGGCCCCATGCGTCGCTACTCCTTGTCCTTGTCGTCAGGCTTCTTCGTGTCACTCGCCTTGCCGGATTTGTCTGCCTTGTCGTCTGCGTCTTTTTCAACCGGGGCTGCTTCGACTTTGATTTTGGTGTTGTCCGGCAGCGCGTAACCGCCAGAGCTGATGATCGGGTCGCCTGCGTTTATCCCGCTAACGATTTGCGCATCCTCTCCATTGCGAACACCGATTTGCACGGTTTTCCAGTGAGCCTTTTGGTCCGGCCCGGCGAGCACCACATAATCTGTCCCGCCTTCGGGGTTCTTGAAAACCGCGCGCGCAGATACGATGATGGCGTCCTTGACGGTCTTTCCCGTCATCGAAACTTCCACGGTCATGCCTGGTTTCAGCGCGGGATTCGGCTTGGCGGCCTCGACCCAAACTTCAATGGTGGTGCTGCCGGGATCAAGGGCTGGACTCACAAGCGTGATTCGGCCTTTCACCGGCTCGTCGAGGCCGCTAACTTTCAGCGCTGCCGCGTTTCCTAGTTTTAGTTTTGCCGCCTCTGATTGCGGGACGTGAGACTTGGCGATCAGCCTGCTCAAATTCATCACGGTAAGGATCGGCTGATTAGCGGTAGCGAGGTCGCCGGCATACAGGGGGCGGTCCGTCACGACACCATCGATGGGGCTGCGAATCTCAGAGTAACTGAGCTGCGCTTGCGCAGTGCGCATCTGGCCCTCGGCCGATAGGCGAGACCCGTGGGCCGATTTCAAAGCTTGCTCTTTCCCAAGGCGCTGCAAATCCGCAAGCTGCTTCTGCGCCACTTCATTCACAGTGCGCGCTTGAGCTAAACCGACTTCCGCCGCATCCACTTCGCGCTGCGGGATCGCACCTTCCTTGAGTAGTTCCTTTCGGCTGTCATACACCCGCTGCTGCGCATCAAACGCGGCCTTCGCCGCAGCGGCATCGAGCTGCGCTTTCTGTACTTGCTGCGGGATTGTAGAGTCGACGGAGGTGACATAGCCGGCATCGGCTTGCTCAAAATTTCCTTTGCTTGCTTCCGCCTGACCGGCGAGATCTCGATTCTCCAAGACAGCCAGCACTTGGCCTTTCTTAACGAGGCTGCCGCGCTGCACCTTGAATTCCGTGATCGGCGCTGTGATCTTCGGAGAGACTATGGCTTGCTCGACGGGATAAACGACCGCTTCCGCAGAAATCGTTTCCGAAATTGTGGCACGTTCCGCGGGCGTCGTTTGCACCGTAACGAGAGGTTCTGTCTCCTTCTCCGAACTGCTGCATCCCACCGAACACAGAAGCAATGCAGCAAGCGAGCCGGTTGAGATAATAGAACTCGTTAGAATCTTCGCGCCGTGGATCATCGATGTTCTCATGGAGTCGTGAGCACTCCCGTCAAAGTCTGCAAATTCGCGAGAGCCACCCGGTAGCGCACAGCGCCGTCTTGATACGCGGCGTTGGACTGCGCGTTGGTCGTCTGTGCATCAACGACTTCAAGAACCGTTGCTTCGCCGCCTTTATAGCGCAGGATCGTCAGCCGAAGGCTTTCGGCTGCGAGTTCGGCAGAGCGGCCGAGACCTGCGAGCTCATTCAGAGCCGTATCAGCTTCCGCGTGAAGCGATTGGATCTCCGCAAGCAGCTTGCGTTGCGTTAGCGAGAGCTCACGCTGCGTTTGCGTGCGACGTAGCTCGGCCTGTTTGACGCGGCTCTGGGTCGCGCCCCAATTCCAGATCGGGATGTTGAGCGTTGCGCTCGCGGAAGAACCCAGGTTCGAGAAGGATTGACCGTTCACTCTCGTCGGAAAGTTCACTCCGAAATTCGGTGCATCAATGCCGTACCAGTAGTCGAGACCGAGCGACGGCAAATAACCGGCGCGAGCCGCAGTAACGTCGTATCCCGCAGCTCTGACAGCTTCCAGAGCGGCTCGGACATCTGGATTTTCCTTAGCGGCCTGCTGCTGAACCTCCGCCAAACTTGGCATTGGGATTGTGGCATGCAAATCGTCGGCAACCTCGAAATTGTCGTTGAACTCCGGGAAGACAAGAACTGCGAGGTCCAGCCGCGCATTCAATAGAGCAAGTTGCGCTTCCTGAAGCTGGCGGCGACGCTCGTGAGCCTGCAGGTCGGCCTTGATCACGTCGGCGTGCGCCACCTCGCCGCCCTTTTCGAGGTCCTGGGTCAATTTCAGAAAGCTGTCGCCCTCATCCGATCCTTTGCGCGCCGTCTCCAGTTTTTGTTGCGCTGCCGCCACAGCGTAATAGCTCTGAACTACGGTGACGACGAGGCCGCGCGAAGCGATCTCCGCGCGAGCGCGGGCAAGCGCCGCGGCAGCCGAGGCGCGATGAAAACCCGCTATTCCCGCGACGTCGATGGACTCGTGCACATTTGCCTGGCTGATGTATTCGTGAACTGCATTGTTCGCAATAAAGCGGACAGGAAGTCCGGTCTGATTTGCCAATGCCGGCGAAGCGCCTTGCGTATAGAGCGCCTGATTGTCGTACGTCACGCTGGGAAGCAGCGCGGCGCCTGCTTGGTACCTATCCAGATGAGCGATCGCGGCATCAGTTTGCGCGGACTGGAATTGCACGCTGTTTTTTCGAGCGCGGTTCAAAGCGTCCTCCAGCGTGAGCCGGACTGGTGAGTTCGCTAAAGGAGCGCTGGATTGCTGAAGGGACTGTGCACTTGGTCCCGATAGAGAGGCGGTTTGCTTTGGCACGGGATTATCCGGTTGTTGGCTGGCGCCCGGAAAAGGGAAGAGTGCATACCCACCAAGCGCGAGAAGTGTCGCGAGAATCGGCGATCGATACGAAGGATGGCGAGTGTTCACGGGATTTCTCTCGAGCGGCCCGCAAACCTTCACGTTCCGCTATCACGAACTTAACGGCCTTGAGATAAACAGACGATTAATCGGTCCCCGCGAGCGCAGCAACGGGTCCCGGCAAATATACTGCGAAGTGACTGCCTGTTGCATCGGAGCGGACCAATTCCAGCCGGCCTTGATGCGCCTCGGCAATCCACAGGGCTATCGACAATCCTAGACCCGCCCCGCCCTCGCGCCCCGAGCGCGATCTCGCGGGATCAGCCCGGAAGAACCGCTCGAAAATGCGAGAGTGCAGCTCGGGCGGTATCCCTGGTCCTGTGTCAGTGACGTGTAGCTCAAAGCCCGCAGCTGCGACGCGACAGGCAATATCGACGCGTCCGCCATCCGCAGTGTACTTGATCGCATTGTCCACCAGATTCAGGATCATCCGGCGCAGCAGGGCCTGATCTCCGTGAACCAGGCATTCAGAGGAAGCATCGACGCTCAATTCAATATTCTTCTCGCGCGCCAGCGTCCTCGCTGAGTGCGCGCAATCCGCCACCAATTCCTCCAGATATACATTCTCTGGTGACAGGGGGTACTGCCCCGAGTCGGCCCGCGTAAGCGTGAAAAGGTCTTCCACGATCTTTATCAGCCGAGAAGTCTCATCGTGCAGAATCCCCAACGATTCAAGGTAGTCTTCCGCTTTCCTGCCCTGCTGCGACATGGCCACCTCGGCCTCTCCGCGCAGAATCGCCAACGGCGTCCGAAGTTCATGAGAAGCATCCGCGACGAAACGCCGCTGACGCTCGAACGACTCGTCGAGCCGATTCAGGAGATCGTTGAAGGTTGTGGCCAGTTGCCCGAGCTCATCGTTGGCGTTGAGAACGGGGAGCCGATCGTGCAGGTTGGTCGCGCCAATGCTCCGCGCGTGCTCTCCCATCGCTACAACTGGCGCCAAACTCTTTCTTGCCAGAAAATAGCCACCCGTCCCAGCGAGCAGCAGACCAACGAGAATCATCCAGGTAAACGTTAGCCGTATCGTTTCCAACATTTCGTTTTGCCCGTGTAACGAATGAAGAATAACGAGCAAGTAGTTTTGGCCGTTTGCATTGAATTGACGAGAGTAGGCGCGGAATCGTGAGTGTTCTCCGCGAATCGTTTCCAAATTGACTTCCTTGTTTTCGCTCGTTTTCACGAAACGGTGAAAGTCGCTCGATGTGAGTGCGCGGGTCAACGAACTATAAGATGATTCGCCGGGCGAGGTAGCCTCGGTCGAAGTAGCTACGATCTCTCCCCCCGTACCCAGCACCCCGAAAGCATCGCTATTCGAGCGATGCTCGGCCATCGCTTGCCGGGCTGCCGAAGAAACTGCTGAAGTCCGTGTGCCGGGAGTGTCCGAAAGCTCATCCTGAAATGTCACCAGGAACGAATCCGATAGCCCCTCTAAATCTGTGTCCGTCCGCTGCATCGACGCTTTTCGAACGATCAGGTAGGTAGTTGCAGATACCAGGATCAACACCACAGCCAGAACTGCGGAGTACCATACAGTTAGCCGCACGCGAACGGAATCAAGCATGCTTTTTGCGGTCCGCCGCGTTCGCTTTGCCTTGCGCGCCAGCCGATTGCCCGCGCCCTCCACTCTCCGTGTCCTCACTCGACTTCAAAATGTAACCAGCGCCTCGCCGCGTCTGCAAGAGCCCCGAGCTTCCATCCGGATCGATCTTCCGGCGTAGACGATTGATATAGACTTCAATCAAGTTTGAAAACGGATCGAAACTCTCATCCCAAACGTGCTCGGCGATATCCGCCCTGCTCACCACTCGTCCCGCGTTCCGCACGAGGTATTCAAGCAGCGCATATTCCTTGTGCGTCAACGAAATCGCATGCCCGCCCCGCGTCGCGTTTTGCGCCGCCGTATCCAGCACTAGATCTCCGACGCTCAGCCTCGGCGGATGCAATTCCGTCGAACGGCGCAGCAGCGCGCGCAGCCGTGCCAGCAGTTCGCGAAACTCGAAGGGTTTTGTCAGGTAATCATCGGCTCCGCGATCTAGCCCGCTAACTCGGTCTTCAACGGCGTCTCGCGCGGTTAGCATCAGTATCGGCATTCGCCGTGCGGCTTTGCGTAGTCTGCGGCAGACCTCGAAACCGTCGGGTGCGGGAATCATGACGTCCAGAATGATCAGGTCATACTCATTGATGTCCGCCTGATACAGCGCGTCTTCACCGGTGGCGGCGGTGTCCACCGCGTAGGCCTGCTCGCGCAGTCCCTTCACAACGAACCTGCGTACTCCCGGATCGTCTTCGACAAGCAAAATCCGCATAGCTGCATGATACGTGAAAGCACAGCCCGGAGTGCAGTCTTGGCTGGCTGCCTGACTGCAAGCGGAACGTGTCTTTGAGTTGCTGGGCGCGGTTCGGTGAAAAGACCAAATACCGCAATCCAACCGCGGCTTCGGCTAGATCGTCTTGTCTTTCGAATAGCAAATTTTCTGGAGGTTACATTCCACGCACTTCGGTTTCCGCGCATGGCAAACTCGCCGCCCGTGCCAGATGATCTGGTGCGAAAACACAATCCATTTTTCTTTTGGAATCACCTTCATCAAGTCCTGTTCGATCTTCTTAGGGTCTTCATTTCGCGTCAAATCCAACCGGTTGGAGATGCGAATCACGTGAGTATCCACAACGATTCCGCTGGCGATGCCGAAAGCCGTGCCTAAAACCACGTTCGCCGTCTTTCGCGCCGCCCCCGGAAGAGTCAACATCTCTTCCATCGTGCGCGGCACTTGACCGCCAAAGTTTTCAATGATTGCCTTGCTTGCACCCATGATCGACTTTGTTTTGTTTCGAAAAAATCCCGTTGGCCGAATCTCTTGCTCCAACTCGCTGGGATTTGCGTACGCGAAAGCCTCCGGCGTCGGATATTTTTTGTACAGCGTTTCCGCGACCTGATTCACCCGCACATCTGTGCACTGCGCGGAAAGAATTGTAGAAATCAGGAGCTGAAACGCGTTGTCGTGCTTCAATTCGCAAGTAGCTGCAGGGTATGCCTCATCCAACTTAGCCAGAATCGTTGCTACACGCTTCGGGTCCGTCCCGGCAGCCGCAGTTTTTGGGGCTTTAGTGCTCTTAGGAGCGCGCGCAGTCTTCGCCACGACAGACTTCCTGCTTTTTGTTTTTCTTTTCGGTTTTGTTTTTTTGGCGGGCATGACGCGCAAGAATATCACACAGGAAGGAAAAGCCGTCCTTTGCATGTCAGATACAGTTTGGAAAGGTCGATCAATCGCCGGGGCACGGCATACCCTGCCCCTCCGAATTCCTTAACGATGCAAGCATCCTCCGAAACGCCTTCCCGCGATGGCTAATCCTATTCTTTTCTTGCGGCAATAGCTCCGCAAATGCTTTTCTCAGCGCAGGGAAGTAAAACACGGGATCATATCCAAAGCCGCCGCCCCCTCGCGGTGATTCCAAAATCTCGCCGTCCACGCGAGCGGTCACAATCGCGAGCGCCCTCCCTTGTTCCGCCAAAGCTATAGCGCAAACAAAATACGCAGCTCGTTCCGCGCCCTCTTTGCCGCGTAGTTCGCCAAGCAATTTCGCAATCCGCTCCGCGTCCGTCGCGTTTGGTCCCGCGTAACGCGCCGAGTGCACGCCGGGCGCTCCCCCGAGCGACGGCACCACCAACCCGGAGTCGTCCGCAAACACGTACCCGCCTCCAAATCGCGAATAATGCAGTGCTTTTCCCGCAGCATTTTCCGCAAACGTCGGAGCATCCTCTGGAAACGATGGCAGGACATCGAGTCCCGGCAACAACTCAATCTCCACGCGCGCGTTCAGTGCATCCGTCACACCCGGAGCACTGGCGTTCGCCAGCGCACGAAACTCCTCAAGTTTTCCCGGATTTGATGAAGCTAGAAACAACTTAGCGCGCGCGCGCATGGAACTTAACCGGCAGCACTGCGCGCTGTTCCTCCGTCAGCCGGCGAATCCCAGCCGACGCCAACGCAAGCAGGTCTTGCATTTCGCTTCCGCTAAAAGGCCGCCCCTCCGCCGTAGCTTGAACCTCAACAAAATGTCCGCTGCCCGTCATCACCACGTTCATATCCACTTCCGCGCGCGAATCTTCTTCATACGCCAAATCCAGCAACGCGCGGTCGTCCACGATTCCTACGCTCGTCGCCGCAACGCTATCAATGAGTGGCGAACTCTTCAAAATTCCCGCGGCCACCAGCCGTTCGAACGCCAGCGCCAGCGCCACAAACGCTCCCGTGATCGAAGCCGTCCGCGTCCCGCCATCCGCCTGAATCACATCGCAATCGATCCAAACCGTGCGCTCGCCCAGCGCCTCCTGATCTGTCACTGCCCGCAGAGACCGCCCAATCAACCGCTGAATCTCGAGCGTCCGCCCAGACTGTTTCCCGCGCGTCGCCTCTCTTTGCGTGCGTTCCTCTGTTGCCCGCGGCAGCATCCCGTATTCGCTCGTCACCCAGCCTTTGCCCGTGCCCTTCATAAATCCCGGCACGCCGTCGTCCACCGTCGCCGTGCAGATCACTCGCGTGCTACCGATCTCAATCAACACGCTTCCTTCCGCCGTCGAAATAAAATCCGTGGTCATTTTCAACGGGCGCATCTGATCCGGACCGCGGCCATCAACTCGCACTCTTCCCCCTGCTGTCATCACTTTTGCCACCGTTGTTCTTACGATTTACGTCAGCCTGCGCCAGTTTGCTGGGCCGCTTATCGGATGTCAATGTTCAAGCGCCCTTGGGCGAACCCGGCTTCGCTGTCGGAGCTGCTGCAGGAACAGCCTTATCAATCGCGGGAGCCGCCGGCCTCTCTGCGCTCGGAGGCGCTGTTGGCGCTACGACTGGTGCCGCCACGCTAGGCGCCACAAGCGTGCCCTTCGTATTAACCAAAAAAGTTCCTGTTAGGTCCAAATGCCCCGCCAGCGTTTCCACTTCCTGCCCATGAATCAAGATTTTCAGCCGCTGTACGCGCGGCACATTCGCTTCGAGCGTGCGCGTAAGCGAATCTACGGCCAACTGCTCGCTCTGAATTCCCGAGGGCGTCGCCGTTGCCAGCGCCTCAGAAAAATCCGCAATGGCCGTACCATTCGGCAACAAATAAAACGCCAGAAGCACCGCGTCGGGTGGCAGGGTGCGCAGCTCCGCATCCACAGGCCCGGCCAACAGTGTGTTCAATACTTGTTTCGAGCGCAGCACCGGATCATCCGAAAGCGGCAACTCCACCGTCGAGTCCACCAGCGCGCCATCGCTATTCCCCGAAGCCCAAAATAATTTTGCTCTCACACGCGGCTCGCCCGGATTTATCGGAACCGCTTGCGTCAATTCTCTGCGCGCCTGTTCCGCAGTTTGCTGTTGCAGCTTCGCCGCCGCTCGCAATCGCCGCCGCAGAATCGGAAGGTAAAACACTCCCACAATCACGGCCACGCAGAGCACGCCCACAACCCATTTGATCCAGCGGGTCGTCACGGTGTGCCGCCTGTCATCGTCGGCACCACGTACGAGGGCCGGAAGGACGCGACTCCTGTCGCGATTGCCTCGGCCACCCCCGACGCCATGCGGTCCAGGTCCGCGCGGTTCTCCACCACCACGCTCGATATTTCCACGGCGATCGCCGGCGCCGCTGTCGTTCGCAACTGCCTCACCGCCGCTGTTTGCGCCGTGTTGGGCGATCCCTTAAATCGCTGCGCTAGCAACCCCTGCACCAGATCGCCCAATTTCCTGCTCAACCCTTGAAACGGCGTCTGTGCCCGGTCCCAGGGAATCAATCCGCCCGCACTCGTCGTCACCGGCAAATCCGAATTCACGTACACTCGTGCCGTTCCGGGCAGCCCCGTCGACGCAATATGCAGCGTCACGAAAACCGCGCCACTTTGCGCATTAGCAATCGCCGAACGGTCGTCGTAGGAAGGATCTTCATTTCCCTGGCGCGTCTGGATCACTTGAAATCCTTGCGCTTCCAGTGCACGGCGCACCTGTGCCGCAAAATCCAGCACGATTTCGCTCTCGCGAATGCCGCCAGTCCCTCGCGCGCCCAGGTCTGTCCCGCCATGCGCCGGATCGAGCACCACGATGTTCAATCCCGCGCGGGGCACTGCTGTAGGAATTGTTTGCGGAAGTCCTTGCGGCGTTGCCGGCAATGCCTGAGGCGCGGGCGACTGGGCCGCAGAAGCAGCCGGCGGCGTTTGTGAAGGCGATTGCGATGAATAACTGAGTGCCGCGACCCCTAAAACCGGCAAGAAAAAAAACGCGCCGATTCGACAACCGTTCCGACCCGAGGCGCGCCCATTCGTCCGACCAATATTTCCCACGTCGAGCAGCATACCAAATCTCTTCGCTATTTCGTGCCGCTCGGATGTATCCCTCGACGAAAAAGAGACGGTCCCTTGGGCCGTCCCTTTTCGCATCTCTATAACGACCTTGATTTGGCCGATCGCCACTTATCGTTTATGAATCGGACCTCTCCAAAGTCTCGCCCCATCACCCTTGCGGCTGGGTTTGTGGCGGCTGTTGTTGCTGTTTTTCACGGCGAGAGGCGCGCAACGCACGAACATTCGCCTTCATCTGTTGCCGCTGTTCTGGCGTCAAGAGTTTCACCATCTGCATGCGAGCACCGTGACGCAGCTGGTGAATCTTCGCTTCCTTCTGATCCGCCGTCAGCGATTCGTCCTTGTTAACGGCATCCAATTGCGCTTTCGTAGACTCGTGAATTTTCTTCATCGCCTCTTTTTGATCATCGGTCAGGTTTAGTCCTTGCATCGCGCCATGCATCCGTCCTTCGTGCTGCGCTGGCGCGGCAGGTGCCGCCTGGCTCTGGTCTTGTGCTGGAGGCTGTGAACCACTTTGTGCGCGGCTGATTCCCGGGGCAAAAGTCAGCGCCAGAAATCCGGCGGCAACGGCAATTTGCTTCGTAATGCTATTCCTAATCATGGAGGGTCCTCATTCTGGGCTGGTGTTCTTTCTTCCTACCTTCATATAACCCACATCCCGCCCAAATGTCGCGTTCCCGCTTCTCCATGATTCTGAAAGACGTTGCCTGAACCTGAGGTACCAACGTGTAGGTGCACGCTTTTAGGGGAACGTCTTTTCCTCATCGGTTTTTAAGGATTGCAACTTGGCATTTTCCAGCAGCGAATTCACCCGTGCCACATCTTTTACTTGAATCTCATCCCACCGCCCCAACGTAGCCTTTCCAGCCGTTTCCCATTTCTCGCTAGCGGCCGCCGCATCTGCCGAGGGCGCAACATCTGCGCTCTCCACGATTCCCAGCAGTGCACCATACGCAGTGGAAACCTGCCTGAGCGTCGTCGGCTGATCCCCAGGCACGGCAAACCCAAAAAATCCGAATCCGCCACCACCTCCAGAACCTGCCACTGACCCAACTCTCTTCTCCAAATCAGCCAGCGCTGTAGCCAGTTCCACGTTTCCCGCTGCTTCCTTGCTCCGAGCCGCGAGTTGCTTCTGCAAATCGTCTGCACGCGCTACAACCGCGGAAAACTCTCCAACGCCTGCCGCAAGTCTGGAAGCCAGTTGAAACTGCCGCTCCAAATCGGCAGCGCTCGTCTTCACACGCGGATCCATCGCGACCGCCAACGGGACAGAAATTGTCTTTCCCGCAGCGGTCAGCTTTACCGTATACCGTCCCGGAACCGCTATCGGCCCGCCTCCTCCCCGCCGAGACCTTCGCCTCGCTCCCGCGAACGCATACCGCAAGTCCCAAACAAACCGGTGCATCCCCGCCTCAGCCGACAGCGGCTGCGCGTCATGCACCCAGTACATTGGAATATCCAGTTCGTCGGGATTTGTCTTCGGCATCTCGTCGGTGCTAGCAAATCGCCGCACAAGTTTTCCAGTAGCATCAAGAACTTCAAGTTGCACCGCTTCCGTCTGCCTCTTCTGCAAGTAGTAATCCAGCACCGCACCCGTTGGCGGATTCTCCGCTTGCGGTTCATCGAGCGGTATGGGTGTCCCCTGATCCGCGCCAGGACGCACGCGATACGCCGTCTGTGGCTCGAAGAGCCACGCGTCCGCGCTCGCCACCTTCGCACTCCACTGCCGAAGAGGCGTCACGTCATCCAGCACCCAGAACGACCGCCCGAAGGTGGCGATCACCAGATCATCATCATGCACCACCAAATCGCGCACCGAAGTCGTCGGCAAATTAAGCTGCAGGGGCTGCCAGTCGTCGCCATCATCAAATGAAACGTACACGCCTTTTTCTGTGCACGCATAGAGCAGCCCCGCAACTTTCGGATCCTCACGCACGCAATTCAGAAAGCTGCCTTCGGGGATTCCACTGGAAACGCGCTGCCACGTCTTCCCGAAATCCTTCGTGCGATACAAATAAGGGTGCAAATCCTCCAGCCGGTGACGATCCACTGCCGCGTACGCTTTGCCTGCGTCAAAGCGCGAAGCCGCAATGTGCGTTACCTTGCTCCACGCCGTCAGCTCCTTAGGCGTGACGTCGCTCCACGTTTTTCCTTCATCGCGCGTCAAATGAACTAGCCCGTCATCCGTTCCCACCCAAATCTCGCCAGCCACCTTCGGCGAAGGCGCAATCGTATAAATCACGCCGTGCCTTTTCCCCGGCGGCACATCTGCCGCAGTAGCCGCATCGAGATTTGGCGGCACTCCCGGGTCTTCCCGCGTCAAATCAGGACTAATCTTCTGCCACGAGTTTCCGCCGTCCGCCGTTCGAAACAAAACCTGCGCGCTGAAGTACAACACATGCGGATCAAGCTCCGAGAAAACCAACGGCAAAGTCCACGTCCGCCGGTAGTCGCCGGGGTACATCAGCGTCGGCGGTATCTGCTGAACTTCCTCGTTATGAAAATCCTGCCGCACCACGGACCCGCCATAAATAATTCCGGGATTCACCGGGTCGGGAGCGACGTAGTCACTCTCGCCTCCCGCTTCCATCGGTCGCCAATCTTGAAAATTCAGCCCCCGCCAATTGCTTCGGCTCGGTGTTGCTGCCGCTCCGCTGTCCTGCTGCGCCCCATAGACCCAGTAAGGAAATCGATTGTCCGTCGCCACGTGATAAAACTGCCCGGTCGCCTGGTTATACCAGGAGCTCCACGTCTCCCCGCCGTTCCGCGTCACAATCACGCCTTGATCGCATCCCAATACCATGCGCTGGGGATTGTCCGGATCAATCCAAAGTTGGTGATAATCATCTCCGCCCGGCGCGCCCTTAATGGCCGTAAACGTTTTTCCCCCGTCGCGTGAACGATATATCGAAGTATTCGGCACATACACCGTATCCGCATCCTTCGTATCGACGCTCGCCTCGCAGAAATACCATCCGCGTCCCCAAATCCGCGCATCCTTCGAGACGCGCGCCCAATTCTCCCCGCCATCGTCGGAGCGGTACAGCCCACCCTCCTTCGCATCCGCGATCAGATAAACCCGCTTTGGATTGCTGGGAGCAAACGCAATTCCCATCCGTCCCAGTTCTTCAGTAGGCAATCCGTGTCCCGTCAACAGCTCCCAATGCTCGCCGCCATCCTTCGAACGATAAAGCCCAGACCCTGGCCCTTTCGACGGCGGATAAATGCTCCAGGGCGGCCGGCGCGTCTGCAGCAAAGCCGCATAAAGAATCTGCGAATTTCCCGGCTTCATCACCAAGTCGATTGCGCCAGTATTTTCGTCCTTAAAAAGAATCTGCTGCCAGGTCTTCCCGCCGTCGTTCGAACGAAAAACGCCGCGCTCCTTGTTCGGTCCGTACGCGTGTCCGAGCGCCGCCACAAAAAGCTTTTCAGGGTTGTCGGGGTCCACCACAATCCGCGCAATCTGTCGCGAATCATCCAGCCCGATGTGCTCCCACGTCTTGCCCGCATCGGTAGACTTATACATTCCATTGCCATACGAAATGCTCGAGCGCATGTCCGCCTCGCCCGACCCCACGTAAATCACATTCGCATTGGATGGCGCCACGGCAATGGCTCCGATCGAACCCACGGGTTCAGAATCAAATATCGGATTCCATGTCCGCCCCGCATCGTTCGACTTCCAAACGCCTCCATTCACCGAGCCGAAGTAGTACACGTCCGGCTGCCCGCGCACTCCCGTCACTGCCAGCGACCGCCCCGCGCGGAACGGCCCAATCGACCGCCACCGCATTTCTCCAAAGAATTTTTGGTCGAATTTCGGCGCAGCATCAGGCGTAGCTCTGGCAGTCGCGCGCACAAGCAAAACCCCACCGGCAACTAGCAGGAGTAGTAGGAAAAGCCGGGGCTTCTTCACGGTCTTGTCTCCAAATGGAAAGAGATTTGTGAAATGAATTGTGGAGTATACCAGCACCGCGCCCAACGCGCGGCAGCTTAGTCGCCAGTGACCGCGTTCGGCGTGGCCGCCGGTGCAATCACCGCTCGCCGCAGAGGCTTAGTCGCTGCGTACAGCACGACTCCGCCCACCATGATGATCAGCCCAAACACTAATCCGTTCATCCCAAGGATTGTTTCACTTCCGCTCTCAACCATCGCCAGGCTCATCAGCAAAAGCGGAAATACTCCGCAGGAAATTGCCCCAACCAACCCACCAGGTACTTTGAACTCGCGCTTTAACTCCGGCTCGCGAATCCGCAAAGCCACCAGTGTCACGAACTCCAGCATCAAGCTCGCGCCATAGAGCATAATGTCCAAAGTAACGAGCCTCCTGAATCCCAAGCCCAAACAGAGCGCCCAACATCCTGCGCAAACCAGAATCGCTACCCACGGCGTCTGCGTTTTCTCCGTCGTCTTCGCAAAGACCTTCGGCAGCATTCCGTCGCGCGCCATCGCCAGGGGAAGCCTCGAGTAGCTCATCACCAGTGCGTTGAACATTCCAAACGCGCTCATCATCCCGCCGATCACAATCAGGAAGCGCAGCCATTCAAATCCCAGGATCTTTCCGCCAATCAAACCAGCAATCGTGGCCCAGGCGCCGTCCGCACCAAACGTTGCGGCCGGCACGCCAGTGAAGTACACCGCTAGAAACGGCAGAATGTAGGTCAACGAAACGAGAACTACCGCCGCGATCATCGCCCTCGGGTACGTTCTCTGTGGTCTCTCCACTTCTTGCGCGATCGTCGATGCGTTGTCCCATCCCATGTAATTCCACATCGCCACTAACACGCCGCCCAGCAAGCCCAGGCCCGTTGCCTCAGCTGCCCCATGGCCACTGGCACCCGCGAAAGCCCCAACTTTGAACGGTGTCATCACGACGATGATTGCAAACGGCGCCGATAGAAAGAAGAACAACCAAAGCGAGGTGATTCCCACAACGCGGATTCCAAGCACATTGAGAATCGCGCAGGTCACCACCACAAATAGTCCCGCCAGTACCGCATGGCTCCCCGACCCGAACCACGGCGACATCTGCTTCAGGTAAAATACAAATAGCGTCGGATAGATCGCCATATCAAAGATGCTCGCGGCCAAAGACAGCCACGCCTCTTGAAATCCCCAAAAATTCCCCAATCCTCGCCGCACCCAGGCGTAGTAACCACCCTCCGCCGGCAGCGCGCTCGAAAGCTCCCCGATCATGAACGCGGTCGGAAGGCACCACAGCACCGGCAAGAACAACAAAATCAAAATCCCATGCCCGTACCCCGCTCCATGAACGATCTCCTCCGTCCCATACGTCCCGCCCGACACCATGAAAAACGTCGCCGCCACAAGCGGCCAGAGCGTCAGCTTTGCGACCCTTTTTTTCGCTGTTGAAATTGCGGTGGAGGGAATCTGGGCAGGAAGGGATAAAGAACTCAATTTTTACTCTCGTCCTCCTTAGCGATTCTCACTCGCGCGCTGGGTGAAGTGAGTTCGCATTCGAAGAATACAAGGTTCGTCCCTGCATGCAACAAGAAAATGCGTCCCGCCGAATATTTTTTTATCCGCGAAAACTGTCCTTCCACGCAGGTTAAGTAGCACAGGCTTCAGCCTGTGCTCCGACGAACGCCAAAGTTTTTCAGAGGCGCAGCCTCCTGCCATAGCTCCCACCGCCGCAACAGCTCTGGACCCGTGCCCGCCCACGTCCCTCTCCGCACCTTTGCTAAACTCCGTGCTTTGCCCGACAATCATTTGTTTGTTCTCGCATTTATTCTTGACTCAGGAGTCTCTCGCATGAAGCTGGGTTCTCTCGCCATCCTACTCGCGGCTGTCATCCTCCTCCCGACCGGAGCCTCAGCTCAGTCATCGCCGCCCTCGCCGCGCCCTATCACCGTCGACGACTACTTTCAGATTCAAACCGTCCACGACCCCCAACTCAGCCTCGACGCCCAATGGGTCGCCTACGCCGTGGACAAATCCACTCTGAAGACCGACAAAAATGAAACCCGCATCTGGATAATCCCCACCTCCGGAGGCGACGCCCTTCCCATGACCGCCGAGGGCGTCTCCTCCTCCCACCCTCGCTGGAGCCCCGACGGAAAGTCCCTCGCCTTCATCTCTACCCGCCAAGGAAGCAAACCCCAAGTTTGGCTCCTCAACCGCCAAGGCGGTGAAGCTCAGCGCCTCACCGACCTTGTTCCGTATCTCATTGATTTCGCTTGGTCTCCCGATGGCCACAAAATGGTTCTGCTCCTCAAAGACCCCAAGCCCGAAGACCTGGAAGCCGCCAATCACAAGTCACACGACGCAAGCGAAGCTTCCGCCTCCGAGGAGAATTCTTCCGAAGATAAAAAATCCACCAAGCCCTGGGTCATCGACCGCCTCCAATTTAAACTCGACGAAGTCGGCTACCTCGACCGCCGCCGGGCCCATCTCTACGTTTTCGATCTTGCCAAGAAGTCTCTGACCCAAATCACGTCCGGCGATTACGACGACTCTGAGCCAGCCTGGTCCCCCGACAGCAAACTCCTGGCCTTCACCAGCAACCGCTCCACCCCCGATCCCGACGCCACCTACAACACCGACATCTGGACGGTCGTCGCAAACAACACCAACAAAGGCGCTCATCTCACACAAGTCACCACAAACCCTGGCATCGACATGTCTCCCACCTGGTCCCCCGACGGCAAATCCATCGCCTACGTCACCATGATCGACCCTAAACTCTTCGACTACGCTACCCACCATCTGGCGATCTCACCCGCTACCGGTGGCCCTGCCAAAGTCCTCACCCTCTCCCTAGACCGCATGGTTACCAATCCCCATTTCTCCACTGACGGCAAATTCATCTACTTCGTCGCCGATCGCGACGCCGCTCTAGTCCTCAAGACGATTCATCTCGAAACCGGCGGAATTGCCGACGCAGCCGCGGTCCCAAACATGTCATCCGCTCAGTACTCGGGCTCTCGCACCGTCAACGGCTATTCCCTCAGCTCCGGCCCCGTGCCCTCAGTCGTCGCTCAAATCGCCACGATCGATCGCCCCGATGAGCTTTTCATCATCGAGGGCAACCAATACAAACAACTCACCCACGTCAACGACGCCCTCTTCTCACAGCTAAAGCTTTCCCATGGCGAATACGTCCGCTTCAAAAGCAAGGACGGCACCCCAGTCTCCGGCTACCTCTACAAACCCCTCAACTACACTCCTGGCCAAAAATATCCCACTCTCCTAATTCCCCACGGCGGTCCCGTCTGGGCCTACTACGCCGAGTTCTCCCATCTCGCACAACTTTACGCCGCCAACGGCTACGCCGTCCTCTTCCCCAACCCACGCGGCTCCACCGGCTACGGCCAGGACTTCTGCAAAGCCATCTTCGCCGACTGGGGCAACAAAGATTTTCAGGACGACATGGCCATGGTCGATTACGCCATCGAGCAGGGAATCGCCGACGCCGATAAACTCGGCGTAGGAGGCTGGTCTTACGGTGGTATCTCCACCGATTTCATCATCACGCAGACCACCCGCTTCAAAGCCGCCATATCCGGCGCGGGCGCCGCCGAGTTCTCCAGCCTCTACGGCCACGACCAATACCAAAAAGACTATGAGACCGAGCTGGGCTTCCCGTGGGAAAACCAGGCCGCCTGGGCGAAAGTCTCGCCTTTCCGCAACGTCGCCAAAGTCACCACCCCCACACTCTTCATGGGCGGCAACATCGACTGGAACGTCCCAATCCTCGGCGGCGAGCAAATGTACCAAGCCCTAAAACGCCTCGGCCGCACCACCGAGCTAGTCGTCTATCCCGACGAGTATCACGAGTTCTCGCTCCCCTCCCATATCCAAGACCGCCTCGAACGCGACCTGGCCTGGTACGCCCATTTCGTCAAAGCCGACGGCACCCCCACCCGCCCAGCCGAGCCTTCTCCCAAATCCACCGACTAGGCTCCTAATCACATAGCTGTGGCGGCGGGTGCCCCGACGGCGGCTTTGCGTCTGGGGTGTTCAGCCTTCTTCCCGCCTCCCAGCATTGCAGTTCAATCCAACTAATTGCCGTTGAAAGCTAATTTTCGACTATTCCCTGTAATTGTCTTTACTCTTTCGCCAATCCCGTGCTACCGTTTCCTATGTTCTCCTCGACAAACCCGCGCATCTACTCGCTCAACCGTCTTACGTCCTTTTTTTCTTTTACAGCCTCAGCTTCCTCCGTCACCCTAACGCTTCCCGGTTTTTCCACAGCCATTAGTTATTCAACACGCAACAACTCTTGCATCTCCATTTGTTTTATCCCCACGCCGCACACTTCCCGTCCCGCCCCGCGTAGGAATAGTGAGCTTCAGGTCAAGCGTCTTTTCCGACCTGCTTTACGCTCCCAATTCAAATCGTCGCCCAATGTTCACGTAACTCGTTTCCCTGCCACTCTTGCAGGCTTCCCGCAACTCGCTGAAAATCCGGCTACTTTAAGTCTTTTCGCTGCCACTCTTATGAGTCATGTCAGTCATAACTCTTTTGTTTGCCACTCTTACAAAAAATACCGGGGGGTGGGGGCATCCGCTTCAAACAAGAAACGGCGAAGCCGAAGAAAGTCGGGTACAATCTGCGCGCCGTGAATCCGCACTTGAACTGCCACGGCTGGGATTTGCATCGCGGGAACGGATGGAGGAGGCTATCGTGAAACCTTCGAGGCGAGAACTTCTGATCGGCGGCAGCGGGGCCCTGGTGGCGACTGCGTTCGAGTTGGGGAGACCATCTCGGCTGTTTGCGAATCCCTTGGGAAAGCCCATCGGGCTGGAACTTTACACCGTGGGGGCCGAGCTCGATAAGGACTACGACGGCACCCTGCGGCAGATCGCGGCGATTGGTTACAAAGAAGTCGAAGCGGGAGTATCGCCGAAGCGCAAGGCTGCCGACGTCAAGAAGTCCTTGCAAGACGCCGGTTTGCGATGCCAGTCATTGCACATGGGTTTTGGCGGAATGGAAGAAGCGATTCCCTATGCTAAAGAAATCGGCGCGAAGTATGTGATCTCGTCCGTGACACTTCCTAAAGTTCCCGAACCGGGCAAGTTCGACCCGAAAACATTCATGGCGCAACTGTCCGTCTTGACGCTAGACGACTTTAAAAAAATCGCTGCGCGCTGCAATGAAATGGGGGAACAGGCGAAGAAAGCCGGTCTGCAGTTCGGATATCACAACCACAATTTCGAGTTCAAGCCACTGGAAGGCGGCGAAGTTGGCTATGACGTGATTTTGCGCGAAACGGATCCGTCGCTCGTGAAATTCGAGCTCGACTGCGGTTGGATGGTTGCGGCTGGGCACGATCCCGTGGTCTACCTGACGAAATATCCGAAGCGCTACCGGCTGTTGCACATTAAGGATTTCCAGCCTACCGCGAGCCCCTCCGTCGGACTCGATGAAGGTGTACGTCCGAAGCCGGCGGAGTTGGGGCGCGGGCATATTGATTACGTGCCGATTTTCGCTGCGGCGAAGAAAACCGAAGTGGAGTTGTATTACGTTGAACAGGAGCCGCCCTTCACCACGACGCCCGCCATGGAAGCGATCAAGATCGATTATGATTATTTGCACGCGATGGCGTAGGCTGCTGTAGACGAGAAGAAGACGCGAGGAGTGTTCATGAAACGACGCGAAATGTTACGAGCGAGTGTTCTTGCCGGTGCGGCGGCGGCTTTACGCCCCGCGCTTGCCAGTGCTCAAAGTGCGGCGCAGAGTGCCGCGCAACCGTCCGAATTGACGCCGGCGCAAAGCGGTGTTGATGCCTCGAAGGAATTTGAGGGGCCTGGATGGAAGCCGCTTTTTTTGGATGAGCACCAGAACGAAACGCTCATTATTCTTAGCGACTTGATAATTCCGGCGACGGACACTCCCGGCGCCAAGGAAGCGCTGGTGAATCGCTATATTGATCTTGTGCTGGCTGCTGAGACACGCGAGACGCAACAAGCATTTTTGAATTCGCTCGGATATCTGGATAGCGAAAGCATACGGCGATTCAAAGCGGCGTTTCTCTATCTGTCGCGAGATGACCAGGACCTCTTGTTACACGCGCTGGCTTATCCGCGGAATGCCAGCAACTGGACAGGTGAAGCGGATGCAAATCCGGATAAAGGACACGCTCATTTTGAAGCTCTAAAAGGGCGCATCATGATGGCGTACTACAGTTCGCAGATTGGAGAGAAGGAATTGGGGTGGGACGGTGCGTTTGCGCACGGCCCATATCAGGGCTGCGAACATCCGGAGGGGGATCACAAGTGATCGGGATTAATAGCAGGACTGGCATGACGCAGGATCCGCTGCTACAAACCTATGACGTAATCGTTGTGGGCTCAGGCGCAACCGGCGGTTGGGCTGCGAAGCAATGTGCCGAAGCGGGATTGAAAGTGGCCTTGCTCGAGGCGGGGCGCGCGGTGAGTCCGAAAGAATTTACCGAGCACATGCCGGCCTACAAATTGAAGTACCGCGATCACTCGCCCGAGATTGTGCGCACGCGGCCGGTCCAAAAGCAATGCTACGCTTGCATGGAATACAACTATGAGTGGTTCGTAAACGATCTCGAGAATCCGTACAGCACCCCACCGGGCAAGCCATTTACATGGCAACGGCTGCGCATCCTCGGCGGGCGGTCGCTGGTCTGGGGCCGCCAGAGTTATCGCATGAGCGACAACGATTTTAAAGCCGCGAGCCGCGACGGGTATGGCGACGACTGGCCGATTAGCTACGCCGAGCTTTCGCCGTATTACGACATCGTGGAGAAGTACGTAGGCATCAGCGGAGCAGCGGAAAGGAACGAGATGCTGCCCGACGGGCAATTTCTGCCGCCAATGAAAATGAGCTGTGGAGAAATTCAGCTCAGAGAACGCGTCAAAGCGAAGTTCGGGCACACGGTCACCATCGGACGGACGGCAATCCTGACGCAAAATCATAATGGGCGTCTCCAGTGCCACTATTGCGGACCGTGCGAACGCGGCTGCAGCACGTTTTCGTATTTCAGCAGCCCGTTTACGACGGTCAAAGACGCGATTGCTTCTGGCAACTGCACGCTCATCACCAACGCCGTGGTGAGCCACGTAGACATGTCCACCGAGTCGAACAAGGCGCGCGGGGTGACCTACGTGGATCGCTTGACGCGCCAGGTGAAGGAAGTCCGCGGAAAATCCGTGATCCTTTGCGCGCAAGCACTGGAATCCACGCGCATCTTGTTGAACTCCTCCACGCGCGAATACCCCAATGGACTTGCTAATTCCAGCGGAGCGCTAGGTCATTATTTGATGGATCACGTCGTTGGAGCGGGAGCCTCGGGCCGTCTGCCAAACCTCAATCCTCTACCCAATGCGAACGAGCCCGCTCGGCCCAACGGGATTTACATCCCGCGGTTCCGGAACACTCCTTCGAGCAAAAAGCATTCGCAGTTCATCCGCGGCTATGGTTACCAGGGCGGAGCTGAGGCGGGATTTAACTTCAACGCCGAAGGCTACGGAACGACGCTCAAGAGGGCTGTGAAAGAAGGTGAATACTCCATTTCGTTGGGAGCCTTCGGCGAATCGCTAGCGCGGTGGGACAATTACATCGAGATCGATAAGGATCTAAAAGATGCCTGGGGCATTCCTGCGTTGCACATCAACATGTCGCACGGTGATAACGAAGCCGCGCTGATGCAGGATGCCGGCGCCTCGGCGGCGGAAATGCTGGAAGCGGCCGGCGCGAAAGATATTCACGTGCAAGCAAACGTCGAAATGCCCGGAATGGCCATACACGAACTGGGCACAGCGCGCATGGGGAACGATCCAAAGAAGTCTGTGCTCAATCCCTTCAACCAGTCGCACGACGTGAAGAACTTGTTCGTGATGGATGGAGCGAGCTTTGTATCCTCGGCGTGCCAGAACCCAACGCTTAGCATGATGGCTATCACCGTCCGCGCCTGCGATCATATGATTGAGCGTTTCCGCAAGAATGAGATCTAACGCAGACTTTTGCCGCGCCCCTAATCACAGAGAGAGATAACAACTCGGGGCACGATTAGGCTGTCGCGGATTACTGAACTCTTTGAAACGCATTCTAAGCCGATGCCGTCACACTGATGCACGCGGTCCCTGTGGCGGCTCCATTGAGAATCAGACAGGCGAAACCCAAAACGGAGGAAGATTGTGCGTAAGCATGTGAGCGTGATGGCGGTTCTTGCTTTAGTCCTGGCCGTCGTCCCGATAAGAGCGCAGGCCCCATCCTTGAGCCAGTCCGATCTGGCTGCGATTCATCAGATCAGGGAAGAAGGCTTTGGCGCTTCAACTTCCAAGGTCATGGAAATCATAAGCTACTTAAGCGATGTTCACGGTCCGCGTCTCACCAACTCTCCCAATATCAAGGAAGCCGCCAAATGGACCACGGACACAATGAACGAGTGGAAACTCGCCAACGTCCATCTCGAACCGTGGGGACCCTTTGGTCGGGGCTGGTCCAACGAGCGCACCAACGTTCAGGTCATCGCTCCGCACCCGTTTCCGCTCATCGCTTACGCGAAGGCTTGGACGCCTGGCACCAACGGCCCCGTCACCGCCGACGCGGTTTTCGCTCCCATCACCAAAGAAGAAGACTTCGCCAAGTTCAAAGGCCAACTCAAAGGTAAGTTCGTCCTTACCGCAGCCATCCCGGAAAGTCTTGAACGCTTTGATCCGCAAGCCCACCGTTACACGGATGCCGAGCTCGCCGATCTGGCAACGCAGCCAGTACCCGCCGCCCAGGCAGGCCAGGAAGACCGTATCGCCCAATTCCGCGCCACGCGCGACTTCCAACTCAAAGTGCAGGCGTTCCTGGTTAATGAGGGCGTTGCAGCCTGGATCGAGCCTTCCCGCAGTGACGACGGCACCGTATTTGTCCAGCAGGGCGGCGATCGCGATAAGGACAAGCCTGCGGCCCCATGCCGCGTAGCAGTGGCCAACGAAAATTACGGCCGCATCGTGCGCATGATCGAGAAAAAAGTCCCCGTCACCATGCTCGTCGATGTCGAGAACAAGTTCTGGGATGACGACCTGAATTCTTTCAACATCATCGGCGAAATCCCCGGCACCGATAAGGCCAAGGCCGATGAAGTCGTAATGCTCGGCGGCCACTTCGATTCCTGGCAGTCCGGCACAGGCGCCACCGATAACGGCGCGGGCTCCGCCGTGATGCTCGAAGCCATGCGCATCCTCAAAGTCACCGGCCTCAAGATGCGCCGCACTGTCCGCATCGGCCTCTGGACCGGAGAAGAGCAAGGCCTCCTCGGCTCGCGTGCCTACATGAAGCAACACTTCGGCGACCCCAATACCGAAGATCCTGCCACACACTTGATCAAGATACTTCCCGAGCATGCCAAGCTAGACGCCTACTACAACATCGACAACGGCACAGGAAAAATCCGCGGCGTCTATCTCCAAGGGAATGAAATGGTCGCTCCCATCTTCAACGCTTGGATGGTCCCCTTCCACGATCTCGGCATGACCACCCTGTCCATTCGCAACACCGGCGGGACCGACCACCTTTCGTACGACGCGGTCGGCCTTCCAGGCTTTCAATTCATCCAAGACCCGATGGACTACGACACTCGCACTCACCACTCCAACATGGACGTCTACGAACGCATCCAGGAGGCCGACATGAAGCAAATGGCCGTAATCGTCGCTTCCTTCGTCTATCTAACCGCCAACCGCGACGAAATGCTCCCGCGCAAACCGTTGCCCAAGGCGCAACCAGCCCGTCAGTTTCCGTGATTCACCGCTGGCGGCATTTGCCAGCGATCTAGTCCTAACTCACAGTGGGGGCAGACTTTAGTGTGCCCCTATTTGTTTTCCCGCTTCCAACCGCTGACTGCCCCTCTTTCCACGGAACCTTTAGTGCTTTCCTTCGTCTGATACTTGCGAGGCCTCACGATGACCAATCTCTTGCGCGACCTTCGCCACGCTTTTCGGCTTCTTCGCCTAAGTCCGGGTTTCACCGTCGTAGCCGTCCTCACCCTCGCGCTCGGCATCGGGGCCAACACCGCCATCTTCCAACTAATTGATTCCATTCGCCTCCGTGCCATCCCGGTCAAGAATCCTGAACAGCTGGGCACTATCCGCATCGCCGACCGCCACTGGGGCTCCGGCCAATTTTCTGGGCAATACTCGCAGCTGACGTTTCCCATGTGGGAGCAAATTCAAAAACGCCAGGAAGGCTTTTCCGAAATGGCAGTTTGGACTGGCCAGGAATTTAATCTGGCAAACGGTGGGGAAGTCCACTACGCCAAAGGCCTGCGCGTCAGCGGCGAATTCTTTCACGTTCTCGGTGTCCAACCCATTCTCGGGCGTCTCATCAATCCCGAAGATGACCGGCCCGGCTGCGGCACGTCCGCTGCCAACATTAGTTACGCCTTCTGGCAGCGGAATTATGCTGGAGATCCCTCTGTCATCGGCAAACGCCTCACACTCGATGGCAATTCCTTCCAGATTCTCGGCGTAACACCGCCAGGTTTCATTGGCATCTCCGTAGGAGATACTTTCGATGTCGCCATACCGGTTTGCGTCGAGCCGATTCTCAGCCCACGCAACAACCGGCTCACTCTCCGCCATGCTTGGTGGCTCGCTTCCATCGGCCGCTTGAAACCGGGATGGACCATCCAACGAGCCAATGCGCAAATGAGCGCTGTCACGCCGGCTATTTTGCAGGAGACGATTCCTACCACGTACGACTCCGAGGCCACAAAGAAATATCTCGAATACAAACTTGGCGCTTTTTCGGCGAGCACGGGCTTCTCCGGCCTGCGCGAGGATTCTGAGACTCCACTCTGGCTGCTCCTCGGAATTTCCGGGCTTGTCTTGCTCATCGCTTGCGCCAACCTGGCCAACTTGATGCTCGCCCGGGCTGGCGCTCGCGAACGACAAATTACGATCCGCCGCGCGCTGGGAGCTACGCGCTGGAGAATGATTAGCGAGCTTCTTTCGGAGAGCCTCCTACTGGCCCTTGCCGGTTCGGTCTGCGGACTGTTCTTAGCCTTCGCTGTAAGTCACATGCTGGTGGCGTTCATTAGCACGCAGCAGAATCAAATCTCCCTGGACCTTGGAATGGATTGGCGAGTTCTGGCTTTCACTACCGCTCTCGCGGTCCTAACAACGGTCTCCTTCGGACTCGCCCCTGCAATTCGCGCCACTCGCGCAGAGCCCGCTACCTTGCTGCAGTCCGGAAGCCGTGGGTCAACCGGTGGCCGCGAACGCTTCAGCCTTCGCCGCATCCTGGTCGTTTCTCAAGTCGCGCTTTCGGTGGTGCTCTTGATGGGTGCGTTGCTTTTTGTCAGAAGCTTGCGCAACTTGACCACGCTCAACGTCGGCTTTCTGCAAACCGGAATCCTGGTCACCACGGTCGATTTCGACCGCTTGCACCTTCCCGAGGAGCGCTACACGGAATACAAACGCGAATTAGTGAAGCACGTCCAGGCCATGCCCGGCGTCGAGTCTGCCGCTGACGCTATGCTCGTGCCGTTCGGCGGCAGCACCTGGAATGATGAAGTCCTCAACGAAGGTTCAGAGACGGACGCGGGTTCGGCGTGGATGAATTATCTGGGCCCCGGCTATTTTCATACCATTGGAACTCAGCTACTCGCCGGCCGCGATTTCGACGACCGCGATACAGCCACTTCGGTGAAGGTAGCCATCGTCAACCAGGCCTTTGTGCAAAAAATTCTAAAGGGCGCCGATCCTCTTGGCAAAAGGTTTCGTATCCACGAACCACCAGGAAAACCGCGCCCTCTCTATGAGATTGTGGGACTGACGAAGGACAACAAGTTCCAGGACATGCACGAAGAATTCTTGCCATTCATGTATTTTCCGGCGACGCAACAGGAGAAGCCCAGCCCGGACGATCAAATCCTGAGTCGCTCGTCCTTACCTTTAGCCAGCCTGATGGCCTCCATGAAGCAAACCATCGGCGATGTGAATCCCGGCATTGATCTCGACTTCAAAATCTTCAAGACGCGCATCCACGACTCTCTACTGCAAGATCAACTAATGGCCACGCTCTCCGGCTTTTTTGGATTCCTGGCTGCACTGCTCGCCGCCATCGGACTCTACGGAGTCATCTCGTACATGGTCGTCCAGCGTACTAAGGAAATCGGCATCCGCATGGCCATTGGGGCCGAGCGCGTGGACGTTTTGGGTTTGATCTTACGCGAAGCGGGCTTGCTGACAGTGACAGGTTTAGTAATTGGAGCAGGGCTCGCGTTGGGCGCAGCACAAGCCGCCAAATCGCTGCTCTACGGCCTAAAACCGCGCGATCCGATAACGCTAGTTGCTGCCGTCGTCGTACTCTCCGCCGTAGCGGCCTTCGCCAGTTTCTGGCCTGCTTATCGGGCCTCCAAACTCGATCCTCTCATCGCGCTACGTTATGAGTAGGAAACGTCTCGTTACGCGGGCACAATAAAGTCCACTTCAATCGGCTCAATCAAAGGCATCAACCAGCCCAACAGCTTCTGATGCACCGGATGAACCCCATAAGTCTCGCACGCCGTCTTGTCCGCAAACTTCATCACCCCGCCCAGCTCATATCCCTGCCCTCGCGGCGAATCATTCCGTCCAACCCACGAATCCAGCACTTGCGGAATCTGGCTCGGCAATTTTTGTATCTCCGTGACGATGCGCTCTTTCTGCTCCTCCGTCACGCCCGGTTTAAATCGAAACGCAAACATGTGTATGTACATAGTTTCCTTTGGTTCTTCAAGAAGAAATAACGATTCTTATATTAACGCATAGGTACCCAACACTCTTCAGGAGCGTGAAACCAGTTAAATCAGGAAATCTCTTGCCCTTATAGATCGAGAGCCATCCTCAGTGCGCGATTCACTTCCGCCAGTTTCGCGGCTGGCAGGGAACTCACGTACTGAGTCAGATCGGCCTTTCGCAGGCTCACCAGGTTATCGCACATGATCCAACTTGGGTGCTTCATACCTTCATCGGGACCTATGGCCACCTGAGTCGATAGTCCTTCCCCGCTGGAAAACACCGGGGCACATACAACCGTTGAAAATCTCGAATCGATTAGTGCCTGCCTGCTTACCACCACGAAGGCACGATGTTCCTTGGGATCCCCCGCCGGCTTGTAAACGCGGTATAACTCTCCTCTGGTCATGGTGACTCCAGCCTAATGCTCATTCCGCCGGCTTGGTTGCGTCGAACGCTTGGTACTCGAGGATTTCGGCAGCCTCCCTATTCAGACGGTCCGCAGCCCGATTGATGCGCACCAGATCCCTCGCGTTTAAGGCCGCACGTTTTCGTTCGCGCATATATCTGCGTAACACGCGCTCAATGAACGCGGAGCGCGATTCTTCCGAACCCGCGAGCCTATCCACTTGAGTGATGAGATCCTTGGAGAGTGTGATAGAGGTCTTCTCTTTCATACTACCAACATACTACCGAATTGCATCATCTACTGCAACGCCTTTCCGACGTCTATTCCGCCTTTCGAGCAAGCCTCAGAGTTTCGCAAAGTTTCGCCAGTCTGCTAAACTTCGCCCGATTTATCCTGATTCAATTCGGAGGAGCTTTGGGCATGAAAATCATTCGCTGTTTCGCCTTTGTTTTCTTACTTTTGGGGGTTTCCTTTGCCGCTCTCCCCGCGGCATCAGCTCCGCAGCAGCCACGCACTCCGGCCGCGGGGCGCAACATCACGATTGATGACTACTTCCAGATTCGTGACGTCAGTCAGCCCGAGCTAAGTCCGGACGGCCAATGGGTGGCGTACACCGTGCGCACCAAAATGCTTAAGGACGACAAAAACGAAACGCGCATTTGGATGGTATCCGCGCACGGCGGCGATCCGCTGCCTATGACCGCTGAAGGCATCTCCTCCGGGCATCCTCGCTGGAGTCCTGACGGCAAATATCTGGCTTTCACTTCTTCTCGCAATAATGGCAAGAGCCAGGTCTGGCTATTGAATCGTCTTGGCGGCGAAGCCGTTCGCCTTACCGACATCGCGCAAGGGGTTGGCGATTTTGAATGGTCCCCGGACAGCACGCGTCTCGTTCTGGTCCTCCAAGATCCCAAACCGGAGGACGCAGAAACGGAAAAAGATAAGGACAAGCCGGCTCCCACCAAGCCGAAAACGCAGCCTCCGTATGTGATTGACCGCCTTCAGTTCAAAGAGGACACCGTCGGTTATCTCGACAATCGGCGCACTCACCTTTATGTCTTTAACGTCGACAAGAAATCGGTTACGCAAATCACCTCCGGCGAGTTCGACGACTCGCAGCCAGCCTGGTCTCCGGACGGCAAGCAACTGGCTTTTACCAGCAACCGTAGCACGCCTGATCCTGACACTTCGCGTGACACCAATATCTGGGTCGTAGCGGCAGACAACACCGATAAAGGCGCACATCTCACGCAGATCACAACCAATCCCGGCGCTGACAGCCAGCCGGCTTGGTCTCCCGACGGTAAATGGATCACGTACGTGGCGCAGATCGACGCGCACCTCTTCTGGTACGCTACGCAACATCTCGCGATCACTCCTTCGAACGGCGGTGAAGCGAAAGTCCTTACACAAGCGTTTGACCGCAGCGTGCGCCGACCGCACTTTTCCGCTGACGGCAACTCCATCTATTTCATCGCGGTGGATGATGGCACGCAAAATCTCTGCCGCATCGCGGTTACCGGGGGCGACGTCACCCGAGTCATAGGTGGGCGGGTTACTGTGGCGTCCTATTCCCTTGGCAAGGACGGCGCCATTGCCGCGCAAATCGGGACAACGGATCGTCCCGACGAGATTTTTCTTCAGAACGGCAGCGATCTCGCTCGTTTGACTAAGACTAATGATGCCCTCATTTCTCAATTGCGATTGGCCAAGGTGGAATATGTTCACTTCAAGAGCAAAGATGGAACCGCTGTCGCCGGATATCTTTACAAACCGCTCGATTTCGACGCGACGAAGAAGGTTCCCACGCTGCTGAATCCTCATGGAGGTCCGGTAGGCGAATATGAAGCATCTTTTTACCATCTCGCGCAGCTTTATGCTGCGAACGGTTACGCCGTTCTCCTGCCGAATCCGCGCGGTTCTTCCGGCTACGGCGAGAAATTCTGCGCTGCCATTTACGCGGACTGGGGCAACAAGGATTTTCAAGACGATATGGCGATGGTGGATTACGCTATCGCCCAAGGCATCGCTGATCCCGACAAGCTCGGCGTCGGCGGCTGGTCCTATGGCGGCATTTCGACCGACTTCATCATTGCCCAGAGCACGCAGTTCAAAGCCGCCATCTCCGGGGCAGGCGTGGCGCTGATCACCAGTTTCTACGGGCATGACCACTACCAGCGCGATTACGAAACGGAACTCGGCTACCCCTGGGAACATCAGGCACTTTGGGACAAAATTTCGCCGTTCTACCGGGTGAAGAGCATCACGACGCCGACGCTTTTCATGGGAGGAGAAATCGATGCGAACGTGCCGATTCTCGGAAGCGAGCAAATGTATCAGGCCATGAAGGCGCTCGGCCGGACTACTGAACTCGTCGTTTATCCGGGCGAGTATCATGGCTTCACCGTGCCGTCGCACATCAAAGACCGCCTCGAGCGCTACCTTGCGTGGTATGCCCACTACGTCAAAGGCGATTCAACGCCAGCTACGCCGCCGGCACGGATGGCTCCCGTAGTGAAAGCGGAGGCAACCAAGGCGGAGGGGAACTCAGAAGAGTAATTCAAGCCTGTAAAAGCAGCGTCTCAAATTTGTGCTACATAGATGGCGAGGGTTCCAGGTTGCGGTCCAGAAATTATTAGGGCCGGAAATCGTGATGCACAAGCCGCAAAAGCATGGTCCTGCCTTCTTCTTCGCTTAGCGTGCCTTTGCGCATTAAAGCCACGATCAGGTCGTTCAAAACGTACCCAGGCTCTTTGGCAGTACCGCCATTACTCGGACTGGTCGGGTGCTCGTGTATCACTGACAGCTCCGTCGGCGCCGAGCCGCTCAATTCACCCAGCCATTTTTCCAAAACCCCCATCTGCCGCGGGTCGATGGAGGTGAACGCCAGCCCCATGCCCATGCCAATTTTTGAGTACACGACGGTAGCCTCGGCCTCGAAGGAGACCTTTTCTTTCGTGATCCGTAGCTTAATTCCCGTTTTCATCGGAAAAGGGCTGAACGTATCCACATAGCATCCCCCTTTTCCCAAATCGCTAGTGCGCGCGTTCATTCGCAAGCGGTGCTGGGTATCGAGCGCCTCCGCTGTCGCCGTGAATTGGTAACGAGGGTAAGCACGCTGCGTTGCAGACGGTGCAGCAACAGCGGTGTTTCCGGCTCTTTGGCGTTCTTCGGGCATAGCTGGGCGTCGCTTTCCAAGCGTTGGTGCCAAGAGGGAGGTCTGACGGAGGGAGGAGCCAAACCAGCACTAAGAGTGCAACATCTAGGAACAGTTTATCGCTGCTCCGCGTCCCGGAGACTTATTCCTTATGCGGATTTGCCTTAGATGCAACCCGCGAAAATAGGAGCAATTTGTGAAACCCGAACGACCAGCCGTATCAGGCACTGAGCGAACAGTAGTAAACCAGAGAGTTTGTTCTCGCAGCTGCGATTACTTATTGTTCGTGGGCATCACTCGCGTTATGCTCGCTCGCCCTGAGCTTGCCGAAGAGTGAGGTCTGACTCTGTCAAAGGACGCGCTCGGAGGAGGTTTCATGCTTCGCACATTTCGTTTCTTACTCGCGCATGCAGCGGTGCTGCTGTTGCTGCTGTTGCTGCCGTTCTTAACATTTGCGCAGCGCGCGTCATTTACAGTGGGCACGGCGACGGCTGCTGCCGGGCAAAAAGCGAACGGATACATCGAAGTGCCCGCGGGCGTGGATGCGGGAACAAACATTCCGGTTGTGGTGGTGAATGGAGCCAAGCCGGGGCCGGTGCTGGCACTTGTTACGGGCGCGCATGGCACGGAATACGTTTCGATCATCGCTGTCGAGAAATTAATCGGCGAGCTTGATCCGTCGCAAGTCTCCGGCACAGTTATTTTGGTGCCGCTCGTGAACGTGCTTTCGTTCGAACAAAAAGTTCCGCACGTGAATCCCGTCGACAACAAAAGCATGAATCGCTTCTATCCTGGGAAAATGGACGGGACGCAAACGGACCGAGCCTTGTTCATGATTACCAAGGAAGTGGTGGACCGCTGCGATTATTTGATCGACTACCACGGCGGCGATCTGGATGAAAGCCTGCGGCCGTACGCGTATTGGGGAGCGGTGGGCAAGGAAGCACAGGACCGCGTTTCAAAGCAGATGGTTCTCGCGTTCGGGCTCGATCACATCATTATTTGGAGTGAGCGTCCCACGGATCCCACTGCAACCCGGTATCTGGACAACACTGCTTCTGTCCGCGGCAAGCCTTCGATCGTTGTGGAAGCGGGGCACGCGGGTACGGTTGAATCAGACGACGTGGCGCTGCTTGTAGACGGCACGTTGAGCACGATGCGTTATCTTAAAATGATTCCAGGCGAGCCGCACTTTGTCGAAAATCCGGTTTGGCTGGGAAAAGTCGTGGACGTGATTTCGGATGGTCCGGGAATTTGGTATCCGCTGGTCAAGCGCGGAACGTACGTTCAGGAAGGCATGATACTTGGCCGCGTGACGGATTATTTTGGCAGGGTCATTCTGGAAGCGCGGGCTCCCGCAGCTGGCGTGATACTCCACGTGAACGCGGTCCCTTCGCTGAAAAAAGGTGACAACATCGCCGACATCGGCGTGGTCGCCGCGAAAGCCCCATAGATTTTGCGGCGGCCGTGTTTGTAGAACGGCGAACTACATGTTGCTGACGATTTTTCGAGCAAGCGGAACAACATCATCCGTGGTGCAGGGACACATCATATAAATGATGCGAACGATTCTGTCACCCTTGCGAATCATCATCATTCCATTGGCGATGTCGAACGCGTCGTCCCCCAGGGACGGAATCGGAGTAAACGCCGGGCCCATACGGCCAAAAGTTGCGCGGGTCAGGCTCATCTGAGCCGCAGCACTGTTATTGTCGACCGAAAACATGAAGACGGGCGCCTCGCCAGGATGCCTCGGAGCACTTTGTTGGGAATCATTGCCGTGGCCAACCGCTTTCGCAAATGATTCCATCATCTGTCTCTGAGACTCATCGATTTCTTTTTTGTTGAGTAGGGAAGCATGTTTTGCGATGAGATCCACATAGTTTCCCATGACGCTGTACTCGCAGCCGGCGTCGCTTCCTTCGGGCCGTTCGGAGCGGACAACGTCCATCTTCACGGCTTGGCCGACGTCCGTTTTCGAAAGTAGGCTGCATGGATCGATGCCGGCGAGAGCTGGTCCGCGAGCCGCGTTTGCTCCCGAGGAGAGATCGTCCAATCCAATTTCATGAACTTTCTGTTTTACGCGATGCGCAACATACCAAATGCCGGCGATTCCGATGGCGCCGAAAAGGAAGATTACCACCAGAAAAACCAGAAGAACTTTGACCAGAGTATTGCCCGATTTCGCAGGAGCGGCTCCGGCAGCTTGCGGAATGGGAGCTTGAGCTTGCGGCCCAGGCTGAGGCGGGGCTTGCGGACGCTGTGCAGGTGGCGCACTGGAAGCTGGGAGTGGAGACGCTGCTGAGGAACGAACCGGCGGACCAGAAGCGGGCGTGCCGCAACGAGTGCAAAATCCCTGCACATCATCCAACGGGCTGCCACAATTCCTGCAAAAGCCAGCCATTTTTGCCTCCGGAGAGTTTTTCCGTCCAAGTGCACTGCAATGTTCTTTGCATCGTGCCAGAACGGGTGGGCACGGGCAAGCGAGACGTTCGTTGCGTTGAATCGTGGAGTAGGCTTGCGGGGTGACGGCCGAGAATTCGAAAAGAGAAATCTCGCGGCTAGAGAGTTTTCGCTAAAGAACAGCGTGGGGACTGGCGAGCATGTAGAATAGGCGGGTTCGAATCGCTCTTTCAGGGAGTTTTTATGCCTTCAGACTATTTATTGAAAACGGAACCTACTGTGTATTCGTTTGCGGATTTACAGAAAGACGGCGTCACGATTTGGGATGGCGTATCGAATCCGACGGCAGTGAAGAATCTTCGCGAGATGGAGCCGGGATCGAGGTTGATTATCTACGAAACGGGCGATCACAAGAGCGCGGTGGGAACGGCCAGTGTGGTTTCTGTCGACCCCTCGAATCCGAAGACACCAGAGGTCAAGATCAAGGTAGGGAAGGTGATCGCAAAGCCGATGACGCTGGCGGAAATCAAGGCGAACAAACTGTTCGTCGACTCGCCGCTGGTGCGCATCGGAAGGCTTTCGGTCGTCCCGCTCACAAAAGTCCAATATGCGGCCTTAGCAGGCAGCTGAACACACCAATCGAATACGGCAGGGAAGGACCCAATCTCCATGAGTCACAAAGTCGCTGTCGTGCAAGCCTCTCCAGTTGTGTTTGATCGTGAGCGCACTCTCGAGAAACTGTCCTCGTTGGCCCGCGAGGCCGCGCAGCAGGGCGCGCAACTTGTCCTTTTCCCGGAAGCATTTGTTTCCGCCTATCCGCGTGGCCTTGACTTCGGGGCCGTCGTTGGCTCGCGCACGGATGCCGGCCGCGAAGATTTTCGTCGCTACTGGGAAAGCAGCGTCGATGTACCCGGTCCGACGGTGGATCATCTCTCGCGCATCGCTCGCGTCAACAACATCTATCTCGTGGTCGGCGTAATAGAACGCGATGGAGGCAGTCTCTATTGCACGGTCCTCTTCTTCGCGCCTGATGGAAGTTTTCTCGGCAAACACCGCAAACTGATGCCGACCGCCTCTGAACGCCTGGTCTGGGGTTTCGGCGACGGCTCCACTCTGCCGGTATTCGCAACGCCGCTGGGCAAGCTCGGCGCTGTGATCTGCTGGGAGAACTACATGCCCCTGCTGCGCACCGCCATGTATTCCAAGGGCATCGAGCTTTACTGCGCGCCTACTGCCGATGCGCGTGACTCCTGGCTGGCCACTGTCCGCCATATCGCCGTCGAAGGGCGCTGCTTCGTCCTCTCCTGCAATCAGTTCCAGCGGGGCCGCGACTTTCCCGCCGACTATCACTCGTCTTTCGGCAACGATCCGGACAAGGTCATCTGCCGTGGCGGCAGCTGCATCGTGGATCCCTTCGGGAATTTCCTCGCGGGACCAAACATCGAAGGTGAAGCCATCCTCGTTGCGGAAATCGATCTCCGCCAAGTCATCCGCGGCAAGTACGACTTCGATGTCGTCGGCCACTATTCCCGGGCGGACATTTTCCAACTGCATGTCGACGAACGCCCCAAGCGTCCTGTTACGACGACCAACGACGTGTCCGCGGCTACTGCCGATCAAAATGTAACGGAGGCAAAGCCCGCATTTTGATTTCCGGAGAACTCAATCAAGAGCCCGTATAGAATTGTCATTGGCTAAAGTGGCTTGGGGTGCTCGGCCAAACCCTCGCGATAGAACTTGAGATTGCTTTTGTCCACTGCCACGGTGCCCGTATCTACGGACGTAGGCATTGGCGGCGCAAGGGCGGTGCGCCAATCTTTGAATTGGTGCACCGCGTTGTGGTGCAAGTCGTCGAGGAACTTCAGCCCGTAGTAACTCATGACGTACGGCTTTTGCGTGATTGTGGCTGTAATGACGCCGCGGTCGATCCAATCAAGAGTTTCCGGATCGTTGTCGAAGGCCACGATGGGCAGCTTGCCATCCAAATTGAAACGGTGCACCGCTCCGGCGGCGCCGGAACCGCCTGTCGCCTCCAAGCAAATAATACCGTCTATTTTTTCTTTCTTCTGTATGAGGTCGGAGACCTGATCAAATGCGCTTCGCGCGTCCCCCTTGTCATCGAGGATCTTTGTTAGCTTGAGAGCAGGAAAATTCTTCAGCGCGTCCGCCACGCCCGCCACTCGATCGTCGATGTTACGCTGTCCCGAAATCGTGATCACCGCAATGTTTCCCTTACCATCGACAAGCGCCGCCATACGCCTGAGACTCTCCCTGCCGGCTTTGAAGTTGTCCGTTCCGATGTACAGAATGCGCTTCGAATCCGGCACATCCGAATCAACGCAAATCACCGGGATGCCCTGAGCAATGGCCTTGTCAATCTCCGCCTGGAAAATCGCGTGGCGCGCCGCGGAAAGGCAGATTCCAGCGGGATTCTGTTCCACGACTTGGCGGAACATTCCGACCTCAGCGTCTGGATCGTAGGTCGCCGGACCGACGAGTTCAGCCTTTACACCGAGTGCTCTGGCCGAGTCCAGGAAACCAGCCTGAGCCTCCTGCCAGTACGGCAAGTTAATATTCGTTGCCACGAACACATAACGTTCGTTTTCCTCATGGTAGGGTGTCGCACATGACGCAATGAGCGCTGCCCCGATAAAAAAAAGAACAAATACGAGCGTGGTCCCCTGTCTTTTCATTGGAATTCTCCTTTCGGATTCTGGCCGGCGGGAGTGTTTCCTCGCACCCTCGCAAAGTTCGCGGTCTAGCACGTGCCTGGTCGGGAAAAGTCGAACGAACGAGAGGGGGCACCTCCACTTCTACTGCGGCTGCGCTCTTGATTGCCTCTTGGCTGGGTACCCGGATCGGGCTTTAAGTCCAGGCAAAACCATAGGGCGGTCGCCCTGCTCCTGTCAATCTCCGTTCGTGCTCCGTGGCGCGGAGAGACGTCGCGTTCACCTGGCTGTCTTCGGCGCTAGTGATTGGCGCTCGGGAGGCGAGGCGCGTATGATGCGGGGCACGACGAGGCGAGGTGATTCGAATGAAAAGAACGATTCTTAGAGTTGTTTTTGTCTGGATTCTCCTTGGGGTTGGGCCGATTTTTGCGCAGCAGCCGCCGGAGATCCGGTATACGTCTGTGCCGGATTTTCTGAAATTGCCAGCGGATGTTTATTTGGGAGAAGTGGCGGGCGTTGCGGTGAACTCGAAAGGGCATGTCTTCGTTTTCTCGCGCGGAAATTCGACGGGGCCAGCCTATGCGGCAAGCGGCGCGCAGCTTTTGGAGTTTGGCGCGGACGGAAAATTTGTGCGAGAGATTGGGCACAATCTTTATGCGTGGTCGTTTGCACATGCCGTGAAGGTCGATGCGCAGGACAATATTTGGGTGACGGACAAAGGGTCGGACATGGTGATCAAGTTCAATCCCGAGGGGCGCGTGGCGATGGTGTTTGGGCGGAAGCAGGAAGCTTCCGACGAAGGGACAGGGCCTCTGAAACACGTCAAGCCGCCACTGCCCGCAGTGGACGGAATGTTCCGGCAAGTGACGGACGTTGCTTGGGACGCGGCTGGGAATGCGTTTATCAGCGATGGATATATTAATTCGCGCGTGGCGAAAGTCGACAAGGAAGGCAATTGGTTGAAGTCTTGGGGAGAGCCGGGCGATCAGCCGGGACAGTTCAACGTGCCGCACAGCATTGCTGTGGATGCGTCGGGGAATGTATATGTGGCGGACCGCGGGAATCGGCGGATTCAGGTGTTTGACGGCGACGGAAAGTTCTTGCGACAGATGACGATTGACGTGCCAGCTCCGCCGGATGCGCGCGCGGCCATCGGAAATAAGCCTACCGCGACGGGCGGCACGATGTCGCCAGGTGCGCCGTGGACGGTTTGCATCACGCCGGGGCCGAAGCAGGTGCTGTACACTTCCGACGCGTTCCCTGGACGGATTTACAAACTCAGCCTAGACGGAAAGGTGCTCGGGATGTTTGGTAAAGCAGGGAAGCAGCTCGGGCAATTCGGGTGGATTCACGAAATAGCGTGCCCATCCGAGAGCGAGCTGTACGTGAGCGAAATTCTGAATTGGCGCGTGCAGAAATTAATTCTCGAACCGGCCCACTGAAGAGCTCGTCCATTCCCGTCATCAATGGGGGAAATCGGCAGGGAGTATAGGCTCCTTATTCTCGTTCCAGCGAGAATATAGGATCACGTCTTCGTGGTCTGAGCCACGGACCGTGCGGCGCGTCTCTCGAGGAAGATTATCGCGATCATTGATACAGAGAAAGAAGTGATATTCGCGTTCGAGAATATTCGTGGGCGTGGGAACAGCGATTTCGTAATCGCGGCAGCTCTCGTTCTCGCTTTCGCGAACCTCGCCGCGGCGAATCGTACCTTCGTCCAGGATGACAGAGTAGGACAAAGAGTTACCGTCGCCCTCGAGCAAGGTTCCGTGATGATCGCAGTTCCACAGATCGATTGTGGGAGTTTTCGACAAGACCCATTGATCCTCCACGCGGTTATAGATTTGTCCGTTGAACGCGATGTATTCGTAGGAGGCTAGCGTGCCGTCAGTACGCGCTTGCTGCGCAACTCTGTGTTGGAAGCTGGGACAAACGACATCCGTGTCGACGGTTTCTGGCGGAATCGTTGGAAATACGCGGACCGTGTGCATGTGCCAGCTCCTGGCGGCAGAAAGGGCGGCGCGAGAATGCTCGATTTCGCGCTTTGGAGATCGCGACCACTTCACGAAGAAAGAACCGCCAATTGCGGCTAAGAGCGCGGCCAGGACGATGATCCACTTGGGCATGAAGCGCGCTCCAAGCCTCAGGAAATGGGAGGCGGTTCGATCTCCAGCGGCTCATTCCATCTCGAATATTGATAAATGTCCTTGACGTGACGGAATTCATAAGGAAGGTTTGTGTGTTCGTCAATACACATCGAACCCCACTCTGGGTGCGGATCGGCGACACCGATGAATTCGAAGTTGCGGCAGGAAGAACCGCCAATCGTTTGTATTTCTCCTCTTTTGGTAGTCGTAGGACCTTTCAGTCTCTCAAGGGACTGAGCCAGAGGCGCGAAGCCCGCGGCCGGACCGTCCGCACAGTAAGCCTTTGCAGCAGGATGAAGGACGGTCCAGCGGTCACCTTCTCGAGTGTAGAATCCCGTTTGCGTAACGATAATTTCATCGGGCAAACGCTCGGGAACTTTTCCGACGCGATGGTAGTTGAAGGGACAACTGACATCTTCTTCGAGCTGTGCGATGCCGTTGTTAGCGGCGAACGTACTGGAAATATGCCAAGAGCGCGCCTGGCCCAATGCGGCTTGAACAAGATTAATTTGTTTTTCTATGGATGCCTCGCTTAGATCATTCTTGGAACAAGAAGTAAGGATCGTGGCGAGCAGGACCAAGAGAAAGAAGCAGAAAGTTCGCATCGTTGGCCTTTGTGCCGAGTGCAGAAGTCGAGGCTTGTATGCAGAGAATTAGAACAGGCGTACGCGTTCTCTACCAGAAAGAACGCGAATGGATGTGACCATTGCAGTAACTGGAATAAGAGTGGGCGAGCATCAACTCAGGGCTGCATCTACCTCAGTAGTTCGGTCACTTCGGTTTGGGTTTGGTGGCGGCGGGGGCGCGCAAGTTGGCGTCGAAGAAATTGTCGACGCGGTGCCAGGCGTCGAGCAGGACGTGCTCGCGCGTGAAGTAGTGGAACTCGCCGGGATAAATCATGAAGGAGATTAGATCGCCCTTGTGCTTCTTTAGCGCTTCGTCCATCAGCCAGACGGATTCGAGAAACGGAACATTTACGTCGGCGGTGCCGTGAAGAACCAGCAGGGGCCGCTCGAGGCGATCGATGTGCGAAAGCGGGGAAGCATTGGCATAGACTTGCGGATTTTGTTCGGGAGTGCCAATGCGGCTGGCGGTCCAATCGCCGTGGTATGGATCGGAATAATACATCGTGTAGTCGGTCACGCCTGCGACGTCCACACCAGCGCGGAAGAGTCTCGGTTGATCAGTCATTGCAATCAGAGTGAAGAAGCCGCCATAGCTTAGGCCCCAGACGCCGATGCGGTCCGCGTCAACGTAAGGAAGAGTTTTTAGATAGTTCGCGCCCATCCAGGCGTCCTTGGCATCCTTGCCGCCGACGTCCATGTAGACGCCGGTGCGCCAGTCGCGGCCGTAGCCGATGCTGCCGCGATAATCGGGAGCGAAGACGACGTAGCCCTTCTGAAGAAAATACTGATGGATGCTGTAGTAGACAGCGTAGTTTCGCTGCACGTGCCACCCATCGTAGTTCTGATTTACGCCGTCGCCATGAATCCACATGATCGCTGGATGCTTTTTCGATTTATCGAGATTTTTCGGAACAAAAAGCCAGCCGGGGACTTGCTGACCGTCAGGGCCTGGAAAATGCACGAACTGAGGCTCGACGAACTGAGAGCGATCCATGCCTGTCGGCATGGAGTCAGTGAGCCGCACGGGCGGCACGCCGGGGTTAGAGCCAATGGTGTAAAGATCGGCGCTGTTCTGCGTATCAGTGTGCTGATAGACGAGGCGGCCGTCGCCTTCGGACCAGTGTGGCTCGATATTTGTGCCCGGCGTGGCGGGAATGTAAGTGACTTCGGCGTGCGCGGGATCATCGGCGATTTTTGCGATGCCGAGGACGCGGTCGCCGGGTCGATCCTCAAGATTGGCGTCGAAGGCGATGCGCGTGCTGTCGTGGGACCATGACGGGCGCCAGGCTTCGAATTTTCCCTTGGTGATTTGGACGGCGTCTCCGCCGGATGCGGGCATGACGTAAAGATGGTCCCAGCCGTCTTCATCGCTCAAGAAGGCAATCCATTTGCCGTTGGGAGAGGGCCACGGTTGCGCGCCGGCTTCGCCCCAGTCAGGGATGCTCCAGAATTTTTCTTCGTGGATTTCGTGGATGGTCTTTGTAGTGCCGGAGGCGGCTTCGGCCAGGTAGATGAAATAGCCTTTGAAGTCGGTGGACTGGCCATCAAAGACAAGATGTGCGTTATCGACCCAGGCCAATCCGCCGTACTCGCCTGGCTTGGCGATGGGGACGGGTTTCGCGTCCGCGAGCTTCAAGGCGTAGATTTGGCCGGGGACATATTCGGAGACGCGATAGATGATTTTGGCTCCGGAATAAGAGGGCGATTCATCATGATGAATAATCTTGGAGCCGCCGACATAAGCGATGGATAAACCGTCGGGAGACCATAGGATGCCGTGAATGCTAACGTCGTCGTGCGCGGTGGTTGCCTCGGTGCCATCGGAGAGCCAGCGAATAATCAGATCACTCGAGCGCGACGTGCCTTCCTTTACCGCAGGGTTGGTGCGGACGAAGGCAACGCGCTTGCCATCGGGCGATGGAACATATCCGCTGCCCGGGTCCGGTTTGCTCCAGACAGCCTTGGGAGCACCACCAGACACCGCGACCTGCCAAAGATCGCCGTCGTGCGGAAAATAGACGAGATCACTATCTTCACTCCAAAACGCGCCTTCGATTTGGCCTTGGGTGAACGAAGTGAGCGGCTTCGGCGAGCCGCTGCCGTCGGCGTTGGCGACGTAGAGATTGGCGACACCAGCGCGGTCCCAGACAAACGCGACGAGCTTGCCGTCAGGCGACCAGATGGGATCCGATGGGTGCTTGATGTCGACCAACTGTTCGATTGTGAGTTTTTGCTTCGGGCTGGAAGTTTGTGCCGAGGCCCCGCCCGGGCCTGCCAGGAGAATGATTACGACACAAACTGTGTGAATCCAAATGCGCATTGGGCCCCCTCATGAGCTTTGAAAAAATATGCGTTCCGCGAAACAAGACCGGCGGGTGGGGCGAAAGTATCACCCAACCCGCCGAGCAGGGAAGAACGATTTGAAGTCAAGAGTGACTACTTCGGTCAGAACGTAAAGCGGAGACCGAAGCGAGTCACGAATGGGTTGATGGTACTGTACGGGTACAAGTAGCTCGAACCGGCAGCGGTGACCTCTCCGATGACCGTTTGCGCGTTGGTCGCGTTGAAGAAATCCACCGTGGGGATCAGGCGCCACTTTTCGCGGATAGCAAATTCGAGGGAGAGGCGCAGGTTGAGCATGTTGACGCTGGGCAGGCGCGGGATTCCGGCGGGCTGCAGGATGACGGATTCCCCCACGTTTACGCCCTGACCGTTGGGCACGTTGAAGGTATCCGTAGGCTGCAACGGGTATCCGGCGTAGTGCTGGAAATTGATGGTCGCGCCAATTTTATAAAGTAGCTCGTAAGTGCTGTCCACCTTGAAAACATAGGTAGCATCGAGGTTGAGGTAGTTGTTGAAGCGGTTGATGTCTAAGTTGGGATCGGTGAAGTTGTCGCTCGTGGCCTCATCGGAAAATCCTCGGTCGCATACACCTTTCTGGCGTTGGATAGTGAAGCCAACCAGAATTTTCCATTTATGAGAGAGGCGCTTGACGGCAGTAATCTCGACGCCGATATACGAATTGCTGTTCAGCAGAGGAATGTTCGTGACCACGTAGTTGAATTCGCCGTAGAGGGCCGGATTAGCAGGCTTGTCCATGAAGCCGAACGCGTATTGGTCACCTGGAGTGTATCGACTTTTCCGGTGGTGAGCAGTCCGGTGTTTTGCGCGTTTAACAGTTTGTGATTGCTCAAGCAGGCTGGACAGTCCTCATCATACCGTTCTCCGAGAGCACATGCTAATTCGGATGAGTGAATCGTCCAAAGCCGAGGCGCAGTTGCAGAGTATTTATCCCAGGATTCAGGTTGGCAAGAGAGGCGTTAGAGATGTGCATGAAGCGAAGCTCGGCGCTAAAATTGCATTTGTTTCGCAGAAAGTGCAGACCCAGAGCGCCGCTCGACGTGAAATTGACCCGCGAAGTGCCCGGAGGCACATTGTCATTCGTGAAGAGTGTGCCGCCGCCCAGTTCGAAGTAGGGAACGACCTTGCGCGGCTTTGTAAAATTCCATTTCAGCGCGAAGGGGTTTAGCCCGAAGCCGTAAGCGGTGCTCCCGCGCTGGACCACCACGAATACCGGCACAACATCCACCGCATATTCGAATTGGCCCCGCAAAAACCCTGGCCCCGCCGGCGGGGTCAAAATCCAGCCGTAACGTAATCCGACATTCCATACGCCGCTGCTCGCGGTGCTTCCATTTAGTCCGTGCCCGCCACCGGTCCATATTTGTAGATCATGCCCGCCATCCTCCGGGCCGGCCTGGGCCCTCAATGCTGGCGCGCAGAGAAAGACTATAAACAGCAAGCGTGCGAACAACTTTGTCACCGAAAGGCGTGTCACCGCGAGATCTCCTTCCAGCCTTGGCTTCGTTTCCTCAAGACGTGGGTGTACGGAAGATACAGAAAAACGGCCGCGAACGCGACCGACTTTTGCGTTACTTCAGATAAGTTCGCACGATTTGAATGACGTCGTCAGCGGCCTCTTCCGAAGATTTCGAATTTCGCGGCATGTGATTTCGGATGTGGTCTTCCATCAGCTCGCCCATAAGGCTGTTGATGGCGCCGCGAGCGGCAGCCAGGCGCTGCAGCGCATCGGCACAGGGCTCATCTTCGTTAAGGGCGCGAAGCACGCTTTCGAGCTGGCCGATGACTTTCTTGGTGCGGGTGACGAGATCGAGCTTTTCGCGAGAAGTGTGTGACATTTGGCTTGTATACCCTATGGGGGTATGGTATCAAGGTTGCGGCCCGAACTGCAATGGCTCTCTGCACAGTAGTGCAAAGTCTCATGGCACTTCAACTGATTCGTTTGGGCTTCATCGCACGCCCCGCGTTTATCAGCCTGTAATGGACGGCCATTTTATTCTGCGGCATTTGTTGCTTCAATCGAGCCCCACCGGCAGAAGCCGGAGCGAAGGATAGAGATGCGACGATTCGTTCCACGATTGGCCGTTCTTTCCAGCAGCTGGCTAATTGTTTTTGCGTTTGCCGTGCCAGCGGCGGTCGCACAAGATCCAATTCTGGTTCAACAGGATTCTCCAGATAACGCTCCACCTTCGCAGGCTTCCGAACCTCTTCCAATCATGTTTCCACACCAAGAGTGGAGCCGGCTCTGGCTCTCAGGGCAAGCCAATATCATCTCGCAGTGGCATCCGGCGTTCCATTCGCCGTATCAAGGGCCCAACAGCCTGACTCCAGAGGCGCAAGATGCCACCTCACGCGTGCTGACCCTTTTCACCGGGTTGCGGCTTTCCAACACGAGCGAGGTGCTTTGCGACATTCAGGAAGCCGGAGGGCACGGAATCAGCGAAGCGCTGGGGCTTGGTGGTATCACGAATCTCGATGTTGTGAGAAATACTAGCTTAAGCAAATCGCCATACGTTGCGCGATTGATGTGGCATCAGATCATTCCGTTGAGCAGCGAGCGGGAAGCCTCTTCGCGGACGCCATTGTCACTCTTCAGCTCGCTCCCCGAAAGGCGGCTTGAGTTTCGCTTTGGCAAGTTCAGCATGGTTGATTTCTTCGATCTGAACGACTACGGCAGTGACACCAATTTTCAATTCATGAATTGGACTGTCGACAACAACGGCGCCTATGACTACGCGGCTGACACACGGGGTTTCACATTTGGCGCAATGATCGAATATGACGACCACTGGGGAACGGTCCGTTTTGCGGAAGCGTTGATGCCCAAAGTAGCCAATGGAATTAATCTGGACGCAGACATGGCCCGCGCCCGGGCGGAGAATATCGAATTCGAATTCCACAGGAAGACCATTCGGGGTCAAACAGGTGTGCTCCGTCTGCTCTCCTACGTGAATCACGCGAACATGGGCGTCTACCAGCAGGCCATCAACAATTTTCTCGCAGGCCTCACACCGAAGCCGGAAATCACCGACCACCCGCTTCAAACGACGATCAAGTACGGCTTTGGCATCAATTTCGAGCAGCCTCTAAACGACTGGCTGGGCGTCTTCGGGCGCTGGGGATGGAACGAGGGGCAGCACGAGTCTTACGCGTATACAGAAGTGGATCAGACAGATCAGATAGGGGCGGCCTTCAAAGGCACGCTTTGGCATCGCAAGTGGGACCGCGCAGGAGTTGTTTTCGTGTCCAACGGAATTTCGCACGACCACGCGGAATATCTAGCCCTGGGCGGCGACGGTTTCTTGCTAGGTGATGGCCGCCTGAACTATGGTCGGGAAAATATCATCGAAACGTATTACACGCTGCATGCCTGGCGCGGGATCTACCCGGCCTTCGGCCTGCAGCATATCAACAACCCCGGTTACAACCGCGACCGCGGGCCTGTGCTGGTGCCGACGCTGCGCTTGCATGTCGAGTTCTAATCGCCAACAAAATTAGTTACGCGCACTCCGAGATGGGAATTGCGCCAGACGTGAGCAGGGAAATCTCCTGTCCCCAAGTGACCTGAGTCCCCCTTGAAGCACGCTTGGAGCGGGTCTCGTCCTTGAGTTGCACTATTTAGTGTGCTATCTCTCCCTCAGAGTATTTCCCTACGTTCGACCCAGGTTATCGACGGAGTCCGAACCCATGAGTACCGTCATTGCGAAGGCGAAGCAATGCGCGTCATTTTTTCTTCTTGGCATTCTTGCCTTTCCGCTGCTTACAGCGGCCGATGACCTGCAAAAATCTCAAAAAAAGGAGTTGGAAGCTGCCGCGAAAGCTTTGAACGAAGAGGCCAAATCACTCGAAAAGTCAGGCAAGTTGGTGGAGGCTCGTCTCAAGTATGCTGAGTCTCTCGGCTACATTGAGCTGAACGACGCGTCGCAAGCGATCTCGCGGCTGGACGACACGCTGAAAACTAACGCTAAAGCGGCGGTTGCAGCCGCACAGAAATTGTACGAGGCAGGGAAATATAAGGAAGCGGCGCAAGCCCTCGAAGATGCCTGGAATCTGCAAGCATTCCGGCCCGTTTTGGCTTATAACTTGGCGCTTTCGTACAACCAGCTTGGCGAACGCCAGAAGGCAGTGGATTATCTGGATCAGGCCATCGCCGGAGCCGGGGCGCCGAAACTTCGCGCGAGGCTTAGCCAAACGCGCACAACTTTCGTCACGGCGGAAACGGTCGCGCAACAGAGCGACTCCGCCAAGAAACAGATCGAGCTGTTTGACCACCTTGCCGAGACTCTTGGAAACGGTTCTTCCGCCGAAGATGAATTGGGAGATGAGGAGGTATTGATCGAAGGCGATACTCCTGATGTCACAGCATCCGTGCGCGGCGGGGCAACGAGATTCGCGGCCACCGATTCCGGACGCAATGGCAAGCCGAGCCGTTTCTCCAGCTCATGCACTGCTCTCCAAGCCCTAAAGGAAACTCTTGCCAACAGCCCGGCGGCCGTTTTCGATCTCGCGAATTGCGCCGAGGACAATAATCGTCCCGACGAAGCGACGCGTTTGCTGCGGCGCTACCTGGAACTATCCCCGAATGCGCTCGACGCTGCCAGAGTCAAACAACGAATCGTGGAACTCGACGCGCTCAAGACTTTGCCCACCCAATCGGGAGTTCAAGTCCGCGTCTTGTACGCCGCTGCGGAGCGATCCATCGAGGAATCCCAATACGATGGCGCTCTCATCGCCTACACAAAAGGTGCGGATTTGCTGCCAGATTTTCCTCTCACGCATTGGAAGCTGGGTTTGCTTCAGGAGGCCATGGGCAATATCGCGGAGGCTCGTAAGCAGTTCACTCGCTGCCGCGAACTGGAAACCGACCCGGAAGCGCAACTGCGCGCCGATTTTCACCTGGGCATTCTGGATGCCAAGCGGGAGAAGTATGAGGACGAAGTTTCAGAGGCCGAGGACATCATCGCAAATCTGTGGAATCGTTCGATGAACCTCACTTTTAACGGGCTCGAGAATCGCTCCGCTTTGCACGCCCACCGCGGCAAGTACAAAAAAGGAAACGCTTCCAAGATACTGGGCGGATTTACGGTCCCGCTTCCTTACGCGCAACAACAGATCGCCGAGGCTGCGCAGCATCTACAAACGGCCCTTGCACTGTTTCCGCTTGCGGCGGAGGCCAATGAGTTGATGGCGCTCGTCTATTTGCAAGCGCTCGACGGGCGCGCCGCGATTCGCGCGTATGACGCCGTCGCGAGTCAGCACCTGCCCGTTTCCTTTTACGCCGAGGTGCGCGGTCACAATCTCGATCGCCCGGTTAAGTGCGAGCTCAGCCGCGATCATATTCGCTTCATCTTTCTCGCTTCTTACGACAAAAATGGTGCCGCCAAGCCCCCCTCCCGCAAGGCGGGCCAGGACGGTTTGGGAGACCTCGTCATCGAAGCCCAGGCTTCACGCGCCCTCAACTTCGAGGATTTCGCATTCAGACTTTCCGACATCAAGAAAGTGGAAACGAAAGATGGTCTAATCCTTTTCAAACTGGAACACGACACCTACGCGGTCTCTCCTCTCGCCATCGCGTTTACTGCGCCTAAAGAAGCGGGCCCGTTCGCGCGAAGATTCTCAAACGATTACGCGCGCCTGTTTGTGCGCTACCCCGGATTGGAAGACACCAAGCTCGGCGCTGAAGGTCTCACGGGGGGCGAAAAGTTCAGGCTCGGGATGAACATCGCGAACGCCGGCATGAGCATGGGCATGGGCGGAATTGGCGCAATCTCTGCCATTCAAGACGTCATGACGGTCGTGCAAACAGTGCGCATGCTGCAGCGAACGATGTCCTCATTGAAGATTAGTTATGCGGCTTGGGAAATCAGTGTCGAAGAAGAGCAGGACGTCTTGCTTGGAAATCCTTTCAAACCAATTCCAACAGAGCCTGTCCGTCTCGCGTATGTGCACGAGTTGAAATAACAGAGTTACTGGGAATTGGGAGAAGAGAAGTTCCTCGGCGATTAAAGAGAGCGTGTGCGCATGAAACTTTCGCGTTCGCTACGGACATCGTCGCCGCGCAGTTCCCGCAAAGCACAGGTCACAAACTCTCCAGTCACTTTCTTACGCCAGCTCATATCGAAGTCCGTATTGTCGAGCGGCTTAGCGATGCGAGCCGCAAGAACTGCGGCTTCTGCAATCGACTCCGCGTTCAAGGCGCGGCCTACGAGGAATGTTGCAGCGTCCACTGCGACTAGCGGCCGCGATGCAGCGGAACCAATCACAATGCGGGCGTCTTCAATAACGCCACTTTCGGAAATGCGCGCGGCGGCGGCAACGGACAATACTGGAAAGTCAAACGAGCCTCGCCGACGCAATTTCCAGTAAGTGTTCTTCCATCCGTGGCGCGAATCCACCAAGACTTCCGCCAGAATTTCATTCGGCTTTCGCTTGATGTAGTCCAAACCATCATTGTTGTAAAGATCCGCGAGCAATACTTCACGTTCTCCGGTCCGCGAAACCAAGCGGACTCGCGCGCCAAGAGCGATCAACGCCGGCGCCGTGTCCGTCGAGGAAACTGCCATACACTTTGGGCTTCCTGGTGCAACCCAGCACGTGTCGCCGTCTTTTTTTAGGCAAAAGTCGATCGCCTTTCGCCACTCATAATTCTGATCGTAATAGTTGCAACGCGTATCGAGGCAAAGATTTCCTCCGAGCGTGGCCATGTTTCGAATATGCGGCGTGGCCACAAGAGAAGCCGCCTGCGCCAGCGCGGTCAAGCCCTTTCGAAAGCGCATGTCCGTCGCAATATCGGCAAGCGTGACGCAAGCGCCTAGCCGCGACCCCGAGTGCTCCATTCGAATGTGACTTAACTCTTCGATGTAACGCAGGCTCATCAGCGTCTTCGGAACTTGTTGCCGTCGCTTCATGTTCGGCAGCAGATCCGTGCCGCCTGCAAGCGGCATAGCTTGCGTGCCCTCGCCGTCCAGAATGCGTGCGGCTTCCTCCAACGTCCGCGGCGCTCGAAAGTCGAAAAGTGGAAGGCGCATCATGAGCTGAGCACCTTTTCTTTTTCGGGCTTGGGTTTCGACGGCCGCGGCACATCGTTCACCGCGTTCCCGTCTCCGCCTTCCCAAGGCGGAGGAACGCGCAGCGCTTCCGGCCAGTCCACATGCGGAAAATGGCTCGGTCCAAATCGCGGCTCGCGACTCGCATTCTTTTCCGCAAGCGCTTTCATGATTTTTTCCGGCGTGATCGGCACCTCATCGATCCTCACGCCCACCGCATCGTAAACGGCGTTCGCGACCGCCGGCATTATCGGCAAAAGCGGTCCCTGGCCGACTTCCTTCGCTCCAAACGGCCCGCGCGGATCAGGCTCCTCGATCAGCTCCGTCATCACTTCCGGCATGTCCAGCGAAGTCGGACTTTTGTATTCCAGCATCGACGGAAATTTGTGCACCAGCGCGTGCGAAAGTTTCTTCGGTAGCCGCCGGAACTCCTGCTCCTCCATCAGCGCTTCCCCCAGCCCCATGTAAACGCTGCCTTCCACCTGTCCACGCACCAGCGTTGGATTTAATGCGCATCCGATGTCATGCGCGATCCAAATCTTCGGCGCAGTAATCCATCCGGTCGCCGGGTTGACGATCACCTCGACGATCGCGGCGGTGTACGAATACGTTGGGGATGGGCCGACGCCGCCACCCTTATAAAGCGCAGGTGATTTCGGTGGAGTGTACGAACCTATCGTGCCAATCGTGCCAAACCGCGCCTCCGCCAAACACACTGCCTCCCCAAACGTGACTCCTTTCTCCGGCGCAGCGGAATCGAAAACGCGTTTGTCCACGAACCGTAATCGCTCTTTCGGAATTGCAAGCTTTTCCGCGACCGCTTCCGCGATGATCGCTCTCCCGCGCTCCGCCGCTTGCAAAGCCGCGTTGCCCGCCATGATCGTCACTCTGCTCGAATACGATCCCAAATCCACCGGCCCCAAATCCGTGTCGCCCGTGTACAAACGAATGTCGAATGTGTCCAGCCCCAAAACTTCAGCAACAATCCCCGCGAGCACATCGTCCGAACCCTGGCCAATCTCCGTAGCGCCACAAAAAACCGCCACGCCTCCTCCGCGATCGAATTTGATGTGCACTCCAGAGTGCGGCATCTTGTTCCAATAAATGGGCAATCCCGCTCCTGTCAGATACGCGGAGCAAGCCAGCCCCACCCCGCGGCCCTCCGGCAGCTTGCGAAACTTTTCCTTCCAATCCGAATTCTTCACGACGCGGTGGATGCATTCCGAAAGATTGACCACGCTCAACCGGAAGAAATTTGCCGTCACCGCATTCGAAGATTCCGCAATCCGCAACCGCAAATCCGCGGGATCGATACTCAACTTCTCTGCAATCTTGTCGAGTTGCACTTCCTGCCCAAATCGCGGCTGTACCGTGCCATGGCCGCGTTTCGGCCCGCACGGCGGTTTATTCGTAAATGTCCGGCATCCTTGAAATTTGTATCGTGGAATGTGATACGTCGTCGTCTGCAGCGCGCCTGTATAAAACGTGCTCGCAACGCCGTACGAACCATACGCGCCGCCGTCGATCAGCGTTTGCAGATGCATGCCCGTGATGGTGCCGTCCTTCTTCACGCCGGTTTTGAATTTCATCAGCACCGGATGCCTGCCGCGATGGCAATAAAAAACCTCCTCGCGCGTCAGACAAATCTTCACAGGCCGGTCCAGGAGCAGCGCCGCCTTTGCCACCACAATTTCGTGATTAAACGGATCGCTCTTTCCGCCAAATCCCCCGCCGTTCGGCGTGGCGATCACGCGAATATGTCCCGTCGGCATTTGCAGCACTTTCGCGAGCGCGCGATGCAGGTAATGCGGCGTCTGCGTGCTGCTCCAAATCGTCAGCTTCCCCTCAGGATCTTTTATTGCTACCGAGGCATGTTGTTCGATTGGCAGATGCGTGTTGCCCTGGTAAAAAAATGTGTCCTCGAAAACTTCATCCGCTTCCGCAAATCCCTGCTCGACGTCTCCAAATTCGAGTGAGACTCGCTTATGGATATTTCCTTCTTCGCCGTAGTCGTGAATCCGCGGCTCAGGAGTTGCCAGCGCCTCTTCCGGATCGGAGATGGTAGTCAGAAGGTCGTACTCAACATCAATCAGGTCGAGCGCTTCGAACGCCGTCAACTCCTCACGCGCGATAACGGCAGCTACTGGATCGCCGACGTGCCGCACATGATCCACGCAAAGCGCCTGCTCATCCTGGCTGACCGGCAAAATCCCATATTCGATGGGGAGATCCTTTCCGCTTAGGACTAAATAAACTCCCGGATGCGCCGCAGCTCGCGATGTATCAATCTTTCGGATGCGCGCGTGCGGATGAGGCGAGCGCAGCAGCTTGCAATACGCCATGCGCGGCAGGAAAATATCGTCCGCAAAGCGTGTTTGGCCCGTAACTTTCGCGCGCGCGTCTACTCTGCGTCGCGGAACGCCAATGACGCGCATCTTCTTCTCATCAATCATTTCTTTCGCCCGCGATCCTTACTATTGCCGCTTCCACAGCCTCGAAAATCTGTTGATACCCCGTGCATCGGCACAAATTGCCGGAGAGAGCTTCCCGAATTTGATCTCGCGAAGGATTCGAACTTTGATCTAGCAGGGCCTTCGCCGTAACCAAAATTGCGGGCGTGCAATACCCGCACTGCGCCGCGCCCAAATCTGCGAACGCGTCCTGCAAAGGATGCAATTTACCATCTACGTCGAGGCCCTCGACAGTCAGCACATTTTTTCCGTCGCACTCCAGCGCCAGCAACAAGCACGAAAGCACCGGCTTGCCATCCAGCAAAACCGCGCAAGCTCCGCACTCGCCGAGTTCACATCCATGCTTCGTTCCCGTGTGCCCCAAATCCTCGCGAAGTACTTCCAGCAATGTCTTGTACGGCGCAAACGAAACGTCCGTCGCCTCGCCATTAAGGGTCAGCCGGATATGCGCGGACTTCTGCGACTCCGTCGGCAGCGTAATCGTAATCACTTCAATTCACCTCGTCCCGCAAAATCGCCTGGCCCGCGCTCACTTCGGAAACAACCGTGCCGCATTGTCGTACAGAATCTTCCGCTTCGCCTCGGCCCCAATCGGCAACGCATGAAACTTCTCAATGTTGCCCTTGATTTCCGGCACTCCCGGCCCGGGCCAGTCAGTTCCCCACAAAACTTTGTCCGCAATATCTTCAATTCGCGGAAAATACTCCATCAATTTCTGCGGTGGTATCCCGGAAATATCCATGTACATATTCTTGTGCCGGCGCACCAGAAAAAATGCCTCGTTCATCCACAGTGGCCTTCCCCCATGCGCCAGTATCACCACAAGATTCGGATAATCGATACTCACGTCGTCGCACAACATCGGCTGCGCGTGCAAGTTTCTCGCACCCGGAAAAATCGAAGTCCCTGTATGAATCATCACCGGCATTCCGTGGGCTTGCGCCCGCTCGTAAATCGCAGCCAAATCCGTGTTTCCGTTTATGTACGAATTCGGAGTGAGCACCTGGTGCGATGGATGCAGCTTGATCGCGCGAATCCCAATCTTTGCCATGCGGTCCACCTCCGCCCCCGCATCGGGAACCGTCCCCGGCAGCACGCCGCCAAACGCAATCAATCGATCCGGCGCCGCGCTGCAATATTTCGCGCTCCAATCATTCACCTCGGGTGTGAACCCGATGATTTTCGGCGCAACGTAATTGATCAAGCCCGCGCGTTCAACGCCCAAACTATCCAAGTGCGCGAGAAACGCCTTTGGATCCTCGCAGTAGCGCATCACATCCGCGTAGTCTTTCCGTCCGTGCTTCATCAAGGCCATCGCGGACGGCTTCATCATGTGGTATGGCATGATATGAATGTGAATGTCGATGATCGGCTGCAAGTATGTATATCCTTGAAAAAAGGATCGCTGCCCGTCAGTTGAACCGCACATATTCAAAGTCCAACGGCTTGCTGTTGATCCCTCGAAGTGGCGGCGCAATCCAGTTCGCAAACTTCCCCGGTTCCACCACCCGCCCGGTCATCAACGACTGCACAAACTTTTCGTCCCCGGGGCTCGGCAACCATTCGTGCTTGCGCTTCTCCCAGGCCTCCGCGCTCAAAACCTCCCCAGCAATACTGATGTGGTGTCCCGCAAAATTGCCAATCGCTCGGTGAAATCCTTTGTGCGGCAGTGTCAGCTTAAATGGAATTCCGGCCTCATCGATCACTCGCTGCCATCTCGCCACCCCATCCGCAATTTCTTCAATGTAATCGTCACGCAACCGCTCGTTCAAAGCCGTCAGCGCCGGAACATTCTTCTTCACGATCTTGTCGCCAATCACTTCGTACACCGGGTATTCGGCCTCGCTCAGTACGTGATCGTCCTCGAGCTTCGTCTCGCGAAAGCGTCCCTTTAAACCGTTGGTGAAGTAATTCGCCGCATTCGAAGAGACATCCGAGCCATAAAGGTCGAGCGTCACGCTATAGTGAAAGTTTAGGTATCTCTGAATCGTCTGCAGGTCAATTACCCCCAGCGCCCGTACTTGCGCAGGGTCTTCCAATTTGTTTTCCTTCATCACTTCGCAAGTCCGCTTTATGATCCGCGTCACGCCCGTCTCTCCGACGAACATGTGGTGCGCTTCCTCAGTCAGCATGAATCGGCAAGTTCGCGAAAGCGGGTCGAAACCGGACTCCGCCAATGCGCACAATTGAAACTTTCCGTCCCGGTCCGTAAAAAACGTAAACATGTAGAACGCCAGCCAGTCTGGCGTCGGCTCATTAAACGCGCCAAGAATGCGCGGATTATCTGCGTCCCCGGATCGCCTCGCGAGTAGCGCCTCTGCCTCTTCGCGCCCATCGCGACCAAAATATCGGTGTAACAAATACACCATGGCCCACAAATGCCGCCCCTCTTCGACGTTCACTTGAAAAATATTTCGCAAATCGTACATCGAAGGACACGATGACCCCAGCAGCCGTTGTTGTTCGACGGAAGCCGGCTCCGTATCTCCCTGCGTCACAATCACCCGCCGCAGTGTCGACCTATACTCCCCCGGCACTTCCTGCCACGCCGGCTGCCCTTTGTGAATCCCAAAATTCACTTCGCGCTTCTCATCCCGGGGCTGCAAGAAAATTCCCCAGCGGTATTCCGGCATCTTCACATAATCAAACTGAGCCCATCCGTCCGGCTCCACGCTGATCGCAGTGCGCAGATACACCTCATAATTGTGGCTCTCGTTCGGCCCCATGTCGTACCACCAGCCCATGTACGCCGGCTGCCAATGTTCCAGCGCCCGCTGCAAGCCGCGATCCCTCCCCAAATCCACGTTGTTCGGTATCTTCTCGGTGTAATCAATCATTATGGTTCTCCGCTCCGATGTTCTTTATCCTTACCTCTTCAGGCCATTACTTCTTTACTTCCTCTTCTCAAACTCTTTCCCAATTGAATTTCACAGGCGCGCCCGTTCCATAAACTTTTAAAGCTCCGTTGGCGCCAACTGCATTCGGCCGAATGAAAATCCAGTTTTGCCAAGCAGACAATCGGCCGAAAACGCGCGTCTCAAGCGTTTCGTTAATTCCAAAACGCAAATTCGCCTCAAGCCCTGTGAGCGCATCTGGCGAAAGCGCTGCGCGGGATTCGAGCGCTTGGCGAATTTCATCTTCCCAATCCAGATCATCAGGTGCGGCCGTAACGAGACCTGAATCCATCGCTTGGTGAACTGTCAGCGTTTTTCCAATCAAGGTCCGTAAGCTCTCGACTTGCGCGGAATCCTGGTAGAAACGCGCCGCCATTCTCGAAAGACCATTCACCATAGGCAGAGGCCCAAAGTTCATTCGCGAAAGTACGACGCTCGCTAGATTCTCGCCATCCTGTGAATCGCGCATGTAAATCCGGTCCGCCGCCAAAGCCAATTCGAACAGCGTCCCCGCAAAGCACGAGCCCGGCTCGACAATCGCATACAATGATCGTGAAGAAACATCGATCCGCGCAAACGTCCGCCGCATCATTCCCAAAACTTCTCGCACAAACCAATTCTCTTGATGATTCAAGAGGAATTCGTCGGCCGCCAGCACCGCGTCGGAATTCCCGGTCGCTTTGAGAATCCACAATCCCAGATCAAGCTCATTCGTGCGGAGCGTCAGGACAGCATCATCCAACTCCCGGGCCATCTGCAGCGGCCACCAACTGGCCCCCGCTGCCACCGCACTCTCCACCGTGTATTCAAGGACTGACTCTGGCGCGCGGACCGTCAGCGTCACCGTGCGCGCATCGCGATTCACCTGGGCGTCGACGTATTCGTAATGCAGACCTGCTTCATCGACCGTGCGTGTTACCGGCGTCAGCGCCACGCCTTTCGCGTCAGTGGGCCGATCGCTTTGCGCCGCGAGTTTCAGCGCGCGCTGTTTGATGTGTTCGGCAAACTGTTGTGGCTTCACTACTTCATCCACCAGCCGCCAATCCTTCGCTCGCTGTCCGCGTACCCCGTCCGGATTCGTGCAGAACATATCCGCATAGTCGCGCCGCACTTTTCGCTTGTCAGTCACGCGCGTCAAACCACCGGTGCCGGGCAGAACCCCCAGTAAGGGCAACTCCGGCAAACTCACCGCCGATGACCGGTCATCCACCAAAATAATCTCGTCGCAAGCTAGCGCCAGCTCGTAACCCCCTCCCGCCGTCGTCCCATTGCACGCCGCAAGAAATTTCAACCCGGAGTGCGCGCTCGAATCCTCAATTCCATTCCGCGTTTCGTTGGTGAACTTGCAGAAATTGACTTTCCACGCATGCGAGGAAAGCCCCAGCATGTAAATATTCGCGCCCGAACAAAAAATCCGGTTCTTCGCGCTCGTGAGAATCACCGAACGAATTTCCGGATGCTCAAATCGGATCCGCTGCAATGCGTCGTGTAGCTCTATATCCACGCCGAGATCATAAGAATTCAATTTCAGCTTATAGCCGGGCCGTAATCCGCCATCTTCGGCCACGTCCATCGTCAAGGTCGCCACAGGCCCGTCAAAGCTGAGCTTCCAATGTTTGTATTTGCTCGGATCCGTCCGGTAATCCGGCGGTTCCATTTTTGACTGAAGCTGTTCTGTCGCGGCAACGTCCACGTGATCCTCCTACTCCTGCTTGGCCTCCAAAGCGGCTTTCAGCTTCGCAAAACTTTCTTCCACGGTATTCCCCGAGGTATCGAGATACATGTCAGCCTTCCGGTACAGCGGCTCACGCGCTTCAAGAATTCGGCGCAAGTCCTCCATTGCTTGGTTGCCGCCCGCAATCGCGCGCAAATCGCCTTGCGCGATCACGCGCGCCATGTGCTCTTCCGGACGCGCCTTGATCCACACCGTGTAGCAATTTGAAAGCAAGTAATCGTAAGTCTCTTTTTCCGAGACCACGCCTCCGCCGACGGAAAGAATCGCCCGTCCCTGCTCATGCAGGACGCGTTCCAGAGATCGCCGTTCGATGGCTCGATAACCGGTCTGCCCGTAAAGCGAAAAGATTTCTCCCAGCGGCATACCCGTTTCTTTTTCAATCTCGCGGTCCAGTTCGATGAACGGAACATTCATCTCCTGGCCCAACCGCAATCCCAAGGTTGACTTGCCCGCTCCACGCAATCCGATAAGCGCCACGCGCTTCCGTCGCGCCGCTTCTTCGTTCCCAAATTCGCGCAGCAATCGAGACATGGCGTCCTCGACGCGATGCGCCGGAAGCCGCTCGAGAAATCTCTGGATCAAAATCTTTTCATGCCGCGTTTCCGTTTCCGGCGCGAATAGTTCCGCAAGAGACACATGGAGCGCGGCTGCGATTCTCCGCAAAAGCACGATCGAGACATTTCCCTCGCCAGCCTCAAGTTGTGCCAGATGCCGTTCCGAAACGTCCGCCTCGCGCGCCATCATTTTGCGTGTCATCCCCCGACGGTTCCGCAATTCCCTCACGCGCTTGCCTAACGAGAGCAGAAAGCCATCATTCGAAACGCCGGTTACGCGTTGGCTGCCAGACTCTTTAGTATGGGTAGTGGTTTGCACGTTGGATATATAAGGATAGTCTAGAACTTCACCTGCAGTATATCGCATGTGCTCGCCTCATCGTCAAGCAGAAGAACCTGACCTGGACATTTTGCCTCAACTCCTTTGAACTTCTTGCCTGACATTTCACATAAAATATTGTAAATAATAGCTTTACTTCATAATCGAAAATCGGCGCTTGCCCTGCTACCAAGCAATGTCGACCCAAGAATATGCACTATTATGCTTGTGCTGTGATAGCATTTCCCTTTCTCGCACTCGGCTCTCCCTGGATTTCGCAACTAGCCTCGAATTGTGCAAAGATTCGAATCGGCGTCGCGCCCTAGCGGAGGATTCCAAATGAAGCTGCCAAACTATGTATCCGGTCAATGGAAAGAAGGAACCGGTGGAGGCGAGCCGCTCGTCGATCCGGTCACCGGCGAAGAATTAGTACGAATCTCCTCACAAGGTATCGACGTTAAAGCAGCACTCGACTTCGCTCGTTCGAACGGCGGCTCAGCGCTTCGAGCGATGACCTATCGCGAGCGCGCGGATCTGCTCGGCAAAATCGCCGAGACGCTTGCCGCAAATCGCGACGAATACTTTCGAATCTCCCTGCTCAATCTGGGCGCGAACCAAGCCGATGCGTCCTTCGATGTGGACGGCGCGATCTACACGATGAAATATTATGCAAAGATCGGCCAGGCCCTCGCTGGCGGGAAAATTCTGAAGGAAGGCGTCCCGGTTTCTATTTCGAAGACGGGCGTTTTTGTTGGGCAGCATTTCTTATTGCCAACAAAAGGCGTTGCCGTTTTTATCAACGCGTTCAATTTTCCGGCCTGGGGCGTGTGCGAAAAAGCCGCGCCCGCGTTGCTCTCCGGCGTGCCCATTGTTGTCAAGCCCGCTTCGCCGACGGCGTGGCTGGCTCACCGAATTGTCGAAGACATCGTGAAGGCAAATATTTTGCCGGCAGGCGCAATCTCGATTCTCTGCGGCTCCGCGCGCGACATTCTGGACCACGTGGGCGAAAGCGACATCGTTTCGTTCACCGGGTCGGCGGACACCGCAGCGCGTATTCGCTCGAATCCGAATGTTTTGCGCCGCTCGGTTCGCGTCAACATCGAAGCGGACAGCATCAACTCCACCATTCTCGGACCAGACGCCGGTCCTGGAACAGACTTGTTCGATCTCCTCGTCAAAGAGGTTGTCCGCGAGATGACGCTGAAAGCCGGGCAGAAATGCACCGCGATTCGCCGCGTGCTGGTTCCGCGGCCGCACATGAAAGCGCTTGGCGACGCGATCATCACGCGGTTGAGTTCCATGAAAGTGGGCAATCCGCGAAACGCGGAAGTGCGGGTCGGACCCGTGGTGAACAAAGCGCAGCAATCGGCCTGTCTCGAGGGGCTGAGACAATTAAAAGAAGAATGCCAGGTCCTTTTTGGCGGGGACGAAAATTTTCAGCCGATCGATGCTGATGGGCAGAAATCCGCGTTCGTGCAGCCGACGTTGCTCGCTTGTGAAAAAGGCCTCGAAGCGAAATTTGTGCACGATGTCGAAGTTTTCGGCCCTGTCACGACTCTAGTTGCTTATGACGGAGTCGAAGACCTTATCGCCATAGCGCGGCGCGGGCTTGGCTCACTGGTCGCTTCGATCTTTGCGAACGATCCGGTTTTTCTCCAAAGTGTTGTGCTTGGCATCGGCGATTTGCATGGCCGTATCATGATTGTCGATTCCAGCGTCGGCACCCAGTTCACCGGGCACGGCAACGTTGTGCCAAGTTGCTTACACGGGGGTCCGGGAAGAGCCGGCGGAGGTGAAGAACTCGCGGGGTTGCGCGCGTTGCTGCTCTACCACAGGCGTTTCGTTGTGCAAGGGCCGACCGCTTGTACGAGCGAGTTGTCGAGTTTGTCCGCCGATACAAGTCTCTTGTACTCGTAAATCGCCGCGATCCTACGAAACATCTTGCGCCTTTCGATCTTGCAACTCGCGCAGTTTGAAGCGCTGAAGTTTTCCCGTGGCTGTTTTGGGAATCTCGGATAGAAACTCAATCCATCGGGGGCGCTTGTACCCTCCGATCTTTTGCCCAACTGATTCTTGCAATTCCTGCGACAACTCTTCGCTCGGTACAAATTCCGCGTTTAGGACTACATATGCAGCCGCTTTGGTGAGGCCATCTTGGTCTTCGCGCGCAACGATTGCCGCTTCTCGGACCGCTGGATGCTCGATTAAAACGCTCTCGACTTCCGCGGGACTCAGCCAGAGGCCGTGAACTTTGAAAACATCGTTCGAGCGCCCCGCATACCAAAAGTAGCCCTCCTCATCCTGGAAATATTTGTCGCCGGTTCGGAACCACCCGCCTACAAAAGTTTCCTTCGTTTTTTCATGTTTGTTCCAATAGCCGGAGCATGTGGAGTCTCCTTTGATGAGGAGGTCGCCGATCTCGTTGGGTTCGACTGCATTGCCTTGCTCGTCGACGATTCTGGCTTCATAGCCGGGAATAATTTTTCCGCTGGAGCCGGGCTTCGCTTCGCCCGGGCGGTTCGCGATGACCATTTGCAAAGTTTCCGTGGAGCCGAGCGAGTCCAGAATTTCGACGCCAAAACGTTCTTTGAATCGATGGAATAACGGCGCGGGAAGCGATTCGCCGGCGGAGATCGCGTGACGCACGCTGGAGAAGTCGAATTCGCGCACATCTTCGCGGTGATGCGCCAGCAGCGCCGCAAAATTTGTGGGCACGGAGAAAAAAAGTGTGGGACGGTAACGTTCAATATCGGCGTAAATTGTAGCCGGAACGGGACGCATCGGAGAAAGAATCGTCGTGGCGCCGCAGCCGAGAGGGAAATAGCCGGCATTTCCCAGCCCGTAGGCAAAAAACAGTCGCGCGACGCTGAAGCAGCGGTCGGTCTCTTTCATTTGAAGGATGCCTTTGGCGTACAGCTCGCAGCAAACGACCATGTCGTGATGAAGATGGACGCAACCCTTGGAGGCGCCGGTGCTTCCAGAGGAGTACAGCCAGAAAGCGGGCTCGTCTTTGCTGGTGTGCGAGGCTGACAATTCTGGCGAAGCGGAAGCCATCAGATTCTGCAGAGAGTGATGATTGTGCGAGAGTCGATCCCGTGATGGAGGATCCTGCTTTACTTCGCTAACCACGATCTCTTGCAAATAGCGGAGGTTTTCGTTCGGAATGGATTGTAAATGTGGCAGTAGAGGTTCGCTGACTAGAGCGATGCGAGCGCGGCAATCGTTGAGGATGTATTCGTAGTCTTGGGGCTTGGCCTGCGTGTTGACGGGAACGGCGACGGCCCCAATCTTGATTGCTCCAAAAAAGGAGTAGAGGAATTCCGGAGTGTCTAGGAGCAAAAGAAGCACGCGCTCTTCTGCGTGGACGCCGAGAGCGAGCAGGACATTGCCAACGCGGTTGGTATTTTCCAGCAGTTGCTGGTAGGTGACCAGCTCCTCGCCGCACTCGATGGCGACTTTCGCGCCGCGGCCTTCCTGGACGTTGCGGTCCACGAAGTGCGTGGCGACGTTGAATGTCTCCGGCAAAGTGATCAAGAGCTTGGCGGCCTCCCGCCGTTCCGCGTGGTGAGCTAGGAGATTCTTTCACGCAAACGGGCGGCAGTATAGCACGGGGGAATTTTGCGAGCCGGGAACTGCACTAGCTAGTGGCGAGAGGCAAGGGCGGCGCGTGCTCTGACGAGCCTTGATTTTGATGACGCGTCGCACAATTCGGGCAACGTGCGACGTTTCACCCCAAACGCGCATCGAACTCAAGCAAAGACGATCGCTCTGGTGCAGAGCCCGCGTGTATGATTGTGCCGACTATATTGCGAGATTGGGGTGAGAGTCATGAGACAACAGATTTCCCGGCTGAGTGCACTCTTCATGGTCCTTCTGCTGTTGCCTGCTCCAGACTGGGCTACTTGCGGCGGCGGTGGTGGCGGCGGAATGGGCGGGATGAGAAGCGGCGGCGCTCCTGGCACTCCGGGCATGGGGAGCGAGCAGGTCTACCAAGTTCCCTGGAAAATTCTCAAACCGGAAGATGCTCTAGTTCCCGGCGGCCTCGTTGTGTACTGGTTTCCTTCCTCAGTACAGGAATTTCAGAAATCCAGCCTGCGCAATTCGCGAAGCCTATCTCTATATGCGACAGAGTGCGTCACGATGGGCGTCGCCGAGGCTAGCTCCACTTTGGGGCAAAAGTTCGTCGGTGGAGACAAGCTTCCGGTAGTCGTGCTCGCGAAAACGGACGGGACGGTAATCAACAAGCTTCAGAACAACAACGGTTTCCTGAAAGTCGATGATGTCGAAAAGCTGGTGGAATCCGAAATGAAGCAGCGCGAAGAGGCCGTTAAGAACGAGCTCAAAGCGGCCAAGGAAAAGGCCAAGTCCGGAGACAAAGATGGCGCGATCCCATTGTACAAGTCGGTGCTCGTTGAAAAATGTCTTTTCCCAGGCAAAGCGAAGGACGCCGCGAAAGAACTGAAAAAGCTCGGCGTCGATGCCACCGTTAAGCTTTTTGACGCCCCGGTCATGAATCCCGCTCAAAGCGCCAAAATCGAGACTGTCATGAAGCGCGGGCTTGACGCGGAGATGAACGACAAATACGAAGAAGCCGAACGCCTCTACAGCGAAGCGCGCCGCATGGATCCCGCCGATCCGGCCCCGCTTCGTTATCTCGGGGAACTCTGCCGCCATCACCTCGGCGATTGGGATAGAGCGCGCGAAACCTTCCAGGCCATTCTCGACATGCCTGCCGACCCACTATCGCGTGCTGTAGCACTCCATGGCCTCGGAAAGATGACCATCCACGAAGGCGACTTTCTTGCAGGCTTGCATCTGATGGAAGATTCGGTGCGTGAATATCCAATCGCGTTGGCATACCGCAATCTTGCCGTTTACTGGAACTCGGAAGGCAATGCCGCCAAAGCTGACTACTACACGCGCGAAGCCACGAAGCTCGATCCAACCGATCCGTACAATCTGGTCTTCGCCGCCGCGTTCCTCGCCGGCAACGGTCATGGCGACGAAGCGTTGAAAATTGCGCAGGAAAACGAAGCGATGCTGCCTGCCTCCTACAATCTTGCCGCCATTTACGCGCAGCTCGGGCAAAAGCAAAAAGCTCTCGACCTTCTCAAACGCCATTTTTTTGAATACGAGCGCTACGAAGCAGTGCGCTCGAAGGAAATGATGGAAGCCCGCGTTGACGCCGTGTTTGCTTCTCTCCGCGAAGACCCGCAATTCATCGCGCTGACGAGCGCCGCCGACGGAAAACTCCCAATTCCGCAAAACGGCAAAATGCCTACGGTGGCCCCAGCCAAGATGTAGGCACCGGTCGGCCGCAAAGACTTAGGCGTCTCTAACGCTGCGGTAAGCTTCCTGCCCGGCTTCAACCGCGCCAGCGACTGTGGATTTCACGTCGTCCACGGTCTCTTGTGCGCGGCGCTTCCAGCGCTTTCCCGTCGATGCCGCATCATCTATCCCTTTTTTCACAGTGCTGGAGATATAGTCGCGCGTCTCCTCTCCTGAGGATGGCGCAAAAAGCAGGGCGAGAAGCGCGCCTACTCCAATCCCCACGGCAAATGTGGTGTATTTGTTGGACCATTTATTGTGGCTCATCGTGTCCTCCATGCTGGAGAAATAGAATTGTTTGACGTACAGATCATTCAGGCAGTTTGGATCCATTCGAGTTTCATTTCCTTGATGCTGGGGGAGACAACATCTGAGATCCGATCGTTCCGAACGGCGCGGAGACTCCTGCGTCGATGGAGACAATACGCAGACACCACACTAGTCAGAAAGAGGATGGACTAATGTCATGTTTCGAACACTTTCAGCGTTTAATTTCAGATTAATTTTCGGCCATCGTCCCGCAGGGCTCAAGGCTCTTCGCTGCTCAGGTCATAGGAGATGCGGAGAACTGACCTGATGACGTAGGCTGAAGAAGCGGTGCCAATTGAGGATGATGCGAGCACATTCGAGCGCAATGATTCTGATACCTGCAAAGGAGTACCGGCGGTGATTATAAGTGTGTTCAAAGACAAGCTCGCTCTCAGCCGATCTGCGGCAGAGCAGGCCGCGGCTGCTTTGCGCGGCGCTATTCTTCAAAGTGGGCTGGCGCGGATTGTCGTTGCAACGGGAGCATCGCAGTTGGAATTTTTGGATGCCCTAACCAAGAGAGAAGACATTGACTGGCAGCGCGTCGAAATGTTTCACCTTGATGAGTACATCGGATTGCCGATTACCCATCCAGCCAGCTTTCGCAACTACCTGCTTAAGAATTTCATTCATAAAACGGGCCTTACGAAGTATCACTTGCTCGACGGCGACGGCGATGCGCGCGAAGCTGCGCTGCGGACTGGCGAGAGCTTGAACGCGGCACCGATTGATATTGCATTTGTGGGCATCGGAGAGAACGGCCACTTGGCGTTTAACGATCCTCCGGCGGATTTCGTGAGTGATGAGCCGTATCTGATCGTCGAACTCGACGAAGCGTGCCGGCGGCAACAGGTGGGCGAGGGATGGTTCGCGGAAATATCGGATGTTCCGCGGCAGGCCATTTCCATGTCGGTGCGCCAGATCATGAAAGCGCGAGAGATTCTTGTCGTTGTGCCGGATGCGCGGAAAGCGGAAGCCGTGAAGCTTTGCTTCGAGGGAGAAATCAGTCTGATGGCTCCCGCTTCGATATTGCGCACGCATGCAGCGGCGACGGTTTATTTGGATGAAGAGTCTGCATCATTGCTGAACGCGGCAACGCTGCATGCGTATGCGGCCAAAGAATAAGCGCTATTCTCGAAAATCGGATCCCGGCGTGCATTGAAATACTGGGAGGGTCGAAAAAATCGACCCTCCCGTTGACCCTCCGGTTCGCATGCCTTCGATCGCTCTGTTTGGTGCGGCGTCAGAAGCGAACGACGGCGCTGACCGAGACGCGAGTGCAATTTGCCGTGCCGTTGGAATTATGCAGGCCAACGTAGTCGAGTTGCGGGCGCAGCGCGAGGTGGGGCAGAACGCCCAAATCCACCCCGCCGCCAACGCTATACGCGAAGTTGGTATTGGAACCGCCGCCGTTGCCAAAAGTTAAATGCCCGGCACCCGCCAGGAACTGAACAAAAGGAGTGACCTTTGTCGGGTTGTGAAGAATGATTCGCGGGCCAAAAAGAAACGTGTAGGTATTCAGCGAAACACCGCCGGGAGAGGCGTGGTAGCCGCCAAAGTCACCAACGATCCCCAGAAAGGGGATTGGTTTATATGCGATCGAACCGCTGACACCATTCTGGCTGAGGTCGGCGCCGCCTCCCAGGTGGAAGTAAGAGTAGCCAATGGAAGCGTCGGCGGAGGACTGGGCGCGCGACGGTACGGCCAACAGGAACAGCCCCAAGCTAAGTAGGAGCAGGCGTTTCATAGAGATAGGTCCTTTCGAGCGTGCTTGAGAGTTTAAATACGCAGCCGAACGGGACGCGGGCAGGGTGGGTAGCCGTCCTCCACGGCTGATACAAGTTTGATGCACTGGGGTGGGAATTTGCGAGGAATGAGGAATCGGTTGCTTGGCGTGCAATAGGGTTCGCCTTCGCTGGGGGCGACCGAGTAGGGGAAGGCAAACGTCTCAGTGCGGTTTGCCGATGGTTTTGGGGCTTGGTCTTTTTCGTTTCGAGGCCATCCGTTTGCTGAGAAGCTCGACGGCGCCTTCTAGTCTCTGACGTTTCTTCCAAAAATCGGCCCAGAGATCGCCTTTTTCTTTTAGGTTGTTATTCCGAGGAGTTGGCGAGCGTAGGCTGGCGCTTTGCCGGCGTCTTCGTGTTTGAGATAGACGTAGACATCGATGCCTTGCGCGAGCCAGGCATCGAAGCGCTGCCTCCAGGCTTTCAGTTGCTTCGGGGTGTAGTCTTCGAGGCGTAAACGGGCGTAGGTGAACGGGGCGGTGATTACGTCGGGGGGAGTTTGCTTTTCCGTTTCGGAGAGGCAGAGGGCCGTTTGGTGCTGGCGAAGGGTGGCATAAGTTTCGTCGGTGTACCAGGACGGATGACGCACTTCAAACGCGAAAAGGAATGCAGGCGGGCGAAGGGCGAGAAAATCTTCGAGTAGGGGGCGATCGAATTTGAAGGTGGGCGGGAGTTGCACGAGGATGGGGCCGAGGTGGTCGCCGTCGTTGAGGATGCTCGAGACTTCCAGGAAACGCTTCAACGAGCTTTCGCAGTCGCGGAGCCGTTTTATGTGAGTGATTTGCTGGTTGGCTTTCAACGCGAAACGAAAACCCCCGGGGACGCTTTTCGCCCAGTTCGAAAGGGCGGACTCGGTGGGCATGCGATAGAAACTATGATTGATTTCGACGGTGGAGAATTGCTTGGCATAGAAGCTAAGCATCTCCTTGTCCGGCAGCTTTTCAGGGTAAAAATTGCCCTTCCACTCCTTATAGGAATATCCCGAAGTTCCCACTAGTAGCTTGCCCGCGCCAGGAATGGTGCACCTCCTGTCTTTGCGATTTAATCATACCGACCGCGGTCCGGAAAGGGTTGAGCCTATCTTTTGAACCGCTTGTATTCCGATGGCAAGTCAATGCCAAATCTCGCGCACAAGGCCGACACGTCGCGAAAGTCCTTGTCTCTCAACTCGTAGCCGGAGTGAAATTTCACCATCCATTCAGGTGAAATGCACCTCACCGTTCGACCTTCTATCACCCCAGTCCCCGTCAAGGAAGCCGCAGGGTACATCTCCCCATTTTCTTTCGGTCCGTATATTCCATTTCCCTGACTATCGAAGACAATCACGTGCACATCGATTTCTCTGCCGTATTCATCACCTAAGACGAAATTCCAATCCCGGGCGTCTTCCATCTTTATCTCTTTGTATCCTCTCTCGAGCAGCATTTCTTTCAATTTCGGTACGTCCTTCTCCTCAATGGCAATGTCCAAATCCTGATGAGATCTACTCTGCTCACGAAGGAGGGCATCAACGCACCAGCCGCCATCGATCCAGATTTCGACGCCCAAATTCTCAAGGCCGGAATAAAGATCAATTACGTCACTCGAAACCACCGTAGCACCCCCGATCAGGGCAGGAGACTACGCCCCGTGGACGCACAGAAGACATATCTGCCCAACTACGGCTTGGCTATCACGGCGTTTTCTTTGTAGTCGCCGACATACGCTGGCTGAGCAGTTCGATGGCGCCTTCCAGACGTTGACGTTTCTTCCAAAAATCGGCCCAGAGATCGCCTTTTTCTTTTAGACGTGCGGGCACGGCCTTCATGTTCATGGTCTCAGGACGGAGGCTTGTCTTCAGTTCTCGCGGTAGGACCGGCGTGGAGACAGGGGCTTTCGGAAAGGCGCGGACCGAATAGGCGGCGGCGAGTGGGCGGCCGTGAGCGTTCTGCTGGACGTCGATCAGCACGCGGCCGGCGGGGCGCTTAGCGACGATGCGCTCGCTGGTTACGAGATTGGCGTGCTCTGCGGTTACGTTGCGGGCGATGATCTCGGCAAAAGTCCTTAGCTGCTCATAGGTATAGACCGGTTCAACGGGGACGTAGATGTGAAAGCCGGTAGCGCCGGAGGTTTTCAGGAAATGAGCGACGTGCAATTCTTCGAGCGCTTTGTGAAGCGCCTGCGCAATCGTAACCACAACGGAAAATTCCGTGCCGTCCGAGGGATCGAGATCGAAGAAGAAGTAATCGGGATGATCGAAGTCGTCGGTGCGATTGGACCAGGGATTGTGGTCGATGCAGCCAAGACCGGTTAGGAAGAGAAGCGAAGCGCGGTCGTCGGCAGTGGCGTAGTGAATTTCTTTGCCTCGGCCTTCGGAGTCGATGGGGACGGTCTTGAACCACTCAGGCAAGCCCTCGCGGACATCTTTCTGAAAAAAGGCCTGGCCGTTGATGCCATCAGGATAGCGGCGCAAGACCAGAGCGCGTCCGCGAAGAAAAGGTAGGATGTAGTCGGCCACTTGGTAGTAGTAGGCGAGCAGGTTGCGTTTCGTGTAGCCGGACTCCGGGAAATAAACTTTGTTCAGGTTGCTTAGGCGGAGACGTTTGCCGTCAAGTTCGATGGTGACGGATTCCGCGCGGCCTTCAAACAATTCTTCCTCGATTTGGGCTTTCTTGCTGATCACCCGGCCCACGACCGCGGGCGCGTGGACAACTGCGGGAGGGGCGCCGGCGGGAACGGGCTCAGGATTGGTGGCGGCGACTTCGCTCGCCCATTGGCAGTCTGCGGGACGAACATCCTCGCGAAGAGCGATGAAAACGGGGTGGCGTAACGAATTTTCCTGTGTCCATCCGCTGAACTTGACGCGCGCAACGAGAGTTGGAGAGACCCATGAGGGTTTCTCGTTTGTTTCCGGAACGACATCGAATGGGCAAGAGGGCGATGCCAGTTTCTTTAGTTCGCTGCTTAGCTCCTCCAACTTTTTGCCATCGAAACCGGTACCAACGTGGCCGATGAAGCGAAGCTTTTTCCCTTGATAGAGACCCAAAAGGAGCGCGCCGAGAGGGATAGCGGAGGTGCGCGCCGCGGTCCAACCGCCGACGACAGCGTCAAGAGTCTTCGTAATTTTGAGTTTGAGCCAACTCGTGCTGCGCTCGGAGACGTACGGACTATCAATCCGCTTGGCGACGATGCCCTCGAGGCCGTTGTCTCGGGCCACTTCGAAGATTTCTTTTCCGCGTTCCAGTTGATGATCGGAAAAACGAAATCTATCGGAGGTGTGAAGCAGGCGTTGAAGAAGTTGCTTGCGCTCGATGAGCGGCGACCTGCGAAGGTCGTATCCGTCGCAGTAGAGCAGATCGAAGGCGAAGAAAACGACGGGGACGCGCGAGATTAGATTTTCGGCGGGAGCGCGCACGTGCATCCGTTCCTGCAGGAGCCCAAAGTCGCTGCGGCCGTGAGCGTCGATAGCGGCAATTTCTCCATCGAGAATCGCTTGGCGCGCGGAGATCGCTGCTGGGAGCGAGGCGAGTTCGGGATAGCGCCCGGTGATCTCGGCGCCGCTGCGGGCACGTATCGTCAGTGCTCCGCTATCGATCCAGGCAAGCGCGCGCACGCCGTCCCACTTGATCTCAAAGAGCCAGTTGGGATCGGAAAAAGGGCGGTCGCCGATGGTTGCGAGCATCGGTTCCAAACGGGACGGCATGGCCGCCTTGCGCGCTTCTTGGAGCTCGTCTGGGCGAAGCGGGTTCGGCGCACGCTTGGGTGGAAGCTCTTGCTTGATTTCTTCGATGGTCCTGCCGGTTAAGACGGAGCCGTCATGTTCGTCAACGTTCCAGGCGGGATCCTCAGCGGCGTCTTTGTGCTTGATCATCAGCCATTCATTGCCTTTTTCGCTTTTCTTCAGCTTCACCAACACAAAACTGCCTCGCAGTTTTTCTCCGTTTAAGCTGAACTTGATTTCGCCTTTCTTGAGTTGTTGCCCTGCGTCGAGATTGCTTCCCGGCAGGTTTTCGACAGCGAAGGTTCCACGGTCCCACACCATGACTGTCCCGGCTCCGTAGCTGCCTTCGGGAATTTTGCCTTCGAAGCCGCCGTACTCGAGTGGATGATCTTCGGTCTGTACGGCGAGCCGCTTGTCCGCGGAATTCAGCGACGGGCCTTTCGGCACCGCCCAAGAGACTAATGCGCCATTGATCGCCAGCCGAAAGTCATAGTGCAGCCGTGTTGCTCGGTGCTTCTGCACCACGAACGTGTCTCCATGCCTGGCCTCCGCGGGGATTTCCAACATAGACAGCTTCGGATTTGGCAGGCGCTTGCGCTTTGCGTCTGCCCCCGGTTGCGGCGCCTGGTCGGAGCGTTCCGGCTCGCCGAATGGCTCCGGCGTTCGATCAAAACGGCGCTTCTTCCTATATTCTTCCAGCTTAGCCATGAACGGGTTCTGTCCAGGCCCTTGCTTTTGACTGTCCGTTCATATGCGGGACTCGCTGCAGAGTCTTTCGAGCGGGTCGCTCAAGTGCAAGCTCTTCCTCAGGAATTTGCGCTCGTCGGCTCCGAGTTTTGCGGTCGCCAGCAGCATGGCTGTTCTACAGAGAGGCGAACCCGCACTCATATATTCTTTGATCTTGACCGCCTGGGCCCTCGATCCGGACGTGGCTAGCGCGAGCGCTGCATATCTTCGCGTCACATCGGAGCTCGTCTCCCTAAACACTCGGAGGAGATCCTCACCATGGCCCCACCTCTCATGAGTAGAAAAGATGTGCAAAGCCCAAATCGTATAGAACTCGGAAGGCCTAGTGTCTTCTGCCTCGTTTAGCGGGCGGAGTAGTGCCGCGCCGATTTCTTGATATTTCGCTTCGTCTAGGTTTTTGAATTCCCCAAAGAACGCAGCCACAGCGTCGGCGACCGGGTACAGGCGTTCCAAATTCTGTAAAACCAAAGATATCAGTTCAGGCTTCTGGAGAGAGGACAGTCTGCCAAGGATGAACGATACTTCCTGGTAGTCGACGTTATCTCGGTCCAGAAGGGCCTCATTAAGCATATCCGCGAGGTTGTAAGTATCAATCTCCTCTTTCTGATCCTCATCTAGGTCGTCGTAGGAGGTGTCTTCATAAAGGGAGTCACTCAAAATTTCGAACAACTTCCGCCTATTTGCTTCTTTTTCGCTGTGCAGGGTCAGATGTTTCTCGGAGTAAGCCTTATTAGACATCACTTTGGTTTTCGCTGTTTGCAGCGTTAGTCCGTGATTTAGAAATAGGGTCTCGCCCAGAATTCGAATTCCATACTCGGCGTCCTGTGGACGGTCTGAGAAGATAACGTAATCATCCACGAAGCGAATGAAATCCACGCCGTAGCTTACAAGCGTGCTGTCGACGTCGATCAACACAGCCTCCGCTAGAAGCCGCGACGCCGGAGGACCGGTTGGGATGCCATAGCTAGTACCTTCGGAGAATCTTGAAAGCATTTTCTCAAGCGCTCGAATTTCTTCGCGTCGTTTACCGAGCGTGGCTGCTTCGAGTGCGTTGATAAGTCGATGCTGATAGATCCTTGGAAAAAAATCGGCGATGTCTGTGATCCCAACGAAGCCGTCCGGGTTCGCATTCACTTTTTCAGCAGCCTTCGCCCTGAAATCACTAAATGACGGAGAGGCAGCGTAGAGCTGCTTGACGCTCGTTTTTTCCGTCCGGTACGAAAACACGCGGCCTGTCGGCAATCTAGATTTCGCTATAGCGTCCTTCAATGTCAACACCAAGGAGCTGTAGAGAATGAAGTCATAAGGATGTAGGAGGGATACGCGCCTCACGTTAAGCCTAGACTTTGGCGCGAAGGTACGGACATAGCTGTAGCACTCGTATGTGTCAAGGTCGATGGACGCCAAAAACGCTTTCGTTTCCGTCCATTTTTTTCTGACAAGGGCAAATTCTGGGGGTTCTGGAAGGAAAGAGCCGTAGCCGTGAAAGGTCGCAGCCGCCATCCCTCGTTCAAGTCGCTGCTGCGTCAATCGGATCATTAGTTCGCACTCTTACTGCGCTAATATATACGAGACGGTTTATTTCACAAGCGTTTGGATTTCGACGACCTCGTGGCGAACCTCCGCTGAAATGTAAACTTGCGAGAAAAGTGTGCGAAGAAGGTCGAAATGGTTGAGTTTAGCTAGAATAACCAGGGGCGATGAATCGGATACGACGATCACGTTTTGACACGGTCAGTGGATCGACGTTCCTCCTCTAAGTCTTCGAGCCTGTATCTCAGTGGCGGAACTCCATGCTTCGCAACGAAATCCATAAAAACGGCCAAGGGCGTTTCACATAGCTCGGCAGCGCGTCCCAGGGAGATTTTCTCTTCGCGATAAAGTTCCAACGCCAGCAATCGAGCGGCCTCTTGCGAGACGTTCCCCTCTTCAAGATTTGCCGCCTTCAGAAGCGCTGATGGCAAGTCGACGCGCACGGTTTCCATAAACCCAAATTACCGCATATTCTGCCCTTTGTCATGACCTATCCATATGCGGATTTGCAAACAACAGAGTGGATTCATCTTGCGTCTTGCCTCGTAGCAAAGCTAATCTTGGAGTTGCGGGCCCCGATCTTAAGTTGTCGCTGAAGGAGCGCCTAAAATGGCCACGAGCGTATGGAAGGGCCACCTCACCTTTGGTTTAATTTCGATCCCGGTGCGGATATCTGCCGCGGCGCGCGGGGAACGCATCAGTTTCAACCAGCTCCATAAGGAGTGTCATTCACGGCTGAAGCAGCCGCTGTTTTGCCCGGTTTGCAACCGGAATGTGGAGCGGTCCGAGATCGTAAAAGGCTACGAGCACGAGAAGGATCAATACGTTTTGTTTAGCGAAGAAGAGTTGGACAAGATCGAGCCTCCTTCCGCGCACGTCATGGAGATTCTGGAATTCGTGAAGCTCGATGAGCTGGATCCGCTGTACTTCGATTCCTCGTATTACGTCGCTCCGGAAGACGCCGGTGTAAAGGCCTATCAACTGCTGATGAAGGCCATGGAAGAGTCCGGCTATGCGGCCATCGCGAAGCTCACCATGCATCAGCGTGAACACATCGTGATCATTCGGCCTGGCAAGAAGGGGATGACGCTGCACACGATGTTCTATTCGAACGAGATTCGCGCCGCGGAGTCCGTTTCGACGGATAAGGTCGAGCTAAAAGATCAGGAAAAGAAGCTCGCGGAGCAACTCATTCAGAGCCTCGCGGCTCCCTTCGAGCCGCAGAAGTATCGCGATGAGTATATGGAAAACGTCCGGGGCATGATCGACGCCAAGCTCAAGGGGCAGGAAGTGACCCAGGCTGCGCAGCCACACATGGCTCCGGTGATCGACTTGATGGAGGCTCTCAAAAAGAGCTTGGCGGAAAAGCAGGCTCCCGCTGCTACTTCGGCGGCGCCGGTAGGGAAAAAGCCGCCGACTCGCGCTTTGCAGCCAGTTGCAGTGGTTCAGAAGAAGGCGGGAAAAAAGGCCGCCGGCTAATTTCCAATGGGTGCAATGGACAGATTCAGCCCGGAAGACGTGCAGCGGATCGTGGGTCTGACCGGGAAGCAGTTGGATTACTGGGACCGCTTGCGCCTCGTTTCTCCCCGAAAAGAAGAAGGAAGCCGCTTTTACGATTTCCGCGATCTGATTGGCCTGCGCACGGTCAAGCAATTGGTCGAAGAAGGAGTGCCTGCCAGCCGATTGCGACACGCTTTGGTGGCGCTTCGCGAAAAACTATCTCACGCGCAGGCGCCCCTCGCGGAGCTTCGGATTATTTCCGATGGAAAAGATATCCTTGTCGAGCATGGCGGCGCCCGCCTGGAGCCGCTCTCGGGGCAGTTTGCATTGAACTTCGAGACCAGCGAACTGCGCGAACGAGTGCGTGTGATTGCCAAGCCGGGGCCGAGTGCCGACGAGTGGCTCGCATCGGCCCTCGAGTATGATGCGGACGGCAAGACACGGTCCGAAGCGATCGATGCATACGATCATGCTTTGTGCATTGATCCTCAGAAGCTCGATGCTTTGCTGAACTGCGGGACGCTCTTCTACGAAGAAGGAAACCTCAAGAGAGCGGCGGAATACTTTGAGCGCGCCCTGCAAGCGGATCCCGAGAATGCTTTGGCGCACTTCAATCTAGGAAGCGTGTTGGAAGAAGTTGGAAGGTTAGAAGCAGCGCGGCTGCACCTGCGCCACGCGGTGCGGCTCGATCCTAGCTATCCGGACGCGCACTATAACCTGGCGTTTGTCTGCGAAAAACTGGGCGCGCACAACGAAGCGCAACGACATTGGGAAACCTACATCAAGCTGGATCCCGCGAGCCCTTGGTGCGGTTACGCGCGTCAGCGCCTCGCATCCTCCAAGATAGGAAAGTCGGTCGGCAGATCGTAAGAACAAGCGCAGCTTGCCTGCGATCAGCCGCGCGATCAACAGTTCTCTGCTAAATAACGAAAGGTGTAAGAAGAAATGTGCAGGAACATCAAACCACTTTTCAATTTCGATCCGCCGGTCACGCCTGAAGATGTGCGAGCTGCTTCGCTGCAGTTCATAAGAAAAATCACCGGTTTTAACAGGCCGTCGCACGCAAACGAAGCCACGTTTTTGGCGGCCGTGGATGAAATCGCCGGCGTGTCGGGTCGTTTGATTCGCTCGCTTGAAACCACTGCTCCGCCGAAGAATCGCGAGGAAGTCGCGGCAAAAGCCAAGGCACGCGCGGCAGAAAGATTTGGCGATTGAGGTTGTCGCGCAGCTCTGTTGTCCCAGCTCGTCGCGATCGCGCGAGAGGCTGAGCTCACAAGTAGTTTGTAAATAACTCACTCAGTCATTTTCTAACGAAGGTCTGAAATTCACTTACAACTCGCGCAGGTAATTCGCCGAGAGTCTTCTTGGTGAGCAGGTCGTGGCCCGCGCCTTCGACTTCAACCAACGCGTGCGCGGCTGGGATCAGCTTCAGCGCAGATTCCATTTCCGCGATCGTGGCAAAGGGATCGCGCGTACCGTGGGCGAAGAATGCAGGTGTTTTCAGCTTAGGGAAATGGCTGGTGCGGAGCTGATCAGGCTTTCGCGGAGGATGCAGCGGATACGAGAGAAGCAGCAAGCCGTCGACTAACTGAGAATCCTCCGAGACGAGGATAGTAGATTGGCGTCCGCCGTAAGAATGGCCGCCCAGGAATATGGGTCCGCGTCCCTTTTCTTTCATGAGCGCAACGGCTCGCCGCAAACCCTCGCGGTCCCTGGGGGCGCTGCCGGGGCGAGGTGGGCCGGCCGGGCGCTCGGAGCGGAACGGCAAATCAAAACGTAGCGCGGTGAAACCAGCCGCGGCAAAAGCGTCCGATATCTCGATGAGCAATTTGGATTGGCAGTTTGCGCCCGCGCCATGCGTGAGCACAATCGCACTCCCATTCGGCTGTGCGGGAGCGTGCAGGAAGCCGCGAACGGGAGGGTCAGCGAGATCGACAAACGGCGTAAACATCGGGGTTCGTATGATCGAAAAAACCTAGTCCGAATAGTGGAGCGGCGAACAAACTCGCGCAACAGGAGCAGTGCTCAGAATCGATACTATGGTGGAGGCGGGGGGAGTCGAACCCCCGTCCGAAAAGCGCTACGACACGAAGCCTACATGCTTATCTCAATTCGGTGTGCGACCCAACCCTTGCGGGCTGATCGCGCGTTCGCCGGCGGCGCTCAGAATGAGCAAGAAACGCAACCAGCTAGTCCGATGGTTCTCGCCCGAGCCTTACGGACCGAAAGGCCCAGGCCAGCTCACTGTGTGA
>Ga0210384_10000157_pt1 | contig 103873 bp, 101 predicted proteins | sample IncBWH2MmetaG_FD_160574 | JGI IMG/M metagenome (GOLD analysis project Ga0210384, IMG submission 160574) | Forest soil microbial communities from Barre Woods Harvard Forest LTER site, Petersham, Massachusetts, United States - Inc-BW-H-2-M | ecosystem: Environmental > Terrestrial > Soil >... | reverse complement strand
GCCGCCGCAACGCCTTTGCCAAGGGAAGAAACCACGCCGCCCGTTACAAAGATATATTTCGGGGCGACCCGCAAGGCGCTCGACTTCCTCCGAGAGAATGAGCGTACTAGGCATTATGGGCAGAAACCGCGCGCGTGTCAAATCGCGAGTTTGGATTTGGAAATCTTGAAACCACAGATGCATACAGGTACATGCTGCAAAGGCAGGAAAAATCAGACCCAAAACCAAATATCCAGGCGAAATGAAGAAAAACAGAAGGGGTTGTCAGGTTGCGGCGCCGCGATCGCGGAGCCATTTTTCTACGCGTTCGATGTCCGCGGGAACATCTACGCTGAGGGCGTCGTAATCCGTTTCGACAAGACGGAGGCGAAAGCCGTTCTCGAGCCAGCGAAGTTGTTCGAGTTGCTCGATGTGTTCGAGCTCGCCCGGCGGAAGCGTGGGATATTCAAGGAGTGTCTCACGGCGAAAGGCGTAAAGCCCGATATGCTTCCAGTGGCGGGGAGCTGCGGTGGTTTTGGTGTCGCGGACCCAGGGAATCGGCGCGCGAGAAAAATACAGACCGTTGCCATCGAAGTCGCGCACTACTTTTACGATGTTCGGGTCCATGATCTCCTTCGACTGGGTGATGGCGGCACAGGGCGTGGCGATTTGCACGGGATCGTCTTCGACCATCGCGGACACGACCGCATCCACCGTCCCAGGATCAATCAGGGGTTCATCCCCTTGGATGTTCACGTAGATTCCGGCCTCAACGTGCGCGGCAACTTCGGCTACGCGATCAGTCCCAGTACGGTGATCGGGGCGTGTGAGAATTGCCTGGCCGCCGAAGGCTTCAACGGCCTGCTTAATCCGCTCGTCGTCGGTGGCTACCAAAATGCTCTTCACCAATTGAGCGCGTCGGACGCCCTCGACGACGTGTTGAATCATTGGTTTGCCGGCGATGGAAGCAAGCGGCTTACCCGGGAAGCGCGATGAGCCGAAGCGTGCCGGGATAATTGCTAGCACATTTCCGGAATCAAAGTTCATTTCGGCATCTCGCATCTCTCACCGGCTGCGGGAATAAATACTAGCACGGGGGAGTCTGGTACCATGAGGGGCAAACATTCACTGCACATCGCGCTTGATTTGGGAATGGCGAGTGCTAGAATCGCTGGCAGCGATTTTGGAGGGCGTCCGGGTCCCGGGACGTCTGGGGGCACTTTGGTTGACCGCGCCGTACAGCCGGCAGTTCGCGGAAGGCTGGTAGCGCCTCGCGCATGGTCAGGACTCAAAGCGGGACTGCAGGGCGCGGCTCTGGCTTCCCTGCTGTGTTCAATACTGGCATCTCCTTGCTCGGCTCAAAATTCCAAACCCGGCCCTGCCCCCGATCCAAACAATACTCAGAGGATCCAGCGCGGCAAGCCCCTGAAATCCGAGGTAGATATCACACTGGTGAACGTGACGGTGACGGATCCCTACGGGCGGCTGGTAACGGGACTCGAGCAGGACAGCTTCCGCGTGTACGAAGATGGCGTGGAGCAGGAGGTCATGCGGTTCTCGAGCGAGGATGTACCCATTTCCATTGGAGTCATCTTCGACATGAGCGGGAGCATGGCGGACAAGATCGACAAGTCGCGCCTCGCCGCGGTGCAATTCTTCCGCACGGCCAACCCCCTGGACGAATTCTTCCTGGTAGATTTCAACGACCGCGCGCAGCTAGCCAGCCCATTCACCGCGAGCGTTGACGACTTGCAGAACCGGCTCATGTTCACCTCTGCCCAAGGTTCTACTGCTCTGTTTGACGGCATCTATCTCGGCCTGAGCCAAATGAAGGGAGCACACAACAGCAAGAAAGCGTTGCTCATCATATCGGATGGAGGCGATAATCATAGCCGGTATAGCGAGCAGGACGTTCGCAGCTTTGTGAAGGAAGCAGATGTCCAGATTTATGCGATCGGGCTCTACACCCCGGGCGGCGGGGCTACGCGGGAAGAAGTGGAAGGCCCAGCATTGCTGAGTGAATTGTCGACGATGACCGGCGGACGTACTTTTGCGGTTCGCCAGGTAGGCGAGTTGCCCGACATCGCCTCGAAAATCAGCATGGAGTTGCGAAATCAATATGTCATTGGCTACAGACCGACTGACAAGACGCACGATGGGAAATGGCACAAAATCAAGGTTAAGCTCCATCCTCCCAAAGGACTCCCGCCTCTCACGGTGGCTGCCAAATCGGGCTATTACGGGCCCGGCCACTAAGAGCGCACCTCTCAGCGGTCTGCTTTTGATTTTTGCATTTGCTCTCTCACCCGCCAGCGTCCGCGCGCAAATTCCCACAATGGCTCCGCCGCAGCCTCCACCGCCGCCGGGCGCGTCTTCATCCCCCCAAAAGAGCGAACGCATTCGCATCAGTACCGATTTGGTGGTTTTGCACGCGACGGTGACGGATGATCACGGCCAGTTCGTAAATGGATTAAAGGAGTCCAACTTTCGGGTGTTTGAAGACAAGGTGGAGCAGAAAGTCTCAGCCTTCGCCAACGAAGATGTTCCGGTGACCATGGGGCTGGTGATCGACAATAGCGGCAGCATGCGCGAAAAGCGCGCGCAGGTGAACGCCGCCGCGCTCACGTTTGTCCGTACCAGCAATCCGCAGGATGAAGTGTTCGTCGTGAATTTCAACGACGAGTACTACCTGGATCTGAACGAAGATTTCACCAACGATCAGAGGGAGCTGAATGAGGCGCTCTCGCGCATCGACGCGCGCGGAAGTACCGCACTGTTTGACGCAATCATCGGCTCGCTCGACCATCTGAAAAAAGGGCACAAAGACAAGCGCGTCCTGCTGGTGATCACCGACGGCGATGACGACGCCAGCCGCAAGACGCTGGCGTACACCGTGCAGGTGGCTCAGCAATCCGATGCTCAGATTTTCGCCATTGGAGTTTTCAGTGACCAGGATCGCAAGAGTGATAAAAAGATGATTCGCAATTCGAAAAAGGAACTGACGCAATTGGCTGGCGTCACCGGCGGCGAGGCATATTTCCCGGACAACCTCGAACAAGTGACCGCGGTCTGCCAGCAGGTGGCGCACGATATCCGCAACCAATACACCCTGGGATACTACCCGTCGAATACGGCGAAAGACGGAACATTTCGCCAGGTGCAAGTCCAGCTCATCCCGCCGAAAGACCGGTCGAAGATGACCGTCCGCACACGCACCGGCTACTACGCGCAGAAATCCTCGCAGGGCGATTAGTTTTTTGATGGCACGCCTGAGATTTGCTCGTCTCGCGCGATTGGTATCCTCGGACCTACTCAGCCGCTCTGCAGTGAATGCCTTTTCTGTTTGCCCTGCCGGCGGTCTCTAGCTTGAAATCAATTCCAGAAAACTAGTCCCGTGCGGAATTGCGCCCCCAAAATTATCCGCCACGGTCTGTCCCATGTCCGCAAGAGTCGAGCGCGTTCCCAGATTTCTCCCGTAAGTCATGCTTGGTGTGTAAGCGAGGATTGGAACGTATTCGCGGGAATGATCGGTAGTGGGATTTACAGGATCCGGGTCGCAGCCGTGGTCCGCGGTGATGAGCAGAAGATCTGACGGCAGAAGTCGCGCAAGAAGCGACCAGAGCAGCAAATCGAATTCCTCGAGCGAGCGCGCAAATCCTTCCACGTCCTTACGATGTCCGTAGAGCATGTCGAAATCAACCAGGTTGGCAAAAATTAAACCCTTCTCCTGAGCTCGGAGGGCTTCATTGATCTTGGCCATCCCGTCCACATTGTCCTTGGTGGTCGCAAATTTCTCCACGCCACGGCCATTGTAAATGTCGTGAATTTTCCCCACGCCGAAGACAGGTGTTTTCAAATCAGCGAGAACATCGAGCAGCATCGGGCGGGGCGGCTCAACCGCGTAATCGTGCCGCCGTTCTGTGCGCCTGAATTTTCCAGGGCTGCCTGTGAACGGCCGCGCAATCACACGCCCCACGCGGTTCGGCCCGTCCAGCAGCTTACGCGCAATCTCGCACATGCGGTAAAGCTCCGGCACCGGGATCACATCTTCATGCGCGGCAATCTGGAAAACACTGTCGCCCGAAGTGTAAATGATGGGCGATCCGGTGCGCATGTGCTTCTCGCCGAGTTCCTTCAGGATTTCCGTGCCCGAGGCAGGCTTATTGCCGATAGTGCGCCGGCCGATTTGCCGCTCGAACTGTTCGACGAGCTGCTCTGGAAATCCATTGGGATACACCGGGAATGCCTGTTCCAGCCATATGCCCGCCATCTCCCAATGGCCTGTAGTAGTGTCCTTTCCCGGCGAGCGAGTGGCGCCCTTCGCGTAACTTCCTGCGGGATGCTCGGGCGGAGCGAGGTGGTCGAGCGGCTTGATATTTGCGATGCCGAGCCGCAGAAGATTTGGGAGCTGCAAGGGGCGCGACCGAGCAATATGCCCGAGCGTGTCGCGGCCCACGTCGCCGTACTGATCTGCGTCGGGCAACTCGCCGATCCCTACACTATCGAGCACAATCCAAATCACGCGCTCAAAATGCGGAGTTCCCTGCCCCATAGTGCCCTCAGATCCGGTTGGGACCCTTTACCGGCTGAGGATTGTACTCCATGCAGTCGCGGAGAACACTCGCTCATCGGTACATTTCCTCATGAGTGGGAGGCGCAACATTCCTGAGCCCGGCTTTTCCAACCCTGCATTAGAATGAACGGCCATGTCCGCTGTGACTGATCTCGACCGCTTGCGCGTTGTGCTCGTGGCGACGCGCAACCCTCTGAATATCGGGGCGTCGGCTCGCGCTATGAGCAATTTCGGCTGCCGCCACCTGCGCGTGGTCAGCCCATATGAAGCGAGCTTTCGCGAAGCACGCTCGGCCGTCGGCGCGTCGGCAGTTCTCGCAGCCGCAGAAGAGTACAAGACTGTGGCCGAAGCCGTAGCCGACTGCACATTGGTAGTGGGAACGACGGCGGTGCGTCATCGGGATTTGCAGCACACGCTGCGGCGGCTCGAGGACGGCGCGCGGCTGATTCGCAAGCGCCTCCGTAGAGGGTCAAACCGCGTCGCACTGATGTTCGGCTCGGAAAAATTCGGGTTGTCAAATGAGCACATGAGCCACTGCCACTGGCTGATGCGCATCCCCACTCGCGAAGAAAATATTTCGATGAATCTGGGCCAGGCCGTAGCGGTCTGCTTATATGAATTAGTCCGGGAAGGAAAACTAGCGCGGCAAAACGAGAAGCTGCCACTCGCATCTGCGTCTGAAGCGGAACGCTTTACAACAGTCCTGCTCGAGAACTTGTTCTTCAGCGGCTACCTCACCCGCCGGCGCGTCGCCGACGCCGAGCTGCGAATTCGTCGCCTGGTTCGTCGCCTCAACTTGCCCTCCCGCGACGCCGTGATCTGGGTTGGCATCATGCGCCAACTCCTCTGGAAGATGCGGTCGGGGCAGGCCATTGCAGACACACAGGACAAGAAGAATTAGTCGCGCGATTCTGTGACGGAAAACGCGGGATGACCAGCCTTGTCGGGGGGCAATCTGCGAAAGACATTGCCGGTAAAGCTCGGCTAGACTCATTTCTCAACGGATCAAGGCGCGTCGAAGGCTGTCCTGATCAAGAGCCTCCGAGGAATGGCAGGATCAATCTCCTGAGTACTCCCCTGCCTGAAGGCAGGGGCTTCTCAAGCGACGCACCCGAATTCGAATATCGTTCGGGCGGGAAGGCTCAGTCCGAGCCTTCAGATCTCTAACCCTGATGCCTGATCCCGTCCAGTTACCAGACCGCACTGGATGCAAACGTGTTCCCGAGGGGACTCTCGCCGCCGCAGTTTACCTCCGCATGCTGAGGCGGCCCCTAACAAACACCTTCAAGGGGCGCTCACCCGCTCGCACCACATCGAGGTGCATTTGCCGGGCTGGATGCGCCGGCGTATAATTATTTGTTTACACGCATGCCAACGGAACCGACTGTAAAGATCGCCTTCGCAAATCCTCCTCAGCCGCCTGCACCCGGCGATGCCGAGGAAATCCGTGTCCGCGGGGCGCGCGTCCACAATCTAAAGAACATTGACTTCACCATCCCGCACAACGCCATGACGGTGGTGACGGGGGTATCTGGCTCGGGCAAATCCAGCCTCGCTTTCGATACCCTTTACGCCGAGGGACAGCGCCGCTACATTGAGTCACTCTCCGCCTACGCGCGGCAATTCCTGGAGCGCATCGAGAAACCAGACGTGGACGAGATCGCCGGCATCGCCCCGGCCATTTCTATCCGGCAAAAAAACTCTACGCGCAACCCGCGCTCGACCGTCGCCACCGCCACTGAAATCTACGACTACCTGCGCCTGCTCTACGCGCGCGTAGGCCACACAATCTGTTTCCGTTGCGGCGAGGAAGTCCGCAAAGACACGCTGGACGAAATCGCCGCCCGCGTCCTGGCGCTCTCGACTGACCAGCGCTTCTACGTCTTGTATGAGCTGAAGCTCACGACCGACCTGGCCCCGAATGCCCCGCGTCCGCGCAAAACTCCCGCGCGTCCGACGCCCGAGACGATTCGGCAGACGCTGGTCAGCTTGCAGAAGCGCGGCTTCAATCGCCTCTACCAGGCCGGCCGCGTGTTCGAGCTCGCGACGCCGGAAGAGTTGCTCGACCTCGATTTCACAAAGCCCGTCTATGTGCTCATAGACCGGCTGGTGCTCACGCCAGAAATTCGTTCGCGCCTGATGGACTCGATCGAAATCTGCTACCGCGAGGGCCGCGGCGAAGCGATCCTGGAATTTGTTCCCGAGGCGCTGGCCGAGCCGGGGGCGAGTGCCGCCGTCGCAACGCGCATGGTGTTCAACGAGCGCTTCGAGTGCAAGAATTGCGGCGCTGTGTTTCAAGAGCCTGAGCCGCGCCTCTTCTCATTCAACAGCCCCTACGGAGCTTGCCCGCGCTGCCAGGGTTTTGGCAACACCGTGGATTTCGATTTGGACCGCGTCGTGCCGGACAAAGGCAAATCGCTCGCCGACGGCGCGATCGAACCCTGGACCAAACCGCGTTACCGCCAGCTCGCGATCGAGATGCGCCGCTACGCGCGGGCAAAGGGTATCCCAACGGACGTTCCATTCCGAGATCTGACTGCGACGCAACGAGACGCGATCCTCGAGGGCGACAAGAAAGAAGATTACGCCGGAGTGAAAGGGTTCTTCAGTTGGCTCGAGCGCAAGAAGTACAAACTCCACGTACGTGTATTTCTCAGTCGTTACCGCGGCTACGCCGTTTGTCCCGACTGCCACGGAACACGGCTGCGGGCCGAGGCCCGCGCCGTGAAAATCGCTGGCCGCTCCATTACGGAAGTCTGCCAGTTTACGGTGAAGGAAGCGCGCCCATTTTTCGAGACTTTGCTGCTCAGCCCCGCGGAAACGATCATCGCGGACAAAGTCCTCGAGGAAATTCAGCAGCGCCTGCGCTTTCTTGACGAAGTTGGCCTCGACTACCTGGCGCTCGACCGTTTGACATCCACGCTTTCGGGCGGCGAGGCTCAGCGCATTCAGCTGGCCACTTCGCTCGGTTCTCATCTGGTTGGCGCACTCTACGTACTTGACGAGCCTTCGATCGGCTTGCATCCGCGCGACACGAATCGCTTGATTGAAATTCTCAAGAATCTGCGCAACCTGGGAAACACGCTGCTGGTGGTCGAGCATGATCCTGACACGATTCTCGCGGCCGATCATATTCTCGACCTCGGCCCTGGCGCGGGAGAGCATGGCGGCAAACTGGTGTTCGCCGGCGATCGGGAAGCGCTGCTCGCGGATAAGCATTCGCTCACGGGGCGTTATCTCCGCGGCGAACTGAAAATTGCCGTCCCAGCGCGGCGGCGAAAACCGCAGGGAAAGTTCCTCAAAATCACCGGTGCGCACAGCCACAACCTGCAAGGCGTCGATTTCATGATTCCTCTCGGCGTGCTGGTCGCGATCACAGGCGTTTCCGGGTCCGGAAAATCCACCATGGTATATGACGTCTTGTACAAAGCCCTGCAAGCAAAACGGACTGGCGGAAACTGGCGCGAAGTCTGCGATCGTCTGGAGGGTGATTCGGCACTCACGGCCATCGAGATGGTCGACCAGTCGCCCATCGGCCGGACCCCGCGATCGAATCCTGCGACTTACTTGAAAGCATTCGACCCCATCCGCGAAGTTTTTGCAGCTACACCCGAATCGAAGAAGCGCGGATTCACCGCCGGCCATTTTTCATTCAATATTCCTGGCGGAAGATGCGAAGCCTGCCAGGGCGACGGCACGGTCACGGTCGAAATGCGTTTCCTGGCCGATGTGGAATTGGTGTGCGAGGAATGCCGCGGCACGCGCTACAAGAGCAGCGTGCTTGACGTGCGCTACAAAGATAAAAATATTCACGACGTGCTGCAATTGACCATTCGGGAGGCGCTCGCGTTCTTTGCGTCGAATCCAAAAGTGGTTGCGAAGTTGCGGGTGCTGGAGGAAGTCGGCCTGGGCTATCTCCGCCTGGGACAATCCGGCACCACCCTTTCCGGTGGCGAGGCACAACGATTGAAACTGGCTGCGCATCTTACCCGACAGGAAAACGCGGGCATCCTGTATATTTTCGACGAGCCCACCACTGGGCTACATTTCGACGATATCCAGAAATTGCTGACCGCGTTTCGTAAATTGATCGAGGGCGGCGCTTCGGTGTTGATCATCGAGCACAATCTCGAAGTAATTAAATCCGCCGACTGGATCATTGATCTCGGCCCAGAAGGTGGCGACTCGGGCGGGCGTGTTGTGGCCGTCGGAACTCCCGAGCAGGTCGCGCGCAATTCGCAATCGCACACCGGGAAATATCTGACGCGCGTACTAAATGTCCGTAACGGCGGGATTCACACGAACCATGTTCCACCGGACTCCGCGAACGGCCCGGCAGAGAATTCCTCGACGGCATGACGATAGGCTCGAAGTCGCTGGTCTGCTTGGCGCTCGCAGCTCTCCTCGGCGCCTCTCAAGGCATTTCTGCGCAGGCGACGAACTCTCCCCAAAGGAGCTCTCATCGCGTCGAGGATCCCGAAGCGGTTGCACTCAACAAATTGCTTGCCGCGGCGCAAGCCGCGACGGACAAAAAAGACTACGGTGCAGCCGCAAGAAACTATCAGGAATATCTCGCGAAAAAACCAGATGACGCCAACATCCATTTTCAGCTCGGCTACGCCTACACCGCCCTCGAGCGCCCCGCGGACGCAGCGGGCGAATATAAAAAAGCGATCGATCTCGATCCCGACGACCCTAAAATGGCGGCAGCTTACCAGAACCTAGGATTGACACTGATTCCCACCGATCCGGCCGCTGCGGTTGTACCGTTGCAACACGCCGTAGAGCTCCAGCCCGAAGACCCACGCACGAAGTGGCTCTTGGGCGTCGCGTTTGAGGCTTCCGGAAAGTTTGCGCTCGCTCTCGAACAATACGAAGCGGCTGAAAAACTGGATGACAAAGATGCTGACATACACAATTCTCTCGGATTCGAACTGCTCCGGTCAGACCGCGTCGCCGATGCCGAAGCACAATTCCGAGCTTCGCAGGCTTTGCTTCCCATCGGCGGAGCCGCGGCGGCTGCGCACAGAGGAATGGCGCAGGTTTTTATAGCGCAGAAGAAAAATGAATTGGCGGTAGGAGAGCTGAGCGCTTATTTGGAGGTTCAACCAAAGGACTCAAATGCGCGCCTCGAACGCGCCTCAGTGCTGGCGGACCTTGGAAGAAATGATGAGGCGCTCGCGGACCTGAATCGGATTCCGGCCGTGGGGGAAGAGGCCCTCAGGGCCTTGTTGCTGCGTTCTCGGATTGCTTACCAGGCCAAGCGCTATGCCGACGCCGCTTCAGCCCTCGAAAAGGCCGCCGCGCTTGCACCCCAAGACTCAAACATCCCCGCGCAGCTTGGCCATGTCTATCTTGAGAAGAAGGATTATCCCGACGCCGTGCGCGCGTTGGTGGTGGCCTGGAAAATGGCTCCGAACGATATCGACATATTGGGAGATCTCATCGCCGCCGAATACCTGAACAAGAATTATCCCGCGGCGCTACAGGCGCTCGACATGCTCTCGAAACGCAAGGAGCTGCCGCTGGGTACGCTGTTCATCCGTGCCACCTGTTACGATAAACTAGGCCAAGCGGCCGAAGCACTCGCGGCATATGAGAAATTCCTGTCGCTCAACAAGGACGAGAATAGCGACATGTACTTCGAGGCGGCCGCGCGTGCGCGGTTTCTTGCGCGCGAGCTGAAAGAAAAGAAGAGGTAGGAGCGTGATTTTCTTCATGCAGATGGCCGGCTTCATACTGGCCACAACGATTCTCTTAGGCGCGCAGGTCAAGCAGAACCACGCGGTCGATTTCCTCGCGCGCTTCGACAAGGAATCGGATCCGCTGCACAAGGCCCGCATGATGCCCCAGTACGGCGATCTGGAATTCCGGGAGATTCACAACGCCATTGAAGAAGGAGATTTTCCGAGAGCGGTCGAGCATCTCAAAGCTTACCGCGACCAAGTCCAATCGTTGGAACAACTCCTGGACGCGAAAGAAGCGGATCCAGAGAAACATCCGACTGGTTTCAAGCAGCTTCAGATTTCACTTCGCGGGTCACTGCGCCGGCTGGACGATCTCATCGTGCGGCTCGCTAGCGACGATGCAAAACCATTCCAGGATCTGCGAAAGGATCTCGAAGAGTTGGACCGGCACGTGGTGCGTGAGCTGTTCCCGCGCCAACCAGGTGTGGAAGCGGCACCGCCGAAGCCGAAGAGTTAGGAGGCCACCATGCGCTGCTGCGTCTCCGCCGTTGCACTGATCGCCGCGCTTTTCAGTTCTTCCGTATCCGCCGCACACGCGGCTCACCCTGCGCTGCAAAAGAAAGATTACCTCACACAGACTGAAGCGGACAAAATCCGTGATGCCGAGACGCCGGGCGAGCGCATCCGGCTGTTCATAACCTTTGCCGAAGACCGCTTGAAGAAATTTCAATACGAGCTCGGTCGCACGGTTCCCGAGCGGCGGCGTTCGGAAATATTGAACGGCCTGATGAATGCCTATGCGGGCTGCGTAGATGATGCCGCCGACCAGATCGCAGTCGCACGTGAGAAACAGGCGGACATTCGCGCCGCACTCAAACTGATGAAGTCCAAGGGCCAGCAATTTCTCGACATTCTTGAAAAGCTGGACCAGGGCGGCCCTGAATTCGATACCTATAAGGACACGCTCGAAGACGCTGTCGAAGGAACCAAAGATGCGCTGTCGGATATCGAGAAAGCGGAAAAGGAAATGGCGCCACCGCCCGTGCGACGAAAAGCATCATGAGCGGAGCCTTCCAGCACCGACATCTGGTTTCGGGCGGCGAACGGCTATTTCAGAGAATTTATACCCGACTCGGTTGCGGGGGGCGCCCACCGCACTTTTTCGTTGAGTATCATCCTTACGCTGATCTGACGCATACCATCCGGCTGCGCGAAGACACGGCACACGTGCGTCTTTCGGATGTGATGAGGGGGGCGCCGCGAAATATATTCGAGGCTGCTGCTTCGATCCTTCTAGCGCGATTGTATCGCCGCCCCGCGCCGCCAGATGTGTTGGCTGTTTACCGCGAATTTTCCTACGCTCCCGCGACGCGACGTAAACTGTTGGCGCTTCGCCAGCGGCGCGCCCGCAAAACTGAACATCGTCCCGCCGGCGCGCATCACGATCTCGGCCCGCTCTTCACGCGGCTCAACCGCCGCTATTTTGGGGATTTACTCCCGACACCGCGCCTCGGGTGGAGCAGCCGCATGTGGCGCACGCAGTTGGGCTGCTTCGATCCCGCGCTGCAGCAGATTGTGATCAATCGCCAGCTCGATGGCGGCAACGTGCCAGAATATGTTGTCGCCTACGTGCTGTATCACGAGATGCTTCACCTGAAGCATCCGATGCGTTTCGCGCGCTGCCGCAAGCAATCGCACTCGCCGGAATTTCGGCGGGAGGAAAAGCGGTTCGCAGACTATCAGCGCGCGATGAAGTTCCTCAATCACTTCCCTGCCGGTTGATTTTGCGGTGCCAGATTCCCGACACTACTGCCCGGACAGTTTCTCGATTTTCTTGCGGATGGTTTTTGAGTCCGGAGCGGTGGGGAAAACCTGAAGATATTCCTTGTAGTATTTCAGGGCTTCCGCTTTGTCGCCTTTTTTTTCGTAGGCTTCTGCAAGAAGCAGTCGGGGCTTGGCGAAATTCGGCCGCACCTGAATCGCGTCCTTAAAGCGGTCAATGGCCGCGTCCACATTACCTTTGTGCAGGTAAAACAGCCCCACCTCCAAGTCCTGCTCCGCCGGATAGGGGTCGTACTTGTCGCCAGGTTTTGCGGACTTCTCGTCCGCTTTTTCTCCCGGCTTTGACGCATTTTGTTCCTCGCGCCTTTCGTCCGGGTCCGTCAAGCTTTTCTTCGAACTCGACTCTTGCGATTGGTCGTCGGCCTTTTTCTCTGCGTCTTGCTGGGCATGCGCGCGACGGGCCGGAAATGCAAGCAGCAGGCCCAGGAGGCCGATTTTGAGGGCGATTCGCATATGTCCAGCCATATAGTTAGAGTTGGATTCCGTTTGCTATTATGGCAGTTGTCCCTGGCCGTGCGCCGCCGAGGGCGACGATTGCCAGGGATATTGTAACGCTTCTCGATGAAACTCCGCGAAAAAGTCGCCAACCTCCCGCTGCAGCCGGGCGTGTATTTGTTCAAGGATGCGACCGGCGCGATCCTGTACGTCGGAAAGGCGCAATCGCTTCGCAGCCGTGTGAAATCCTATTTTCTCGAATCCAGTTCGCAAGACGCAAAGACCGGATCTCTGGTGCGCGAGATGGTCGAGCTTGATTACATTGTGGTGGATAATGAAAAAGAAGCGCTGGCCCTCGAAAACAACCTCATTAAGCAGTACAAACCTAAATTCAACATTTTGCTCCGCGATGATAAGACTTATCCCTACATTCGGTACACGGCTTTTGAGAAATATCCGCGCGTGTACGTGACGCGGCGTCTGAATAAGGATGGCTCGATTTATTTTGGCCCTTACTTCCCAGCGAGCCTGGCGTACCGTCTGGTTCATTTGATCCACAAACATTTTCTGGTGCCTTCTTGCACCGTGGACTTGACGCGTCCGCACCCGCGCCCGTGCCTGCAGTACTACATTCACCGCTGCCTGGGTCCGTGCGTCGAGGGGCTTGTGACGGACGAGCGGTACACGGAAGCGGCTCGCGATGTTCGATTGTTCCTCGAGGGGCGGCGTAACGATCTGGCGCGAAGCCTGGAGTCCCGCATGCAGCGCGCTTCGGACGAGGAGCGCTTCGAGGAAGCGGCCGGTTATCGCGACCTGCAGCGCACGCTCGCCGAAATGGAAGAGCGGCAGAAGATTGCTGCGGCCTCTGGGGACGACACCGATGTTCTTGCGTGGTATGCCGAACCTCCGCAAGTTGCCGTCAACCTTTTTCATTTGCGCGGTGGACGCGTGGTAGACCGGCGCGATTTTTACTGGGAAGACCTCGAAGAATTCGAGTCTGCGGAATTCCTGCCTTCGTTGCTGAAACAGCTGTACCTCGATGCTGCGTATCTTCCGCGCTATATCCACACGCCCATGGATTTTGAAGATCGTGAGCTGCTCGAAGAAATGTTGAGCGAGCGCGCGGACCATCGTGTGGAAATTCTGAACCCCCAGCGCGGAGCGAAACATGCCTTTCTCGAGCTGGTCGAAAAGAATGCGCTGCATTCCTTCACCCAACGATTCCGCGTTCTGAAACCAAATTCGAAGGCCATTGTGGATGCCGTGGAATCCGCACTCAGTCTTCCCGAACCTCCCCAGAGAATCGAGTGCTTTGACATCTCGCACATTCAGGGATCGGACGCAGTTGCCTCCATGGTGGTGTGGGAGGATGGGCGAATGAAGAAATCCGAATACCGCAAATTCATTATTCGCGGTGAAGCGATGGCGGAAGGAGCGGAGAAACGCGAAGGATTGCTGCGTAACGATTTCGCAAGTATGCGCGAAGCCGTCGAACGCCGCTACCGCCGCCTGCAGGAAGAGCGCAAGCCACTTCCAAGCTTGATTCTGATTGACGGCGGGCTGGGGCAACTTCACGCGGCCGCGCAGGCCCTCGAGAAACTTGAAATCATCAACCAGCCAGTGGCCAGCATCGCAAAGAAAGAAGAGATTCTTTACGTGCTGGGGCGGGAGCACGAACCGATTGTTCTAGAGCGCCATTCTCCCGTGCTGCATTTGATCCAGCAAATCCGCGACGAGACGCACCGCTTCGCAGTTACGTTTCATCGCCAGCGGCGTTCGAGCGGCCGGCTGCGCACCTCACTCACCGAAATTCCCGGCGTGGGCGAGCGCACGGCGCAAAAGCTGCTACGCCGATTCGGCAGCGTGGCGCGACTCCGCCGACTGACTCTGGCGGAACTCACTGCGGAATTGCCGCGAGCGCAGGCGCGACGGGTGTTTGACGGGCTTCGTGATTCGACCTCCAGCAGCGCACATTCCAGTTGAAAAACCCGCCAAGCAAGGCCCGTCAGGGGCTTTGCTTGCCTGTACTGGTAGGGCTATGCTACTGTGAAATTTGGAGGTGCTACGTGAGTGAAAACAACGCGGGCTCGAAGGTAAGTTTCTTTCTGGTTGGACTGGGGATCGGGGCGCTGGTGGGAATTCTGTTTGCGCCGAAATCCGGCGAAGAAACACGGGAATATTTGACATCGAAGGCCGATGAAGGGCGCGACTACGCGCAAAAGAAGGCACGCGAACTCCGTGAGCGGGCCGAGGATTTGATCGAACGCAGCAAAGAAATCATGGCGCGGCAGAAGGATTCGCTCTCGTCGGCAGTTGAGGCAGGCAAAGACGCCTACCAACGGGAAAAATCAAAAGCTTCCTAGCTCCGTAAAGGAGTCTCATGTCCGGCTGGGTTGAAGCGTTCATCATCATCGCGACGATTGCCATCGTGATACAGATGGCCATACTTCTCGCGATGTTCGTGCAACTGCGCACGGCGATCGAGAATTTCACGCGCCTCGCGAATGATTTGCAAGCGCGAATCGATCCGATTTTGCTTCGCGTGAACCGCATCCTCGAAGACTCCGAGGACCGAATTGCAACCGTGATGGGCGATGCCGCGGAGATCTCGCGGATCGCGCGGGGACAAGCGCAAAAAGTAGACCGCGTTTTCACGGAGGCAGTCGAGCGGCTGCGAGTGCAGGTGATCCGCGCCGACCAAATTCTGACCGGGGCGCTCGAAGTGGTGGAGGACGCGGGGACGAAATTCCGGAAGACGCTTTGGGGACCAATTCACCAGGCTTCCGCGCTTTTGAAGGGCCTGAAAGTGGGGCTCGACTTTATTCGCGGCCAACAACGCCGGCGCCAGGAGCCCGATTCCGCAACGCAGGACGAAGAACTCTTCATTTGATCTGCGGCTCGCGACAAGTGCGGGCTTACATTCATTCAAAACTCTCAACCAATGCAAGATGCTGAGGGGAGATCCTTCGCTCGCCCGCAGTGGCGAACTCGCTTGGCATTTGCGCGCGCTTCATTTCTGAATCCAGCCGCCGCCGAGAATTTTCTCGCCGGCGTAGAACACGCCAGCCTGACCGGGAGTGATGGCGCGCTGCGGCTCGCGGAAGGTTATCCGCGCGCTGTCTTCATCGAGAGCCGTGATTTCTGCCACGGCAGGCTCGTGCCGATTCCGAACCCGTACCCTTGCTTCGATCGGGGCGTCGGGGACCGGGATCGAAATCCAGTTTACGTTGCGGACTTCGCAGACAGAGCTGCGGAGATCGCTCTCTTCGCCGACCACGAGGCGGTTGTTCGCGCGGTCGATAGAAACTACATAGACAGGACGCCCGGCGGCAATGCCGAGGCCGTGGCGCTGGCCAACGGTGAAACGATGCAGGCCAGTGTGGCGCCCGAGCACCTCACCAGTAATAGTAACGATGTCGCCGGTTACTTCCGGTAGCTTGCTTCCCTGCTCCTGCAGATAGCCCTCGATGAATCGGACGTAATTTCCGGCAGGAACAAAACAAATTTCCTGGCTCTCTGGCTTTTCGGCGACCGGAACTGCGAGGCGCCGGGCAATGTCACGGACCTCCTGTTTGTTGAGCTCTCCAAGTGGAAAATCCGTGCGCGCGAGCTGCTCCTGCGTGAGTCCGAAAAGGAAATAGGATTGGTCCTTCGAGTCATCAAGAGCGCGGAGCAATTCGTAACGCCGCGTTTCCGGATTGTAACGGATGCGCGCGTAATGTCCCGTGGCGATACGGTCGGCGCCGATCTGGCGCGCGGTGAGGAGTAGTTGATCGAACTTTACATGATTGTTACAGAGCGTGCACGGAATGGGTGTGCGTCCTTCGAGGTAGTCGTCCACGAAGGGTCGGATGACGGTTTCTTCAAACTGGCGCTCGTAATTCACGACGTAGAAAGGGACGCCGAGATGTTCGGCGACGCGACGCGCGTCGTACACATCGTCAATCGAGCAGCAGCGATGTTGCGCGCGGCCGCCGACGGCAACCTCCGGAAGGCGGCGCTGATTCCAGAGCTGCATGGTGAGGCCGATGATTCTCTGACCGCGCTCGTGCAATATTGCCGCGACCGTCGAGCTGTCCACGCCGCCGCTCATGGCCACGGCAATGGTGCCGGAGACTAGTGACGACGGCACACCGGGCGCAAGCATCTGCTCCTGGTGCGACGCAGACCGTAAAGCGGTTTCGCGCACGATCATCGGACGGCCAACCTTCTAGAACCATGCGGCGAGATGGACCGCAGGCGCTCCACGACAGCAGGGATGACATCGATCGCTTGGTCGATTTCTTCCGACGTTGTCGGACGGCCCAGGCTGAATCGCAGGCTTGAGCGCGCTTCGTCGGGCGAGAGCCCAGCGGCCAGCAGAACATGCGATGGTTCGACAGAGCCGGAAGAACAGGCCGCGCCGGTCGAAACTGCCACACCTTGAAGATCAAGCGCGATCACAAGCGCCTCCCCTGCGGCCCCGGCAAATGACAAATTTGTAGTGTTGCCGACCCTACGGGTACGGTCACCATTCGTGCGCACGAAGGAAATGGCGAGCAGCGCGTCTTCCAGGCGGTCACGGTAGGCGGTGATGCGCGCTGTATCGGCTGTCAAATTCTGGCGCGCAAGTTCGGCGGATTTGCCAAGCCCCACGATGCCGGGAACATTCTCGGTGCCGGGGCGACGGTCGCGTTCATGGTGGCCGCCGTGAATTTGCGGCTCGAGCGGCGTGCCGGAGCGAACGAAAAGGGCGCCCACGCCTTTCGGCCCATAGATCTTGTGTGCGGAAAGGCTTAGCAGGTCAACGCCCAAGCGGTTCACTTCGAGCGGCAATTTTCCGGCTGCTTGCACGGCATCGCAATGGAAACAAATATCAGTCTCCGCGACGATTGTTCCTATTTCTTCGATGGGCTGGATGGTACCGAGCTCGTTGTTGGTGTGCATCACGCTGATGAGAATTGTTTCCGGACGCAACGCGCGGCGAATATCGTCGGGGTCCACAATTCCGTCGCGACCGACTGGTAGAAAGGTGACGGCGACGCCGGTTTTTTCCAGCGCCTGGCAGGAGTTCAATACCGCGTGATGCTCGATGGCGGTCGAGATGATGTGCTTGCGGGCGGCAGTTGAGGTCGCGACGAGGCCGAAAATCGCGAGGTTGTCGGCCTCCGTTCCGCCGCTGGTGAAAACAATTTCGGCGGGCTTTGCCCCGATCAGTGCGGCGACCGACTCGCGAGCGCGGTCAACCGCAGCGCGAGCGGTCTGGCCGGCTGAGTGAATGGAGCTGGCGTTGCCAGACTCTTCGCGGAAGTAAGGCAACATGGCGGCGAGGACTGCCGGGTCCACCGGAGTGGTCGAGTTGTAATCAAGATACGCGCGCAAGTGTTGGCCCTGGGTTATTCAGAATAGCGGGTGGCTCGGAGGGGGTCAAGGTCGGGCGTGAAGGGCAACATTGACCGTGAGTTTAGCTTCCGGCGTCCCCAGGAATCTAGATGATTCGGAATGTCCTCCGTCTTTTGTTTTCATTGAGTTATGGCGAGTTCTAGTTTTACCTCGGTTGCCACCAAATATTGCGGCCGCCGTGTCTGGAGACTTCCTGCGATTCCTTGATCCTTCCTGGGAGGGTTTTGGTCCGGCCGCCCGAGCTGTCTTCCCTATGCTGGCGGCCACCGCCTTATTCATGACCTCCATTCGAGGCTAGCAGGATGCGCGGGGATTGCCAGGGATCGCGATCGCGGATGTTCGACTTTCACAGGCGTGTGACGCTTGAATCGAGAGAGTACGGGAGATCGAAAATTTGAGATTCGAAATCTCATGTTAGAAGATTCAAATCAGTGGTCAAGGCATGAGTAACTGATGGGTCCGGGCGACCTTGACAGGCGTGCGGGTGTCCGATAGCGTCGAAGGGTCGGGAAAGTCGGAGATCGAGCACTGCGCGGCAGCGGTGCGAACGAACAGTTGGGAGCGGGGAGCGAAACTTGGCACGGCCCATCATTACACTGACGACGGATTACGGCACGAATGACCATCTGGTCGGCGTGATGAAGGGCGTGATCCTGAGCATCAATCCGGAAGTACAGGTAGTGGACATAACGCACGGCGTGCTGGCGCACGACATTCTAGACGGCGCGATGACCATCAGCCAGGCGTACAATTATTTTCCGCCGAAGACGATTCACGTGGTGGTGGTGGACCCTGGTGTGGGGACTCCGCGGCGGCCGATTCTGGTGGCGAGCGACCAACACTATTTTGTTGCGCCGGATAATGGTGTGCTCTCAGCCGTATATGACCAGACCGAAGCGCTCTATGGCTGGCACATTACCTCAGAACATTATTTCCGCAACCCGGTGAGCAGCACTTTTCACGGACGCGACATTTTCGCACCGGTGGCGGCGTGGCTATCGAAATCGTGGCAGACCTCCGCATTCGGCGATCCAATGACGGACTTCGTCCGGTTCGCGATTCCGAAACCGAAAGCTACTGGAAATACGATCAAGGCTGTGGTGCTGAAGGTGGACAATTTCGGAAATCTGATCACCAACGTCAAAGCGGAGGATGCGCCGGCGCTAGTGGCTGCGGACGGAAAGTTCACGATAAAAGTCGGAAACGCGGAAGTGAAGAAACTGCATCAGACGTTTGCGCAGGGAACGCCGGGGGAGCCTTTTGGCGTGATTGGTTCGAGCGGGTACCTGGAGATTTCCTTGAACAAGGGTAATGCGGCGCGGACGCTGGGTGCGGCGCGTGGCGCCGAAGTTACGGTCGAGCTGGGCTAGCCTCAAGGTTTCGATTGCGACCGAGATAGCTCGTAACGAATGGTCTGCATGCCATCCTCGATAGGACCCTCGCCGACAAATACAAAGCCGCACTTTTCCATCACGCGTCTTGACGCCTGAAGCCCGGGTAAAGTATGGCCACCGATGATCTGCACTGCTGGGTGCTGAAACGCCCAGGCGATAAGAGCTCGAACGACCTCCGTAGCGTAGCCATTCCGCTGATGCGCTTCCAAAATGCTGTATCCAATCTCGACGAACCCGCCTTCCGGGCTGCCTTTGAAGCCTACGACGCCGACCAAAACCCGCGGATCCCGGCGAATGCAGAGCCACAAGTTCCAGCCAGCATCGGCCGGCTCTGCCTTCTGCAGCGATGCCAAGAAATGGCGCTGGCTATTTTCATCGTTTAAGGGCGGGGGCCAACTTGGGGGTTGTGGGACTTCGAGCATCCGCGCAAAGGCTGGCAGATCGTTGATCTCCGCTTGCGCCAGATCGACTGTGCCAGGCACAAGCTCGAGGCGAGGTGTGTGTAGACGAGGCGGGCTCATAAGGGCTCGGAGCGACGGACAGTCTAACTTGCGCACCAGAAAACGTAAACAGACAAGGGGCACACACATCGTTCGGCCGCGCACACCACGGCCAAGGCCTTTCTGAGTATCAACGGGCTAGCGAGGTCACGATCAAATGAGCGCGCATCTTGGGGTCGAGCCAGTCACGTAGAGCGTCGCCGAGAAGGTTGAAGGCTAGGACCGCGGCCATTACGGCCAGGGCGGGAAAGAGCACTAGATGGGGAGCATCGAAGAGATGGCCGCGGGCGTCGTTGAGCATGGCGCCCCAACTGGGCATGGGGGCGAGGACGCCGACGCCTAAGAAACTGAGGGTGGACTCGGCGAGGATGGCTCCAGCCATGGCGATGGTGGCCTGCACGAGAACGGGCTGCAGTATATTCGGGAGCAGATGCCGGAGGAGAATGCGCGCGTGGGAAGCGCCGAGTGAACGCGCGGCGAGGACGTATTCCATTTCCTTGGCTTGCAGAACCTGTGCGCGGGCCAGGCGCGCGTAGCCGGCCCAACCGGTGACTACCAGCGCAAGAATTACTTTGCCGAGGCCGGGTCCCAAGAATCCCGCGAAGGCAATGGCCAGCAGGATTCCTGGAAATGAAAGAAATGCGTTGATGAGGACGACGTTTACGAGTCGGTCGAACCAGCCGCCGAAATAACCTGCCAGCGAGCCGAGTGCGAGACCCACTAGCCCTGCGCCCAAGACCACGCTGATGCTGACGAGCATGGAAACGCGCGCGCCGAATATAATTCGGGAGAGGATGTCGCGTCCAAGTTCATCGGTCCCGAACCAGTGCTCGGCGCTCGGGGGGGAAAGGCGTGCGGGGAGATTTTGCGCGGTGGGGTTGGAAGGCGCGAGCCATGGGGCGGCCAGAGCAACGATGACCAGGCACAATGTTATGGCGAGTGCCCCGCGGCCGGGGCCGCTTTGGCGTAGGAAATCGTACAGGCCACTCATTCGAGGCGCACACGCGGATCTACGAGCACGTAGATCAGATCTGTCATCAGATTTACGAAAACGTAGGAGACGGCGATCAGCAGGATGCAGCCTTGCAGCAGCGGATAATCCCGGGCCTGGATTGCTTGTACCGCGAGGCGACCGACTCCGGGCCAGGAAAAAATGGATTCCGTGACGATGGTGCCGGCGAGGAGCGTGCCAAACTGCAGACCGAGAATGGTGAGAATCGGAATCAGCGCGTTGCGGAAGGCGTGGCGGAAAAGGACTGCGGATTCCGGAAGTCCTTTCGCGCGAGCGGTGCGGACGTAATCGCTCGAAAGCTCTTCCATCACCGATGTGCGCACCATGCGGGTGAGAATGGCGGCAAGTGCAGCGCCGAGCGTGATGGCCGGCAATAGTATGTGCGCGATTCCGCCGCGGCCGGAGACGGGCAACCAGCCTAGATAGACTGAGAAAATCAGGATGAGCACCGGGCCGAGCGCGAAATTCGGCACGGACAGACCGAATAGAGTGAAGATTCCGATAGCGCGGTCGGTAGCCGTTCCGCGGCGCTGAGCGGCAAGCATGCCCGCGGGGATTCCGATTGCCGCGCAAAACAAAAGCGCGATGACTGCGAGCTCAAGCGTGGCTGGATAGTGCGAAGCGACTACGCGAAGGACTGGCTGCTGGAAGCGGAACGATTCGCCGAGGTCGCCGTGTAGGATTCCAGACAGGTACCGGCCGTACTGCACGCCGAGAGGAAGATCGAGGCCGAGCGTGTGACGGAGCTGCTGCAGATCGTCTGCGCGCGCGCCTTCGCCGAGCATTTGCTGCACGGGATCGCCGGGGACAATGTGTGCCAGCAAAAAAACCATGGTGAGGATGAGCCAGAGCGCAGGAAGCGCGAGCAAGAGACGGAAGGAGAGGAAGCGGATCATTGTTCAGTGCCACTTCCCTGGTTTCCCTGCGGGTCCGGTGTTCGGGCCGCTTTTGCCCTGGATTCGCGGCGACTTTTGGCGGCGGCTTTTGCTTTTGCGCGCCCCGCGGGAGCACTTTTTCCGACCGAAGCGAGGTTTTCTATTCCCTCCGCTGCTGGCGCGGGCGCCGCATCCGAGGGAAGAGGTTCGGGCATCACCGGCAACGGCTTGATTTTCACGCGCGAGACACGGCGGTGATCCATTTCCATCACAGTGAAGCGGTAGCCCTCCGCTTCGAAACTTTCGCCGCCGCGCGGGATGAAGCCGAGGCGATTCAAGATGAAGCCGCCGATGGTTTCGTAGGAGGGATCATCGGGGATGGAAATGTTGTATTGCATGGCTAGGTCGCGAATGTTGAGAGCCGCGTCGAAAATCATCGAGCCGTCGGAGAGCGTGAGCGGGCGCTCAACCACATCAAACTCGTCGTGAATTTCACCGACCATTTGCTCGAGGATGTCTTCGAGCGTGGCCAGGCCGAGGATGATGCCGAATTCGTCCACGACCATGGCGAGCCCGGTGCGGCGCGCGCGAAATTCAAGGAGGAGTTCACTGGCGGGCTTGGTCTCCGGGACGATAAGGACGTCGCGCAGCAGGGTGCGCAGGTGAAAGTCGGGAGTGGGGAGATGCTCTTCGGCCCGGCGGGCGCGCTCGAGGAGAATCCAGATCAGGTCTTTGATGTGCACGAAGCCGAGGATGTGGTCGAGGGTGACGTCGTAAACGGGGATGCGCGAGCGTTGCGTGGTGGCAAACATTTTCATGGTGTCTTCGAGGCTGGCGTTGGCGGGGAGGGCGTGAACGTCGGGGCGCGGGACCATCACTTCGCGTACCTGCGCCTGGCCAAGTTCCATCGCGCTCTGGATGAATTTCACTTCTGCGGCGGGGAGCAGCCCGCGATCCTGAGCCTGCTGGATCATGACTTGTAGCTCTTCGGTCGAGCGCACAAGGGTATGACTGTGGGGGGAGAGTACGCCGAGCGCGCCCACGATTGTTTCAGCGGCGCCGTCGAGCAAATCAATTGCCCAGCGAAAGGTTCCCAGGAACCAGTAGAACGGGCGCGCGATGAGCAGAGCGACGCGTTCGGCACGCGCAAGGCTGAGGCTTTTTGGCACGAGTTCGCCGAGGATTACCTGCAGCACAGTGAGCAGGCCAAAGGAAACTACCAGCGCGACGCTGTGGGCCACCAGCGCAGCCCAGGGGCGGGGGATCTGCGCAACCAGAGGCGCGAGGATTCCTGACAGAGTGATCTCCCCGAAATAGCCTAGCAACAAGCTGGCGACCGTGATGCCGACTTGCACTCCCGAAACCACGCGGCCGAGATCAGCGAGGAGCGTTTCCACAATTCTTGCGCGCGGGTCGCCTTCTTCGACGAGCTGGCGGACGCGAGACAGACGCACGGCCACGAGAGAAAATTCAGCGGCGGCGAAAAAAGCATTCATGCCGACCAGCAGGAGAACGGCGAAGAGGTGGAGGGCGATCATGGCGCGGAGTCCGTCATAGCAGGCAAATTGCGATTTCGGATTTTTTTACCCGCTGCTGCCTCGCGGGGCGGAGCAGGCTAAGCGTCTGGCAACACGGATTCCTCTGCGGCCTCGGGCAGATGGGCGGCCGCACCTGCGAGTCGAGCGATGGGAGGACTGAGGAGGCGACCATCGAAGGGGATTTTATCAAGATGCAGGGCGGAGGAGGGAAATTCCATGGGAACGCTTCCGGCGCGGCAATGGAACGGGCACTCAGTTTTCGACGCGAACGCGCACAGGGCCAAACGCGATAATGCGAGCGGGCCAATCGCGGAGATACGGGATGCGGAAGAACAAGCGGATGTACCACGGGATGCGGAGCATTTCTTGCGAGCGGAGCGCGTTGGCGATGATTCCCTTCTGCGCTTGCGCCTGGAAAAACTGGATGAAGCGAGTGGGCCATTCGCGTTTGCTTTGCACTTTTTTTAGCTCTCGGACGGTCACGTGGCCGGCGAGAAGCGGCGTGGTGAGAATATTTGCGGTGACCACGGAATCCTGGATGGCGTAGTTGATCCCAACGCCGCCGATTGGCGACATCACGTGAGCCGCATCGCCAACCACCAGGAGGCCGTGCTTGTACCAGGTGGGGCAACGACTGGATTCGACAGACAGCAGCGCAATCTGGCGCCAGTCCGTGAGCGACTGGACATGCTTCTCGAGTTGCGGAACGATTTCAACAATATGGCGGCGGAGACCTTCGATGCCTTCCGCGCGAACTTCCTGGTAGCTGCCTTTCAAGATCACGTAGCCGGCCTGCCAGTAGTCGCAGCGATCAAGGCCGATGACCATGTGCCCCTTGCCAAAGCCGCCGAAGGCGCCGCCTGGCGCAACGGGGTCCTCGGGAAGATGCGGTAGGCGGAACCAGAGGACGTCCATGGGCGGCGAAGTCTTGATCGGTTCGAAACCGGCGAGTGCACGCACCCGAGAGAATCTGCCGTCCGCACCGACGGTAAGGAGCGCGCGGACTTCATACGTGCCGTCTTCTGAGGCGTACCGCACGCCATGAATGGCGCCGGATTCTGTAACCAGATCCGTCACGTTCGCGCCCATCTTGAGCTCAAAATTCGGATACTTGCTTGCTTCTTCAGTGAGGATTTCCAGGAGGAGTTTTTGGTGAACCATCAATATGTAGGGATATTTAGTTTTGAGGCGGCGAAGATCAAACGGAGCGAAAGAGCCGTCGGCAGTCTGAACGATCGGCGCAAAAACTCTTCCTGCTTGGAGAGCCTGGATCCGTTCGGACAGGCCGAGCTGCTCGAGGATTTCAAGAGTAGAGGGGTGGACGGTGTCGCCACGGAATTCGCGGTCGAAGTCTTTGTGCATCTCGAGAAGCACGACGCGGACCCCGCGGCGCGCCAGCAGCAGCGCAAGGATCGCGCCTGCCGGACCGCCACCGACGATGCAACAGGTGGTTTCCGAGCGGCCGATACCGGTGTTGAGAAATGCGGCCGAAGCGGGGCTGGCTGGGGGTACCGAGGCCATTGCCACGGATTCTACCTCCAATCCTATCGGATGCAGCAGTGTTAGGTGGTTGCGCGGGTCTGACGGGGCGAGAGTTCGAAGCGAGGTTCCTGCTAGAATCGCTAGAATGAGGAAAAGGATAGACCGAATAGCATTGCTAATTCTGGTTGCAGCGATGAGGGCTACGCTTTCCGCTGCGTCGCTGCAGATTCATTCCACCGAATCCAGTGCTCATCGCGAATTCCTGCAAAGGTTGGCGGATGCGGCTGTTGAACGTACCCATCATTCCGTCCGCTACGATCCCTCCTACGTGCGCATTCCTTATCCCGGGGGGGATGTGGCTGCGGACACGGGTGTGTGCACGGACGAGGTGATTCGAGCATACCGCGCGCTCGGAATTGATCTGCAGAAAGAAGTGCACGAGGACATGGTGAAGAACTACCCAGCTTATCCGGGAAAGAGGGCCTGGATGCTCTCGCAGCCGGACACGAGTATTGACCACCGGCGCGTGCCTAATCTGATGGTGTTTTTCAGCCGCCAGGGAGAGGCGCTCGCGATCACTGCGCGTGGCGAGGATTACTCTCCCGGCGATTTGGTGACTTGGGATTTGGGTGGAGGCGTGCCGCACATTGGAATCGTGACCGATCACAAGTCCGAGCAGACAGGGCGGTATATGGTGGTGCATAACATCGGGCGAGGCCCTATGTTGGAAGATGTACTTTTGAATTGGAAGATCACCGGGCACTATCGCTATTTCGGACCCAATCGATAAGCCAGCCGAATTCTCACACACTATGCCTGAGCTCACTCAGGTCGAGTGAGTTGTGCGACCGCTGCGGCCGCTCGTCGAGGGCAGAGCGATCCTTCGCCGCCGCGTGATCCATCCGATTGTCGTGTATCGAGGTACGCGACAGGGTCGGAAGCAGGGCGCCGAGCACCCGGAGTAGACCCTGCGGGGTGTGCGAATCCCGGCCGTCGAAGGGCGGGACAAGTAATTGATTATTGCGCTTTAGTATGGCCCGGTGGTCCTGCATTTTCGCTTCGACGGGCAGCGAATCTGGTTCGATTCGCCTAGGACTTCAGGGCTCGTGCATGCCGCGTTCGAAACCCGCGAGGGCACCCTTGCCTTTGTGGATTCGCGCCACTTAGGGCGAATCCAATGAGTGGCTTCGCTCGGAGAGGTTGGGATTCGCCCGCTGGTCGTTGGTCCGCTGTACGAAGGACTCCCACTGGCGCATTTCACGAAATTGTAGGCCGCGAATCGGAAGCAGGTGAATATGGTTCTGTTGGGTCCGAGCAACATCGCCGGAGTCGGAAACATTCAATCGAGAGAGTCTTCGTGGCAAGCAAGGATTGATCCTCGGCGGCGTGCGCTCCGATTGCCCCGGTCGAAGTGCGCAAGCCATACAAGAGCATTGTTGACGTTCCGCAACGTGCGCTAGAATGCTGCCTCAACCCGGGCCCCAGCTTTCGCGACCCGAATCGGTGGTTCCAGACCTTGTAAGGCATCCTGCGGGTTTATGGGCGTGAGGGAAAAAGCTGCCGGCGTTGCCGCGAACTGGTGCAGCGAATCGAGCAGGGCAACCGCTCGGCTTATTTGTGTGCCTGACGCCAGCAATGATTCAGACTGAGGCGTAATGAGTCCAGGACCCAACAAAGCAGCGGAGTCGACGCGGAAGGGCGATTTCGAGAAGTCGCTCGCACGGCTCGAGGAAGTGGTGAAGCGCTTGGAAAGCGCGGAACTTTCGCTCGACGAAGCCATGAAGCTGTTCGAGGAAGGTGTGACGCTTTCGCGGCAATGCCAGAAGCAGCTTGAGGAAGCGGAAGGCCGGGTGGAGATTTTGTTAAAGAAGGCGGGCGGCCAAATCGCTGCGGAGCCGTTTGAGCCGGAAGATGAATCTTCCTAGCTCCTTCGCCGCGCTCACTCTTTTGACATCGTCTCTGTGACAGCCAGGCCGAGAAGACACTCGCGACAAAGACCCCGAGGGCACAGCGAACTTCAAGGCCAAAGGCCTCAGGTCCGTCCTGATAAAGGCGATCGGGACCGGACCAGAGCTACAAGGCCCGGGGTTAGTGGTCGGAAAACGACAAGCAAGAGCGGGACGTCAATCGAATCGAATAACCCGATGCAAACCGAACGCATGAACCCTCCGATTTTCTACGAAGAAGACCACGCTGGAATTGAGGCGGCGCTCGATGCCCTGCTCCCGCGCGAGGACATGCTGCCCTTCTCAATTCATCGCGCCATGCGGTACAGCGTGTTCGCAGGCGGCAAACGGATTCGCCCGATTCTATGTCTGGAAACTGCGCGGATGTTTACCCAGAACCCCGCTGCGGCTGTTGCGGTGGGTTGCGCGCTCGAATTTATTCATACGTACTCACTGATCCACGACGATCTCCCGGCGCTCGACAACGACGATCTGCGTCGCGGCAAACCCACTTGCCATAAAGCATTCGGCGAGGCCCTGGGAATTCTTGCCGGGGACGGCCTGCTTACATTGGCGTTCCAAACGCTGGCGGCGGCTCCACTGGAATATGAGCGGCGCGTGCGCGTGATCGCGGAAATCGGAGGTGCAGCGGGAACAGTGAATGGGATGATCGGCGGGCAAGTGGCGGACCTCGAAGCTGAAAAAAAACAGGTCAACGCGCCGGAGCTCGAGTACATCCACCGCTCGAAGACGGGCGCGCTAATTCGGGCTTCGATCGTTGCGGGCGGAATCGCAGGCGGCGCCGCAAATGAAGACGTGGAACGGCTGCGGCGATTCGGCGAGCACATCGGTTGGGCTTTTCAAGTGGTGGACGACATTCTCGACGTGGAAGAATCCTCCGCGGCGCTGGGGAAAACTGCCGGAAAAGATCAGGCACAGCATAAGGCCACTTATCCCGCGTTGTACGGTCTGGTGCAATCGCGCGAGGTTGCAAGCGACCTAGCTGCGAAAGCGATGCGGGAGCTTGATTGCTACGGCGAACGCGCTGCGCGGCTGAGGCAACTGGGCGAATTTCTCGTCGCGCGGCGCTCCTGAGCGCGGCTGTCACGCCTACCCCGCGCATGAAATCGAAGAACATACGCGAAGATTTTCCATCTGATTCAAAAAAGAAAAGACCTAAGGCCGGGAAAGCGCGCCTCGATGTGTTGTTGGTCGAGCGAGGATTGGCCCCTTCGCGCGAGCGGGCGCAGGCAATGCTGCTGGCGGGGCAAGTGCTTGTCAACAGCCAAAAGATTGAAAAGCCGGGTAGCCAGGTGGCGCTCGACGCTCAGATCGAAATTACGGGCGCGGTGCTGCGCTACGCGAGCCGCGGCGGAGTGAAGCTCGAGGGCGCGCTGAGGGATTTTTCAGTGAAGACGCAAGATAAAATCTGCCTAGACCTGGGGAGCTCGACGGGAGGCTTTACCGATTGTCTCCTGCAACACGGAGCTCGGCGCGTCTATGCCGTCGACGTGACTGTAAACCAGCTCAATTGGAATTTGCGTCAGGATGCGCGCGTAAAGCTCATTGAGCGCAATGCTCGATATCTGCGCGCGGAAGATGTGGCAGAGCCGGTGGAACTGGTGGTGGTGGATGTTTCGTTTATCTCTGTGACAAAGATCCTTCCAGCCGTTGTGCAGTTGGCAGCAGCGGGCGGCGAATTTCTGATTCTGATCAAACCGCAATTCGAACTGGAGAAGCGCGACGTGGGAAAGGGTGGGATCGTGCGCGATGCCGGGCTGCACGAGAGGGCCATCATGCGCGTGCGTAGAGCGGTGCAAGAGGCGGGGCTTGAAATCTTCGACGTGAAGCCCAGCCACTTGCAAGGCGCCGAGGGCAATCAGGAGTTTTTTCTCCACGCCCGTCGCCGGGGGTAGAGTAGAATTCTTCGTTCAAACGAATGATTCGAGCCGCCGGTATCGCCTGCAAACCCATACGGGACGTGGTGTGCTCCGTGGTCCCCCCGCTGGTTGAGTGGCTTCGCGAGCACAAGATTGAAGTGTTCGTGGATCACGAAACGCAGGCTTGCGTTAACACGAATTGCCCAGTGATCGCGCGCGATGCGATCGGCGGGAACATTGACTTGCTCATCGTGCTTGGCGGAGACGGAACGTTATTGTCCGCCGCCCGAGCGCTCGGATCGCACAAGGTTCCCATACTTGCTGTGAACCTCGGCGGCTTGGGATTTCTCACCAGCGTCACGCTCGACGAACTGTATCCGATGCTGGAACAGATTCTTGCCGGCCAGCACCGTACGGGCGAACGGATGATGCTGGAAGCGGAAATCATGCGCGGGGGAAAATCGGCTGAGTGGCACACGGCGCTGAATGACGCGGTCGCAAACAAGGGCGCGCTCGCACGAATGCTGGATTTCGATGTGCAAGTGGACGGAGACCACGTGGGCCGGTATCGCGCGGATGGGTTGATCGTGGCGACTCCCACCGGGTCGACTGCTTATTCGCTGGCGGCGGGAGGGCCGATCATACACCCGGGACTGGATGCGTTTGTGATCACACCGATTTGTCCGCACATGCTCACGAATCGCCCGCTGGTAATCCCAGACACTTCGCGCGTGGAAATCGATTTCTCGGCGGCCGAAGGACCGGTATATGTGACGATCGATGGGCAGATCGGCATTCAGTTGCTGCCGATGGACGTCTTGGTCATTAAGAAGTCTGCGAGCAAAGTCGTATTTGTTCGGCCTCCGCGAAAGACCTATTTCGAGGTGCTGCGCAGCAAACTGCGATGGAGTGAACGCTGAGGGTGGCAGTGTTGCGGTTGGAAGCCTTGATCGCGGTCAAGGCCGCCGGCAAATCTTCACTTCACCTTGAGGACCACGAGGGTGCGGTCGTCCGCAGGATGCGCGCCGTTTGAGAAACGGTCCACTTCCTCCAGAATTTTGTCCGCAATTACATTCGAAGACATTTCGTGGTGCTGCGCAATCAATTTGCAAATGCGGTCGTGGCCGAAAAACTCGCCGGCCTCATTCACTGTGTCACCGATGCCGTCGGAATGAAACACCACAATGTCGCCTTCGTCGAGAATGAAACTGCGCTGGTCGTATGTAACTTCCTCGAACAAGCCAAGTGGAAATCCAACCAGACGTATTTTCTCGCAATGTCCATGATGATAGAGGAAGGGCTGCTCCTGGCCTGCGTTGGCAACGCGCAATTTTCTGCGACCACGGTGCCATGTGGCAAAGCACAGGGTCATGAAACGCCCTTCAATGGTGCGCTCGCCGAGAAATCCATTGATCGCGCGGAGCATTTCCGCAGGGCGGTGCTTCTGAGGGGCGAGACTGCGTAGCGTGCCGATGCCAACAGCGCCGTACAGAGCCGCGGCGCTGCCTTTGCCACTGACGTCGCCGACGGCAATGGCCAATTCCTGAGGGCCGTAACGCAGGAAATCGTAGAGGTCCCCGCTCAATTCACGGGAGGAGACTACGCGGGCGGCGATGTCCAGACCGTATTCCGGGCCGGGCAGCCGCGGGAGCAGAGCACCTTGGATGCGGCGTGCGGCGCTGAGGTCGCGCTCCATCCGCGTTTCATCTCGTGCGACGCGCTCATAGAGGCGTGCGTTTTCAATTGAGACGGCAAGATGAGCCGCGAGTATTGAAAGCACCTGGACATGGTCCGGGGTGAAATAATTCAGTTGCGGGCTCTCGAGATCCATCACGCCGACGACACGATTCTGGTAGATCATCGGGACGGCCATTTCGGAGCGGGTTTCCGGATTCACCATCAGGTATCGCGGCTCGAGCCTCACGTCGGGAACGACCACTGGCTGGCCCAGCGTTGCCGCTGCGCCCACAATGCCCTCGTGGGCCGGGACGGCGAATTTTTCTTGGACGCGCTGCCCGAATTTTACTGTGACGCGATGACGGAAGACGTGATCGGCTTCATCGTAGAGGAGTATGGCGAACATTTGATAATCAATCAGGCGCTTGGCGAGCTCCGCGGCGCGGCGCAGCACCTCTTCTACCTGGAGAGTAGAATTCGCCTCACGGCCGACTTCGTTCAAGAGCAGGAGCGTTTCGGCCTGATTCCGCTCATGCTGGAAAAGGCGCGCGTTTTCGATTGCTACGCCGATGCGGCCCGCGACCAACATCAAAATATTCTGCTGATCGGGCGTGAAGTAATCGAGCTGGCTACTCTCGATGTCGAGCACGCCGATCACGCGGCCGCGCACAATCAGCGGCACAGCCAGCTCGGATCGGACGGAGTCGAGCGCATTCAGGTAGCGGGAGTCCTTGCTGACGTCGGCCACGCGGATCGGCTGTCCCGTAACCGCTGTGGTTCCGATGATTCCCTCGCCCATAGGTATGCGCCAATGATCGACGACTTCGGGACGGTGGCCAATGGCAAAGCGGAAATAAAGCTGATCGGTGCCCGCCTCGGGCAAGAGTACGGCGAAGATTTCGTATGCGATCAGACGCTTGATTAGCACGGCTGCACTGGCGATCACCTCGTCGAGGTTCAACGAGGCATTGATCTCCTGGCTCAGTTCCGCCAAGATCGCAAGCGTCTCCGCAGGTATATCAAGCTTCGAATTGAGTTGCATCGAATCCATTTAAATTTGAGTGCTTCGTCCCGGCCCCGGCGATCGGGGTTTCGTCCATGTGCGAGCGAAAAGGCAAGCTACCCGAGCGTAGAGCGATTCAATCCATTATAACAGGCGAGGGATGGCAGCCGGAGAGAGAGGTGCGAGTAAATTTGTGGCGACTAATAGTTTCCCCTCGGAGTTGTTGTTGCGGCTAATTCTGGCGCGGCTCCTGCTCGAGCTTGCTCCAGGATTTTCACACTCGCGCTAGCGCCGATGCGCGTGGCCCCGGCCTCTACCATTTTCTGCACGTCTTCGAGGCTGCGCACACCACCGGAAGCTTTTACGCCCAATTCCCCACCGACCACTGCACGCATCAGGCGGACGTCTTCCGCCGTGGCGCCACCGGCGCCGAAACCGGTGGAAGTCTTGACGAAGTCCGCTCCGGCAATTTTCGCGGCGAGCGAGCCGCGCACTTTTTCTTCTGTAGTGAGAAGTCCGGTTTCGAGAATTACTTTGCAGACGGCTCCGCCGCGATGGCTGGCATCCGCCACGCCGCGAATGTCCGCCTCGACCGCTTCATCCAGCTTGGATTTCAAGGCGCCGATGTTGATTACCATATCTATTTCCTGCGCGCCGAGCTTGATGGCCTCTTCGGCTTCGAACATTTTTACTTGCGGGAGCGTTGCGCCCAGAGGAAAGCCAATCACGGTGCATACGCGTACTTCGCTGCCGCGAAGCAATTCCGCGGCTTGGGAAACGTTCCAAGGATTCACACAGACAGACGCGAAACCATACTTTAAGGCCTCCAGGCAGATCTTGCGGATATCATCCCGAGTGGCGTCGGGCTTGAGGAGCGTGTGATCAATCAAGCGCGCGATGTCTGCCTCGATAGGGCCGACCTCGGCGCCCGCGGAAATTCTGGACGCCCCTGCTTCAACCACCTTGCGCGTTTTTTTCAAACATTTTTCCGCGCACCATTGATTGCAGCCGGGGCATATGAGCTCGTCAATTTCGAGGCCGCAAAGGTCCGCGAATTTGTCGGTGCCCACGTAGCCGAGGATTTCTTCGGTGATGGCCTGAATGATTTTTTCGAATTGCTGCTGATCCACCTGGAGCGTTCCTTCAGACTTGTTGGCCGAGACGCTGTTGCAATTTCGCGCGCTTCAGACTTTCCGGTGACGCTCTTCGATGGCGCGGATTTTATCTACACGGCGCTGATGGCGGCCGCCTGCAAACGGCGTTTTCAGCCAAACGGCGACGACTTCGCGTGCCACTTCCGCTGGAATCAGGCGCGCGCCGAGGGAAAGAATATTTGCGTCGTTGTGTTCACGGCTGTTGCGCGCTGTGGCCCTATCATAGCATAGCGCTGCGCGTGCTCCCGGGACCTTGTTGGCAGCGATCGAGGAGCCAATTCCGGCCGTATCAATCACGATGCCTCGCCAGGCGTCGCCGCGCGCAACGGCATTGGCTACTGCTTCGGCAAGATCAGGATAGTCGACGGCTTCGCGGCTGGAAGTGCCGAGGTCGAGAACTTTGTAGCCCCATTGCGCGAGAAATTCGCGCAGCTCTTCTTTCAAATCGAAGCCGCCGTGATCTGCGCCGATGGCCACTACGCGCGAGCCGGTTGGATCTCCGGCTTCGGCGGAGGCGACTCTCGATTCCTCGAAGCGGATGGTGATGCCGCGGCGGTGAGCTTCTTCGCGAGCAAGCTCGGTGACAATTGCGCCGCGCGGTAGCAAGACTTCGACGCCCGCCGCTAAGGGCTCGAGATCACGCAGGGTTAGTACGCTTCGCGCCACGTTTATACCGGAGGTAGACTAAGAACGCAGACATCTTTCAGATTGCGGAATCGCTCCGCATAATCGAGGCCATAACCCACCACGAATTCGTTCGGAATGGTGAAACCCACGTAGTCCCCTTTCACAGGCTTCAGACGGCGCGAAGGCTTGTCGAGCAGGGCTGCGACGCGAAGAACCCTTGGTTTGCGCTGCTGAAGGACGCGCAGGAGGTAGGACAAGGTGAGTCCGGTGTCGAGAATGTCTTCGACGAGCACCACATTCAAACCTTCAATGCTGCTGTCGAGGTCTTTCAGAACACGCACCTGGCCGGAGCTTTGCTTGCCTTTGCCGTAGCTGGAGACGGCGATGAAATCTATGGAGGTATCGAGGCTGATTTCACGGACCAGATCAGAGAGGAAAATACAGGCGCCTTTAAGGACGCCGATCAGATGAACGCGCTCGCCTTTGAAATCCTTGGTGATCTGGTGGGCCACTTCCCGGACACGCTTCTGGATGGCCGCGCGGCGAATCAATACTTTGAGTTTTTCCTGCCCGGACACGGACATGTTTTGGGCGCTCCCGCTGAGAAGGCGGCTACTCTATCTCAGGGCCCTCCGGTTGACAAGAAGGCTCGGTCGTCTCTCGACGGATGCAGAAGGCGTATCAGGATTCGGCGCAACAATCGCACTTGTTTTGAACTCCTGGATCTCGAGAGCACGCGGGCGGCGAAATTCCTGAGACTATTCAACCCCTTAGCCGTCCAAGGCCTAGAGAAACGACGGGGTGGGAATCAGGTACACGGAGACGCTTAAGCACTTGGAGTGCTGCCGGGCATCCCATAGAATAGTGTGTATCAATCAGCGGAGAACGGAAATTGACCTGTGTCCGCCATTTTAAGAGCTTCTGGCGCGTATGCGGAGCTTTCTTTGAAGGTCCGAAGCTCGACAGAGTTGCCGTGATCCTGGCGGTGATTCTTGCCGCTCTGGCGGCGGGGTGTGCGCAGAAACAGGCTGCTGGGGGGCAGGGCGAACCAGCGGTGGCGGTAAAGACAGTGGTGGTTGAGCCGGTCTCGATTCCTGACTCCTCGGAATATCTAGCCACGCTCAAATCGCGGCATTCAACGGCTCTGAATCCGCAGGTGGAAGGAGCGGTGACGAGGATCTTTGTGAAGTCGGGCGACCGTGTGAAAGTCGGGACGCCGCTGATGGACATTGACCCGCTGAAGCAGCAGGCCACGCTGAGCAGCCAGGAAGCGTCCCGCGCGGCGCAGGAATCCAATGTGCGATTCGCGCAGATTCAATGGGAGCGCTCGCAGAAATTGTATGCGGCGGGGGTAACCAGCAGGCAGGAATACGACCAGGCAAAAACGAATCTTGAAATGGCGCAGGAGCAGCTCCGGTCCCTCGAGCATCAGGTGCGCGAGCAGCAGGTTCAGCTTCACTACTATAGTGTTGTCGCGCCGACTGACGGGATCATCGGCGACATTCCTGTGCGCGTGGGTGATCGCGTTCAGGTGACTACCCTGCTCACAACTGTGGATGAACCGGGAAGCTTGGAGCTTTACATCAGCGTTCCTGTCGAGCGCTCGAAAGATTTAAGAACAGGGCAAGCAGTTCAGATCCTGGACACCGCGGGCAATACAGTTGCCGAAAGCCATCTGGATTTCATTTCGCCACAGGTGGACAGCAACACGCAATCGGTGCTGACAAAAGCGACCATTCAGAATAGCTCCGGCCCCTTGCGCACTTTTCAATTTGCCCGCGTGCGCATTATCTGGAGCATTCATCCGGGCTTGGTGATTCCCGTGCTTTCCGTGTCGCGTATCAATGGTCAATTTTTCGCGTTCGTTGCCGAGCGCAGTGGGACTTCAGTCGTCGCGCACGAAAAACTCGTGCAGCTCGGCGAACTGATGGGTAACCAATATGTGGTGCTCAGCGGACTGAAAGCCGGAGATCACGTGGTGGCCGAAGGCTCGCAAAACCTGGTGGATGGTGCGAGCGTCACCGAAACGCCCGAGGTTTCCGTCGAGAAGCCCGCTTCCTAATTGCGCGCGGGTCTTCCCGTTCCTTTCTTCCACTGGCATTGAGAGGCTGTCGCAAGAATGTTTGTCGATTTTTTTATTCAGCGTCCGATTTTCGCCACCGTCTGTGCCCTGCTGATTATTCTCGCCGGCGCTGTTTGCATTCCCACGCTTCCGGTAGCGCAATTCCCCCGGCTGGCGCCGCCGCAGGTAACTGTTTCCGCCTTCTATAACGGCGCAAACGCACAAAGCGTAGAGTCGTCAGTGACCACGCCGCTCGAGCAGCAGATCAACGGCGTTGAGGGCATGAAATATATGACTTCGACGAGCGGCAACGACGGCTCCAGCGGGATAACCGTTACATTCGATATCACACGCGACGTGGATTTGGCTGCGGTGGATGTCCAGAACCGCGTGAACACTGCGCTCGGACGGCTCCCCAACGAGGTGAAGACCACCGGCATCACCATCACGAAATCCGCAGCGGGCTTCGTGTTTGGCTCGGGGGTCTACACCGAGCACGGGGAATACAGCAGCCTCTTTCTGAGCAATTACGTGGACCTGTACATCCGGGACACCCTAAGGCGCATTCCCGGCGTGGCGGACGTCATAATATTTGGCGAGCGGAAATATTCCATGCGGCTATGGCTCGACCCCGTGCGCATGGCCGGCCGCGGACTTACCGCGACGGACGTTCTGGCCGCTCTGGGCGAACAAAATGTGCAAGTTGCCGCTGGACAGGTGGGGCAGCCTCCCTCGAACTCGGGGCAAATGTTTCAGATCAGCGTGCGGGCGATTGGGCGATTGGTCGAACCAGCAGAATTCGAAAATATCATTCTGAAGACGGGGACAGACGGCAATCTGGTGCGCTTGAAGGATGTGGGCCGCGCCGAGCTGGGCGCCGAGGACTATAGCGCGAATCTGCGTTTCGATGGCCACGAGGCCGTCGGCTTCGGCATCGAGCAATTGCCGGGCGCGAATGCTTTGGCAGTGGACAAAGCGGCCCGCGCAGAACTCGCGCGACTGTCCAAGCGCTTCCCTCCAGGCATTAAATATGCGATCGCATTCGACAGCACCACAGTGGTGGGCGAATCCATCAAAGACGTCGTGTATACGTTGATCGAGGCGATCCTGCTGGTGATCCTCGTCATCTTCCTTTTTCTGCAAGATTGGCGCAGCACGTTTATCCCGGCGATCACCATCCCCGTCTCGCTAATCGGAACTTTCGCGTTTGTGAAAGTGCTGGGCTTCTCCATTAACACGCTCACGCTTTTCGGGCTCACGCTCGCCACCGGCCTGGTGGTGGACGATGCCATCGTGGTGATCGAAAATGTGCAGCGACATATTACCGAAGGCCTTTCGGAGCCTCATAATGCGGCATCAGTCGCTATGAAGGAAGTAGCCGGCGCGGTGGTCGCCACATCGCTTGTATTAGTGGCCGTGTTTGTTCCGGTGGCCTTCTTCCCCGGTACCACCGGAATTCTCTTCCGCCAATTCGCGCTGACGATCGCGTGCTCTGTCTCCATCTCTGCGTTCAATGCGCTCACATTAACACCTGCGCTTTCCGCGATCTTTCTTGGTCACGGGGAAATAAAAGAAAACCGATTCTTCGCGGGATTTAACCGTGGCCTGAAGTCTGTTTCACACACATACGCGGACCGACTCCGCCAGATTCTTCGCTACGAAGTGATCTCCGTCATCGTGTTTGTCGCAGGATTGGGACTGACTTACTGGGTCTATCAGCATGTCCCCAAGGGCTTCATTCCCAACGAGGACGCCGGATACTTCATCATCGCCGTGCAGGCGCCTGAGGGCGGCTCTTTGGAATACACCACGAACATTCTCGGCCAGGCCGAAGCCGCCATGAGCAAAGTCCCGGAGATCGAGAGCGCCTTTTCCGTGGGGGGATTCAGCTTTGGCGGAAGTGCGCCGAACCGCGCTATGATTTTCGCTTCATTGAAGGATTACTCGCAGCGCCCGGGCGAAACACACTCTGCCAATAGCGTCATTGAGCGCCTTCGCGGGCCTCTCGCTACGATTTCTGGTGCAACCGTGATTCCCTTCGCGCCGCCCGCAGTGGAAGGCCTGGGAGAGTTCGGGGGATTTCAATTTGTCCTCGAGGATCTCACCAGCCACCCCTTGCAGGCTCTGGCGGACGTCACCCAGAAGGTGATTCAGAAGGGAAATGCGAATCCGGCGTTGAGCGGCCTGTTCACCAATTTCAGCGCCAACGATCCGCAGTATGTGGTCACATTCGATCGCGACAAAGCCAAAGGCCTACAAGTCCCGCTCAGCCAAATAACTGATGCTCTGCAAGTTTACATGGGCTCGGTGTATGTGAACGATTTCGACTTCAACAACCGCTCCTATCGCGTATACGTGCAGTCGGACAAGCAATTCCGCTCGCAGCCACGTGACATTCGAGAGTACTACGTGCGGTCGAATCCTGGAATGATGATTCCGCTCGAGAATCTGGTAACTGTGAAGCAGGTCGCCGCGCCACAGGTGATCAGCCATTACAACTTATACCGCTCGGCAGAAATTGACGGCTCGGCCGCACCAGGGCACAGCTCGGGGGACGGAATCGCCGCGATGGACGCACTCGCGCAGCAAGGCATGCCGCCAGGTTTCGGTCACGAGTGGACGGGGCTTTCACTCGAGGAAATTCGATCCGGCAGCCAGACCATTCTGCTCTTCGGGCTGGGCATTCTGGTAGTCTATCTGACGCTTGCGGCGCAATACGAAAGCTTTTCGCTGCCCTTCATTGTATTGCTGGCTGTTCCCATGGCACTGCTTGGAGCGGTCGGGGCCCAGGCGCTGCGCGGCCAGGATAACGACGTATATTGCCAGATCGGATTGGTCATGCTGATCGGCCTTTCTAGCAAGAATGCGATTTTGATTGTCGAATTCGCCGAACAGCTTCGCGAGAAAGGCTACACGATTCTTGACGCTGCCATCGAGGCCGCCTTGATCCGTCTGCGGCCCATATTGATGACTTCGCTCGCCTTCATTTTGGGCGTGCTGCCGCTGGTGCTCGCGCAAGGCGCGGGTCGCATCAGCCGCAGGTCTGTGGGCACCACGGTTTTCGGCGGTATGATCGCTTCAACATTTCTCAACCTGATTTTCATTCCTGTGCTTTACGTTCTCGTCAGAAGGCTCGAGACCGGCTGGAGGGAAGAAAAGCCACTCGCGCCGAACACCTCCCCGCGACCATCTTGATTTAACCCTCGCCGTTCGAGGACTGAGGCTCAGTCCGGTTTCAATGCAGAATTTGAATTGCGGGAATCGTGATTCTCATCCGGCCACTCATCGGGCCCCAATCCGCCATTGTTAACTGACTCGCGGATACAACGCAGTGTTCCATCGTCGCCGGACGCGTACAGGGCGCCGTCATCTCCGAGGGCCACGCTTTTGATCTGCGTGCCAACTTCCAATCTCGACTGCTCGGAGCAATTCCCGCCGAATGTCAGCACTTCCGTCTCGCCGCCGATGTAGACGTTTCCATTCTTGGCGACGATGGGTGCGGAGTACGAATTCAAGGGACCAGTTTCGCATCTGGCCTTTCCCGATGGGTCGACGATCGCGATTCGTTCGCTCACGGAATCGAGCATTCCGGCGGCCAACACATTTGTCTTCGCAGCAGAGGGTGGAATCCCCGCCTGCACCCCAGTCGAACTGATCCAATAGCCCGGATCTTGCGTGACCATCGGCTTCGCGATGTTGATTCCCGTCGCCAACACGCGACCCTCTGCCAGCGGGAAGCTGCGGGCCTCGTGGTAGTGCACATCAAGATTCCATTGCTCTGAACCTGCCGAATCGAATGCGCGCAGCGTAGCCTTATATCCCGGTTCTCTGTATGCGCCGGATTGTGTGACCGCGTAAACCGAACCGTTCTCGCGGACCACCGGACGCGAATAAACTAAATCATTCTCCGGATCGCCTACTTGCCAAGCCAACGTTCCATCCCGAAGAAAGTTGCGCAGCCGTGTACCCCCCCTGTGTAGATCTTGCCGCCTGGTCCGATCACAATTCCTGCGATCCAGTCTGAGGAATCGATCGCGAAACTCCAGATTTCTTGACCGTCCGAACGGAGCGCCTTCAGACTCGATGGCGTACCGGGCTTCCAAGTCGTCAGATACAACGTGCCGTCCGTCCCTACCGCGGGCAGAAAATAGTTGTCTTTTGTCCACTTCACTTGGCCGTCGGAACCAATAGCCTCGAATAAGCTTTGCCACCCACCGTCACGAGAACTCGTGCGCACGTAAATCGTGTGGTCTGGCCCCACAACGATACGATTCGGTCCCCACCCGAGTCCGCGGTGCTGCCACACAACGTGAGGTCGATTGGTCAATCGAAGGAGGGGGCGCCGATAGACATACGCTCCAAGCGCAAGCAAGACCAGTGCCAAGAGCAGGAGTGCTCTCCAGCTTGCGGCGTCATTAGGGCCGACTTTCGACATAGCGTCTCCAGGCACGATAGTATGGATGAAAGATGGCGAATGCTTCCCCGATCTCACCGTGTTGCTCATGAGCAATGAACGATCGAATCGGGGCAAGCCTGCGCCACCATTTTCGATGCTTCAAACGCGGAGGGATTCATGGCAGCGACGAAGCAACATCCGGAGCCGTGGCTCCGGGGCACTCTAGCCGAAGTTTCGGTTGTGCAGCGGGCTGTGATGCATGCGCTGGTGTTGGCGCAGGAAGATCTCGAGCTATGGTGCGGGGGATTCAGTGATGCGGAGTTGAATGCGCGACGCGCAGACATTGCGCCGATGGCGTTCCATCTGCGGCATATCGCGCAGAGCCTTGACCGGCTACTCACCTATGCGGAGGGCCGCCCGCTAAACGATGAGCAAATCGTGGCGATGAACACGGAACTGGATCCGCTCACGGCTCACAGAGAGCTGTTTGCAGAGTTGGCTTCAGCGCTGGAAACGAGCGCCAAGCGTATCCGCGCGATTGATCCGCGCAGTCTTGAAGAAGCGCGTAGTGTGGGCAAGAAACAGCTTCCCACAACCGTTGGCGGCTTGCTGATCCATGTGGCCGAACATACCCAGAGGCACGTGGGGCAAGCCCTCACCACGGCCAAGATTGTGGCCGCCCACCTCAAATAAAACGACCCGGAAACTCATCGTTCCCGGCTCGTTCGCCCGCCTTTCCAGTGGGCTGTGACCCGAACAAAATCACGGCTGCAACTCCGCCTGAAGGTGGCAGAACCAAAATCAAGCTCAGTCGGCCGCCACCGAGCGGCTGGCATCCTTCGCTTCATTCCCTATTTGCCCGGGACTTTGCTTCGGCGCGAATTGCTCCTCCTCGGTCGAGCCTGCCAGCGCCGTGGTGGAGGCGGTCCCGCCGGTGATGGCCTGCTGCAGGCTGTCGAAGTAGCCGGTGCCGACAAATTTCTGGTGCTTTACGGCCTCGTAGCCGAACTCGCGCTCCTGACGGAACTCCTCTTCCTGCAAGCGACAATAAGCCGTCATGCCGCTCTGCTTGTACTGGCGCGAAAGATCAAACATCGAAAGATTCAGTGAGTGGAAGCCGGCGAGAGTGATGAACTGGAATTTGTAGCCCATGGCGGCGAGTTCGGTTTGGAACCGCGCGATGGTGGCATCGTCGAGATGTTTCTTCCAATTGAAAGACGGCGAGCAGTTATACGCTAGCATCTTCTCGGGATAGCGCGCGTGAATTCCTTCGGCGAATTGCCTGGCTTCTTCCAGATCCGGCTTGGCTGTCTCGCACCACAGCAGGTCCGCATACGGAGCGTATGCAAGGCCACGCGCAATCGCCGCCTGCAACCCTTTGCGGCAATGAAAAAAACCCTCTGTGGTGCGTTCACCGGTTAGAAATTCGCGATCGCGGGGATCCACGTCGCTGGTAATTAGCGTGGCGCTGTCAGCATCTGTGCGCGCCATGATCAGCGTGGGCACGCCCATGACGTCCGCCGCGAGCCGCGCGGCTACGAGCTTTTGAATTGCTTCCACGGTCGGCACCAGAACTTTGCCGCCCAGGTGGCCGCATTTCTTTGCGGAGGATAGCTGGTCTTCGAAGTGAACGCAGCCAGCGCCAGCCTCGATCACGCCCTTCATCAACTCGAACGCATTCAGATTGCCCCCAAACCCTGCTTCCGCATCGGCCACGAGTGGCGCGAACCAATACGTATCGGTCTTGCCGTCAGCATGATGGATTTGATCTGCGCGAACGAGCGCTTGATTCAGGCGGCGGCAGAGATTCGGAACGCTGTCCGCAGGATAGAGGCTCTGGTCGGGATAGGTTTCTCCGGCATTGTTCGCGTCGGCAGCCACCTGCCAGCCGCTGACGTAAATCGCTTGCAAGCCGGCCTTCACCTGTTGCACCGCTTGATTGCCGGTGACTGCGCCCAGCGCACGGACGGAGCATTCGGTATGCAGCAAGTTCCACAGGCGCTCTGCGCCAAGACGCGCGAGCGTGTGCTCTACATGGACGGAGCCCCGAAGCTGGTCGATGTCCTTCGCGCTATAGGGCCGGGAGATTCCCGCCCAGCGCGCGTTCGAACGCCAGTCGAGCTCCAACGCGTCCAGCTCCAGTTCCGGATACCTTCCATTTCCGTTGTGGCTTCCGTTTCCATTGCTTGTCATGTCTTCTCCGATTCGGCAAGAATCTCAAGATCAAGACCGTCTGGGCATGCCTCTGCTGCAGGCCCCTCAACTTGGCTGAGAAGAATTCGGGGGACAGGATCGTGACTGCGAGCAACTAGGCCGCCGGAAGCCCTCGAAGGGTTAGCTCTTCGATCAAATCGTACAGAGCCTGGCGGTTTGCCTGCGACAGCAGATTGAATCCGATGCCGACTCCCGCGTCGCTGGATTTGCAATTACGGATCTGGCCATCGGCTTCGAAGAAATGATGATTCACGGGAATGCGAACGCGAACGGCGGTGCCTACTGGAAGGCTGCCGCGGCGCACGAAGAGGCCGCCAAAACTCAGGTTATTCGACGGATTCTCAACCTGGATCTTCTTTTCGCCGACTTCGAGTTCCACGGGCTTGTCGAGCAACATGCGGGGGAAAGCGCGACTGCTGGTGCCTTCCATTGGCTGTCTCCTGGGCGCTGCATTACAACGGAGCCAGTGTCAATCAAACTAGTCAATCAGTCAAACTGATTGTGATTATCATGATGATAGACAAATGTTATCAGTCCTAGTACAGTTGTCCTAACACCGGGAGGCATCTGTGGAATTCGATCAGGTCGAGACCTTCCTCGCCGTCGTGACTTATGGAGGATTCCATCGGGCCGCGGAGGCTTTGCGTGTGAGTCAGCCGGCCGTCAGTGCCAGGATTCGCGCATTGGAAGACTCGCTCGGGGTAAAGCTCTTCACGCGCGCTCACGCCAACCTCGCGCTTTCTGCCGCTGGAAAGGCGCTGCGCCCTCACGCCGAGCAACTTCTGCGCAACGTCGCGCTGGCTCGCCAGGCAGTGCACGAATTGCAGCCCTCGGCTCGCGGCACGCTGAATATCGCTGCCGCATTGTCCATCTGCACGTATTTTTTGCCAGACGTGATGAAGGCCTACCAGTCCGCAAACCCGAAAGTGATGGTCACGCTCCGTTCGGGCACTTCCCTGCAAGTGCTGAAGATGGTGTTGGACGGGGAAGCGGAGATCGGCGTGGCACGGTCGCTGAATCATCCCGAGGTCGAGACCAGGACGCTGCGGGATGATCCGTTGATTCTCGTCGGCCATCCCGCACACGCGGCATCGCGCGAGCGGCGGGTACGCCTGGAAGAAGTGGAAGCGTGGCCCCTGATTTTCTACGATCGCGGCTCGAGCGATTGGACGCTCACACAGGGTATGTTCCGTCGCGCTGGCTTGCTGCCGAATGTGGTCCTCGAAGTGGAGACTATTGAGGCGGCCAAGCGCATGGTCGAGCGCAAACTGGGCTTGAGTTTTCTGCCGCAGATCGCGGTGACTCAGGAATTGCGACAGGGTAAGCTTGCGGCCATCGAAATCACAAACGCCGAGCCGCTCCAACGCAACCTTGACGTGATTCACCCGCGGCATCGCCCGCTCGCGCAAGACGCCCAAGCATTTCTTCAGCTTCTGCAAACTGCCGCTACAACTCCTGTACTGATGCGAAGAAAACCAATCAAACGCGACAAATCGCGCGGTTGATCGGGTTCTCACAATCAGACCGCCGGTCGTCTCTGCTTCGACGTCATCGCCAGCCAGGTACGCGAGAATCCTCGCGGAGACTACGACATGAGAAAACCACTTGCGAGGATCGCAGCCTCAATTTTGACAGGCGGCTCCACCGACGGCTGTTACAACGCCCGTTCGGAGTAAGCGTGCTGCACAGGCCAATCTTCGGCAACTGAAACCCCCGCTGCCCCTGCTGCCGGCGTTCGCGCGCAAATCCTCGATGAGCTCCAAATCCAAGAGGAAAAGTACCTTGATCGCCGCAAGTCCCGGTGGAGTTGCGAAAAGAATGCGGGCGGCGATATCCTGCACGGATCCCCACCGCTCGAATCGGGGCACTAGGATCGCGGGCCTGATGAACATCGCAACAAAAAGAGTACTTGCAACGGCGGCGGCCTTATTTTTCTTCGAAGCAGCTTGGGCGCACCGGCAGCAAATCTCGGGCGCGCCACGTTCCCCGACATTTGACGTCTCTGCGTCGATCGAGTGGCTCGATACGAGATTGGATCTCCGCGCGGCTGAAAGAATCCGCTTCACGGCCACCGGGGAAATTAAATATCCAGCTGACAAGAAGCACCCTGACGGGAGATCTTTCGGCCCGGGCGGGCTCGGACGCTCCTATCGCGACTTGCTCCATGATTACGCTGTCACCGATGCGGGACATGGCGCACTGATCGCGCGCCTGGGTCCGACGGAAATCGGGCAGCCATTTTTCGTGGGCGCGAATAAAGAGTATGAGGCACCGGTTGCCGGCCGACTCTTCCTCGGCATCAACCAAAGTCTCAAGGATGCCTCGGCCGCCACGGGGAGATTTCACGTAAAAATCGAAGTGCTTGATCCCGGTCTATCCACTCCGGCGGCCAGCGCCGCCGGCGGACCTCCTGACGAGCCAATACCGGCGATCACTCCGGCGCTGCTTGCGGAAATTCCGCGGCGTGTCAGCGATCGACAGGGCAATCCGGGCGACATGGTGAACATCCTGCTCGTCGGCACACAGGACGAAGTAGTCAGAGTGTTCAAGGCAGCGGGGTGGGTGCAGGTGGATTCCTCGCTCGAGGATGCGGTGGTCAACGCAATCTTCGACTCGCTTACGAAGAAAGATTACTTAACCCTGCCCATGAGCACGCTCTACTTATTCAAACGCCCGCAGGACTACGGCTTCGCGCACGGCGAGCCATTCCGCGTGGCCGTGTCGCGGAATCACTTGCGCGTCTGGAAATCGCCTTATGAAGTGGACGGCCGGCCGCTATGGTGCATCGCCGCGACGCACGATATTGGTTTCGAGCCCGACGAGCGCAACAAAAACAGTGTTACCCACAAGATTGATCCGGCCATTGATGGCGAGCGCGAATATGTGAATGCAACCCTCACCGGAACTGGTTTGGTCGCCGAGCGCAACCATACTAAGCCGGCAGATCCGCTCACTGAAGGTAGAACTGCCACCGGCGGAGCCTTCCACTCCGACGGCTGCATCATCGTACTTGTTCTGAAGAACGCAGGACCGCCCAAGTGATCGACTGCCTGCCGCCATCAGAACGACCACCGCGGTCATGAAAACCAAGCAACCGTGTCTCTTCTGGCCGCTTGGTCTGCCTTGTGAACGAAAAACCGCTCTGCTATTCTCGATGCGGAGGCGTTGATGGCTCAAATTATTCCACTGCGCTTACAGAGCCCACCGACGGAGCTCTCAAAAAGCGTGGCCCGCGCGTCGGCGGTCCCATGGTTCGTTTGGTCCGGGGTTCTTGCCGTCACCTCCGTTGCGTTCGGGCTGTACTGGGATATTTCTTGGCATATGACCATCGGACGCGACACGTTTTGGACTCCGGCGCATCTGGCAATCCATTTTGGAGGAATTCTTGCTGCCATCACTTGCATCGTTCTGATTTTCTCAACAACTTTTTCTCATGATCCGGCGGCGCAAACGTCCTCTGTACGGATGTGGGGATTCCGCGCACCGGTGGGCGCATTTCTTACCGCTTGGGGCGGCATGACGATGGTTACATCGGCGCCCTTTGACAACTGGTGGCACAACTCTTTTGGTCTGGATGTGCAAATTCTCAGCCCGCCGCACGTTGTTCTTGGTCTGGGGATATGGGGCGTTGGCGTGGGATGCCTGCTGCTGCTACTTGCGCGGAAAAATCGCGCAACCGGAGCCGCGGGGCAGAAGCTGGATCGCCTCTTCCTCTATCTCGCGAGCCTCCTCCTTTTATTGCACATGATTCTCATCTCCGAATACTCCGACGCGAGCTTGATGCACAGCGCTGTTTTTTACCGCACCGTGGCCATCGGAACTCCGACGTTGCTGATTGCTTACGGTCGCGCCTCGGGGCACAAATGGGGCGCGACGATTATTGCCACGATTTATATGGCGCTGATGATCGCGGCTATGTGGATTTTTCCCGTCTTTCCGGCGCACCCGAAGCTTGGGCCTGTATACACAAACGTCACGCACATGGTCCCGATGGGATTCCCGGTATTGTTGATCTTCCCGGCATTTCTCCTGGATGTGGTGATGAACCGCTTGGCTGGCCGCGGCAAATGGCTGCTTTCGGCCGTTGCAGGGATCGCGTTCGTAGCGGCGATGATTGCCGTTCAATGGCCGTTTGGAACTTTCATGATTTCGCCTGCCGCGCGCAACTGGCTCTTCGGGCAGATTTATTTTCCCTACCAGATGCCGCCATCCATGTACCAGCTCGCCTATCAATTTCAATCCTTTGAACCCACGCGAACCGCATTCTGGCTCAGCCTGGGGGTCGCTTTGGTCGCATCCATCCTCTCCGCGCGCGTGGGGCTTGCATTCGGCGACTGGCTCACGCGCATCCGGCGTTAGGGCTCTAGTGGATCGCCGCGTCTTTATTCTTTCACTATTTTTTTTGCTCGGTGCGCCCTGTCTCGCACATGTGGGAAGCCCCGACGTTTATTTTCAGGGCGAGGCGGGGCCGTATCAACTCGCAGTGATGATTCGCACGCCGCCGATGATTCCAGGCGTCGCCGAAATCGAGATACGCGCCGCGGCGCCGGGTCTGCTTCAGGTGAGGATCGTTCCGCTTTATATCGTTGGTCCCGGCTCGAAATATCCGCCGCCGCCCGATGTCCTGCTGCCCTCCAAAGATGATCCACAGTTTTTTACAGGCAAGTTGTGGCTGATGGCTTCGGGCTCGTGGCAGGTGCGTATCGAGGCGGACGGAGACCGCGGTTCAGGGACGATGGCTGTACCCGTTCCTGCCTTCGCGCGCAGCACGCTGCCGATGCAAACAGACCTCGGTGCTCTGCTCGCGGGATTGATGACCCTTTTGGTCGTCGCGATTGTTTCGATCTTCGGAGCTGCACGGCGCGAAGGGCAACTCGAGCCCGGACAGCCGGCGGGGCCAGTAGAGCAACGCGCCGCTCGCGTGGCGATGGCTATTGCGTTTGTGATTGTCACAGGACTGCTCTCACTGGGCGGATGGTGGTGGAAGGTTGCAGCAGCCGAGCGCGCACAGGAGATGATTTACAAGGCGCCAAAGCTTTCAGCCTCGATGCTTCCTGGCGGCAAAATGCTTCTACGCGTGGGCGAATCTAGCTGGCACACGCGCCGTGTGGAAGCTGTGGCCACCAGGATCATTCCGGATCACGGGCACCTAATGCACCTGTTCCTGATTCGCACGCCGCAGATGGACCGCTTTTATCATTTGCATCCCGTCGAGGATAAAGGTGGAGTTTTCCTGAATGATTTGCCGCCGATTTCCGCGGGCCACTACCAGATCTTTGCGGACATCGTGCGGGAGTCTGGGTTCCCGGACACGCTCACCGCGGAGATGGAAATTCCCGAAATTTCGGGCCGGCCGCTCGCCGGAGACGATTCTGCGGCGAATGCGCCGGCACTCTTGCCGAATGCGGTCGGGAATGCTGATTTCCAGCTGCCCAACGGCACTCGCATGGTATGGGAACGTCAGTCCGGGCCGCTCCCCACGAATCAACTTCTCTGGTTTCGATTTCACATCGAAGATGCCGCAAGAAAGACTGTAACGAATCTCGAGCCTTACATGGGAATGGCAGGCCACGCGGAATTTGTGCGTTCGGACTTGAGCGTTTTTGCGCACGTCCACCCGGATGGTTCGGCCTCGATGGCTGCCGTAGAACTCGCGCAAGCCAGTCTGCCAGGGAAAGCGAATCAGCCTGCTGCCGCTGGTGAAAATTCGACGCCAGGGATGGAAATGCCGGGCATGGGTGCTAAATCGCAGATATCCGGCGTTGCTTTCCCATACGGTTTTCCTAAGCCCGGCCTGTACCGGATATTTGTGCAAGTGAAGTGCGCCGGGGGAGTGGAAACTGGCGTGTTTGATACCTGGGTGAAATGACGGTGCACCGTGATTAGGAGATCCGGATGAAAAAGCTCTGCTTCGCCGCTGCCGTAGCTTTGCTATCAGTGATTTGCGCGGTCCCGGTATGGGCGCAATCGCCGGAAGGCGCAGGGGTGAGCCTGGTGTTCGCCCGCGTCACGGTGATTGACACAATCACCGGGGCGCTGCATCCAGACTCTTACGTGATTGTCTCCGGCGACCGGATCGAGCAAGTGGGAGGCAAGCGTCATGTGAAGATTCCCAAAGATGGCAAGACAATAGACGCCAGCGGGAAATACATGATTCCCGGCCTTTGGGACATGCACGTCCACACATTTTTCGGCGAGTGGGTCCCCGGAGGAAGAGACATCACGCTGCCGCTCTTCATTGCGAATGGCGTCACGGGCGTGCGCGACATGGGCAGCGACCTCGATCCCATCCTGGCGGCAAGATCGGAGATTGAGCAGCACCGCTTGCTGGGGCCGCGCATGATTGTCGCCGGACCGATGCTGGATGGCCCGAAGACGCAGTTCCCTGCCTCGATCGCGATTGCCACGCCGGAAGACGGTCGGCGCGCCGTAGACATGCTGAAAGGCCGCGGCGTGGATTTCATCAAGATTCAATCCTACGTTCCGCGCGAAGCCTATTTCGCCATCGCGGAGGAATGTAAGAAGCAGAACATCACATTCGTCGGCCACGTGCCGGACGCAATTCGCGGAGCTGAGGCCTCCAGAGCGGGCCAGAAAAGTTTTGAACATTTGATCGGCATATTTGAGGGCAGCTCGATGATGGAAGATGAATTACTAAAAGGCCCAAAAGGTCCCGGCCGCTTCCTGGAAACCTACGATCCCTCGAGAGAGACCGCCTTGATTGAGCTCCTCGCGAATAATCAGACCTGGCAGTGCCCCACACTATACTGGGAGCGGGGACAATGGTTGGTGGACGTGGTGGATGTGAACAAGGATCCCGACTTGAAGTATGCGCCATTGTTTTGGCGGGAAAAAAGCTGGCCCAGATTTACCACCGGAATTATCGAGAATCTGGACACCGACCCTCTGTCTGTGCGGCAGAAATTCGTCGAGCACGAACTGGAAATCGTAAAAAAACTGAATCAAGCCGGAGTGCCATTTCTCGCCGGAACCGACTGCCCGGCCGGCGTAGATGTGCTTCCCGGCTTTAGCCTGCACTTGGAATTGCAACGATTCATCGCCGCTGGGTTCACGACCCTGCAGGCATTGCAGACGGCAACGCTCAATCCCGCCAAATTCCTGGACCGGCAGAATGATTTCGGCACGGTGGAAAAAGGGAAGATTGCAGATCTGGTCTTGCTGGACGCAAACCCGCTCGACAACATCGGCAACACTCAGAAGATTGCAGGCGTCGTGGCCGCAGGTCGGTACTTTTCGCGCGACCACCTCGACCGCATTCTGAGCAATGTGGAAGCTACGGCCAACAAGCGCTAAAAAAGAAACCGCCGAGGGGGCATGAGCAGTCCCCCCTCGGCAGTTATAGTTAGGTCGAAACTGCTCTCCAGCGTTGCCTACTACTGTACGTCGACGACTTTGCCTTGCTGGATAGTCACTCGCAGGTCTTTGTACACGTAAACCTGCGCCGCGCCCGCATTTTGGATCTGTTTTGGCATTCCCAGCGCCTTGACCACGTCGGCGATCGACTGCCCGATCTGGATGGTGCCGCCATCGCCCTGTGGTGCAGGGGGCGCTTGGTTTTCGTCTGCTGTATCAGTTGAGGTTTCGTCCGCAGCCGCAGCCTGGACGTCTTGTTCGGCCGCGTCACCAGCCTGGTCGGCCGCCTTCAGATCGTCCCCCACGGTTAAATCGGGAGCTACCACTCCGTCGGGGTTGGGCTTGGTGGTAGCGGCGGGTCCGGAAGGAATCCCGTTCTTGCCTTGATTTTCTCCCAGCGATTTCAGCCCTTCATTGAGCTGCTCGCGGAATTCATTGTGCATATCCTCCAAATCGCTTGTAGCCACCCGAGGCGTAGAGCCGATTTCGCAATCATCTTTCTTGCTGGCCAGCACGATAACCGCAACTGTGTTTTCGCCGTCGGGATCGTCTTCCGTCCGCTTGATCACGTCTCCAGACGTCAGTGCGCAGGTGCTATCGCCGAGCGTCGGAGCAATGGCCGCAGAAGCAAGGAAGACGCGGCGTTTCGGATCGAGCGAGGGGGGCACCTCCTCCCCTCCGCCGGCATCCCCGCCGGCACTTCCCTGTGCCTCGGCCGCGGCCTTGTCGGCAGCGAGCTGGGCTTTCACTTCCTCTGCGATCATTTGCTTTATTTCCGGCGTAAGGAGCGGCCCACTTTCTGCGGCGCTACCGCGGAAGCGAGCGGAAGCAAGCACGAACTTCGGATCACCCGATCGGTTCATCCCTGCTTCGGCGGCTGCTTCAGCCGAAGCCTGAATAGTGGCGGCGACCATATAGTCGGTGAGCCAGAAAGCGGCTGACGGATAGACAGAATAGGGCGCGAAATAATACCCATAAGGCTGGTACCAGGGCGACCCGTACCATCCCCAAGAATAGGCTACGGGCGACGCCCAAGGGTTATACGCCCAGCCATAGTAGCCCGCGCCGTAGTAGTAGGGTGAATAGTAGTGATAATAACCGTGGCCTCGCCAGCCGTAACCTCGATACATGCGCCCATAGCCACGGCCGCCGCGCCAATACGTTCGCCGCGCGTACTCATGACCACCGCGACTGAAACGGTGTTCCGCGAAGCCGCGGCCGTGCCCGTAGGAGACAACCCGGGTGCCGTCCTTTCGCCTGGACTCGACTCTCCGTTCACCATGCGGCCCGCGATTGACAGTCGTTCCCTTGCCATCCTTAATCGAGGCCACACGCCCGTGAGAATCCATCTTCGCGGTGTTTCCTTTTGATGTCGTCACCGATGAGACGCGCCCGCTCTTGCTGCGCTCGACAGTGCTGCCGTTGGCGCGGACAGTTTTTGTTCCGCCGTTGGCTAGTTTCGTAGTGGTCCCGGCATTGCGCGCGCCAGCAGCGTTGGCCTTGCCTGCACCGGCGCCCGTTGCCGTCTTACTTCCAGCGGCGTTTCCGGTCGCAGTCTTGCCTGCACCGGCGCCTGTCGCGGACCTACTTGCGTTGGTGTTTGCTGCCGTTGTCTTGCTCGCGCCAGCTCCGGTCGTAGTGCGGGTGTTGGTGCCCGCCGTTGTGCGGGTGTTGGTGCCCGTCGTTGTGCGGGTGTTGGCGCCAGCAGCTGTCCTTGTGTTGGTCCCGGTCGCAGTTCGCGTGTTGGTGGCTGCCGTGGTCCGCGAATTGGTGGCTGTCGAGGTGTGGCCGGCTGTGCCGGCGTTCGTCCCCGTGTGACCCGCAGTTGAATTGGCAGGATGCGCGGCTGTATTCGAGCTGTTATGAGAGGCATTTCCTCCCGCTGCGGCCGTGCCTCCGGGGTGGCCTGCTGGTGCAGCGGCTGGGCGTGGCGCTGCAGCGGCCGGACGCGGAGCCGGGGCGGCCGCACGCGGCGCGGGCGCGGATGCATGCGGTGCTGGTGCAGGAGCGCTCTTACCCTTCTGTGCCTGCACCAGTTGGGGCAGTATGAATACGAAAAGAATCGTGGCCAACAGCCGGACAAAGGACTGAGTCATTTTGCGACCAAGCTTCATCGTGGTCTCCTCTTCAGATTCGGCGTTCCCCAGGGGGCCTGTGCCGTGACTACGTCTGCGGCCAGGGTAACTCCAACCCCAAAGCGTCCGCTGTGGCCAGAGGCATCGGCGAGACGAAAAACAGTAACCAGGAAGAAGCAGCAATCCCCCGCCACCAGTTGCATTGGATATACACCAGGCACCCCGAAAAATAAACCAAAAAAAACATCCTTCCGCGCGCTAATACCCGGGCTTAGACGCGATCGAGATTTGCATCGCACTTTCCTGCCTGTTGCCGCCGCCGTTCTCCCGGTGGTACATTCCAGAGCTTGCGTAGGTTGCGTCCCGGCAGCCCACCGAGTTCGGCACCTACTGCACATTGCGTAAGAACATGCCAAAAACCGTCATGCGGCCCGAGAATTTTGGCGCGGCGCCGGGATTCAAGGCCGAGTGCCCGTCCGGGACGCTCGAGGAGCGGCGAACGCTGGACGAGATGTTCAGCGTGACCTACGAGGAACTGCGCCGGGTGGCCGCTAGCGTGAAGAGAAACGACCCGCGCGCCACGGTGAATCCCACCGCGCTTGTAAACGAAGCATGGCTCAAGCTGGGCCACTCACCCGGTTTCGCTGCTACCTCGCCGCTGCACTTCAAGCGAATTGCGGCTCGTGCCATGCGGCAGGTGCTCATCGAGGCAGCCCGCCGGCGTGACGCAAGCAAGCGCGGCGCCGGAGCCGTCCTCGTGACATTCGATGATCGCCTGGACAATAGGCCATCCTATGCACGAGACCTTCTTGAGCTGGACCGCGCGCTCGACGAACTGGAGCGCCTTCACCCGAGACAGGCCATGATGGTCGAGAGTCGCTACTTCGGGGGCCTGGAGATTCCGGAGATCGCGCAATTGCTCGAGGTGTCCGAGGCCACCATTCTGCGGGATTGGCGCGCTGCTAAGGCCTGGCTGGCCCACAAGTTGCGCCAAGCGCGGTGAATTGGCAGCACGAATCAGCCACCGATACAAAGAGTGAAGATGGACAGCGCGCGCTGGAATCAAATCCAAACACTCTTTCACGAAGCTGCAGACCTGTCGCATACCCAGCAGCGCGTTTTTCTGATATCGGCCTGTGGCGATGACAGCGACTTAATGGCCGACGTGCTCGCGCTGCTCGAGGAAGACGCGCGAGGATCATCCTTGCTCGATAGCGATGTGGCCAACGTCGCGCATGAAATACTGAGCGAAGCAGCCCTCCCCGCTGCTGCGGCGAAGGAATTCGGCCCTTACCGAATTCTGCGCGTGCTCGGTGAGGGCGGCATGGGGGTTGTGTACCTGGCTGAGCGCACTGACCTAGGCAGCCTGGTAGCCATCAAGATCTTGCGCGACGCCTGGCTTTCCCCCGCCCGCCGCGAGCGCTTTTCCAGTGAGCAGCGCTTGCTCGCACAGCTCAATCACCCGTCCATCGCGCGTCTCTATGACGCCGACACTCTCAAGGATGGGACTCCTTGGTTCGTCATGGAGTACGTCGAGGGCGCCCCATTCACGGAGTATTGCGATGCCCATAATTGCGCCATCGAGCAGCGGCTGAAGCTTTTCCGTTCCGTGTGCGAAGCCGTTCAATACGCCCACGCTCAAGCCGTGATTCACCGAGATCTGAAACCCTCGAACATACTCGTCAAATCCGACGGCGGCATCCGCCTGCTTGATTTTGGTATCGCCAAGCACCTGGAAAGCCTGGATCTGTCAGTCGACCAGACGCGGACTGGACTGCGCTTGTTGACTCCTGCCTACGCCGCGCCCGAACAAATTCGTGGCGGCCGTATCGGCATACAGACTGACGTCTATTCGCTCGGCGTGATCCTTTACGAACTGCTGACTGGCTGCTTACCTTTCGACCTCTTGAATAAAACCCCCGCCGAAGCAGAAAAAGCTCTCACGGAGCAGGAACCGGAAAAACCTTCCATGATCGTGAAGCAAACATCTCAAGCTTCCAGCGCCAGCGGACACTCCTTATCAGCAGGCGGGACATCCTGGGCTGACCTGGACGTGATGTGCCTCACAGCCCTGCACAAAGATCCGCAGAGAAGATATGCATCGGTCGAAGCGCTCACTCGCGACGTGGATCACTACCTCAAGGGAGAACCTCTGGAAGCGCGCCCGGACAGTCTGGACTACCGCTTGGGCAAATTTGTCAAACGCAACCGTCGCGCGGTTAGTGCAGCGGCTCTCGTATTCTTTGGGGTCATCTCGCTCGTGGTGTTTTATACCGTGCGTCTGACCCGGGCGCGCAATTCCGCGCTTGCCGAAGCCGCCCGCACCCAGCGCGTCGAACGGTTTCTGCAAAATCTCTTCCAGGGCGGTGATGAAGAGGCCGGCCCCGCAGGTGAACTTCGCGTAGTCACGCTGCTCGATCGCGGGGCGCAGCAGGCGAAAAGCCTGGATGCGGAACCAGCCGTGCAAGCGGAGCTCTATGAGACGCTGGGCGACAGTTACGAGCAGTTGGGGAAATACGAGCAGGCGGACTCCTTGCTGAATTTGGCGCTCGAGAAACGTGGGGCGCTTTATGGCCCTGACAGCGCCGAAGTGGCCGAAACGCTGGTGGCGTTGGGCGTCTTGAGAAAGGATCAGGGAAAATTGGACGACGCCGAAAGCCTGGTGCGGGAAGGGCTGGCCATTAGTAAACGCCACTTGCCAACCAATCATCCTGCGCTGGCAAATGCTGCGAGCACGCTGGGCCGTGTGATGGTAGCGCGGGGGGAATATTCCCAGGCCATTCCAATTCTTCAGGAGGCTTTGCGCGCGCAGTCTGGATCCGGGCCCGTGACGCCGGAAGCCCTTGGGACCATGGGGGATTTGGCCAACTGCCAATTTTATCTCGGTCACTATGCGGAATCAGATTTTCTGAACCGGCGCGGCCTGGAATTGGACCGCCAACTGTTCGGCGACCGCCACCCGAATGTTGCCGAAGATTACCTCAATCTTGCGGCCGTGCAATTTGAATGGGGACACTTCGCGCAAGCAGAACAGTATGACCGGCAAGCTCTCGATATTCTTCAATCGTGGTACGGCAAGGACCACCCGGAAACGTCTGCGACGTTGACGATTCTGGGACGCGCGCTGGTGGCAGAAGGAAAAACCGCTGAGGCGAGCGACGTTTTGCACCAGGCCTTGACAATTCAAGAACGCGCCCACGGAAAGATCCACCCGCAGGTTGCGTTGACGGTGAGTGAGTTGGGGAAGGTGGCACAGCAGCGCGGCAATTTGGACGAGGCAGAGGAGGATTTCACCCGCGCAGAGAGCATCTGGAGAGCAGCATACAAAGGAAAGCACTACTACATCGGCACCGCGCTCGCCAATCTTGGGGGCGTGGCTATGGAGCGCAAACAATACGCCCGGTCCGAGTCTTTCTTCCGCGACGCTCTCGAGATGTATGCGAAAACCCTTCCCGAGGATCACAAATTGATCGGCATCACGAAGATTAGGCTTGGCAGCGCTCTTGTTAGTGAACACCGCTACCCGGCGGCGGAGGTCGAGAGCGCCGCCGGCTATCAGATTCTACTGAAACAACCCAACCCGCCCCCGAATTGGATGCGTTCAGCGCGCAACGACCTTCTCGCCGAGTACCAGGCCCTCGATGAGCCCGCTAAAGCATCACTGATGCGCATGCAAATCGCGATTTCGGAGGGAAATACGAAAGGGCGCGATCCGTAACATCGTCGAGTTCGGCGAGTCTGAAAACGGGAAACGGATTGAGGGGCGGCGGCAGCAAACGCTGCGGGTGAGCTTCATCGAAGTGCGAACGGCCGGCTTTCAAAGGACCACTCGCGCTTCTACTCAACACGCCTTGTCGCTGGTTCGAGACAAGCTCGACCCCGCACCAGGTGGACCCGGAGGGGCCGCGAACCATCGCTGGGATTTCCTAGCAAAGGAGCCTGGGATGGCTGAGCCCGCGTTCGATTGCTCGAGGCCGCGGGTGCCTACGGCCGCAGGCACCTTCTCGGTTTCTATCCGCGTGGTTTAGGATCTGGCAGACAAGCCTTTCCGTACCCCCCGTGCATCGAGGGCGCAGTTCGTGTTCCCTCCCCTTTACCGACTGGTTCGCAGCGAGTCAAAGGGCGAATGCGTTTCAGGAGTTTGATTGAGTTTCATTCATTGGATCACCAGAGGGCAGGTAGATTCTGCCCCCTTCGACGGTGGAACGAGGACCGAGGGGAGCGGTGGTTGGGAAGGCAGGGATCGAGGTCGACCACGGCGCAAATGTCAGGAAGTTACCGGCTGTCGAACGGAGCGCGATTTTAATGAGTGGAGATAAACGGGGATGCGACAAAACTCAGCGTGGTGTCCAGAGCGGATGGTCGGTGAACAGTCCGTTTACAAAGCCAATTTCGTAAACAATGAAAAGACCGAATGCTACGCTGACCAGGCCGGAAGCGATACGCAATCCTTGGTTGACGCGAGCAAATCGTTTATCCGCAACTGCAAATGGGAGAGCCATCGCTCCCGTGATGAGCATCATGCCTGCAATTGTGCCGATCCCGAAGACGAGCAGGTAGACAACTGCCCATTGGGGATTGCGAATCGTCGTCAGCACCAAAAGAGCCACAGCGGCCGAGCCCGCGAGGCCGTGCACAAGTCCCACTACAAGTGGACGCACGATTTGATAAATACCGAGCCGGCCAAAATGACGATCGAACCAGCCGAGCGGTGTTTGCTCTGATCCGTGCGGATGTGCTTCGGGGTCATGGTGGTGAGCATGAGTGTGAATGTAGTCGCCGTGACTGTGAGGATGAGAATGAGCCGATCCAGAAATTCCACTGGTGGCAGAAAATGTCTGACTAATCCATTGGAGCATACCGGTCAAGTTCAAGACCCCCAGGAGGATCAGCATCAAGCCAACAGAAAACTCCATGGAGAGGCCGATCCGCGTGGGAATTACCCAACCGAATAGAATGATTCCGCTACCAACGACAAGAATCGTGAGTGTATGACCGAGCCCCCAAAATGCACCGATCAATGCGGCGTGGCTGATCTTTTTGGAGCGGGCGACGATCGTGGTGACGGCGATCACATGATCGGGGTCCGTGGCGTGGCGCATTCCAAGAAAAAATCCGAGGGTGATAATGGATACTAGGCCAATCATCTTTGCAAAGCTCTCTCCTCCAGCTCGCTCAGCGCTCGCGAGATACTCATCATTCGCGCATCGCGAAACCGCTGGCATCTGGCGAGGCTGCCAGGACGCGAGCGGCGACGCGGGCTGACCGCACCAACTTGAGCGGTTCCCGATTTCTGCATCGCCTCGCGTGCAGTTCTGTAGAAGTACTCTCCATTTACAAAGCAGTTAATGTGCACCTGGCTGGAGCGTAACCGACCGCCCAAACCGTTCTCATTTCACTGCGACGACGACCAAGGTGAAGTCATCCTGAAAACTTCCGTTGCAGAAGCTGACCACCTCTTTCTTTATTGCAGCAACCAATTCCGAGGCGCCTAATGCAATTTTGCGACTGCCTAGATCAAGCAATCTTCGCTCTCCAAATTCCTGTTCATCCGAATTCATCGCTTCAGTCAGACCGTCGGTATAAAGCACAAGGCGGTCCCCGGATTCAATCTGAAGTCCTGCATCTTCGTACTTCCGGTCAGGAAATATTCCCAGCGGCGTTCCTCCTTCCTTCAATGAAACTGCCTCACCCGATTTGTGGAACAGAATGGGCGGACAGTGACCGGCGCTGGCATAGGTGAACCTGTTATCGCTCGTATCAATCATGCAGTAGCAGAACGTAACGAACTTATCGGGAGCAATGTTATTAGATAACACTTCATTCAACTTCCCCACAAGAATGCTTGGTGAGGCCGCTTCCGAAGCGAAGCCTCGAAAGCTGGCCTGCAGATTGGCCATCAACAGCGCAGCGCTAATCCCCTTGCCTACCACATCTCCGATGCAGACCCCAATCTTGTTGTCGCTGAACTTCAGTACATCAAAATAATCTCCGCCGACGACACTCGCAGGCTGCCACATTCCCGCCACTTCCAGTCCTCTCACCTGGGGAATCTTTTTGGGTAGCAGTCCTTCCTGAATCTCTCGCGCTTTGTCCAGCTCTCGCGCTTGCTGTTTCGATCGCGTATTTCCCATTTCGACGGCGCGTTGCAGTTCGAGATTCTTACCCTCCAGGTGCACTCGCGCTTCGTCATGCAAATGGCGGACGCTCCCCACAATCAAGATAACGATGACGAGAAGTTTACCGGTGCTCCATAGCTGGGCGAAAAACGACCCAAAGGGGGCTTGGTACACCATCATCATGATCGCCACCGTCAACGACGCGCCGGCAACCGCCGTGAGAAATAAAAATATCAGGTACGCGCCCCAGTCAAAGGGAAAGCGGAGGCTCGAACACAAGGGAGCGAGAAGATTCATAATCGGTGTCGTCAAATTCCCGATGACGAGAGTGTAGAGGAGGACAGGAACGAACCCCGCGCCCGGACCTCGCACATTCGTGCCCCAAAGCACCGCAAACAACGCGACTGCAACCACGAACAACACCCCTTGCCTTGAGAGAAACGTGCGAGCGCCGCCGGAGCGGGATGAGAACTTGGCGATGGAAAACGTCATCAGTCTTTAGCCAGGTGAGGCCGCGTGGGATTAGGAATCGCAGAGCATGTTAGGAGGTAATCAAACCTAAGTCAACGTGGGAGCACGAGAAGGTCGATCATCGCTCCATCCATGTACGTGCGGACTTGCGGGAGGATGTCCTTCAAAGCACAAAATAACTCGCGCGCCTTCAGAATCGTTGGCCCAAGCAGCCCGCTCTGTCCATCGGGAACGTCCGTTAGCGAGCCTTTTGGCGTCCTTCGGCTGCAGCATTACAACGCCAGGAAGCAAGCCTGCCCTCTGCCCGTAGAAGTAGCGCAAGGACAACGAATCACACAAGATTCGTGGATTCGCTTCAGCAACGACTGAGTCCCTATCTCCCGTCATCGGTTCGAACAGCAATTCGGAAACAATTTCTAGGAGCGTGTTGTATCTGCATCCATAAATGACGCCAGGAATGATATTCGAACACAACCCCGTCCAACCGTCGTAACACGGGGTAGCATTCCGCAAACGGGTTTCGATTTTCCTGGTGACATCTGGGATCAAGACCACGCTCGCCAACCTATGGACCGAATCCATTCCGGACCATGAGCGCATTGTTCTGATGGAGGACACCACAGAGATGCAGATTCAGAAAGCGAATGTCCTCCGGTTCGCCCGCCGCGAGCAGAATGGGATCGCGGCTGTATCGATCCGTGACCTTCTGAAAGCAACCCTCCGCCATCGCCCAGACCGAATGATCTTGGGCGAGATTCGCGGCGGAGACGCTTTCGCCCCACTTCAAGTTCCAAATAGAGGTTACAGTGGCACTCTATCGATCGTTCTTGCCAACTCTGCTGCTCAAGGGGTTTCGCGTTTCACGACGTGCGTGTTGCAATGCGCGGTGGAGGTGCCATAGCGAGCCATCAAAGCGAATATCGTAGATTCGCTGAATATCATCGTCCAGATCGAGCGCCGACCTGGTAGTCGCTTTATTTCCGACCTGATCGAAATCCAGGATACAACCCAGAACTAGAGAGCTAGGATCTGCGACCACCCTATCTGCCATAGAAAAGCCCTTTCATCTTGAAAGCGTTACGGTACCGTAAAACGCCTTTAATAATATAAGCCCACCCACAATCCCCAGGCTTACACTCAGTAGAGTTCCAATCAAGAAGTACTCCGCGAACCGGACGGACTTCAGCTCGGGATATCGCGCGATCGATTTTGCGGTAAAGATAAGCCCCACGGTCGCTGGCGACTGCAAAACCAGTGCCGTCAACACTACGAATCGTTCGAGCCAGCCGATATACATTCCGGCATTTTGCATTTCATTGGTCGTTTCTCCGGAGATGTGCAGATCACCCTTCAGCAGCGGCTTCGTCAGAAATCGTACGATGTACCCTCCACCGAACATAACCCCCACGTATACAACCAGCACAAGGAGTGGTTTTTCGATCTCCGACTGAAACCAACGCATCTTGGCAATCACGCTTAAGACAGGGGGACGCACAATTAGCCATGCTGTGATGCAAACGGTCACAAAGTGCAGCACTTGGTCTCCCAAAAATGACGCCGCACCGTCCTCGATCATTCTTAAACGGACCAGGCGCAGCTTACCCCAGTCGATTCCCAGATGGACCAATGTTAAGCCTGCAATAAAACAATAGAAGCCGAGACTCCTCGCCAGCCCCGGCATCGCAAGTCCAGAAAACAATATCGCTGCCAGGAAATGAATCCCCCCGTGCTCCGCATAACCCGGAACCGACCCTTGTCTCTTGCGAGCGACCAGTCGGTCCGATTGAAATACAAAGTCGGTCAGCAAATGAGCTAAATAGAGTCCGAGGAAACACGCTGCAAGAGAATGCATGATTTCATGCGATCCTTTCTTTTTGTACGGATTCGTGCAACTTGGGGAATGACCACTCGATGATTCTCTTCATAACATCCATGGTTTCAAGAGAATGCCAAAAATGACTCCTGCTCAGGTTTCGCGAAGCGGTGGAAGCATTGATCTTGAGGGCTCTCGCCGCGAGGTCCACGCGCCCTTTCGCCAAGTAGGCATCGACTGTCTTCCATTGCTTCTGGGAAAGAGTACCCACCAGCGCATCATGCAGGCTGTAAATCAAATTCGTCACCAAATCAAACTGGTCGTTTTCCGAATGAAACCGAGTAAGTTTTCCCGGATGCGCTCGTCCCTCTTTCGCTTCCTCAATCGCAACTCGGGCGAATTCAAAGGCCTGGCCACCCAGTTGATTGACGGGGGGCCGCAACTGCCCAGAGATCTGGCCAATACCAATTCCAATGCGCAACTGCAGAGGCCTCATACGCCTTCGCAAGTCAAACAAGAGTCCAGGTAGCTGGCGAAGTTCGCTGGCGACCGTTTGGAATTCATCCCCCGCGGTCACCGCGTAGGGCAGCCGAATTCGTTTTTCCCCAAGATGAGCAATCGTCGCGATTCGAAGTTTAGCGCCGAGTACAGACCGCACATCTTGTGTTCGAGTTGAACCAACCACGTCGGACACGATAATGCCCCACACTTTGGTAGCCATATGCACGCTCCCATGCAATTCTACTCAATTGCACGATTACGTGCAATAATACTTTTCGATTAAGGGACTATGTCCTGCGCCTTAGGATCCGCCTTTTCCCACGAGAGCTCTTAAATTCCCTCGGATTATTCCCGCCAGACCGGCGGCTCCGATACCGCGCATATTTGCAATCACCCTTATCGCGATCGCGACATCCGCTGAAGACCAAGATTGCTCCAGACGTCGACAGCGCAAAAAGTCGTTCGGCCGCACCGATGCCAAAGACCATCGCAATGGACCTGGGGCCGAAAATTATCATCACCGGCGGATCTGTAGTGCTCGATGGAAAAGTTATACGACCGATTGCCTATGGATACGCGCAAATTCCTGGATACACAGTCCCGGATGCAAGTGGTAGCGCGATTACAAGTCAGAAGACGAAGGCGAAGGAGAACGCCAAGAAAGATTGTGGGCAAAACAGATACACGTCTGGGCTGATGAACGCGGTATACCGACGCTGTACAACAAGGGGGACCGCATAAAATAGCTTGCAGCAATAAGTTGCGTTGGTAGGGGCGGTGGGGATCGAACCCACGACCTTCGGCTTAAAAGGCCGCTGCTCTACCACTGAGCTACGCCCCTAAGTTGTTAACGTTCAATTCGATAGCGTCTGCTGTTGCTCTCCAGAAGCGTCCAGTGTCCCCGAAGTGTCCCCGACTTTCTGGCTGTGAAAACGTTCCAGCTTGCGGCCTGCATCGGCGACGTCCTTTGGGGAAACGATTGTGTAGCGATCGAAGATGGAGCGCGTCTTCCAGCCGCCAATGGCCATGGCCACCTTCTCAGCAATGCCGGCATGCACCAAATTTCTGGCGCCTGTTCTGCGTAGGTCGTGAAAAATCATCCCCTGATAAACCATTTTGACCTTTGGCTTCGACCGAGGACCGCGTGGCTTCGCATAGAGCAACTCGCCTGTGACGCGGTCCGTCTTAGATTTCATTTCGCCGAGCCCTGCCCTGCAACAAGCAGAATACCATGCCTTCCGGAATCCCTCGACCTTCACTGCACGGCCGCTCCGGTCGAGACGGAAGCACACATAGGGGCAATTCGGCTGACGTTTCGCACGCTGCTCGACTAGCAAGGTACGTAGTTGCGGCACGATTGGAACTTCCCGCGCCTCGTCGTTTTTCGTTTCACCTGCCCGCAACTGGATGACGCCTCGAAGAAAATCGACCTGGCTCCATTCGAGCCCCAAGATTTCACCTTCTCGCATGCCGCTATAATATCCAATCGAGAACGGCAAGCGGAGATAGTCCGGGAGTGCCGCGAACAGTTTTTCGTACTGCTCGCGCTCGAAGAAGCCCTGCCGCGGCCTGGCTTCCTTCACCATTGGGAAGCATGGGATGTCACGAAGCTTGCCGTCTTCCCTGGCCAGGTTGAACATTCGGCGCAATGCCGAGACGGAACGATTGATGCTGCCGTTCGCCAGTCCCTTGGCTTGCTGGTCCGCAATAAACTTGCGAATCAGGTCCGCATCTATTTCCGAAGCGCGATAACCCGAGAAAAATCCGTCGAGTCGCCCGACTTTGTCGAGATACGGCTTCCCTTCCTTGTCGTGGCGCAGAGACTTCCGCTGATTGACGGAATAGTCCTGATAGAAAGCTTCGCGCAGTTCCTCGTAACTGAGGCGCCGCATTTCGGGGTGAACGCCTGCCTCTACCTGGCCAATCTTTTTCCGAAGAAACTTCTCGGCTTTCTTGGGATCATCCGTTCCGGCGCTCACGCGGACCTGCTCGCCGCGCGAGTAATACTGGATCCACAGGAACTTGCAGTGCTTGCGCTGGAAGACTCGCCCGGCGCCACGCTCTCGCCTCGATTCGGGCGTGCTGTTCGTCTCGTCAATCATGGCGTTCCTCCTATTTCGATTCATGCGACTAGCGGTTGATGGCACGTACCCGTTTTCAGCGCGAGACTCTTGATCGTCACTTACTGCACAGCTTCGTCCAAGTAAATCCTTAGCTCTGTCATGGAACCGGTCGCGTCGGTGATTACAGCCGCGAGAGGAAAGCGTGCCTCTAGTGGCGTTTCTCCGGGGAATCCTGATATGTCCCGAAGTTGGAGGTCTTCGGTGAAGTAAGCATGAAGCACAGTGTTGTCATCCGCACCTGTGACATGCACTTCAAATGGCGGCATCATCGAACGCTCGCGGGCCAACCGAGCAAAGGCCAGCAGCCGCGGGGCTAGAAGCTTAGCAACGACGGCGTAATCGTCGGATATGAGTTTGTTCTCGTCCGATTTTTTCATCGGCTTCCCTCGAGCACCCATCCATGAGTGCGCCGGTCTCCTTTTTTAAAATACGCATTCGGCCCGCGGAGTCTGTTCTGTTTTTGATTGCATCCGTGATGCATGGCTCTTAGGTTTTTTAGAGCATGGCACGACTTGTACGCTTCACTCAGATTCGGCCATTTGGCGACGTTGTACGCGAACTGTTTCACCGGGGTAAAGTGGTGGACCTCCACAGCAAGCGGTGTCTGAGCTTTGACTTTGAGGTTGAGCGTTCCATGGCAGAGGTGGCACTTGCCGTGCTGCCGTTTGGTTAAGAATTGGCGATGCTTACTAACGCTAAGCACGCGTAGCACGTGATAACGAAAGCGTTTCGGCGATAGGACTGTGTCATCGAATTCAACTGTGAACCTCATCATCGCCCTCGCTTCGAGCCACGTTTCCAGCATGGCTCGCCCCCTTCGTTATTCGTCCCTCTTCCTTCGCGGCCGCCCGCCCTTCTTGCCCCACTTCCGCAGAGTATCTTTGTCGTACTTCTTGGCACGGGCCTTTCCGCCGGCAGCGGCGAGCTCGCGCCGAATCTCTTGCTTGATTTTCTCGCTGATCTTCATGTGCGAGTAACGTAACTTGCCAGCAGGTTTCTGTCAAGGTATAATGTGGGCATGAACGGCTTCTACCGCTTCATCGAAAACCTGCGGGATGATCCGCGAGCCTGTCAGGTGGCTGCTCAATTCAAGAGGCAAGGTGCGGATTTGCGGCGTGTCTTTGCCGCCCTCACGGTCTACTCGGAAAACCGATCCATGGCGGGGGAGAGAAAACGGCGCGGCATGCAGCATCGGGCGATTGTGAATCGCGGCGTGCGAGATGGCGGCCTGTCGCCGGACGTGGCGCGATGGATGCTCGACCGCGGAGAGTTGGCCTATTCGACCGCGGGGTTGCCCCGGACCCACAATGTGGACTCCCTCGTTAGCCTGCACATCTATCTCGAAGTGACAATCGGCCGGCACGTTACCCTCGGCGAGCTGGCAGACCTTATCGAAGCGGCAAACAAGGCTCTGAGGATAAAGCCCTTCGTTGTCGATCCGGAAACCATCGGCCACGAATTGCGCCGCTACCGGAAGAAGAACTCCGCCTTCATCAAGATCCTTACTGACGACATTATCAGCGGCTTGTAACCCCTTTCTTTTCGATCCTTCAAAAGCCTAGTACCTGTTTGCTGTCCTTCCATCCCGACATGCCCCGTTGGTAACCTGCGCGTCGGGAGGCGAAATCGACATGCCGGAAAAGGTGCTCGTCAACAAGAAGGAATGTGCGGAGATGCTCTCGGTCAGCGTGCGGTTGGTTGAACTTTTGATTCGCCGGCGCCAATTGGATGTGCGCCGCATTGGACGCCGCACGCTGATTACGATGAAGTCGATTGTGGCATTCGCTGCCAATGACGGTACGGGTCTAGCTGGCACAAGCCAGTTGAACTAGACGGAAGGACGATGACCACCAAAGCGCGACGCGCAATAGGTCACGACGTTGAGCCGCCGATGCCGCACAACCTTCAAGCCGAACGCAGTGTTCTCGGCGCCGTCTTGCTCGATGAGGCTGCACTCATTCCCGCAATGCAACGTCTCGCGCCCGAGGACTTCTTTCTCTCACAACACCTTCACATCTTCGGTCACATGATTGATCTCCGGCAGAAGAACGTAGCAATCGACACGGTGACCTTGATGGAGCAGCTCCAGTCTGCCGGCGACCTCGAGGCTTCTGGCGGTGCCGCATATCTTTCGACACTCGCAGACGGCTTGCCCCGCGCCACAAACGTTGACCACTATGCGGCCATCGTAAAAAACGCCTCAGCCCGCCGCAGGCTCATTTATGCCGCGCAGGATGCTCAGGAACAGGTCTTCGCGGGGCGCGAAATCTCAGACATCGTTGGATCGCTACGAAAACGACTGAGTGAAACAGAGCTGGCCGGACCGAGCACGGCATTGCAGAGCTACACGCCGGCGGAACTTGCGGCGCTGGTATCGGGACCCATCGAGCATGTGGCCTACCCGATTGCTCTGCGCGGGATGCTCAGCGTCCTGGACGGTGCGGCGAAAGCGTCGGGAAAAACAACGCTGGTATTGCACGCCATTCGCGCAGTACTTCGAGGGGAAATGTTTCTCAATCGCCCGACGAAACGCGTGAACGTCCTGCTCGTCAGCGAAGAAAACAAGAGGACGCTCAGTCTGGCTCTTGGTCGCGTTGATTTGTCGAGTGAAACATCCGGACTGCACACCCTTCCGCGCGAGAGTTGGGCCGGAATCGGCTGGCCAGTCCTGGCCGAGCGGCTGGAACGAAAGTGCACCGAACTCAATATCGGCTGGCTCATCACTGATACTTTTTTCGCAGTCTGCGCCCTTGCCGGCGACCAAGAAAACGAAGCGGGAACCGTGGACCAGGCAATAGCTCCGTTGCGCAACATCGCTGGCAAGCTCGACATTCCGGTCACACTCACTCGTCACGAGCGCAAATCCGGTGGCGAAATCGGACAGAGCGGACGAGGCTCAAGCGCCCTTACTGGCGCCTGTGACGTCATTCTCCAGCTGCGGCGCATGTCAACAAACTATCGCCCGGAGATGCGGCAACTTGAAATCACCGGCCGCATCGACCCCGACAAGCTGACCATCGAACTCTCCCTCGGCCGCTACATCTCTCACGAGCACGCTGACGCTCGCAGCTCCACCGGCGAGGAACTCGAGATCCTCACTGCCACTATCCAGGCCGACCCGACCAGGAGCATCCGCGAGCTGGCGAATCTCACCGGCATCAACAAGAACCGAGTGACAAAACTGGCTGCCCGAACGGGGTGGCAGAAGCCAAAAGGCAAAGGGAAACCATGGACCCAGTCAAAAACATGAACAAAAAGCGGATACCGCACCACATGCCTTGTCCTGGGCTGATTTTGTCCTGTGTCCCGACCCTATGGGTTCGGTCGGGACAGGACAAAAACAAAACGCCCGTCCCGTCCCGGAAATGGACCGGGACGCACCGGTACAGGACAAAAGATACGAGCCACTGAAATGCCACACCAGCAATGCACGGTTTGTTTGCATGCGGACCGGCCAGCGATCGAAGCTGCTTTGGAAAGTGGCGCGTCGGTGCGTGCGGTTGCGAGACAGTTTGGCCTGAAGCACGCGGCGATAGACAGGCACCGTCACCACGACAGGAACGCCCGAACCCGCATGAATATTGGTTCTTTGGAGAAAATCGACGCGGCGATCAAGAAGCTTCGCCAAGCTGAAACGAATGCCAGAAAACGCAAAGACAGTTCCATGGCGCTGCAAATCGCCAAGGAATTGCGGTCGTGGTTCACGCTCAGAGTAAAAGCCGAAGCAATTTCGGGTCCGAGAGAAGTCCAGCAGGCCGAACAGATCAGCCGTCCCGAAGCCGTAGCGATGGCTCGGTCGATTATCGAAGCCGAAGCGACGTCAGGCAGCACGGAAACGATTGAGTGGCTGCGCGGGCTTCTGGAGCGCGTGCAGGGCGCAAATAAACGCGATGAACGCGCAGCCGAACCGATTCAACCGGAGTAGCGAAGCGTGATCGAGACGATTAACAAAGAGACGCAACGACGGTTGTTCGACATCACGGCGGCTGTGGCCTACCTGCGCGAACTCGGCGCCGAAGGCACCACGGTGAATTTCGTTCGCGCGTTGATCGCATCCGGCCAGGTGCCGCATCTCCGAATGGGCCGCAAGTTCTACGTCACGCGCGAAGCACTCGATCGCTGGATCCAAAATCATGAGCGTAGAAAGTGACCGCCAAACGGGGACACTTCGGGGACACACGATGTGCGTGCTTGATATCACGTTCATTTGTGCTGGCTTGCAACGCCGCCTCGCAGCTACTCGGTTCTCAAAGCCGATGCTCTACGGCTGCTGAGGCAGCGTTGGATGAGTCCCTCATAACTTGTAGCACGCTGGTATCGGGGAACTCGAACAAGCCCGCGCAGAAAATTTTGCGGTACAGATGGGAGTGATGGATACCAATGGCACGAGGAAAAGCGGAAGCGACGCTTGAACTGATCGAGGAAATGCGGCTCATTCTCGAGAAAATCGAGCCGGCCAGTGTACGAGCTGTCTGTTATCAACTGTTCGTAAATGGGCTCATTCCATCCATGGCGAAGTCTGTAACGAATGGTGTTGGCGTTCAACTTCGGTACGCCCGCGAGCACGGAATCATCCTATGGGAATGGGTCGTGGATGAGACGCGCGAGGCGGAACGTTGGGCGGGCTGGGACGACAAGGAAGAGTTCAAGCGGTCGATGCTGAACTCCTATCGGCGCAATCGCTGGGTAACGCAACCGATTCGTATCGAAGTGTGGAGCGAGAAAGGCACCGTGCGCGGGACGGTGATGCCCGTGCTCGAGGAATACGGAATTCAGTTCCGCGTTCACCACGGATTTTCTTCGGTGACAATCCTTCACGACATCGTGGTAGCGCAGCAGCAGAGCAAAGTGCCGCTAATTGTCCTCTATGCGGGGGATTGGGATCCGAGCGGCCGCTATATGGTCGAAGTGGATTTGCCCCAGCGGCTGGAGAAACTGTGGAACGAGAATTGGATAGCTCGAAGTCCCGCACCGCGCAGCGTCGCAAGATATCTGCGCCCCCCAGCCTTCAACATCACCATCGTTCCAGTTGCGCTGACGGCGAGGGATTGTCAAAGGCTTCCATCGTTCCCTGCAAAGCGGACGGACACTCGGTACAAATGGTACATCGAACGCTACGGTCACAGAGCATGGGAGCTCGATGCCTTGAGCCCAGCGATACTCCGGCGGCGTGTCGAGCGGGCCATCCTGCGGCAAGGCATTGATTGGGAAGCCTGGAAGCGCGTTGGGAGATGCGAACAGGCGGAACAGGCATCACTCGAAAACGTGCTCGGTGAATGGCAAAGAATCACTGAAAACATTTCAATGCCAGCACCGAAGTAGTTTTGGCGACAAATGGAGGATGCAATGGACTGGAATCAGATTGGCCGGGCGAAGCCGCTGGTAGCGGAGAATCTGCGGAATGATTTTGCGGCGTTCTGTCGAGCGGCGTGGCCGCATCTGCATCCGGGTGCGAAATTGAGCTGGACGCCTGCGCATGATTTGATCGCGGAATACCTGGTGCTGGTGTGGCAGAAGAAACTCTTTCGACTCATCGTGAATTGTCCGCCAAGATTTGCGAAGTCTTCCATCGTGACGATTTTGTTTCCGATTTGGTGCTGGCTGCAGGACCCCACGTTGGCATTCCTCTGCTGCTCGTACGAAATCGACCTGGCGACGAATCACAATTTGGATCGCCGAAGGTTGATGGAGTCGGAGTGGTTCCGAGGGCTGTTCGCGGATCGTTTCAAGCTCGCAACGGACCGGAGCCAGGCTGGAGAGTTTGGCAACACGGCCGGCGGAGTGATGCAGGCCGCTTCGACGAACTCTAGAGCACAAGGCCGTGGCGGCCACATTTTGGTTGTTGATGATCCGCTAAGCGCGGATGCAGCCTACAGCGAGGTTTTCAGGAACGAGACGAACTCATGGTTCGTACATCAACTGCCGCAGCGACTCAACGACCCCGCGACTTCGGCAATCATCGTTGTGATGCAACGACTGCACCAAAACGACCCGACTGGCTTCTTGTTGGCGCAGGAAAACAACGATTGGACCTTGCTCAAACTGCCGCTCATTGCGGAAGAGGACGAGACATGGACCTTTCCTATCAGTGGGCGAGTCTGGAAGCGGAAAAAGGGCGAGTCCCTGGACCCGCGAAGGTTCACGCCGAGAGTGATCCGGCAGCGGCAGGCCAATCGTTTGGTTTGGAGCGGCCAATTCCAACAAGAGCCGGCGCCGCTCGAGGGCAATTTAATCCGCACGGACGACATCATGTACTTCGGGGGCCGGGACCCGAAGACGGGTTTGCTCGATCCGGGATTGCCCGAGCGTTTCGATCGAAAAATAATTTCGGTGGATTGCAGCTTCAAAGACAAGGCTACGTCCGACTACGTGGCCATCATCGTCGTGGGAATCGCAGGAAGCCGGAGATATATTTTGCACGTCACGAATTCTCACTTGGACTTGACCGGGACCGAAAACGAAATTCGCAACTGTCATGCGGCTTACGGACCGATCAGCGCCGTGCTTGTAGAAGACAAAGCAAACGGCAGTTCGGTGATTGCCCACCTCAAAGAAGAAATTCCCGGCTTGATAGCGATTGATCCCGAAGGAGGCAAGCTGGCACGGGTGGTCGTCACCAGTCCCGAATTCCAGGCCCATAACTGGTACATCGAAAGGAATGGGTCGTGGACGCACAAGGTCATCGAACAGCTTTGCATGTTTCCGAACGCCAAGCACGATGACCTCACGGACGCGATCACCCAATGCAGCGTCTGGCTGCAAGCCAACGCCTACGACACCAGCGGCCTGGCCGAATGGTATCGGCGCACACTCTCCGGGTATTACGACAAGGCGCGGAAGGTTCTGCGCGGGACTCAGCCGGCCGTGGAAACGGCCGCTGGGATCAAGTCTTCCTGCACGCATTGTGGGAGCACGGATCTGGAAGCGTGCGGAACGGGGCCATCGACGAGACTGCATTGCCTTACGTGTGGCAAATATTCCTGGGGCGAACTCGAAAAGTTTCCCTGCCCGAAATGTGGCAGTCAGACGAATGTGATTGCGGCTGGCGCGCGGAGATGCATCCAATGCGCTTTCCAATTTTGGCCGGATGGGCCGCCCGAGATTCCACGAATAACTCGAGACGGCACTGTGTATGGGCAATACGGGCGATTAAGATGATTCTGGTGGCACCACTCGTGCCGGGTAGATGCAACACTGAACGTCGCTCCGGCAATGGAAGCTGGAATTGCAGACCACATTTGGAGTATAGAGTAGGTTGTCGAACTATTAGATTTTGACAGAAGAATAGCGGCTTTACTATGTCGTCTCAAGATTCTCCCGAGCCTCGTGGCCCTCTCTATATTCTAGTTGCCGTTTTTGCGATTTTTTCTGCGTGGTTTTTGTCAAAGTTACGTACTCCAAACAAGGAAAGCAGCAAACCCGTAACCCCGCGAGATTACAGCCAAGAAGAAGGCGACTGTTGCCAATTTGAGCCTTCGCTCGTCCATCAAATTGCTCAAACCCCAAAACAAAACGACTATACCCAAAGGCGCAAACCACATACCTTGCTTTGGGAAAAACTTGCGGCTGGCGCTGTCGCTATCGGCACGATTGGTTTGCTGATTGTGAATATCTTCTCCTTGGGCGCTTCCAAAAGGGCGGCGATAGATGCTCGCAAGGCACTGGTAGAGAGCGAACAGGCGCATGTGGCCATAGGCCGACCCGACGGAACTGTTGCGGAAATAGTTTGGCCCAAAGACCCAAAAGCCAAAGCTGGCATCATCGTGTATTTCCAAAATAACGGACATTTTCCAGCCAAGTTCAACTGGGGCAACGACTCGCCAATGATCGCTGTACTCCCAGCTGACCCAAGTGCCATAAAGGAGTCGCAGTATACGTCGCAATGGCTCCCATTCGAGACCGACCATTACTTCCGCCCAATGTGGAGAGCCAAGAACCGTAAGACTGGCGGTTTCGGGTGGAGCGGCACCATCACAATTCCTGGAAATTCTGCATATGAAGGCATCTTGTGGGAATTGCCGAAAGACAGAATGCTGCAACTCATGAATTGGGACAGACCTTTCACGGCTACTGGTAAATTTGACTATTGCAATGGATTTGGACACCATCTCTGTCGGAAATTTTCGATCGGCTACGTTCGCAGTCCCTACAATCGCTTCATTTTGGTAGGGGGAGATGAGTGCGCGATATGGGAATATCAAGTTCTCAACCCCGATCCCAATTTTGACTATCGGCCTCCCTGTGAGCTTACAGAGGAACGCGAGGAATTGCGGGGTTCGTTCAGCAGCAAACCAAAACCATGAAAGCCCTGTCACATTCCGCTTCAAGATGAACCATGGCGTAGACCATCGCCTGCTGGCCTGAGACTCCCCACAAAAACTCAATGCAGGGTATGGCGCTCGCATAGGATTTGTTCTAGGGTGCGGCTATGAAGCCGGCCGAATCCCGCGAGCACCGTCTATCGGACCTGCTCGAAGAAATCCGTCAGACCGATATTGAGCTCTCCAATGCCGCCTTGGCGATCGCGCGGCACATCAACGAACACCCTGACCTAAGAACCTGCATCATGGCGGGCCGGATATTCCGGCTAGTCGGCGGGAGCAAGGATGCGGAGTTGCTACGGCTGGAGCGCGAGCGAAACGCCTTGCTGATAAAGTTCCACGGCGTTCTCGCCGAGTATTCCGCGGCGAAGCAGGCCGTCGAAGGGAGTGGCCGTGACCACTGAGCGGGAAAAACTGCTTGTGCGGCTCCAGGAAATCGACGCCGAGCTCGCGGAATTTCGCATAGATTTCTCACGCCTACGGAAACGAGCCTTAGCCGGAGAAATTCAAGCAGCGCACGAGTTCAACGCGCTTCGAGAGGTCAGGACCCGTTACGCTTTTGAGCGCGACGAGATTTTGCGACAGTTGGCAGGAGGATGAAAATGAAGATGCGAAAAAGTTTTCCGGTTGATCCGTTCATCGCAACGGCGGTTTTCGGCTCTGCTGGATCAATTGAGGAGCAACTCAACAGCGACGACTCGGAGCTCGATTCGGAATTCGGCGAGGAAATGGACCAGCCGTTCCAAAACTTTTTCGAGCGGTGCCGGATGGACATGCTCGGCAAAGGAGCCGGCGTCCACGATTTCAGTTGGGATGCGCCCGTTAGTGAGGGTGATGCAGCAGTAACGCTCGAGAAGCGCGCCACGGCGGATAACATTGGCGGCACCCTCGTCAAGACCGAGTACCCGAAGTTCCAGAAAAGCTCGATCGGCTTCAAACTGAAAATGGCGAGAGTCGAAACAAGAATTATTGACGGCAATTATTGGTTGGTTGGTTTCGACGCGGCGGGTGGCGTTGTCGATATGCAAATCGTGGATCCACCCGGCAACCTCGTCTGAGTAAATTTCCTGTTTCTTCGAATCACTAGGAGGAAATAAAAAATGCCAAGTGCAAGAGAACACCTAGCGGAATTTCACGCAAAAGCAGCTACGCATCATGGGGACGCAGCCGACCACCATGACGGTCTGGAAAAGAGCGCAGCGAAAATGAGTGCCGCGCACAAGAAATTAGCCAAGGAGTCTGGCCTCACCGACGGCCCGCATACAGAAATCGCCGCCGAGTGGGAGCGGCGTGCGGGCCTGCACAAGGGGAATGCGTCGAGTCACCGCGAGTACGCGGACTACCATCGCTCTGCTGCGTTGAAATGTTCAAAAGCGATGGAGGGTGATCTCAACAAGCTTGTTCCCGACGAAATCAGCGGCGTCACGCCGGATCGTCCGGGGATCCGTGCAATTCCCCGTGCTGGTCAGCGTGAATTGCCGTCCACTCCTGTGTCGCCGGAATTCGAGAAGCTCGTCGCCATCGAAACGGGCGATGAATAATTTGTCTGCGCCGCGTCTGGTCACGCGATGCAGACATCGGGCGCGCGGAAGCTCACCAACCGCGCGCCCTGTAAAAATGCATGAGTTTGCCGCGCGCGGTCGCCCCGGACGCGGCGAAATGGGGCGCGCGCCCTGGCGGTTCGACCGTCGCGCGTGCCCCGATAGATTCAGGAGCACCATGGTTACCGAGATGGAAAAAGATTCATCATGGCCAGCGTGCCCCCGCTGCCACTCAACGTTGCACGTTCATCGTGCTGGCTTACATCTAAGGCTGCAGTTTCCGGCAGCGCAGAGATTCTCTTGCACCGCGTGCGGGAAGGACAAGAAATTCTTGGCTCCGAGTGAGCGACGACACCGACCGGGTCGGGTCAAACAATTTCGTCAGCGCGCCCAGCCAACGCACCAGCCCGGGCCGCCAGCGACAAATGGCTCGTGGAAAATTAAGGTGGAGCTAGCGAGGAGTCTGAGTGCGATGTTTCGCTCATCACGCGGTGTCACGCCGAACCAAGGGACACTTGACGAATTTGTCAGCGAGCTTGTCGAAATCGCTGTGATCGACTACAGGTCAAAAGAGAAACGCATCCGTGATGTGCTGCCGCTTGCGCCCAAGCCGGTCGGCATCGCCGCTTCGAACGTATCGACAGAACTACACCGTGCAAACTGAACGCGACAACTTCGACCGCGCCGTTGAACTTGTGGAGCTCGTCGCCTGGAAATCCTTCGCCGGATACTTGCCGCCCTATCCCGAAGCGATCGCGCTGGCCTTAATTCGAGCCGTCCCAGCATTGCGAGACGCGAACGAAAAAGACACTCAGGAATTTCTCGACCAACTCCTTCCGGTTCTTCGAACCCGCATCGCAGTGCAAGAGGTCGCGCTCGCCATCACGGCAACACAGAGGGCCAATTGATTAAGCTCATACGTTCCGACGTGGCTCGCAAATCTTTGGGAACTCACGAAGAAATGCATAAATCTCATCAAAGCATTTGTGCCCTAGGTCGATGATTCCTTTCGAGGGAGAAAGCGCGTGTGAAAGCGAGAGATTTGGGTCTTCTGGATACTTCGCGGTGACAAAACATCGCATTTGTAGCTTGTCTTCTTGATTCCTCGTCCTGCCGGCCCCCAAGCAAGTGCTGTACGCATCGATGCACGCTCTGACTGCCTCGTGCCCTTCTATAGACTTTAGAAGCAACGTCTCTAAACATCCCTTATGCGCTATGCCGTCCTCGAAAGGTATCATCATCACGACAACCGCAAGCCCATTTTGCTCCCTTCGTGCAGCTTTGAGAGGGGCATCCGGGAACGGAACTTTAGCGTCCTTCAGATAGTTTCTAATTTTCTTGAAACTTTGTTCCGGTCCATCATCGTTGTCGCTGACAACTAAGATCCCTTTGAGTCGGTCAAAGCCCTTGCGGGACTTCATGCCTTTGACACGTTCCACGAAGTTGCTCTCTCCCCTTGCATCTTCCACCTGAAAACCTGGAACGCCCCTGACTTGACAAAGGTTTTCTACGAAGGATGCGTCGCCGCCTCCTTCACCAACGATTAAGAATTCACTGGTGATTGGCTTTGGAGAATCAGCGGAACTCACATCATCTCACTTCGAACTTACTCTCGATGGCGGCTGCGAAGTCTTCGAGGACTTTCATGGTGCAGATAGGACCTTGGCGTTCGGCACGAAGGAAGTTGAAATCTTCCTCGGCTTCTTCTCTCTCTTTTATCAACGATACTAGAGTCTGCATGAACTCGTAACTATGAGTAGATGCAAATATCTGAACGTCTTGTTCCTCACAGAATGCGAGAATTGCCCTTAAAACTTTGGGGAGTGTTTCGTAGTAAAACCCGACTTCAAACTCGTCTAATAACACGACACCACCAGGGCTGCTAGCGATGGCCACCATGATGGCCACAAACCGAGTCATGCCGGACGATACTACGCCGATAGGGATTTTCTCCTTAAGCGTTGTCACCGAGGCACACACCGCTAAGTCTCCCGCGATGCTCTCAACACTTATATCTACAATATCCGGGTACAACTCTCGAATCGCGCGTTGCAAGGGTTCAGATTTCTTCATCAAACTAAGTTCAGAAAAACCCCGAGCCACAAGTTGGCCCTCGTTTATTAGTGGGGAAGAAAACCACACGGGATAGACATTGTTGAATCCGCGAAAGTTTACCTTGCCATCCTTTACATCTACTCTTGCCTTCTGTTCCTTGCCTTTAGACTTCCATGCAAATACTATCGGCTCAATCGTGAAGATATTCTCATCGGCTGTGCCTGGTCGGTCCCCAATGGATTTAAGAGAATATTTTTCTTGGCTCGGATAGCTTATTTTTAGCGACCGGACCTTGCCCTCATAGTCGGTAAACTCCACTTTCGCGGGACGCCGCTTCTCAAAGTTATAAAAAATGTCTCGGAATAAAGACTCGTAGGATGCGCGCGTCCCGGATAATTGGAAGGTCGAGCCGGAACCACGCCACTGTCTCAATCTCATCCATACTTCCGGGCTTGCAGCCCCAGAAAGGAAGATTGCCTCAAGGAGAGCAGTTTTTCCGCTTCCGCCTTCCCCCACCACAATGTTGAAACGCTTTAATTCCCGGAGATACAGCTCCTTGAAACAACGGAAATTCTTAATCTCCAGCGTTTTGATCATGATGTGCTCTTTTGCTTCTCTCTGCGCTTTTTCGAGGTGGCCGCGCCTGGAATTATAACTTACCGGCTGCATTTCCGCGAAGTCTACTATTGAACGAATTGTCCGTCTTCTGTCCGTCAACGCGATACTAAAGTGGCAAAACGGAGCAACGTTAGATGTGTCCCTTTTTCGTTTTCGATCGGCATCGCTGTCCCTACCTATTCCCACCGACCTACAAAGTCAAATTCGAAACTGGTAACATGCGGCTTGCCGATGAAACCGACGCGAGATCAAACTGAGCGATTGAGGATTTGGCTCGACGCCCGTTTGTCGGCACTCTTCGACGGACGAGGTTTCCCGCCGATCCCGCCCTCGATTGAATCTGATTTGAAGAGCGGCGTGGACTTCGCGGACATCTTTCGGGAGTATGGTTTCACAGAGGATGGGTTGGGATTGCTGCCGAACTTCTATGAAATTCACAAGGGGAAATAGGCCCATGGCCCCCCGCCGGCAGGTGAATGCACGATAAAACTAGCGGGGCAAGTCCTGCGATGATTGTGGTGGGAACGTAAGTCGCGTTCAGTTGCCAGGTAGCTTTACTGTCACCGTATTTGACGCCGCCAACGCTTTCGCCAATTCCAGACTTCCGGGGCCGTAATCCAAATTGAATTGGCAGTGCTTGAATTGGACATTTTGAAGCAAGGTGGGACCGCCATGATAAATAACGGTCACGTTTTCAAAAACGACGTTCCTCCACCAAAGGTGGTCTAATTCCTGAGCGGGACAGTTAACAATCGTTAGGTCTGCGACCCCGGCGGTGAGGCCGGTCTCAGGGGACCGGAAGCATCCACCTTGTTCATTGGACGACGTTGCGTTACTCAAGCTAGACCGGTACCGCAAAAATGCGAGCGCGGCTGGCCAAGCACTGGGATTTTCTCGGGATGCCTCCTCAACCTTCATACCCGCAACTCTCAGAAGCCGAGGATTAATCGAGACACGTTCTGTGGTTGCCGTTTGAAATAGTGTGGTTATTTCATTGATCGCGTTTGGGTCAAAGGGGTTGGGGGAGAAAAGGGCTCGGTTCAGTCGCATGTCAATACCGGCGGCTTGCACGCGCGAATTAGGAAGGCGACTAGCGAGAAACAGGGCGAGAAGCGCGACGAGAGAGGCGAGACCTAATTCAAATATCCTACGATTCTGGCGGAAAACTTCACCCACGTGCGCGTAGGTGAATTTGACCTTGGAGGTTCCCGGTGAGGTACGGCTTCGGAGGCAATAATAAGCCGAGAAGGTTGCGGTCAGGAAAAACACCATCCCCAACGTTTCCCAGGTGACCCGTTTTTCGGGCCGGCCAAGAGCAAACGAGTTGAAAACTCCGTAGGTGAACGCAATCAGTATCGTCCAAATCTGGAAGCGACGCCTTGCTTTCAGGTCGAGGTACCAGAGTTGGTAGAGTTTTTCCATGTGTTAAGCAGCACCCTAAACACTAAGTCGAACATGAACAATCCAAGAACAGCAACATACGCGTAGTAATGAATCGTCTCAAACATTTCGATTCGCCGGGGGTCGTATCCTAATCCCGCCAGCATACCGAGCGCCAAGTAAACCATCGTCAGAACAGCAACGAACATGAGTAAGAGCATGCCATCTTCGACGAGTGCGCCAACGGCTGGCTCGATATTTTCCCATCGCTGTCGCCAAAAGGACCTTTCTCTGGTTGTTTGAACATTCCCACGGGCTGGGTTGGCCACGCGGACAAACTACTCCCTATTGCAGGACTACGCAAGTATCCGGGTGGTTCCACGATCGCATTCCTCGCATCGTCAACCTCCATTTTCTGCCCTATCGCATAAGGGGGTCAACTGTACCAACGTCCAGTTAGGGTACAAGTAGCCACTCGATTTGCAGAGTGATGACTCGCGCCCAAGCCTCCCATTTCGATGCACCAAAGTAGTGCAATGTGTCCCCGAAGTGTCCCCGAACGAAACGAAAACAGCCAAAAACAAGCGAATGCAACAGAACGCAGTTGAACGCTATCACACTTTGAAATCAGTGGTTTACTGATTTTGAGGGATTTGCGATTTTCGGGGGAACAGATTAAAAGGCCGCTGCTCTACCACTGAGCTACGCCCCTCGGGGGAGAGCTTCTGATTCTATCCTGCGCGCACTGAACCAGCAACCCGCGATTCGGGGGAAACTCTACATGCGATTCAATCTCGACCTTGCTCCGCCGCATGGCGAGAGGAGACGCGCGACTTACTCGGCGACTTTGCCTCGGCCTGTTCGAGCTTCGCCTTCACTCCCCACTGTCCGCGCCCGCTTGCGCTTCCAGACATAGTCCTTGCGCAGCTTTTGCTGGTGCTTCTTTACTTGCGCTTCGAGTTCGGCGAACGCTGCCTTCGCGCTGCTGCGGACATCGGCACCACCTGCCGAAGCGTGAAGCGTGCCAGTGGGAAGCGAAAGGTTCAGCGAGAAAGTGTATTCGATCTTCCGGGGCGCTCTTTCAAGCGAGCCGTGTAGAACGACCAGATCGGGTGCATACCGTTTCAGAAGACGGTTCAACTTTTCGACGTGCCGCTTGGACTCAATCTCGACCGCGAGTTGGGATTCCGGTTCGATATGTCTGTAGGCGACTTTCATGGGAGCACCTTGGTTCGTGCAAGATCACTGAGGGAAGGGTGTTTGGCATAGAAGCAGGCTCAGGATAGCGCTCTCCTGACCGACTTGCAACTTGGGTTGCGAATCGGGAGGGGCCGACAAAGCGATTTGACACCGTTCGTTTCGCCGTCATACGCTCAATACAGGTCCTCGATTTTTTCGCCATGACTATCAAGTCCACGTCGCGCGTCGAAAAACCTCCCAAGGCTGAGATTTATGTGGGCCCTGCAGGGTGGTCCTACTCCGATTGGAACGGCATTGTCTATCCCACGCACCGGCCGAGTGGCTTCCATGAGGCGAATTACCTCGCTGAATTTTTTGACACCATCGAGATCAATACTTCATTCTACCAGCCGCTCCGGCCGCAACTCGCTACGCAGTGGCTCGCGCGCGTCGCCCCAAATCCGCGCTTTCTATTTACTGCAAAACTCTGGCAGAAATTCACGCACGATGGCGGTACCACGCGAGAAGACGTTAAGGCAGTGTGCGCAGGCTTCGAACCCCTTCATCAGGCCGGGAAACTTGGCGCGGTGTTGCTTCAGTTTCCATTTTCATTTCACCGCACGTCCGAAAATCTTTGGCGCCTCGAGCAAATGCTTGACTCATTTCGCCAATACCCGCTCGTGGTCGAAGTGCGCCACGCTTCATGGGCGCAAAAGGAGTTTTACGAGCTGCTGCACGAACGCGGCGTAGGCTTCTGCAACATTGATCAGCCGGTGATCGGGCGCTCCATCAAGCCAAGCGAGCGCGTCACTTCTCCAGTCGGCTACGTCCGCCTCCACGGCCGTCGGTACGATACGTGGTTCACCGACGACCCTGCATCGCCCCCCGAGGAGCGCTACAATTATCTCTACTCTGAGGCCGAGCTCGAAACCTGGACGGAACGCATCGGGCACGTTGCCGAACACACGCGCACAACTTTTGTGATTACAAATAATCATTACCAAGGCAAGGGCATTGTCAACGCGCTCCAGCTGATCCATCTGCTCACCCACACTAATGTGAAAGTTCCCGAGCAGCTCCGCCATCACTATCCGCAACTCGAACGTATCGCCGACGAGCCTTCCAGGGAGCCCACTCTCTTCCCTCTTCCACCTGCCTAACTCTCATGCGACGTTATCCCGGCCCCAGGCATCCAGGTTAGGTGAAGCGGCGGACGTGGCGGACCTATCATGAACGCCTTCAAACATTCAGTCTGCGTGGCGATAGGAGCCTTCCTGGCCTCTATGACATTGCCCCAATCGGAACGCACTCGGATTGACCCGCACCACTCCACCGCCAGTATATTCTTACAGGGGAATCACGGCGGACCGCAGCCGCTGAATGTGGGCATCGCTTTAGTCAGCGGAACGGCAAATTGGGATCACCGCAACACTGCGAAGTCTGATTTTCGATTGGACGTTTTTCCCGCTAGCCAGGACTCGCCGCTGCTTAATTCCGATGGAAGCCTTCGAAAGGACGGCGTGGCAAATCTATCTCGCTACACGCTGATGTCTTTTCAGTCCAAAAGCGCCGAGCTTGATCCCAACGGCAGGTTGGTTCTGATGGGAATCCTCACGGTCACCCACGTAGAAAGGGAGGTAAACATGCAGTGGTCGATTGCATATTCGGGCGCCACATTGGGCGACCCCGTCGTGCAGAGCTTCACTCATGAAGTTCGTCTCATTGTCACAGATGGATCGACCGCTCCCCAGCCAACGTGGCCGAGCTCGAAACCTGATCTGCTGGCTTCCATGCGCATGAACGATAAGGAGTTTCACGGTATCAAGAACGCGTTGCTGGATGCGGTCTGGCCAATTGTTGTATTGGATGAACGCTGCGAGCCGCCCCCTGCTACTGCGAGCGCTGATATGCGGGGTTATCTAGGGGCGATTTGCGCGGGGACTCCTTTCTTGCCCTCTGCTTCAGGTGAAATGCCGGCATGGAGCGATCAAGGATACTCTGGAAGCGGAGAGCCGGATCCGACGGTGGAAGACCGCGTGACGATCCTATTCAGTTTGCGCCTGATCGCAGAAAAATAACCTGTCACCAGATCTTTTTGCAGCGAATCATCTGCGCGGCAGGCACACCGCCAGGCGATCTCAAGAAACTGATTTGCGCCAATTGCGAAGGAAGCTACTTCTTGAAGAGATCTTCGAAGGCCTTGCGCGCATCGGTAGGACGTGCCCCATTCGTCACCGGCGTGCTGGGCGCCGCGTAGGTGACCGGCGAAGTGTCCTTCTCGACCGTCATGCGAAGTTCAAAGAATGTGCAGTCGTTCTTCGCGTCCTTCTTTGCGATGCGCTCCGGAATCGGTTGCGTGCATTCGAACTGCGCTGCTGTATCGAAGTGAACGCACTGCTTGCAACTGTGCAGCTCTGCGTGGCAGCGGGGACATTGCCCTTTCGGATCAAATCCCGGGGCCAGCACGGCCCCGCAGGTCGAGCAACGCGCGCGCATCACGGTCCCAACCATGCGAGGGGTGCGCGGCCCGAGCATGTCTTGCTTGGGGCGCGGCTCGCTGGCCCGCTCGGGGCGATCGGGGCGATCGGCTCGCTCTCTCTTTTTGTCCTGGGAATCGCGATCCGCGTAGCCCCTCTGCTTATACTTCCGCTCCATGGATACCTCCTGGGGGTTGACTCATCATACTCTGAAAGCCGCCGTGTAAAGCCTCAAATGCGTGCGGAGTGTTGAAAGGTAATGGATTTGTGCAGGATCTCTGTTTAGGGCACCGTGGCCACTTAAAGAGCCCGAATCCCTAGACGCTGGGCACCCGAGGCAAAAAATCTGCCAACAATTGCCACGCGCGCCTTTCATCGTGGGTTGATCCCCTTTCGTCTGGCCCAGTATTTCGACAGGCCCTCGCAAGGCAAATCGGGTTGCAGGAATCTTTGCGGGCGACCAGCCGCACCGAGCAGCGCTTCTGCTGCAAGGTACCCGCTCCGAACAGCTCCTTCCATCGTTGCTGGCCACCCCGTGAGCGTCCAGTCCCCGGCCAGAAAAAGGCCCTTCACGGGACTCACCTGCGCCGGTCGCCAGCGGTCCACACCAGGCTCAGGCGAAAAGGTTGCGTTGATTTCCTTAATTACAGTGGCCTTCAGGAGCTTCGCGGTGCGCGTGGCGGGGAGCACTTCGCCAATATCCCGCAGGCAAAGTTCAATAATTTCCTGCCGCGAGCGCGGAACCAGGTCATACGAAGCGCTGATTACAAGCTGCAGATACTGGCTGCCTGGCGCGGCCGCTTCCTCGGCAGCTCCCTTCTCCATCTCTGCTGTTGGACGCGCGGCTTCGTTTTCGGTTTCAGTCCCGTCACTCAGCAGCGATTTGTTGAAGATCCACTGTGTCGTATGATCGAGCAGAGTCAAAAACGGTTCGCTCATCACTGTCCGGTCGAACCAGAGATGCACGCCTGTGATCGGTGATGTCTTCAGGTTGCGCAGCCCCTCGAACTGCCCGCTGCCTTCGCTCCATTCGCCCGGCAGCATTTTCAGGAGGACATCCTGCGGCACCGCGCCGACGCAAACATCCGCCTCTATCTCTGACCCATCTTCAAGCACGACACCAGTAAAACGATTCTGCTGCACGCGTATTTCCCGAACGCCGGCCCGCACCCGCACTTCCCCCCCGCGCTGCGTCACACCCTGCCTGCAACCTTCATAGAGTTCGGCAAGCGGCACAGTTGGAATTCCCACGCGATATCCTTTCCGGTTTGCCAGAAACGCTTTCCAGAACACTTCGATTCCATAGCGCGCATCCGTACGCGCCAGCTCTTCGTCGAGTGCGCTCACGAGCACCACGCGCCAGAATCGTTCGATGGCGCCAGGCGTTTGCTCCGTACGGTGCAGCCAATCGAGCATCGAGGACCCCTCCGCGCGCGGTGGATTTCCCCCGGCGGCCGCGATGGCGAGCATAGCTCTGGCAATGCCTCGTTTGTCCGCCCACGTGAGGGCATCGAAAAGCAAAAACGAAGGGGCCATGTGCAGCGGTGGCGGCAATGCGACTGCCTTAATTGTCGCCCGTCGCCCCTGCTTATCAGCAAAATACAGCCGGTCGTAAAAGCGGATTTTCCCTTCCGCCCCCACGCGCCGGTAAAAATCGAAAAGGTTTGTGCAGCACCCGAGCGTGACGTGCTGGCAATTGTCCACCTCGGTGCCGTCAGGCAGCGTGTAGGAGGTGGCGCGCCCGCCCAAGTGGGGGCGCTTCTCGAATAGGCGGACCGGAAGGCCCGCCTCAGCCAGCGCGACGGCGGAGGAGAGGCCCGCCAGGCCGCCGCCGATCACCAAGACGCTTTGCGAGGGCATCACCCTTCCACCAGCCAGCTTTGCGAACCGCCAGACCAGCCGTGAGGAGATATTGAACCTTTTCGGCGCTCGAGAGCGAGACGCGCGAAGTGAAGACATCGAAACTGCGCTCTTCGATCCTTCCGAGTAGCGTGCTGTAGGTCCGAACCAACGCCCACAGAGTTGCGCGGCTGTCTTCGTCCACGCGCTCGACCAGCGGCGCTCCTTCTTCGTAGAAACCCCAGGCGCGATCGGCTTCGAATTCGAGGAGGTCTTGCAGTTGAGCATTCATCGGGCCGCCCAGGTCACCCTGGCGCACGCCGAACCGCTCCAGGTCCTCTTGCGGCAAATAAATGCGCCCCATTTCAAAATCACTGCGCACATCGCGAATGATATTAGTCAGTTGAAATGCCAGACCCAGTCGCTCGGCCAAATCCGGATCGCGCGGATTCCCGAATCCGAACACATGGAGACATGTGAGTCCCACGGTGCCGGCCACGCGATAACAATATTCGGACAAGCGGTCGAACGTCGCGTAAGACGAAACAGTCAGGTCCATCTCCGCGCCTAAGATCAGATCGTGAAAATAGCGGGTTGGAATCTCGAACCGCGCAATTGTGTCCGCCAGCGCCGGCAGTGTCGCGTGACCCGCGCAGCGGCCCGCGATGGCGTCGTCAAGCATCCCGCGCCACCGCGCCAGCTCACGGCGTTTCGAATCCGGATCCCCCGGCTCATCGGTGACATTGTCCACCAGACGCATAAAAGCATAGAGCGCGAAAAGCGCGTTCCGCTTCTCTCGCGACAATCCGAAGAAGGTCAGGTAGAAACTGCTGCGCGCTGCTCGCGCGATCCGGTTGCACTCCGCGTAAGAAGCGGCAACCGCCTGTGAATCCGAGGACGAAGCGACCCCTTTGCCCGGGCTCGCGGTATCCAACTCTCTAGCTCTGCCCGGGCTGCGTCCGGGAAAAGCTTCTCCGCCTGAAAAGACGCTTGATCCAAGCGCCCGCCCCAGCAGTCGAATTTGCGTCCATTTGGAAAGTACAGGACGATGCGCGAGCGTGTTGTAACCAGAACTCCCGATCGCGCCAAGAATCGCCAGGCCACCGCGGCTGAACAAGTCTATGTCCACGCGCAGTGTGCCGTCGACGCGCCGCGCCAGCGGCTGGCCAGCGGCAAAAAGCGCTTTCGTGCGCGCGATCAGATCTTTCATCAAGCCAACATAGCGCGCGTCAAACCTTCGCTCGAGAATGTCAGTTTCGGAAAGGCCGTGGGCGGCCAGCGCGTCTAGGGGAATGTAGATGCGGCCCTTCTCGAGGTCTCGCGAAACATCCTGCCAGAAATTCGCGAGCTGCAAAGCCGTACAAGTGTAGTCCGAAAGTTTCTGCCGCTCTTCATCGCGGTACTCACACAGGTACAGCACCAGCCGTCCAACCGGATTCGCCGAGTAAATACAGTAGTTCAGTACATCGCCCCAACTGGCATAGCGATGGACCGTCTGGTCCTGTCGAAACGCGCGCAGCAGATCGGAAAATGGCTCTAGGGGAATTTCTTTGCCGCGAATTGTCCCCTCGAGCGCAATCAGCACGGGATGCGAAGGTGCGCGCCCGGGTGTGTAGCACAAGCGCAGCTCATCCTCCCAGGCATCAAGCAATTCAAGGGCGCGCGCAGGATCAGCTACTTCGTCGCCCAAATCATCAGACCATCGGCAATACGCGTACACATTGTAAAGATGCTGATGGAGGTGCCGCGGCAGGAGCCACGAGACGACGTTGAAATTCTCGTAGTGATGCGTCGCCAGCCAGCGCGTGTAGCGCTCAGCTTCCGAGGGGGCGCAACCTGCCTCAGGCAGATGGCGAGCGATTTCCAACTCAGGTGTGTCCAACATGATGCCCTGACGCGGGCGACGGTTAGGGGATGACGGCGGTCTTCAGCTCGCCATTCCGATGCTTCATGTGCTCGAAGACATGTGGCAATTCTTCGAGCGGCACTTCGCCGGTAATGAAATCACTCGAACGAATTTCCCCGCGCTCGATGGTTTCGAGCGCCTCGCGGATAAACCGCGGTGTGTGGTGGAATGTGGACTTGATGGTGATCTCGGAATAATGCAGCGCCGCCGGATCGAAGTTCACCTGTGTTCCCCGGGGACATCCGCCAAATAGGTTCACCGTTCCACCCTTGCGCACCATTTGCACGGCCCATTGCCAAGTGGTTGGCGAACCCACCGCTTCAATCACCGCGTCTGCGCCACGGCCGCCTTCGCTCAATTGTCGGACAAGATTTACCGGATTCTCGATGGTCGATACGTCGAAAGCAGCAATCGCGCCCAACCGTTCCGCGGCCCGAGTCTGGCTCTTGCGCTTGCCCAGTGCGATCACGCGCACATGGCGGCTCGAAAGAACTTTGATGAATTTCAGACCGATCGGCCCGCACCCGATCACCACGGCCGTGTCCCCAGGCATGATGCCCGTCTCATGAACGCCGCGCAGCACGCAAGCCAACGGCTCGGCCATGGCCGCATCTACGAACGAAACTTTTTCCGGTATCTCCAGCATGTTCTGCCGCACGATTCTTCCGGGAATGCGGATGAATTCCGCGTATGCGCCGTTGTTGAATAGCAAATCTTCGCAGAGGTTTGGCTGCCCCTTGCGGCAATAGAGGCAAACGTTGCAGGGCGCCGAATTCGACGGCACCACTCGCATACCCTTGCGCACTACGCCATTCACCGCGCTGCCTTTCGATTCCACCACGCCAGCCAGTTCGTGTCCAAAGAGCGCCGGCGGCTGAATCATGCGCGCGTGAAATCCTTGCTTCCAGACTTTCAAGTCCGTGCCGCAAGTCAGCGCGACTTCCACGCGCACTAATACATCATCGTCCGCAAGCCGCGGAATATCCACTGTTTCGATTTTCAGGTCTTCACGGCCGTAAAGCACCGCGGCTGTCATGTGACCGTTCGGTTCTACTCTCATGAGTGCCTTATCACCACCTTCAAAGTATTGTCCGCCGGCCGGGCCGCCATTTCCAATGCCTCTGCAATCCGTTCAAGCGGAAACCGGTGGGAAATTAGTCTGCCTACCGGCAGCCGGCGCTCAAAAACGAGCCCCGCCGATTCCTCCTGTTCACCCACCGAAGCGCTGTAGCTGCCCAAGATTTCCTTCTCCTCAACTCCGACTGCTGCAGCCGGGAACTCGAGCTTCAACACCGGGTCGTTATGAGCAAAGAGTAGCACGCGCCCACCCGGCCGCGCGAGTGCCAGGGCCTCCCCAACCAATGTCGGGTTGGGCACAGCTACCAGGACGGCATCCGCGCCTCTTCCGCTTGTCTCGTGGTGCATCTCCTCCAGCAGGCTCGCAGACGCTGGATCAAAGGATTTCACCGCGCCAAACCGCTCGCTAGCCGCTCTCCGCCCCGGCATCGGGTCGCTCGAAAACACTTGAGCCCCCTCGTGCTTCGCTAGGAGCATTAGCAGCAACCCAATCGGCCCTTGCCCGATCACGAGAACTGTCTCGCCCGGCTCCACACGCGCCTTGCGCACGGCTTTCAAGCACGTGTTCACGGGCTCAACGAATGTAGCTTCCTCGAATGTGATTTCGGCCGGGACCGCCAGCATGCCACGCTCGACGATCCAAGGCATCGCGCGCACATATTCCGCAAAGCCGCCGCCATTCGGGTCGAAACCGGCTGTAAGGCCAACCTTCTTGTACCCCGCGCACTGCGAAAACAATTTGCGCTCGCAATAAAAGCACGAACCGCACGGAATGTGATGGAAGCTGACCACCCGGTCGCCAATCCTAAATTTCTTCACGCCGCGCCCAACCTTTACCACTGTCCCCGCCAGCTCATGCCCCAAAATCTGCGGAGGTGCAACAAATCCATGATGGATCTTCTTGATGTCCGTTCCGCAAATTCCGCAAGCCGCCACGCGAAACAGCACTTCCCCTTCGCTAATTTCAGGGATGGGCACAGATTCCACTTCTACGCGTCCCTTCCCGCGATAGACTCCCGCACGCATCAGTCCCGCCGCCACGTACCCTGCCCGATGCGTGCTCTTGTGCGATTCAAGTTGTGTCGTCGTTTGACTCATGTCCCTGCTAATTCGCCGCTAAAGCTTCGGCCTTCGCGATCCCGTCCAACGGCTGCGAGGCAAGCGATTGAATATAATCATCCAAAAATATTGCCAGCGCTCTAGCCGCACGTTCGCTGTCATTCGCGAGGCGCAACAGACACGGAATTCGGTGCGGCTTCCTGGCAACTTGGCCGATCACTTTCATAATGCTCACATTCCCTTGCGCGTCAAAAATACGATCGAACTCGAGCGGCAAGTCCGCATCCGAGGCATCACTGATAGCGCGAATCACGACGGCGCGCAGCGATCGCTGCGCCGCTGCAGCAAGCACCCAGAGGCTTTCCATATCCACCGCGTCAGCGGCGGCACCGAGCTGTTGCTTCTCTTTCGACGTTGCAATCACTCGGTCCGTGACGAGAATTCTTTCGACCACTTTCGCTCCGGATTCGCGCGCCTTCGAAATGAGCCCTGCGTCGCTCTGAAGAACTCGCGTTCCCTGCAAATTTCCGACCGTCCTTGCCGCTAGAACTTGTCCCGGAATGTACTCAACCTTCAACGCGCCCGCGAGCCCGGACGCAATGCAGGCATCGGGCAATTCGGCGACCGCCAAGTCCATCGCACGCTGCGAAGCAAATCGCCCGGCTCCGGTCAAAATCACGCGCACATCCGCCTGGCCCACTCGTGCGGCAAATGTCTTGTCCCAGGTGTCCATGGATACGCGCTTGAATTTCCGCAGCTTTCGCCAGGGAGCGAATTCATTCTCGAGCGCAAATGTGACCAGTATCTTCAAATCAATTACTCAAGTTGCTGCGGACAACGATAGGAACAACTTGGATTCGGACGACAATTTGCCGGCGGACGCGGCATACAGCTGTGCGCGTGGCGCCGGTGAAAAGCGTGGTCATAAGATGCGGAATACCTCGTCCTGCTGCTGGGCTGCTGGAGCTATCGCCACCGGCCGTTTCTGCGATGATCCGTTTCCATCGCTGTGACCGTTGCCGTTTCCGTGGACATTCGGATGCCCGTGGCCTACTTTCTCCGCGGGCTTCCCGATCAAGCCGCCCATTTTCCCGGAAAGCGTCCAACTGAGCATCTTCCAGGTGTCGCCCAATTTCTTATTGCCGCCCAACACCGCCGATGCTTCGTACCCGGCATGCACCATGCAGTCTTCGCAGCGCGGGTCGCGCCCGCGGCCGTATTTCTCCCACTCCGTGTTGGCAATGAAATCTTTGAAGTTGTCGTGATGCGCGTCGGTCATCAAGTAGCAGGGACCCTTCCATCCGCGCGGATTGAAGGTCGGGTTGCCCCAGGCGGTGCACATCAATTCGCGTTCGCCCCGCAGATATTCCATGTAGATCGGCGAGGTAACGATGTTGTAGCGCTCAAGCAGCTGGCTGGCCTGTTGGAATTTCTCGCGAATCTCCGCGCGCGACATGAAAATTTCCTTGGTCATCACAGCCGCGTAGGAGTACGCCGGCGAAAGCATGTGGCCGTCCACGCCCAATTTCTGCAGATAAGCGAACAACTCGGCAATTTCCTCGATGTCGGTTTCCTTGTAGATCGTGGTATTCGATGTCACCAGGAATCCTGCCGCTTTAGCAGCTTTGATGCCTTCGATGGCTTCGCGGAACACGCCATCGCGCTCGACGCAGATGTCGTGAGTCTTCTCCATCCCGTCGAGGTGCACGTTGAAAAACAGGTGAGAAGTGGGCTTGAATTCACGCAAGTGTTTGCGGATGAACATTCCGTTTGTGCAAAGGTAGATATGCTTCTTGCGCCCCAGGATCTCGCTCGTCAATCGTCCGATCTCAGGGTAAATCATGGGCTCGCCGCCGCAGATGGAGACAATCGGCGCCCCGCATTCATCCACCGCCTTCATGCATTGCTCAACCGTGAGCATCTCATTGATGGTGGATTTGTATTCGCGGATGCGGCCGCAGCCCGTGCACGTCAGGTTGCACGCATGCAGCGGCTCAAGCATCATCACCAGTGGAAATTTCTCCGCTCGACTGATGCTCTTTTTCGCCAGGTAGCCAGCCATGCTGGCGGTTAAGCTCAAAGGAACTCTCATCCATTACCCCCGTGTCCAGTTAGATGCAGTATCTGTTCCGCAGGCACTTGCATGGCGTAGAAATTTCGCCGGCCTTTGCGCATATTGTCGTATCGCGCCAAAGCGTACAGCGGGAAGGAATTTCGATACAGGTGATACTTCAGATAAAACACGCACGGGAATCCTGTCCCCGTGAATTCGTGCTCGTCCCATGAGCCGTCTTCATTCTGGTGCTCGACGAGCCAGGCTAATGCTCGTTCCGAGGCGGGATCATCCGCTCCCACCGTTGCCAGCAATCCGATCAATCCCCAGGCAGTTTGTGAAGGCGTGGGCTTCCCTTTGCCCTTAAGTGCAGGCTGGTCATAGGACAGAACGGATTCTCCGAAGCTGCCGTCCGGATTCTGCACCGAACGCAGCCAGTCAGCAGCGCGCTGAGAATCAGGATGCGAGGCCAAACCAATCGTTTCCAAAGCGCGCAGCACGCCGCTGGTCCCGTAAACGTAATTCACGCCCCAGCGTCCGTACCAAGAGCCGTCTGGCGTTTGATCCTTACGCAGGAATCGTCGCGCGCGTTCAATCACCGGGTGTGTTGCAGACCAGCCCAGCTGTCCTAGGCATTCCACCACACGCGCGGTCACGTCCGCCGTTGAAGGATCCAGCATCGCGTTGTGATCTGCAAACGGAATGTGATTCAAAAATTGTAAATTATTTTCGTGATCGAAAGCGCCCCAGCCGCCGTCACTGTTTTGCATGCTTACCAGCCACGCAATCCCGCGCTCCACCGCACCCCGCAGGCGGCCGGATTCAGGGTCGGCCACGCGCCCAAGCGCCATTAGCACGAATGCCGAGTCGTCCACGTCCGGGAAGTGATCGTTCCGAAATTCGAACGCCCAACCCCCCGGTTCAGCATTACGATTTTTCACCATCCAATCGCCTGGGCCGAGTATCTGCTGATCCAGCAGCCACCGCTCAGCCTTGATTAGCGATGCATGCGCAGGATCCAATCCAGCTTCCTCGAGGGCAACCATGGCGATGGCCGTGTCCCATACGGGGGAAATACAGGGCTGCATGCGAATCGTGTCACTCTCTTCGATTTCATAACGTGAAAGGTACTCGATCTGGCGCGCCATCAGTGGGTCGTCTTCAGTCTTCCCTTCCGCCAGCATTACGTAAATCGAATTCATCATGGACGGATAGATCGTGGCAAGCCCCTCGCTGCGTTCTAGCCGCTCGAACATCCATCTTCGCGCCCGGCGGATCGCCGCCTTCCGGAATGGCTTCCAGGGAGAATGCTCATACAGTTTCACAGCGCGGTCCAACATCAGGAAAATGTTCTTCCAAGTAATCAAGCCTCGATCCCACTTGAACGATGGCGGTTTCTGTCCGGGAACTTTGAACAGCTCGCCCACCGTCACGCCCGCGGGAAAATGCCAGTCCGGCTTCAAGGCGTAGAGGATCGTAAGCGGCACCACGATCGCGCGCGTCCATGACGACATTTCGTTCAGGTTCAGCGGAAACCAGTTCGGCAGCAGCATCAGCTCGGGCGGAATCGCGGGCACGATGCTCCAATCGAGCGCGCCCGCCATTGCCAGATAAAACCGCGTGTAGGAATTGCTGGCTTCTACTCCGCCCAGTTCATGTACCTTCAGCTTCGCGCGCTCCAGGTGTGGCGCCGAGGCAGGGTCGCCTGCCAGGCGCAGCGCCACGTAGCCCTTGATCGTTGCATTTAATTCCGTGGGGCCATCCGGGAAAATACTCCATCCCCCATCGGCCAGTTGCTTCCGTCGGATATAGTTCGCAAGCTTTGGAATTTTCGGAGAATCCGACAAACCACGGATGTGCAGGTAAACGACGTAGTCGGATTCCAACGTGGTATCTGCTTCCAGCTCACCCCACCAATACCCTTCTCGTTCCTGAGCAGAGAGCAGCCAATCCGTGGCCCGGGAAATGGCCTGTCCAACTTGGGACTCTAAATCACGGCTGGTGACAACGGCCGTGCCCTGTCCTCCTCCTGCGTTGGAGGGTGCTATGCGCAACCTTGCTTCCGGTGTCATCAATCCCTCAGACATATAATTCATTGCCAGCCCGCTCTGAAACAACTATATGCGGAGCGGGCTACTTATGTTGCAACCCCTGCAAGGGTGATTGCGAACAGCTGGGAAAGCGCCGACCCCCTTGCTGCGGACCAGAGGAAATCGCCAGCTCCCGACTGCATCTTAAATATCCGACCAACCCTCCGCCCCACGAGGCTGGCTTGCCGGCAAATGACCATCAATGGGGTGGCGCTCCCCGCCCTTGTGGTGCACCATAGCGAGAATCCCGGAAAACTCCCCAGGCTCTCAAGTTTATAGCGGGCCGCACCCTAACACTAACATTATCTTCGGGTTTGCCCACCTGGTCAACTAAAAATACGTCCCTTTTGCCTTGCTTTGGGATGGCGAAACCGAAGGAAACGCTGCCTGACAAATTCCTGCAATGCTCCCGGGAGTGGTCGTCCAGGAGGCTGAACGAATTTCGGCCTTCCAGAAATTGGAATTATCGCGCGCTTTGGGGGTGAGCTTCGGGAATACGGCGAACGTAAGACGAAGCCATCAGCGAGTCTTCCTACTTCTCGCGCCGAACTCTTAAAATCTGCCTTAGCTGGGTCAACCACAAGTAAGCATAAGGCCGACTTCCAGTGAGTCAGAATTGCGTTGCTTTCGACTATCACGTTTTCCGCATCCCCTATGGCGAAGGCCAGCGGCCCCAGCGCGTCGCTTAATCGGCCTGACTTTGTCTGCACCCAGATTGCCCTGTTAGCTCCGGCGGCAAGAAAACGTGACGTGTCGGTTTTCCGCCGGCCGGTTTTCTCATACCGAATTTTGAAGGTGTGTTCGTGCGGCCTGCATTTGCAGGCCGAGCCCTTGACCGGGCATCCCGAATCTACGTGGGTTGTTATTTTGATCGCCGTCCAGCGGTATTTTGGAAACGCCTTGATCAGATCCACTACGAGAGCGGACTTCCCCACTTTGCGGCACTGTCCCCCAATCGCCAGCAGGCGACCAGGAAACGGAGGGAAGGCACGTTTCACTTGGGAGCTTCGTGGCATCTCGCGATCTTCTCCACCCATTTTGGAACCGACGCGACGTCAGAACGGATAGAGCGGCTTTTCACCGAGCGGCCTGGTCTTCCATCTTTTATGGACCCATAACCATTGATCCGGGTGTGAGCGAACCTGCTCTTCAATAATCTGTGTGAATCGCGCGGTGTTCTCGACGACGTCCGCCTCTTCGTCCCCGGTGCGACATATGTCGACGGCCGGCTCAAACCGCAAGCGATACTTTCGGCGCTGCTGATCCCAGGTGAGGAAGCCTGGAACCACTGCTGCGTCCGTTCGCAGTGCAATCCGCGCCAGTCCCGATGTGGTGCAAGCGGGGATGCCGAAGAAATTAACGAATACACCTTCCTGAAGTATGGTGTTCATGTCCATCAGGATTCCCACCGTGCCGCCTTGTTCAAGAACTTTCAGGATCGCCCGCGCCGATTTGTTTTTTTCAATCGGCTGATTCCCCGAGAGACATCGATAGTGGTTGATCAACCGGTCCACGCGCGCATTCGTTTGCGGGCGCACTAGAAAGTGCAGTGGGTGGCCGTAGAGGGCATGAGCAAATGAAGAAAGTTCCCAGGCACTCATGTGTCCGGTTAGAAACAACACGCCTTTGCCACGGCGCTTGGCGGAGTCAAAATTCTCTGCTCCGTCCAGCGTCACCACATCTTCGATATTCTCGCGATCGTATTTCGGAAACTGAGAGAACTCCCCAGCCAACCACCCGATCTGCCGCACCATGCCTCGAACTATCCGTCGCCTCTCGGCCTCGTTTAGGTTCGGAAATGCTAGCTCGAGGTTGAACATCGCCGTCCGATGAAGTGGTGCGCGCAAAAAATATGCCAGAGCCACGGCTTGGCCGCCCAGGAAACGAGCCACCGGTCTCGGTAGCAAGCCAAGCGACTTCACCGCTGTCCACGTGAACGCGCACTCCATCCATTCGGGCATCGCTGGACATTATGCGTGAGGCTTGCGTCCAGATGCCAGCGCGGGTGGGCTGTAAAGCTTTGTCGCCCCAATGTTAGACTCGACCCCGTTGAACGATACTTCTCATTCGCGCCCTGTGCGGAGATTGACGGCGGCAATCACGGCGGGGCTCGCCATCCCGATTTGCCTGTTTGGCCATCTCGGCGCGATGGGCTTGGCGGGCCCCGACGAGCCGCGTTATGCGTGGATCGCGCGCGCCATGGCGACATCCGGCGATTGGGTGACGCCTCGTCTGTTCGGACAGCCGTGGTTTGAGAAACCTATACTTTATTACTGGCTGGGCGCGATTGGGTTTCGTTTGAACTTGCCGGCTGAGTGGGCCGCACGGCTGCCCTCTGCATTCGCTGCTCTTGCCGCCGCCTTCGCAATAGCCTGGTTGGCGTGGAAACACTACGGAATCGAAAATCAAATTGTCGATTCGCCGGTATTGCTCGCGCCTCTGATTTTTTCCACCAGCGTCGCCGCCGTGGGCTTCGCGCGTGCCGCAACTCCAGACATGCTGTTCAGCGCTTGCATCGCGCTCGCCATGGCCGGAGCCGATGGCGTGCTACCTCTTGCCTGTGCCCCGCGCAGCCGTTCCGAAGATTCCGGGGGGGCTTCGCATCGCAACCTAATGGCGCTGCTACTCTTTGGTGGGTCTCTCGGCCTCTCTGTGCTCGCAAAAGGACCGGCTGGAGTAATCCTTGCGGCAGGAGCCATCGGCATCTGGGCTTGCGCAACGGGGAGCTGGCGCGCCGCGTTCCGGCTCGCGCACCCGTTGGCACTCGCTGCGTTCTCAATCATTGGGCTGCCTTGGTACGTCCTCTGTGCTCGGCGCAACCCGGATTTCATTCACGCCTTTATCTTCCAGCACAATTTCGAGCGCTACTTGACTCCGCTGTTCCAGCACAAACAGCCTTTCTGGTTTTTTGGGGCTATGACGCTGTTGGCGCTCTTGCCTTGGACGGTCCTGATGATTCCCGCTGCGCAGGAGGGGCTGCGACTCTGGCGTGAAAAATCCTGGCGCGATTCGCCCGGGTTCTTCGTTGCTTGCTGGGCGGCATTCCCGATCGTCTTCTTCAGCTTCTCGCAATCCAAGTTGCCCGGATACATTCTTCCGGCTATTCCTCCAATGGCTTTTCTTCTCGCCGTCCCATGCAAACGCTTCGCAAGTTCACATTCCGCGGCGTACTCCTGGATCACCACAGCGCTCGCATTAACCTGGGCTGCCATGGGCTTCTCTCCGATATTCCTGAATCATCGCCTCCCACCGGACGCACCAGACGCCCTTGGCCAGACAATCCTCATTTGCGCTGCAATCGCCGGCGCGCTCATCATCAAGGCGCTTCGTTTGTTTGACAAGCGTGGAGCCCTGCTGGTCTCCGCGCTTCTGGTGGCGGTGCTCGTTGAAATTGCCGGCGCTCGCATTCTGCCAAGACTCGATGCATACATTTCGGCGCGACCTCACGCTCAACTCCTGCTGAACGACCGCCGCCCCGAACGAATTTTTACCTACCGCCTCAATCGTTCCTGGAACTACGGCCTGGCATTTTATTTGGGCCGCGAACTTCCGGAGTGGTCCCCCATAGATCCACAACCCGCGCTGGTGCTCACAAATCCGAAGGGCTTGCAGGAAATCCGCAGGCTGGGCCGGTTAGGGGGTGAATTAGACCAATCTTACCAGGGCATTCTCTACGTGCCGGTGACCACAACCGTTCCAAACTTGCCTTAGGGTCGCGAGGTGGGCGGAGTGCTCTGCAAGAAAAAATTCACGATGAGGTTTTCATAGTTGTGGCGATCTTCGTCGGCCATCTCGGAATAACTCAGGCGCTCACGCTCTAACTGTTTCGGATCGGGTGCGCGCATAAAGATCTGGAATGTCTCGTTCGCCAGAGCCTGACGGTCATCGGATTGGATGAACAGTTTCGGGACCCCGCGAGTTCGCACCAGATTCATCGAAACAGGCCCGTCGTTGCGGAACTGAAAATTCATCAGCCGGAAACCCCAATCGCAAAAATGGCCTACCAGAGGAAGAATGGTAAGCCCGGAGCGCTTCATTTCCATTTGCACCATATCGCGCGGGTCATCGAATGCATCATCTACCGCGAAGGCTGCCACGCGGGGGTCCGTTCCTGCCACTTTCAGCACCGCGTACCCACCCATGTCCACGCCCCACAGACCGAAATGGTGAGGGTCCACGTCATCGCGCTTTGCGAGCGCTTGCAGCGCCGCTTCCAACTCACGTGCCTCGTGGTAACCAAGTGTGGTAACTCCTGGGCTCGAACCATGGCCGGTAAAATCAAAAAGGAATACATTGAACTGATGATCCTGCAGCGCGCTCACCAGTGTCAGCAGCCCCAGCCGCTGCGAGAGATATCCGTGCGCCACCACCACTGTCGGCGCAGAACGCAGCCCGGGGAAAAACCAGCCGTCGCGGTCCGGGCCGCCCGGAATTGGAAATGTGAAAATCGTCGGGTGGCCCATCATCACCGTCAGGTCAACTGTGGAAGGAGTTCGCGCGGGTTTCAGAAGTTGGTAGAGCAGGAATCCCGAAATCGTGGCGACAGAAACGAAGGCGAACAAAAATATCGCCAGTAGGCCTGAGAAAACCTTGGCGAGGCGCGTTGTGGGATAGCGTAGCTCTGAGAGGACGGCCATCCGTTGGGCGCGAGCGCTGGGCCTTCCGCGCCGCTGCGGAACGCATGTTAGCACAAATCCCTGCAAGCTGATTTACCGGCACGTTTACGCTTGCGGCAATTTCGCCGGTTTGGGTTCTTCCCGCAGGGCCGGCTATAATGATTTCGGGAGCGTTACCCGGGCTTCATGCAAATTGTAGATCTCCGGCAGGTCCATTCGCGGGCACTCGAACCGCTATTTCAAGAAGAGGCGCGCCACTGGCGAGACGAGCTGCACTGGGATTACTTTCCCTCAATTGACCTGATCCGAAAATTTATTGACACGCGTTCGCTGAACGGATACCTGGCCATGAAAGATGGCCTCCCCGCCGGATATGGATTCTATGTGCTCGAGGATCACAAGGGCTTGATCGGCGGGCTGTTCGTCTCCTCGCAAGGACAGCCTGCAGCCGTCCACAAGGACCAGCGGGGAGTGATCACGAAAGAATTGTTGCGTGAGATGTTTTCGGCACTGCGTGCCACTCCTCTGTTGAAGCGCATCGAAGCTCAATTGATGCCATTCGGGACCGAACTCGACCCCGCCTATCTTTCTCAGTATTTTCGATTGCACACGCGCCAGTTCATGCTGCTGAATTTGGCAGACGCAAAACTCAGCGGCAAGCCGCTCTCGTCAGGCCTGCGCCTGGAGCCCTGGAGCGACCGCGCATTCGAATCTGCCGCGCGCTTGATTCAGCTTGCTTATGCAGATCATGTGGACGGCGCTATCAACGATCAGTATCGCAGCGAGGCCGGGGGCCTGAAATTTCTGCGCAACATCGTGATTCTGCCTGGTTGCGGGCAATTTCTTCCCGAAGCTTCATTCCTGGTGCGTCCGGCGGGGAGCGACAATCTGATTGGCATGGTGCTCACTTCCACGGTCCAAAACCGCGTTGGGCACACGACTCAGATCTGCGTCATGCCCGGCTACCAGAAGCACGGGATTGGACGTGCGCTGATGGAGCAGTCCATTCAGGCGCTGCGCCGCCGGCACTACGAACGGCTCTCACTCACGGTTACTTCCGTGAATTCATCCGCCGTTGACCTCTACGAGCATCTCGGTTTCCGCACCATCAAGAAATTTGCCGCCGGTGTTTGGCAGGCGTAGCAGTGATTGGCACTAGCAAATTGCAGAGTTATTTCTTTGCGCGGTCCTTCAGCAGACCTTTTAGCTCGTCCATGAATTCCTTCACGTCCTTGAAATCCAGATAAACCGATGCGAAGCGGACGTAGGCAACCTTATCGAGTTTTTTCAGGCTCTTCATCAGGTGCTCGCCGATTTCAGCGGTGGTGCGCTCGCGGTCGGGGGCTTCGCTGACGAACCCTTCGGCCTCGTCTACAATTGTCTCGAGCTTGCCCACTGGCACCGGACGCTTCTCGCAGGCTTTCAACAATCCCTGTAGAATTTTTTGGCGCTCAAATTTCTCTCGGCGGCCGTCTTTCTTGATGACCATATAGGGGATTTCGTCGATTCGCTCGTAGGTCGTGAACCGGCGGTTGCACTTCAGGCACTCGCGGCGGCGACGGATCAGCTCGCCGGTGCGGGCTTCGCGCGAATCCACCACTTTGTCGTCCAGATGCGCGCAGAAAGGACACTTCACCGCGAACCCCCTTCGGAACTTTCAGGACGCTCGGCATCGGAGAGAAGCGTCGCCTCGCCCTCCGCTTCCCCTTCTTTGGCAAGCCGCTTAAGTTCACCCATGGACCATCCTTCACGCAACAACAACGGCAAGCCGGCCAGGCAGCACGAGGCAAAGGTGACCAGCCACATGATGATGGCTGCGGCCGCGGCTTGCTCTTTTTCTACTCCAAAAATCAGCGTGTACACAAGGAACGTCGCAAGCTGCGCGCCTCCGCCCACGCCCGGCAACTGCACCGCTGAGCCCACCAGTGTGAAAGCAAGAAGAAGAGCAGCCCCGGAAAAATCGATTACTGCCAGTTTGCCTCCGAATGCGTGCGACACCCATAAGTACACGAGCACGACAACAATCCAGTGGATCACCGAGTAGCCTACCAGCGCGCCCAGGTCGCCCCCGGTGCGGATTCCCTGCAGGCCCTCACTGAATCCTTCGAGCAGAACTACGACTTTTTCGCGCCACCCGGTCCGCCATGTGGCGTTCTTCAATTTGCCGGCCAGCCAACGTGCACCATGATATCGAAAATAAATCAAGAAGCCGATGACCCCCAGGAGAAAGGCCAGGAGAAGTGCGCCCGCAGACCGCGCAGCGGCCATCATGCGCGCTTCGTGGTCGCCGGCGACAACATGCTCGGCGAACATTATGAGCGCGAATCCTGCTAAGACGGCGGTGGCAGCCATATCGAACACGCGCTCCAAAACATACACACCAAACATTCGCGGAATCGAGATCGAGTCTTTCTTCGCAATCAGCACGGGGCGGATTGGTTCTCCGGCGCGCCCTAGAAGAAACGTGCATGTAAAACCCGTCAGCGTGGCGCTATACACATTCCAGAAATGTGTTTGGCCAAGAGCGCGGCAGAAACGCATCCAGCGGAGCGCGCGAAGAGCAAAGCAAGCATAGATCGCCACTACCGAAAGCAGAAGCAAGGATATACGCGCCGCGCGCAATGACTCTCCCACCATGCCCCAGTGAAATCCTTCGAGCGTGATGGAATTGCGAAATTTGTAAATGAAAAAAGCGATGGCCAGCACGACGAGCAGCAGCAAAAGATACCTTCGTGAGTTGCGCAGCATTGATTTCGCACGGTACCAGCGAGCTTCCGCGAGTGTCAAGGAATCTGGCGGTGGCAGGTTCGAGGCCCGCGCGTGCCCGCGATGGCCCGCTGGCCGACCCACAAGGCAGAGATAAACCGATGCCCGAGCGCGCCGATAGTCCATTCTTGTAAGCATTGGAATTTCGAACTGGGCTTTGTTTTGAGTCAGTTAGCCAAGTTTCTAATCCCGGATTGCTGTGAATAGACTCTTGTTCGGCCGCGAGGGAAGGAGGTGGGCCGAATGAGTTCGACAGGTCTCCTACGGCTTGGCTTCCGCTCGCCGTCCCAAGGCCTTGTAGACTTAGCATGGGACAATGGGAGGATCAAAATTCGATTGGACCACGGCTCAGGTTTAGAAGAAATCGAAGCGTTGCCCTTCTTGCCATGGTAAGTGAAACTGACTTGCTCGTGGGGTAGGTGCGTGCATCTGATTCCCGCGCACGAAATGTTATGCTCGGCCTGTGAGTGCAGACGACAAGTCGAGGGCCGAGCGATTCCGCGTGGGCTTGTGCGCGGATTGTGCACATTCGCGGAGGATCGAGTCGCGGCGCGGGTCGGTGTTTTATATGTGTAATCTCTCGGCCACGAATCCTGGATTCGCGAAGTATCCGAGGCTGCCATTGATTTCTTGCTCGGGATATGAGGCGGAGAGTAAAAAGGCAAAAGTTTAAAATTAACAGCTGAAATCCACAATTCCACATTCCGCACCTTCCTACTTCTCGCTTTAGGCACATTAGCCGGGCGTACCATTGGCCCGCCCGCCCCTCCTGTCTACGCTGAATGAACGCGAAGCAGACCGGGAGGCGCGTCCGCGATGGCAAGAGTCTTGATTGCGATAGGGATAGCAGCGCTCACTCTGGCCATCCCCGGCTACGCCGCGGCACAAAATCCGCCGCAGCAGGTCGCGCAGGCTGCGTCGAAGGAGTTCGCATCCTCGCCGCTGCCACCTCGATCCGATTCGACCATTAGTTCCACTCCACCAGACCAAGCGGAACAGTCCACGTCGCTGGGAGAAATAGCCCGACTCGTCCGAGCCCGCCGCGCCGGGAAAGATGATCCGAAGCCTGGCCGAGTTTATGATGACGACAATTTTCCAAGATCCGCCGGCAAGGGCGATAAGGCTCCTGAAATCTATGTTGGAGAAAAGCGGAGTGGTGAATCGTCACGCACGCAACTTGCAGGAAAAGCAGTGCTGCTCGATTTCTGGGCGACCTGGTGCGGGCCGTGCCGCGGCTCGCTGCCTGATTTGAAGCAGTTCGTGTCAACCTATAACGGACAACTCGACGTAGTCAGCATCAGCGAGGACGCCAACGGCCGCGACTGGGAGAATTTTGTCTCGAAAAACGGGATGGATTGGGTCCAGCAGCACGACCCTGATGGTAGTGCCGCTCGGCGGTTCGGCGTCACCGCTTTACCGACTTACATCTTGATCGGCAGCGACGGGACCATTATTCAACGCTACGTTGGCGCAAGTCCGAATGAATCCCTCGCGGACCGACTGGCCCCCGACTTGAAGCAAGCCCTCGAAGGAAAACCCTAATCCTCAGCGCACGTTCGATTCATCGAGCCGCGGCCGTATGAGTCGTGCGGATGCGGATAACTTCCGACAACCGTGCGAGCGCAGGGGAAAACCTGTCCGCGGCGGCGCCGAAGCCGACGCGGAAGTAGGAAGGCATGCCGAAGCAATCCCCGGGGGCGAGCAGTACGCCGGCGCGGGCCGCCTCTGTGCACAAGGCGCGAGAATCTTCACCCCCCTGCAACCAGGGGAAGGCAGTGAAGCCGGCCTGTGGACGTATCCATCCAAAGGATGCGGAATGTTCGACCATAAACTTTTCGAGCAGCGCGAGGTTCGCCGAGCTTACCTCGCGCGCGCGGGCGAAGATTTTTTCGCGATTCCGCAGAGCTAGAGTGGCCAGGGGCTCGCCCAGCGCGGTACCCGATACGGTGAAATAGCTGTGAGCGGTGCGGTATTGCTCCAGGCGCGCGGTATCGCGGTCCACGATCCACCCAAGACGCAGGCCGCTCAGGCAAAACGCCTTCGAAAAATCACTCACCACGGTTGAGTGTGGGAGGCGTGCAGCAGTTGCCGTGGGCCGACCGTGATAAATCGGATGATAGACTTGGTCAGAAACGAATTGAATGCCGCGCGAAAAGGCAAAATCGTGAAGTGCTGCGAGCTCGTCATCGGTGAGCGTGGCGCCGGTGGGATTGTGCGGAGTGTTCACGAGTAGTATTTTGGTGCGCTCATCGGCGAGCGAGCGGACTTCATCGAGATCCACGCGGAACTTCTTTTCGCGGCGAACACTATAGAACCGGAATTCCAAACCTAGCCCGCGCGGAATCTCGTAGAAGCTGGGAAAGCTCGGAGACGGCACGAGCACATTCGCGCGCGGTTCGGCGGCCGCGGAGAACAGCAGCAGGAGAGCTTCTGCAGCGCCCGTGGTTACCTGAACGTCCTCCGCCCCAACGCCTTCCATTTCTGCGATCGCTTCGCAAAGGGGTCTCGAGCCTGCCGCGCGGGTGTAGGCGAGGCGCGTCGCGAGCAAGTCTTCCAGGGCGTTCCTTTCGCCGAGCGCGAGCAACTCTTGGAGCGTCCAGTGGGGCCCGGTGCTTGCTGCGAGGTCGTACTCAATCGGCGGTTCGGAGTGCTGATAGTGGTTCAGCCAATCGTCGAGCAGAAAAGGGGAGAAGCGCATGCCGCAGGCCCCCTGGCGAAAGTTATCGTGGGCAGATTGCGCGCGAGGTGGGTTGCGGGTCAACGGCCAATATGGCGTGAATTGCGATCCGACTGGCGTGCTGAGCTGCCGGAGCGCGGGTCGCTCCTAGGGGCACAGTCAGGATCGCCTGGGCCACGGTACTGACCGCATTGGGCGTGCCCTGCGACAAACTATTGAGGAGGGTGCCATGTGTGTCGAACTTGTCTTTGACTGTGCAACGCAGCTAAGATGCGCGCGGAAGCGTCCGGAGGCGGACACTGTACGGAACTTTTCGGCGTGTATTTGCGTTCTATAGGGTGAGGCCGAAAGGGCTATGCGACTTGCGAGGCTAGGAAAGATTGGAGCCCGACGCCCAACTGGTACAGGAATGTCTCCGGGGCGAGGGGCCGGCCTGGGAGGAACTCGTGCGGCGGCACACGCGGCGTGTTTTTGGCTTGTGTTACCGGTTCACCGGCAACTCGACGGAAGCCGAGGACTTGAGCCAGGAAGTTTTCTTGCGCATCTACCGCACGCTCCCAAGCTATCGGCCTGCCTTCGGAGCGTTTCCGACGTGGCTGACAAGCGTGACGCGCAATTTGCTGGTCGACCACTATCGGCGAACTCGTCGCGATCGAATCACGGATTCGATCGAGGACGCCATGCCCCGGCTCGAACAGAAGCAATCCTCGGCGAAAACGCCGGACCGGCTGGCGCAAGCGGCGGAATTGAGCGTGCAATTGCAGCGCGGGTTGGCGCGTCTCTCGCCGGAATTACGCGAGGCGGTGATCCTCCGCGATTTGCAAGGGCTGGAATACAATGAAATTCAAGCGGTGCTGGAAGTGCCCGAGGGGACGGTGAAATCGAGAATCAACCGCGGGCGCATTGAGCTGGGTCGGATTCTGACGGAAATGGGAATAAGGGCCCATTGAGAGTAAGAAGTTGAAAGATAACAGTCAGAATCCCGGAGCAGAGTGTTAGAGGCTTGAGATGCGACGAGAAATTGCCATGAACTGGAATTGCACAAACTCGGAAGAGCGACTGAGCGAATATCTCGACGGCCAACTGGGCGCGGAAGAAGCCGTGTTGTTCTTAGCACACCTGGCCTCCTGCGCCCGTTGCAAGGAGTTGGTGGAGCAGGTGGGCGCGTTGGTGAGCCGGATGCATCAACTCGAAGCGCTGGAAGAGCCACCGAAATTGGTGCAGAGAATTCTGGATGCTACGCTCGGGGCCCGCACGAAAAAACTGGGCTGGAAACGCTGGTTCACATGGGCGCCGATCCTCTGGCAACCGCGGTTTGCGATGGGAGCGCTCACGGTTGCAGCTTCGTTCGTCATCGTGTTCCACACTGCGGGCCTCACGCCGGCAAAGCTAAGGAAGATCGACCTGAATCCGGCTAACTTGTTTCGGTCTGCCAACCGCCAAGTGCATCTCAGCTACGCGCGCGGGGCAAAGTTTGTGAACGATCTCCGCGTGGTATATGAAATCCAGTCGCGATTGCAGCCGGAGCAGGAGCCTGCAGGCACTCCCTCATCCGCGCCGTCGCCAGTCGAGCCGACGCGCCCGACTCTTTCGAATCCGCAGGAAAAGTCGGAGCAAAAATCGCCGCATGACCGCACCCAGCTTCGCGGCGGCAACATGTTTGCACTGCTGTTGCTGGATTCCTTGCCGCTCGGGTTATTCGATACACTCAATAGGAGCACGCGATGAAATGCGCCGTTCATCCGGATTCGGATGCTACCGGTTATTGCCGCAATTGCGGGAAAGCTATGTGTCCGGCGTGTACGCGCGACGTTTGTGGAGCGCTCTATTGCGAGACCTGTCTGGCGGGACTTGTTGCCTCGCAGCAACCTCAGCCCCCGACCCCGCACCCTGAACCTGGCGCCAGTCCGGGCCTCGCCGCTGTGCTCGGTTTCATTCCCGGACTCGGCGCCGTTTACAACGGCGAATACATGAAGGCCCTCATCCAAGTGCTCATTTTCGGGGGCCTCATCGCCGTTCACAATAGTGAGAGGATGTCCGGCGACATGCATGGCCTCTCCATGGCCTTCATTCATGTGGCTCTGGCGTGCTTCTACTTCTACATGCCCGTGGACGCCTACCGCGTCGCCAAGGCGCGCCGCACGGGGCAGCCGGCGCCGGCCGGACCACTACCCGAAACCGTTCCCGGTAGCGGGAAGCCCATCGGCGCCTTCGTCTTGATCTTTCTCGGCGTCATGTTTCTTCTCGCGAATTTCGGGCTCTTGAATGATGACTGGCTCGCTAAAGTCTGGCCACTGGGGTTGATCGCGCTCGGCGGATGGACTCTTTGGCGGCGTCTGGGCAGGACAAATTCCTAGGAGAACGTGCCATGGCCGATGTTACGAAAACAAGATGCAACTGCGCGCATTGCCGCGTCGCCTGTTTGATGGGTCCACTGATGCTTATCGTTGTCGGAGCGATTTTCCTCGCCGCTCAATACACACGCTTCGGGATCGGCGACCTCTGGCCGCTGTTCCTGATCGTGCCCGGAATTATCATGCTGGCCCAATCGTTCGCTTCGAGAGAAGGCCATATCTCCCGGTGAGGATCTCTTGAGCAACGGCTCCCGCGATCGCAGCTCCGCATTCAGGGGCTTGCTTCTGATTCTCCTTGGAGTCCTGTTTTTGCTCCATCGTTTCCAGCCGGCCCTCGGCATCGGCCATCTGATTCGCACGTACTGGCCCGTGCTTCTGATTTTCTGGGGCATCGTCAGCTTGGTGGAACATCAGGCGGCACGGCGCGAGGGCGCTGCACGCCCCTCTGCACTCTCCGGCCGGGACGCCGCTCTTCTCGTACTCGTAATCGTCGTACTCGTCGCCTTTTCAGTCGCCGAACATATCGAAAACCGTCATCCGGGGATGAAGATGAACTTGGATATGTTCTCGCAAAAATACTCCCAGAGCCAGGTGATCCCACCAGCGATGATTCCCGCGGGCTCGCTTTTGACGGTAGCGACCGGGCTTGGAAATATTACCGTTCACGTGGGCGATACGGACGAAGTTCGAGTCACCTTGAACGAAACTGCGACCGGGCACTCGGAGTCCGCGGCGAAGGCGCGAATGAAGGAAACAGGCGTGGTGATGGAGAAGTCAGGATCAGGTTACTTGCTGCACGTGGTGAAGCAGGACGACTTCCGGGGGAGCGTGGCGGTGGATTTGGACGTCGAGGTCCCAAGGAAAATCACGTTGAGCGCGATCACGCCGCACGGGGACATCAGTATCTCCGGTGTTGCGGGCAACGTCACAGCCACCACCGATAATGGCGATGTCGAGGTTCATGACTGCGGCTCGGACGTGGGCGTGGAAATGAAGAAGGGTGATGCGCGCATTTCAGACGTGGCCGGCGACGTGCGCATCACCGGCAAGGGAAGCGAAATTGACGTGTCCGACGTAAAGGGCGATGCCACGCTGCAGGGCGATTTCTTCGGTCCGATTCGCGTGCGAAATGTCGCGAAAACCACGCATTACACCTCACAACGCACGGATCTGATTCTGCTCCATCTGACGGGACGGCTGGAGCTCGATTCGGGCGACATTCAGATTGCAGACGTTGCAGGCTTCGCCAAAATCACCACGCACAACAAGGATATCGAGGTGGAAAATATAGCGGGCCGGCTTGAAATTGTGGATTCACACGGCGACATCAATGTGAATTATTCGCAACCGCCGCGGGAAGAAATCAGCGTGGTGAATGAGTCGGGTCAGGTGGACCTCACTCTGCCCGCTAAGTCCAGCTTCGAAATCTCCGCTGTCTCACGCTCCGGCGAAGTCCAAAGCGATTTCGAGGACCCTTCACTAAAACAGGCCAACGACAGTGACACGGGTCGGGTGACCGGCCGCATCGGAACGCACGGCCCCAAGATCAACATCGTCACGAGTTACGGCACCATCTACCTGCGGCGCTCCTCCTAATCGAGGATTGGAGTGAACCCTTGAAGTGGCACACAAAATTGGGCACAGTTTCCGGGAAAGGAAACACCAGTGGAGAGAAAGAGATACTCCCGGAAATTTCAGCGAATGGCTGTCGCACGGATGGAGACTTGCGAA
>Ga0210384_10000156_pt1 | contig 103986 bp, 104 predicted proteins | sample IncBWH2MmetaG_FD_160574 | JGI IMG/M metagenome (GOLD analysis project Ga0210384, IMG submission 160574) | Forest soil microbial communities from Barre Woods Harvard Forest LTER site, Petersham, Massachusetts, United States - Inc-BW-H-2-M | ecosystem: Environmental > Terrestrial > Soil >... | reverse complement strand
CACCGCCTCCGCCGATTCCCAAGCCCGCGACGCCATCCGCAAAATCCACGCCCAAAATCCCGCCGCTCAAGTCATCGTCACCGGCTGCTACGCCCAGCGCGCCCCCGAAGAACTAGCCGCGCTCCCCGGCGTCTCCTGGGTCGTCGGCAACTCCCACAAACCCCAAATCCCCGATCTCATCGCGCCCCTCGCCATATCGCAATCCTCAAACTCCAACTTTCTTCCCGCCGCGAATCTGCTCCCGAGCGCGACGCCCCACCCGTCACTTGTAGGGGCGCAGCATGCTGCGCCCCAATTGGCACAAATCTTAACCGGCGACGTTTTTTCTCTCACCGACGTCCTCGTGGCCCCCGTCCTCGGCGGAGAAGGGAATCACACCCGTCCCACGCTGAAAATCCAGGACGGCTGCAACTCCCGCTGCTCCTTCTGTGTCATCCCCTTCGTCCGCGGCAAATCCCGCAGCCTCCCTCCAGAAACCGTCCTCCACGAGATCCAACGCCTCGCCAAATCTGGCTTTCACGAAATCGTCCTCAGCGGCATCAACCTCGGCACCTACGGTCGCGACCTATCCCCCCGCGTCGAATTCGAAGATCTTCTCCGCCGCATTCTCGACGAAACCCCTGTCGAACGCCTCCGCATTAGCTCCATCGAACCCCTCGACGTCACCCAAGACCTAATCGAACTCTTCGCCTCCACCGACCGCATCGCCCAGCACTTCCACATGCCGCTCCAATCCGCCTCCGACCGCATCCTCGCCGCCATGCACCGCTGGTATCGCGCCGAACACTACGCCCGCCGCGTCCAGCTCATCCACGAGCGCCTCCCCCACGCAGCCATCGGTGCCGACGTCATTACCGGCTTCCCCGGCGAAACCGAAGTCGATCACGCCGCCACGCTCGCCTTCATCGAACGCCTCCCCTTCACCTACCTCCACGTCTTCTCCTACTCCCCCCGCCCCGGCACCAAAGCCGCCTCCTTGCCCAACCCAGTCCCCGCACCCACCATCAAGAGCCGCGCCCGCCAGCTCCGCGCCCTCGGCGAAGCCAAAGCCGCCGCCTTCCGCCAATCCCAAATCGGCCGCACCCTCCGCGTCCTCACTCTAAATCGTCACGACGGAGCAAACAGGGACACTACACCTGCGCTCTCCTCAAACTACCTTCAGATATCAGTATTGGGCGATTGGCCTTCCAACGAGTGGCTGGAAGTTGCTGCTGAAAAGAACCGGACCGCGTGTTAGAGAGCGCTGGAATTGTGCAAGCTAAGGTCGCTTTCGAAACACAAAGCCCGAAACAAAAGCCAGATTTATGGCAAGCCATGTTCCGCTGAAGAGTCTTGTCTGCAGCCTTAACTCGTCATCGTACTCCTGGCGGCTAATTTCAATGTGCTTGCCGGTAAGGGTTTTTAGATAGTAGCCGTCACCATCCCTAACCGGCGCTGGACCTGCGGTAAGCACGCAATTCACAGCACAAAAGGCAACTAGTAATCCGCCCATCAATATCTCTTTCCACGACGCGTTTCTGCCCGGCGAAATATGCTTTTCGATCCTCCGGTCTTGCTTCTTTCTCGATAGCGCGATTGCCCAGAAAAAGGCATTCAAAACCAAAGCAAGGATGAACCAGGAACCGATGGCGCGTCCCCACAGCGCAGCCACATACACCACGATGTCAGTTGCTGCGAATCCAAGAAGGCAGCACGCAAAGAGAGACCTCTTCAAAATACTCCTTCTCTGATCGCCCACACGCGCTCAGGAATGAACGGAGCTATTGTTCAAAAATCACCTGTGCCAGCGCCTGCTCCTCCGTATGCGTAATACTTAACGCAATATTCTTCACCCGCAATTTCGCCGCAATCTTTGCCGCCTCTCCCCCAACGCCAGCATCGGCCGCCCGCCCTTCGAAGGAAACTACCTCTGCGGCCAAGTCTTTGAAACGAATCTCCCAACTCTCTGCGAATTCTCAGCACCCTCTGCGTCCCTGCATTAGCTTTTCTCTCCTTCTTCTCTTTCGGCTCGCAACTCTCCATGTGACTTGCGGGCAATACCCATCATGTGGGCGCTAGCGCCGAGCAGGCAGTAGTCTTCCTCAATCAGCTGCAGCAGCTCGAGAAGGAGCCGCCGTTTCTCACGGTTGTTCCAATGCAGCGAAAAACTCGCCATCAGCCATGCCGGACCTTCAATGCCGATTCGCTTCTCCAGTCGAAAGCCGGCTTCCTCTATTTCGTTCCTTAAGTCCTCCGGATGATGAAAGAACGCCGTCGTGAAATAGTTTGGGTTGTTCGTCGGGTTACGGTGCTGGCCATCGCGCAGATCCTGTCTCAAAATCTCTACGAATTGCGGATCAGCAACCAGGTCACGCGCCAGGCCATCGAGCAAGGATCCGAATCGGGACACGGTGGCTGCAAAGAGCTTGCCGCCCGGTTGCAGAACCCTGTGCGCTTCGCGCAATGCCTTCAGGCGATCGGAACGTTGTACAAGGTGATACAAAGGCCCGAGAAACAGCACCGCGTCCACACTTTGATCCGGCCATGGGATCTGTCTTGCATCTCCAGTAACGCAACTGGCAATGGGGTGCCCTTGCTGCGCACCGGACGCCTCCCGCGCCTGTTCGACATGATGCGGAACGGGATCAATCAGATGAACTTCGTATCCTTCGCGAGCCAGCCACAGAGCATGCACGCCAGCTGCTCCGCCCACGTCAAGAATTCTTGACCCGGGTTTTGGCAAATATCTTCTCAGGATGTCCTGGGTTCTGATCCGTTCCAGCTCGCCGATGCCTTGCGAAAGACGTTCCGATTCCCGGACTTCGCGATAGTGTTCCAGCATCTCGGAGGGAACAGCATCGTTATTCAAGGCGCCTGCTCCTTACGTTTGAAGACGTCTGCTGACATCCAAATGATCGCAGTTCCACCGATTATAAAGTGCTGACTGCCGAGAAACTCGGCCCGCGCCTCACAATTCCTGACCTTACTGCCTGCCTTGATCCCCGAAAGGTCACCTATCAACTCTCGAAAATCACCTGCGCCCAAGCCGTCTCCTCTGTATGCGTAATGCTCAACTCTTCTCTTATTCTCTGTGTCCTCTGTGCACTCTGTGTTGAAATCCCCCGCTCTCCCAGCTCTTAACTTTCAAGTTTCAATTCTAAACTTCAACTTTAAACTTTCGACTTTCAACTCTCAAAAATCACCTGCGCCAGCGCCTGCTCCTCCGTATGCGTAATACTCAGCGCAATATTCTTCACCCGCAGCTTTGCCGCAATCTTTGCCGCCTCGCCTCCCAGCGCCAAAGTCGGCCGCCCGCCCTTCTCCCGCACCACTTCAAAATCCACCCACCGCACCCCCCGCCGCCAACCCGTCCCCAGCGCCTTCATCCCCGCTTCCTTCGCCGCAAACCGCCCCGCATACCTCTCATACTTGTTCTTGAACCCCTCGCAATACTCCCGCTCCCTAGCCGTATAAATCCGCTTCAAAAACACCTCGCCATGCCGCTCAATCGCCGCCTTAATCCGCCCCACCTCCGCAATATCCACTCCCATCCCAATAATCACGGCTTTTTTACTCTCCTGTGAAGCTGAATCCGCTTATGCGTGGAACTTTGGACTCACTGCCTTTGCTGGCGCGAGAACATCCGCCAAGCGTTTCTTTACGTCAGCCCTCGGCTCGATACCTAACGCGAGTTCGACTGCACTTCGCATTTCAGTGCTCCAAGACTTCGGATCCCACGCGGAGAGAGCATTGATCGCCATGTTTCGATTTCGAACCACAGGACTGCGCAGGCCCGCTTTGATCATTCTCCATCCATGCCCAGGAAAACGGCGGAGATCCTGCAGTATCCAATCGAGAGCTTGGTGCGGTTGGTAATTCGGACCTAAGCCCAATTCGTCACCGGGGCCTGTTTCGATTCGCTCGAATGGCAGGATCGACTCCGCAAAGGTTAGCACTTCGTTTATCCGGCTCTCGTTCGTTTGTTGCATAAGCCGATACCAAGAAGACGACGCTAGTGGTTTGGCTCGAACTCTCAAGAAGTGCAGTTCCCAAGTGTCAATCGAAAGAACTTGCGCTGCTTCATCACCTTCATGAAAAATCTGGTCGTTTTCACTGCTAAGCGCATCGGCGATTTTTGATCGCCAGCTCTCGCGGCCCACGACATCGTCGGCGAGTGACTGCATATTTCCGCGGCGTGAATCCGTCCATTGCTTCTGATTGCGCCTTTCCCATCCGTCTGGTTGGGTCAAGAACCACTTCAATTTAGCAACAGTCAGAAAATGTCGCAGGTTGAGATCGGTCCGCGACCACACAATGTTCAGATAACCCTCACAGGCGTCTCCGGAATGCTCATAGTCATCGATGTCTTCCGCTGGTCCGCCAGTGATCAGAGCTCGAATCATCTCCGTGGCGGCATCAAGAATAATGGTATCGACAAATTGTTCGTTAAGAGCTAAATGGAGTTTCCCTGCACGCGCGCAGATGCAGGCAAGATATTCATCCATGATATTGTTTCTAAATCCTTCGCGTAACATCCAGGCCTGTATTTCCGAATCGTCGGTGTCTTTCAATCGACGGACGATTTGCACTCGGCCCCAGCCGTGGACTTCTTTAGCCAAATCCCACAGAGCTTTTTCTGGATGATCGGAAACTCGTGCCAGCGCAATGCCGGCGAAAAGGGTGAACTCATCGGATTTTCCAAGTGTCTTGAGAAGTTCCGAATCCTGCGCGTCTCCGAACGCTCCAATCAATGCCAGACCGAACTTGACAGCTTCGCGGTGGCCCGCGCGCCCCGCAAAATAGCGTCCAATCTCTCGTAGGCGCGGCTCGTTGTGCCCCCGGTCGGATTTCGTCATTTGCTCTATGACTGCGTCTATGCAGCCAACGAGAGCATTTTCAACAACTGCTTCATAGAGTGTCTTTAACGATTTGTTATCAGCCCGCTGTTCCAATTGCTGGAGCGTGCTGACAATCGCGAAGACTCTCTTTTCTTTTTCAGCGCCTTCCTCTTGACGCGCAAGCACTCCATCCATCGCGCCGCCGACCCAGCGAAATCTGTTCGGTTTAAAGACAACATCATCATCAGGCAGTGGTTCCAGGACACCGCTGCGGATCCGATCGTAAATAGATTTCAATTCGCCCCAGGGCGGGGTAAGGGAGTCAAGTGACCATGGTTCTCTGCCGAAGAGCCGAATCATGCTGCAAAGGATATCAGCTTATTTCCGAGATGTTTTCTCTATACTAATGGTCCTATGCCCGTTGCCAAATCCTCCGCAAAACGATCGAGTCGCAAACGTCGCTCGTCTTCTCTTCCGACTATCCGTACCTCTCGCGGCAAACTCCTCCAAGTCCCCGCCTTCTCCAAACTCCCCTGGCTCATCCATGCCTTCAGCACACGCCCAGGCGGCATCTCGCCTATCGAAGGCGAAAGAGTCCTCAACCTCGGCTTCACCGACTGGGACACCCGCGAAAACGTCCTCGAAAACCGCCGCCGCTTCCAATCCGCTCTGGGTGCCAGCGATCTTGCCCTCACACCCCTCAAACAAATCCACTCCGACGTCATTCACCTCTTTGAAACCGCCTCCCCCGAACTCTGCCGTGGCGACGCCTCCCTAACCAACACCCCCGGCCTCCTCCTCGCCGTCCAGACCGCTGACTGCGTCCCCATCCTCCTAGTCGACCCCAAGAAACGCGCCGTAGCCGCCATCCACGCCGGCTGGCGCGGCACCCTCCGCCGCATCCTCGCCAAAACCGTCGGCCGCCTCCAAATGGACTTCGGCTCCAACCCCTCCGACATCCTCGCCGCCATCGGCCCCTCCATCGGCCCCTGCTGCTACGAAGTCGGCACCGAAGTCGCCACCCAATTCCTCTCCCAATTCGCCGACGCACCTTCCTACTTCGACGAATTCCGCACCGGCGACGAGCCCAACCCCATCCAGTGGCTCAACATGATGCCCCCCGGCCATCAGCCCCCACCCAAAAACGTCCAACTCGATCTCCGCAAAGCCAACCATGCCCAACTCATAGCTGCCGGCCTCCTAGCCAAAAACATCTTCACTATCGACCTCTGCACCGCCTGCCACCCCGACCTCCTCTTCTCCTACCGCAAACAGGGCCCCGCCTCCGGTCGCCTTATGTCCGTCATCGCCATCCGGCTCTGACCCTGGTACTCTAGCCATTTCCCACAACTGTTGTTTGCTCGTACGTCCCAATTCCCGCAACGCCGGTAGGGGCCGGGCTTGCCCGGCCTCTTGCTCGGTTACATTGCCCTTTGCACGAATCTCGTGCACATTACTCTCGTATCGCGACGAAATGAATGAACGATAGCCCTCTCGCCGATCAAGAATCTTACCTGCTGGCCTTGACGAACCGTACCTTCCATGGTATATTCAAAAGTAGGAAATGTTGCGCCTGTATGTGTAGCGCCGGCATCTTGCCGGCGATTTTTCTTTCTGGGCGTATCTCTTGCAGAATCAACACTTACGAAAAAGACCGCAGGTGTTGATTCTAAATAATTTACCGAAAAGTTAAATCCCCTAGAATCAACACTTACAGAAAACCGGGGGAGGGGGTGGGGGGAGTGGCGTGAGGGTTAGCCCTTGGGCACCGAAACTCGGGCCGGCCTACAATCCCTTAGCTAGACCTAACCAACGGCTGCCGGAGGCTGCGCCGTCTCAATCTGCAGCAGGGCCAATTGCCCGCACGCCGCCATCACGTCTCGCCCGCGTGAATATCTCACAAACGCCCGTATACCCTTGTCGACCAGAATGCGACGAAATTCTTCGATTCGCTCTGCCGAAGACTCCCGGTATGGCAGTTCCCCCGGATTCCATGGAATCAAATTCACCTTTACACTCTTCAGGGGAGCGAGCAGTCGCACCACTCGCCGCGCATCCTCCGCCGCATCATTCACTCCGCCGAGCATCACGTACTCAAACGTCAAATGCTCCCACGTTCGCAGTGGATATTTCCTGCAAGCCTCCAGCAGCACTGCCAGCGGATACTTCCTATTGATCGGCATCAGCGTATCCCGCTGCTCGTCGTTCGACGCGTTCAGCGAAATCGCCAGCTTTGGTCGCACCTTCTCCTCGGCCAGCTTCTCGATCCCCTGCACAATCCCGCTCGTAGAAAGCGTCACATGCTTTGCCGAAATCCCCACGCCTTCCGGGTCCAGCAGAATCCGCAGAGCCCCCATCACCGCCTCAAAATTCAGCAGCGGCTCCCCCTGTCCCATCAACACAATGTTCGTCTGCGGAGCAAGCTGCCCCTTATGCTCCTCCAGCGGCAACAGCACCTGCGCCAAAATCTCACCAGCCGTCAAATTGCGAATCAACCCGAGCTGCGCTGTCAAGCAAAACTGGCAATCCACCGCGCACCCCGCCTGCGTCGAAATGCAAATCGTCTGCCGCCCCTCGCTCGGCATAAACACCGCTTCCACCGAAGCCGCCTTCTGTAGCCGCCTAGCTCTTGCTCCTCCGCTCTTCTCCGCGCCCTCTGTGTCCTCTGCGTTGAAATCCCCCGTATCAGCGCCACCCAACCCAAACAAATACCGCACCGACCCATCCGCCGAAGTAAATTTCTGCTTCACCTCCGGCAACGTAATCCGCGCTTCCCGCGCAAGCCGCTCCCGCATCTCCACAGGCAAATTCGTTACCTTTGTCAGATCAAACTTCCTCTCCGCATACAACGCATGGTAAATCTGCCCACCGCGATAAGCCGGCTCCCCCAGCCCCGCGCACCAAGCACGCAATCCTTCTTTCGATTTGCCCAGCAGTTCCATCGGCCCTTTCGGCTGAAAGAATCCTCCGTCAGCCATCTCCTTCATAGAGTAGCTCTTTTTCTCGCTTTCTTACCTCTGCGGGAGCGTCAGACTCTATTGGTCTGCAAGGACTCTCGCGGCGCATTGCCTCTCCCAGGGAATGTTCGCTTCATAAAGTCCTGGAAATAAGTGGTTTACGAATCTTGTAAGGTTTAGTTGCTGCGCGAGACTACCTCTTGCGAACGGGAAATAGGCACGAGGGAGCCCCTTGAGCTTGCGGCCCACGCCCAAACCAAACCTCGCCTACGCGGATACGATTCCCACGCGTAGGATAGACCCGCGGAGCCATTCTCTGACTGGCAATGTTCGCGAGGTTATGCGCGAGACCATGCCCGAGACAAAGGAAGCGCACTTTGACCGCATCCTGCGCGAATACGGCCCAGGCCTCTCCCGTCTCGCCTTCGGCTACGAAAAAGCTCCCGGCGCGCGGGAAGAGCCGACGCAGGAAATCGTTCTGGCCATCTGGCAGGCACTTTCGCATTTTCGCGGTGAATGCTCCGAACGCGCGGAGCAGGCGAGCGAATAATCAGACGTCTAAACAAAAAAAGGCGGAGTCTCGAACCATGCATACCCTGTCGTTCGCACTGGATCTCTTGCTGGCCGTGTACGTGGTCTGGGAAGTTGCCCAGTTTCTCTCGCGCTATCGCCAGCTGAAGCAGGCCGTCTTGAAGGGCGATGCGCAAGCCCGCGCTCGCATCTATTACATCGTCCTGGCCTTCGAGTGGACCAGCGCTCTCCTGGCGCTCGCGGCTCTGGGCTTCGACTGGACCAAACTGAATCCCAAATTCCTGGACCTCCAGGCTATGCCGCTGATTCAGCTGTTTTCGCAGGGCGGCATAGACCGAGCCATTCTCACTGGCCTGCTTGTGGGAATCGTCGCTGGAACGGTTGGCGCGATTGCGGTGAGGCTCAGAGCCAAACGCCGCGGCGTCGCTCCAGCCGCGAATGCGCCAGCGCCACGGTGGCGCAAGCTGTTGCCGGACTTCTCCGCGCTGCTCCCTGTCACTGGCCGCGAACGCCTCCTGTGGGCCGCCGTGGCCATCAGCGCGGGCATCTGCGAAGAGGTTATGTTCCGCGGTTGGCTGCTGACAACATTGCATGGCACGCTCAACCTGAACGGTTGGGCGTTGCTCCTGATCGCTGCCGCGCTTTTTGGACTGGCGCACGTCTATCAGGGAATCACCGGCGTGGTACTCACGTCATTCGGGGGACTGTTTTTCTGCTTCCTGTACGTCGTGACCGGCTCTCTGCTAGTCCCCATCCTCCTTCATGCCCTCGTCGATGTGCGCTTCGCTTTCTTGCCGGCGCCCCGGGCGCACAAGCCGCAAGCCGCGTTCGCATGAGCGCGAGCCTTCGCTCGCGATTGGCGCTATAATTCCGAAGGAATCCACGCATTTTCAGGATTGCATTTCGGGAGCGCACCATGTCACAAAAAGTAGCAACCGAGCGGCTTGCCATCAACGATTGGGTCAAAAATCTCGCCGCCATTCCCGAGCGCGAATTCACTCTCGAAAACGTCCAGGACTATATTCTCCATCACTCCGTCCGCCCCGAAACGCTCGACAAATATCTTTTCTTTTCAAAAGGGAATTACACACGCAATCTCATCTTCAAGAACGAAGTCTTCGAGTGCATGACCATCTGCTGGGAAATCGGGCAGGCCAGCCGCATCCACAATCATCGCGATCAGAACTGTTGGATGTCCGCCCCCATCGGCCGCCTGAAAATCCAGAACTTCCGCGTCGCTGAAAGAGACGCCGCCTGCGGCACGTGTAAGATCATTCCCACGGAAATTTATGAGATGAACGCAGCGAATCCGGTCTACGTCAATCCGCTCGAACCCGTCCACCAGGTCTTAAATCTCCCTGAATTCAACCAGCGCGCCGTCAGCATCCACGTTTATTCCAAACCCTTCGACACCTGCGAAGTCTACCAGCGCGAAAAAGGCCTCTACTCCGACGTTCCCCTCCACTACACCAGCGAATACGGCCGCCTCCACCCCGACGAAAAACTCATTTAAACCGCGGTTGCCCTAACTCCCTGTCTTATAATGTTCTAAGCGTTCCGCGTGTTCTGTTTCAACTTTCCCCCTCGCTGTGTCACAATTGTTAAATGGCCACCGAAGCGCGCGACATTCAAAAACACGTTCTCCCCAACGGCCTGGTAGTCCTCACCGAGACCATGTCCCACGTCCGCTCCGTTTCCGTCGGCGTCTGGATTCGCAACGGCTCCCGCCGTGAAATCCCCGAAGAAAACGGCCTCGCCCACTTCATGGAGCACATGGTCTTCAAAGGCACCGAGCGCCGCTCCGCCGAAGACATCGCCCGCGAAATGGACTCCGTCGGCGGCATGCTCGACGCGTTTACTTCCAAAGAGCAAATCTGCTTCAACGCCAAGGTCCTCGACGACCACTTGCCCATCGCCTTCGACGTCATCGCCGACCTCGTCCTGCGCCCCAAATTCGACTCCGACGACGTAAAAAAAGAGCGCCAGGTCGTTCTCGAAGAGATCAAGATGGACCTCGACAACCCCGAATATCTCCTTCATGAACTTTTCACCCGCGGTTTCTGGCCGGATCATTCCCTTGGGCGTCCGATCCTCGGCACTCCTGAAACCGTCAAGGGCTTCAACCGCGAGGGACTCCGCACTCGTTTCCAGAATTGGTTTGCGCCCGATCATCTGGTCATCAGCGCCGCCGGCAACGTTTCCCACGAACGCGTCATGGAGCTTGTCCAGCGCGAGTTCGGCGCCTTGCCTCCCGCCGGCGCTCTCCAAGACCATGCCGCGCCATGCACCAAAGCACCGATTCATCTCGAAACCAAGCGCGACCTGGAGCAGGTGCATCTCTGTATTGGTGTTCCAGCGCTCCCGCTCGCGCACAAAGACCGCTTTGCCGCTGCCGTCCTCAATAACCTTCTCGGAGGCGGCATGTCTTCGCGCCTTTTCCAGAACATCCGAGAAAAGCAGGGCCTTGCCTACGCGGTTTTCAGCGAGCTCACTCCCTATTCCGACGCCGGCATGTTCACCGTTTACGCCGGCACCGCCACGGAAACCGTCGGCAAGGTCATCGACCTCACCATCGCTGAATTTCGCGCCATGAAGGAATCTCCCGTCTCGGACGAGGAGCTTCTCCGCGCCAAGAATCACCTCAAGGGTTCGCTGATGCTGTCGCTCGAATCCACAAGCTCACGCATGTCCAATCTGGCCCGCCAGGAGCTCTATTTCGGCCGCTTCTATTCCCTCGACGAGATCCTCGCCTCTATCGACACCGTCACGCGCGACCAAGTCCAGTCCCTGGCCCACGATTTCTTCCACACCGAAAAAATCGCTATCACCGTCCTCGGCCCCCTCAACGGCTTCACCCTCGACCGCTCCCGTCTGGTTTGCTAAATCGTGCGCGCCGCAGTCTGAGTGACTTGCGATGTGCGCTGAAATTGTAGGGCGGGCCGCTGCTCATTCACGCCATTTCGCCTGAAACTCAACCTCTCCAGGATCATTCTCAACAATCTTCAAATGCCCATATAGCGCTAGCGCCGCCGGCGGTTCAAGTTCTGCCAGGATGTTTCCAGTTTTGCTGTCGCGAACCAGAACTTCAAGCCAATCCTCATTGGTTTGGAATGGCGGATCGACGGCCTGCGCCATGTTCGGCAGAGCGAGGCGAAATGAACCATCGGGTTCGACGACAGCCTTGCCAAAGTGAAAAGTCAAAACTGGTCCGTCGAATATGCCGAGGAACGTGTGTGCCCAGAATCCAAGGTATCTGACTTCAACTTCCAACTTTCGATCCGGATCAATCTCTCCCCGATCGAATTTTCCTCGAAGCTCGATTTCACCCAGCGGGCTGCAGTGAAATGCATCCTCGCGCTTGCTCGCCTCAAGATCGTCCACACGTATTGTCTGAATCCGGCAGTGTGGAGCATAGAGAACAGCCCTCAAACTCTTAGCTGGTTTCCCCTCCACGTCGGTGTGAATCAGGACTTTGCCCTCTCCATCCTGTTTTACATCGTAGCTGCCATATCCCCCGAATTCTCCCGCCAGGAAGTAGCTCACCTGCAGGTCCCTTGTCTTCACCGACGTGTCGACCGCGATGACAAAAACACGCTTCGAATCAGGGGTGTCCGCATTTGCCTGAAGAGAATGGGACAGAAAAAAGGAGAGCAAAGTCATCGTCCAGGTAAACACCATCCCCGTTTCCTCCTTAGGCGACGGCCAACTGAAGCCCATCCCCGAGACTCAACGACGCCGCATATTCGATATGCAATACGCGCCTCGGGGCTTCCGACTGTGACTTGGATGACGCATGCACGAGCAAGGGTCGCATCGCGAGAACGCCACCGCGGGGTACAAGGCATTCGGCCGCAGCTGTTCTTTCCGGAAGCCGATGCAGTTCATCGTCGCTTAACACGCCGATTGTGTGAGTGTTGGGAAGCACCCGTAGCGGCCCATTCTGCGAGGTCGAGTCGTCCAGGTGGATGCGCAGCGCGAGCACTTGCGAAAGAGCGCTTGCTGGAGCATGCGCGTAGATCACGCCATCCTTTACCGACCACGGGCCCCATCCGGGCGTTTCTCGGCGCTCTCGGAGCGGCAAAGCCGTGTCCTGATGCCACACCACAAGCCAGTTCGCGGTCGGCGATTTGTCGAACAGCGTAGCGCGAAACGGAAACGCATCCGGCCCCAAAACACTCTGCGCCATTCCGAGAAGCCGTGAATCCCGAGCCAATTCCGCCACATCTGCATTTTTCATGGCATGCCGAATTCCGGCCCTGCTTCGCGGCAATCGTGCAGAGGCAATTTGTGCGATCAGCTTTGCGATTTCGGGCGTTTCGAAAACTTGAGTTTCGACTGCGTAACCGTCTTTTTGTATAGGCATGTGTGAGCCTGTCCGCCCATCAAGCTTTGACTGTGATTTTTCTAGGTCTGCCGCCGAGCTTGCCGTTCCTTTTGGCGGCGAATCTTTTGGCGTCGCTTTTGGACCTGCCACCCAGGGCACCTAATCTGGCGGCCATCCATTTTCTGGAACCGAAAAAGCCTTCCAACAAGGCCGGAAGATAAAGATCTGCATCAAGCTTTGGAAAGTGAATGCCAAAACCCGACGGACTGATCTCGATTTCATCGAGCTGAGAGGTTGTGGCGTTCTCGAGCCCCTGCGCGTCACGAGGAGAGAAGCTGATATCCAAGCCGGAGCTAAGACGAACCACAATCCGCCCAATTCTTCGATCGAAACGAGCGGCGAGGGCCTTCGGAACGGCCGCTTGCAAATTTTTTGCACGTTTATTTGCCAGACTGAAATGATCAAGTACGGCCATGAATGTCCTCCCATGCGCTGCAAAGAGTAGTCAGGTGATTCGCAAGCGAATTCTCAATGCGAGTCATATCCTGGCGCTTGAATCCATAATTCTCGAAAATGGTCATCGGCCCTGCGGGACAATTGAGAGCGAATACCGCTTCACAACCATTTCCGATGACGTGGACGTGAGCGGGCCGGTGATCGTTGAAATAAACAGCCACGCGAATCTTGCCAAGCCGCAGGACAGTTGGCATCGACAAATTCTAACACAAAACCTAACCGCTTGGGTAAACTATTCATGCCGGGCGAAGGGCTGAATTCTCGGAGCACACATGTCCGGCTGATTACACGAGGGAGGCTGTCCGAATGTGGACAAAACGTCCCACAATCGCGCAGTGCGAGGCATAAGACAGACTGGCGTTTTGGGGTAACACAATCATAGGAAACAGGTTAGATTGATCGGTACAGTGGATTACTAGTTGCATTTCTATCTTCAACAACAGTTCGCTACGATGAGGCAAAACGGGTGTAAAGCTAGGGGTTGCTTCTATCGCTTGGAGGACTGACCTCCGGGAAGGAAGGGCGAATTTATGCCATTCGTTAACGACCTGAGAGTTGCGTTTCGCTCGCTCACTCGAAGCAAAGGGCTGGCGATCACGGTGATCCTGACGCTGGCGTTGGGCATCGGCGCCAACGCGGCCATCTTCACGCTGGTGCGCGGCGTGCTCCTTAAGCCTCTCGTCAACCGTGACGAGGACCGGCTGATTTACATCCGCCAGAGCGCACCGGGGACCGGCGACGACAATGTGGCGTTTTCCGTTCCCGAAGTCCAGGATTTGCGCGCTAGCGTTAAAACCATGAGCGCCTTCGGCGAGTTCTCGACGCTCGAGTTCACCCTGCTCGGCCTGGGAGAGCCTCGCGTAGTGCAAGGTGGGGTTGTCAGCGGCGACTATTTCGAAGTTATGGGCCTGCATCCAGTTCTTGGCCGGCTCATCGGACCGCAGGATGACGGTCCCAAGGCTGCCGGCGTCGTGGTGGTCACGTATCGTTTCTGGACAACCACTCTTAGAAAAGATCCTTCTGTCATTGGCAAAACCGTGCGCGTCGATAGCGGTCTCCTTGGCAACCGTTCCGCAACCGTCATCGGTGTCCTCGAACCTTCGATCCCTTATCCGCAAGAGACCGAAATCATCGCCAATGTGGTCACCAGCCCGCACCATCTCTCGGCAACGATGGTCACCGACCGCCTGCATCGCATGACGGAGCTCTTTGGGCGTCTCGCGCCCGGCACCAGCCTAGAGCAGGGGCGAGCCGAGTTAAACTCGGTGTACGCGGGCATGACCAAAGCTGATGCCGCGTCTTATCCGGCCAAAGGGAAGTACCAGATCAGCGCGAAGTTGCTTCGCGAACAGATCACCTCGGGCGCGCGGACCGTGCTGCTGGTGCTGCTCGCCGCGTCAGGGCTGGTCTTCGTCATTGCGTGTTCCAACGTAGCCAACCTGATTCTGACACGGACGGTTCGCCGCGAAGGGGAGTTGGCGATCCGTGCGGCGCTGGGAGGAAGCACGGGCGCGCTGCGGCGCATGCTGCTGGCCGAAAGCCTGCTGCTCTGCGGGGCCGGCGCCGCGCTGGGAGTCATGAGCGCGCAGCCGCTGGTGGCCGTGCTGGCCCGCTACGCCTCGCGCTTCTCGGTGCGCGCGCTGGATTTGACGGTGGATTCCAGCTTGCTGTGGGTGGGAGCGGCGCTGGCCATTGTGGCAGCGGTGATTTTGGCGTTTGTGCCGCGCCTGCCGTCAGCCGCCACACCCAACGGGCTTAGCCTGGCGAGCGGGAGCGTACGGATCACCGGCAGCACCAGCCGCCGCCAGCGCGCCTTCGCGGTGACGCAAATCGCCGCGTCCTTCGTGCTGTTGGCCGGGGCGAGCATGTTGATCACCACACTGATCGCGCTGCAAACGGCGCGGACGGGTCTGGACACACGCCAAGTCCTAACTATCAACGTTCCCGCTATGTCCTATGGAAAAACGCCACAGCAAGTGGTCGATTTCTACAAGGAATCGATACGCCGGATTGATGCGCTGCCCGGCGTGAGCCAGACCGCTTTCGGCTTGTCTGTTCCCTGGCGCGATGCCCTCTCGAATTTCGGACTACAATTCTCGGCGGATGGTCATGTGCATACGCCCGGGGAGGACCCTCGTGCGCAGACGCGCGTAATCTCTCCGGGATTCTTTGCGGCGCTCGGAGTGCCGATTGTCGCTGGCCGGGATTTCGACGATGGCGATGGCCAAAAGGGGAAAGAGCCCGTGGTTATCGTCAGTGAGACGCTCGCAAAGCATATGTTCCCCAATCAGGATGCCATCGGACGGCATGTCTACTGGACGGATCCGGTGCTGAGATTTGCTACCTCGATTAGCCCCGCGCCGCACCGCATCATCGGCGTCACCGCGGATATAGACGACGAACACATTGTTCCTGAGCCTATCGTCACCGTCTATACGCCGTTTGAGGAGGGTCCCATCTTTGGCGGGCGGCTTTTCATTCACACCAGTGCAAATCCTTACTCGCTGGTCACACCGGTCACGCGCATTGTTCGGGAGATGTCTGCCGACCAGCCGATTGAGCATGCGGCCACGCTCGAAGACGTGCGGGCGGAGGTGCTGACGCCGGACCGTTTGAACTCGCTGGTGTTCGGGGTGTTCGCGGCGGTCGCGCTGGCGATTGCGCTGGTGGGCGTGGCAGGCGTGCTGGCGTTTTCGGTCAGCTCGCGGACGCGCGAATTCGGCATCCGTCTGGCGCTGGGATCGCAGCCCCGGGATCTCCTGAGAGGTGTCATTGCAGAAGGCGCCGTGATGGCTGCGGGAGGCGTGCTCGCAGGAGCGGCATTCGGGTTCGCAGCAGCGCGTTTGGCAGGCAGCTATTTGCTAGACGTGAAGATGCCGGGCGCCTTGCCCGTGGTCCTCTCTGCGTTCGTGCTGCTGATGGCCGCGGTGGTCGCGTCGTGGCTGCCGGCCGCGCGCGCGGCGCGCATCGATGTCATACAAGCGCTGCGCTCGGAGTGAGATGCACAGGGTAATCCGCCCGTCGCGGCCAATGTATTCCGGCTGCTTCGCTGCGGTTCGTGAGAAGCGCTGTTCGCAGTTCCCTAGGACGGCGGGCTGTCCAAGGCTTCAAACGAAGTCAGGTCGCCTTGCCATTCGATCTCCGGCCGGCTCTGCAGCAGGCGTACGCAGCGGTTCCAACGCAGGATGGCGTCGGCATTCCCCGGCGGATGAACTTTCTCCGCCTCAGCGTTAAACTTCACGGCATCGTGGGCTACAATTTTCTTCGGGAATTTCGCGTGACCTTCGATTACCCTGGGAGTTTGCTGGCGTTCGACCGGCTTTAGCTGGAGCCGTCATCGCGGCAGAAAAGGGAAACAGGGCTGGCGCAATTCGAGAACCTGACCGCCGATTGCGCGCGCGGTCGCTTGACAACTTCCCGCAGAGAAAAGTACATTTGCGCCAGGTTTAACGCGGCCGGTTCCCGAGTACCAGCCGCCGAGAGAGTTAGGTTTGTCGTCATGGACGTAACGAACCACGACGTTCTCTTGGTCGGAGGGGGCGGGGCAGGCCTCCGGGCTGCCATCGCTGTATCCGAGTTTAATCCCAAACTAAGAGTTGCAGTCGTCTCCAAGGTCTATCCCATGCGGAGCCACACCGTCTCCGCCGAGGGCGGGGCAGCGGGTGTGATCAAACCGAACGACACGCTGGATGAGCACGCCTACGACACCATTTCCGGCGGCGATTGGCTGTGCGATCAGGATGCGGTGGAAGCCTTCGTCAAGGAAGCACCACAGGAACTTTTGCGCCTGGAACATTGGGGCTGTCCATGGAGCCGCGAGCCTGACGGACATATCGCTGTGCGCCCATTCGGCGGAATGAAGCAGATGCGCACGTGGTTCGCCGCGGACAAGACCGGCTTCCATATGCTGCATACCCTTTTTCAGACCACGCTGAAGTACAGCGCTATCTTCCGATATGACGAATGGTTCGTCACCAAACTCCTTGTGGATGACGGCCGTGTGCAAGGTGTGGTGGCCATAGAGCTGATGTCCGGGAAGATTCAGGCCATTACCGCCAAATCCGTCATTCTTTGTACAGGCGGCTGCGGCCGCGTTTTTCCCTTCACCACGAATGCCAGCATTAAGACCGGCGACGGAATGGCGCTTGCCTATCGAGCGGGCGCTCCGCTGAAGGACATGGAATTCGTCCAGTACCACCCTACGGGCCTGCCATTTACGGGAATCCTTATCACCGAGGCGGCACGAGCGGAGGGCGGCTACTTGGTCAATAAAGATGGTTATCGGTACCTTCAGGATTACAATCTGGGGACTCCGACACCCAAACCTGTCCTTCGCTCGATGGAGCTAGGTCCGCGCGACCGGCTCTCGCAAGCTTTCGTGAAAGAACAAGAAAAAGGCCGCACTATCGAAGGTCCCTACGGCCCCGTAGTGCACTTGGACTTGCGGCACCTGGGCGAGAAACTCATCAACTCGAAGCTGCCGTTTGTGCGCGAGCTCTGCACCAAGTATCAAAACGTCGATCCCGTCCACGAGATGATTTCGGTGCGTCCGGTCATTCACTACATGATGGGCGGCGTCAGCACCGACATCAACGGCGCCACCCCGCTGGCGGGTCTTTATGCCGCTGGTGAAGTCGCTTGCGTGAGCATCAACGGCGCAAACCGTCTTGGTTCCAACTCGCTTCCGGAACTTCTCGTTTTCGGCGCGCGCGCCGGAAAAGCCGCCGCAGAATTTGCTTCGTCAGCGCCGGATGCCTCAAACACAGTTCTCGCGCAAGCCCTCGACGAGCAACGCCGGCTTGAAAACCAACTTCTGCAAGGGACCGGCGGCGAGCGCGCCTCCACGCTGCGTGAAGAGATGCAAAAGACCATGGAGGACAGCGCCGGGATTTATCGCACTGAGTCATCTCTAACCTCCGGGGCGCAAACTCTGCGCCAGCTACAGGAACGGTCCGCCAATATCGCCCTCGACGACCGCTCCCTTACTTTCAACACTGATCTGATCGCGGCGCTGGAAATTTCCTTCATGCTGGACGTGGCGGAGTCGATGGTCCAATCCGCTTTGAAACGCACTGAGTCCCGCGGAGCGCATCAGCGCACGGACTTCCCCAAGCGCAACGATGAAAGATTTCTCGCGCATTCGCTGGTGTACCGCTCCAGCGACGGCCAGCCTCGCGTCGAGTACGCTCCCGTCAAGATCACGCGGTGGCCTCCCGGCGAAAGAGTTTACGGACAGCCCGCGCAGAAGGTGGGAGCGAGTTAGGACACTATGAGCGACACCATCCATCTGGAAGTTTCACGCTATTCTCCCGAGACCGACGCCGCTCCGCATTTTCAAACTTTCGAGGTGCCTTTCCGGAAGGATTGGGTAGTCCTTGATGCACTCAACTACATCAAGGACAAGCAGGATGGGTCACTCACCTACCGATGGTCCTGCCGCATGGGTATTTGCGGCAGTTGCGGGATGCTGGTCAACGGCGAACCCAAGCTTACCTGCGCCACTTTCCTAGCCGACTACGCGCCAGCGCCGGTACGCGTCGAGCCGCTCCGTAATTTTCCCGTGGTTCGTGACCTGGTCATCGCCATGAATGACTTCATGCGGAAGCTGACGCGCATGAAGCCGTGGCTGATTCGGAAAGAAGAGAAACCGCTTTCCGAGGGTGAGTACCTGCAAACTCCTGAGCAGGTCGACATGTACAAGCAATTCAGTATGTGCATCAACTGCATGCTTTGCTACGCAGCGTGCCCCGTTTACGGACTGGATCCTTTGTTTGCCGGCCCGGCCGCCATCGCCCTGGCCCAGCGTTACAATCTTGATTCTCGCGATGAAGGGTCGAAAGACCGGTTCCCCGTTCTTTCTCAGCATGACGCGATCTGGGGCTGCACTTTTGTTGGTGAGTGTACGCGCGTATGCCCCAAGCACGTCGATCCCGCAAGCGCCATCCAGCAATACAAATTAACGGCCGCGATGGATTGGGTGAAATCCGTCCTTATGCCCTGGGGCGGAAAATGAAGTCCACTGCTCCCGTTCCTGCCTATACGTTGAACCACCCGCGCTGGTACCGCAAACGCGTGTCCACCTATTGGTGGCTGCAGCGCTGGGAGTATCTGCGATTCGTTCTTCGTGAAATCAGCAGTGTATTCATCGCGTACTTCGTCGTGCTTATGCTCTTCGAAGTCTATTTCTTGGCGCGCGGCCCGCAGGCGTACGCTGATTTTCAGGACCTCCTGAAGAATCCATTGATCATCGCTTTGAACTTCGTCAGTTTTTTCTTCGTGGTCTTTCATTCCATCACCTGGTTCAATCTTTCCGCGCGCGCCATGACCGTTCGTGTCGCCGGGAAAAGAGTTCCCGGTTTTCTAATTTCCGGCTCCAACTTCGCGGCGTGGGTCGTCATTTCTACGGTTATCGTATGGTTTCTCATGCGAGGATAAATGGAAGCCAAACCTTCACAGCTTCGCCTCGAGCCGCTCTTGTGGATACTCTTCAGCGCGGGCGGTGTCGTAGCCGCGTTTCTCATTCCGGCTCACCTTTTCGTTCAGGGTTTGGCCATTCCTTTGGGATGGTCAAAGACAACCGATTACGAAACGGCGAAGGCTTTTGTGGCACATCCACTCGTCCGGCTCTACTTATTCGTGCTGTGCTCCGTTCCCCTCTTTCACGCGGCGCATCGCATTCGCTACACCCTGTACGATGGCTTGCAGATCAAGCACTTGAATGAGGTCATTGCGGTCTGCAGCTATGGCGGCGCTGTGGTCGGTACCCTGGTTGCCGCGCACCTTTTGTGGAGTTTTCGTTAAAGGACGCCTCTTGCAATTTGCAGAAGGCTGCCTGAGGAGCGAAGTTCCATGCAACATCAACTGAAATCCATTTCCAAAGCCGGGATTCCCGAAGCTATTGCAAAAGTAGAGCTCTACCGCTACCTGAATGAACCGGAGGAAGCAGAATCCATTTGCAGAGATATTCTGGCCATCGACCCCGACCATCAACTCGCCCGCCGCATGCTGGGCCTGTCCATCACGGACCAATTCACGGGACGCACCGGAGACCGTTACGATGAAGCCCGGACGATTTTCCAGGGATTGCATGACGCTTACGAACGGAACTATTACACCGGTTTGCTCCTTGAGCGCCGCGCCAAGGCTCAACTGCGCGCTGGGTCGGCGGCTCACATTCTTTTGCCTCTTGTTGAAGAAGCGCTAAAGTGTTTTGCTGAAGCGGAGAAAATCCGGCCTGCCGGCAATGACGATAGCATCCTGCGTTGGAACCGCTGCGTGCGCCTGCTCGAAAGCCATCCCGAATTTCATATACAGCATCCCGGTCCATCCAGCTTCGATTCCGAAGAGGCGCCGCCCGTGCGCATCAGCGGTCGCCGGGCCGGCTCACGCTAACTGCCACGCACTTCACGCTTTCTCTGGGTTGCAGTTGGCGTTTCCGCATTGACGCCGCAATCGCGCTCTGCCATCATTCTCAAAATTCGTTTTCGACGCGGTTTGCTTGTGGTTCAGGAGAAAAGCGATCGGCTTGCGGGTTTCCATACTGGCGTCCGGCAGCTCGGGCAACATCACGTTACTCGAGACTGAGCATACCCGCCTTCTTATTGACGCCGGTTTAGGCAAGCGCGAAACGCTGGCACGGCTTGCGGCCATCGGGCAAGACATCGACCGCCTCGACGGCATCCTTATCACCCACGAACACACGGATCATTGCAGCGGTTTGCCGCAGATGCTGGGCCTCTGGAAAGCGCCGCTGTATGTCTCGGAAGCGACCATGGAGGCGCTGTACCGCGTGCTGCCGGAGCGGCTGGAAAAACGACTCCGCGGCGTGGAAACGATTCATGCCGGCCAGCGCTTTACGATTGGCGACATCGACGTACACGCGTTCGCCATTCCGCACGACGCCGCAGACCCGATCGGCTTCACGTTCAAATCGAACGGCGTGAAAATGGCGCTGGTGACCGATCTGGGTTACATGCCGGAGCTGGTGAAAGTGCATTTGCGCGACGCCGATTGCCTGATGCTGGAATCGAATCACGACCTCGACATGCTCAAGGTTGGGCCGTATCCGTGGGTGGTGAAGCAGCGCGTGCTTTCGCGCACGGGGCATCTCTCGAATCACGCGGTGAGCGAGTATCTTTGCGACGCGGAAGGATTTGACGCGCGCGCGCGCTACCTAGTCCTGGCGCACGTCTCTCAGGAAAACAACAATCCGGACCTCGTGCGTCTCTCGGCGGAAGAGGCTCTCAATCGCCGTCCCTCCGATTCTCCTTTTTCGGGTGAACTGCTCGTCGCCTCGCAGCATGTTCCTCTCAGACCGCTGGAACTGTAAGTATTTTCGGCTGCTGAAGAAGCATTGACAGCGCAGGCTTCGCTCCCTTAACATTTCATTGTTCTTGATAGAGGTGCGGAGGCCACGAGTAGCCGGGTGAGTTGTTCCGAACAGCTTCGGACGCCCGGGCGAAAAGGGTTCTCTTTTAGAGCAACACGTTGTAACTGTTGTCCGCCGAAATCGCAGCGGTAGCTGAAACCGCGGCGGTTGGGGGATGGGTCCAAGGCCCATCCACTGTCATTCGTGAGAGGCGGTCCGGAGCACGGGCGCCTTGAAAGCGGATGAAGCGCTATTGAGAGGCGGCAGCCCCGATTTGTATCCTCGCGGTTCTTCCTTTCGTTTCGCTTCCTCCAGAAATGCCCGGTGGCAATGCATCCGTTTGAACTAACGCGCGCGCTGGTCGATATCGACTCGACGACCAACCACGAAAAACAAGTGGGCGATTTCCTGTTCGCGCATTTATCCGCGCTGGCGTCGCGCTACAACGGACACATCGAGCGCATGCCTGCCGCGCCGGAGCGCGACAATATTTTTTTTTCGTGGGGCGAGCCCATCGTTACGTTCTCCACGCATATGGATACTGTTCCGCCGTTTTTTACTTCCCGGGAAGATAGCGAATATATCTGGGGGCGCGGGGCCTGCGATGCCAAAGGCATCATCGCGGCGATGATCGCGGCGGCGGAAAAACTGCTGGCGGGCGGGACGCGCAATCTTGGTTTGCTTTTTGTGGTCGGCGAAGAGCGCAACAGTGCGGGCGCAAAAGCGGCGGCGGCCACTCCACGAGGCTCGCGCTTTCTGATCAATGGGGAGCCTACGGAGAATCGGCTGGCGCTGGGATCGAAAGGCGCGCTGCGGTATGAAATTGTTGCGCGGGGGAAACTCGCGCATTCCGCTTATCCGGAATTGGGGCACTCCGCCATTCATGCGCTCCTCGATGTTCTCGAGAGCATTCGCCAGATTCCACTGCCGGAAGAGGCGCTGTTGGGGCGCAGCACGCTGAATGTGGGGACAATTGCCGGCGGGCGGGCGCCGAATGTTGTGGCGGATGAAGCGCGCGCGGAAATCATGTTCCGCACGGTTGGCGATCCTGCCGCGCTCCGCGCTGCGGTTTCCGCGGCCGCTGCGGGGCGGGCCGAGGCTCGCGAAGTTCTGCACACACCTGCGCTCCATCTGACTCCTTTCGATGGGCTGCCTACAACTGTGGTGGCGTTTGCAACCGATATCCCCACGTTCGATGGCGCTTGGGGAAAGCCGTTCTTGATTGGTCCGGGCAGCATTCACGTGGCGCATACCGCGGAAGAACGCATCGCAAAGAAGGAATTGATGGAAGCCGTCGAAATTTACGCGCGCATGGCCACGCGGCTGCTCAGCTCGGGAGAAGCCGGAGCATGAGCATGGGACTCGCCATCGTGGGATATGGAAAGATGGGCCGGCTTGTGGCCCAGCTCGCGCCCGAATATGGATTCGAGGTGCGGGCGAAATTCAGCGGGCGGGATAATTCGCGCGGGGAGGGCCTCACGCGAGAGTCTTTGCGTGGGGCCAACGTCGCTGTCGAATTCACCACACCCGATGCTGCTCCCGAGAATATTTGCCGACTAGCTGCACTGGGCATCAACACTGTTGTGGGCACGACGGGGTGGTTCGGGCAGCTTCCCGCGGTGCGAGAAGCCGTTACGCGGGGTGGGGCAGGCCTCGTATGGGCGCCCAACTTTTCTGTGGGGGTAAACCTGTTTTTGCGAGCGGTGGCACACACGGCGGCGCTCTTTGCGAAGCAGCAGGAGTACGACGCGTGGGGCTGGGAAATTCATCATGCGGCGAAGAAGGACGCGCCATCCGGCACGCTGAAGAAACTTGCCGAGGAAATCCGCGCTGCGGGCTACGAGCGGGCGCTGACACTGACTGCCAATCGCACCGGAGCGCATCCGGGCACGCATGAGATTGGGTTTGATTCGGCGGCCGACACCATCACGCTGCGGCACACGGCACGGAGCAGGGAAGGATTTGCGCGCGGAGCATTGCGCGCCGCGCGCTGGGTCGCCGGCAAAAAGGGCGTATTCGAGTTTCGAGAGATCTTGAACGAACTGAACTGAGGCCGCGGAGCAGAACTCCGCGTATCGGGCAGACAACACGATCTCGAAAGGAGCGGTACATGTTCACCGGATGCGGCACGGCAATGGTTACACCATTTCGGCAGGATGGTTCTCTCGATGAGTTGGCGCTCAAGCGGCTGGTGGAGCGGCAAATTGAAGCGGGCGTAGACTTTCTCGTACCGTGCGGAACGACCGGAGAGAGCCCAACGCTGACGCATGAGGAGCACTTGCGCGTGGTGGAGATCACGGTGGAGATGGCGAAGGGAAAAGTTCCCGTGCTGGCTGGCGCCGGAGGTTACAACACGGCGGAAGTTATCGCGCTGGGACAGGAACTCGCCAGGATTGGCGCGGGCGGGATTCTTTCCGTGACGCCGTACTACAACAAGCCGACACAGGAAGGGCTTTACCAGCACTTCCGGGCGATCGCGGCGGCAGTGCCACTGCCCATCATTCTTTACAGCGTGCAGGGGCGCACGGGAGTGAACGTCGAGCCGGCCACGGTCGCGCGGCTGGCTGGAATTGAAAACATCGTGGGAATCAAGGAAGCTTCGGGAAACATTGCGCAGATGGCGGCGATCTTGAATCTTGTACCTGACGACTTCATCGTGCTGTCCGGTGATGATGCAATCACGCTACCGCTGATTTCGCTTGGCGGACGCGGCGTGATTTCCGTGGTGTCGAACGAAATTCCCGGGGAGATGAGCAGTCTCGTGAGGCTGGCGCTACAAGGGAATTTTTTCGGCGCGCGCGAAATGCATCGGCGTTACCATCCGCTGATGGAGGTAAATTTCGTGGAGTCGAATCCCATTCCGGTGAAAGCCGCGATGGCGGAGATGGGGCTTCTTGAACCCGTGTGGCGCTTGCCACTGGTACCTCCGAAAGCGGAGAATCACTCGCGCATCCGGGGGGTACTGGAATCCCTCGGGTTGGCCAGCCGCCGTGAGGCTGCCATCGAGAACGACGGTTCCATGGTCGTGACTCCAGCCGAGAGGGTTCATGCAGCCACAGCAGGTTGAGAAACTTTTCGACGAGCCGCCCGCACACTATGAAGAAGAACACTTCTGGCTGTTCCGCGATTTCAAAGAATCGCTGAATCGCGGGGAAGTTCGCGCCGCCGAGCCGGATCCCGAGGCGAAAACGGGTTGGCGGGTGAACGCCTGGGTGAAGAAGGGCATTCTGCTGGGGTTTCGCATGGGGGTAACCGTTGATATGTCCATTGACGCAGCGCGGCAGCCATTTTTGGATAAGTCCACTTACCCGGTTCATTCGTTCACGACTGGTGATGGCGTGCGCATCGTGCCCGGCGGATCGAGCATTCGCGATGGGAGTTTTATTGGACGGGGTGTGATTTGCATGCCGCCGATGTTCGTGAATGTGGGAGCTTACGTGGGCGAAGGCACGATGATCGATTCGCACGCGCTGGTGGGAAGTTGCGCGCAGATTGGGCGGAATTGCCACCTCTCGGCGGGCTCGGAAATTGGAGGCGTGCTCGAACCAGTCGGAGCGATGCCGGTGATTGTCGAGGATGATGTGCTTGTGGGCGGGAATTGTGGCGTGTATGAAGGCACGGTGGTGAAGCGGCGCGCTGTGCTGGGTAGTGGCACGATTCTGAATCGGTCCATACCCGTTTACGATTTGGTGCGGGACAAGATTTATACGGCGACGGAGAGCGAGCCTTTGGTGATTCCGGAAGAGGCGATTGTGGTGCCGGGTTCGCGGGCAATCACGCATGCTTCTGGCGTGAAGCATGGACTGTCGCTGCAGGCCGCAGTGATCGTCAAATACCGCGACTCAAAGACGGAAGCCCGCGTGCAACTCGAAGATTTGCTTCGATAATCTGAACCTAGGCAGGGGCGCACGCTACATCCCCGTTCTTTTCCTGAGGTCGAGAAGACCTTCAAGATCTTTAAGTGCCTCCAAGTCCTTCGGTCTGCCAGCGGCGCGTTTCGCTTTGATGAGACCCTCCAAGTTGAGCACTTGGTGGTCGAGCCCGAAAACTTGCATAGTTTCGGATACCGCTTTTACCGTGCTGTAGGGGCCGAGACCAGCGACCTCTCCGAGGAAATCCAGGGCGCCTAGATCGGTGACTAATGTGAAGTTTAATCCACGCTCGATCGTCTTGGAATCGAACCGAAATGGCAGGTCGGCTGGAGCATTTCTCAAGCGAGGATGAAATGGTTCCAGTGCGCGGGCAAGTTTCTGAAGATTATTTGGAGAACGCTCGTAGCAAAAATCAAGGTCTTCTGTGATGTAAGCGGAGCCCTGAAGCTGCATTGCGGCTCCGCCAATGATCACGAACTCGACTTCTTCGTCGTAGAGGGCGCGGAGGGTCTCTTCTAGCTTCAACGTGCGGCTCTATGCCGTTCGCCCGCCAGACGAAGCTCTTGGAGAGAACGAGCGCATTGGACCAGTTTTCGAGCTCGTTCTGTCGGTGTAAGTTTGAGATTCTCGTAAAGCAGGGTCAGGTCAATACCCCATTCCTTGGCCTCCGCCAATTTGCTTCCCGGGGGAGGATTGGTGATGAGCTCATAGGCGAGTTGTTGTTGTTGCGGAGTCATGGCTCTAGGAAAATCGTCTCACACTCAACCGAGCCATTCAATCGCGGCGTGGCTGCGCGTTCGATGGCGAGCTAACGCGTCAGTACTTGGTCGAAAAATGCCAGAGCTGGCATCTCGAAACGTGTTGATTCGTCTTCATGTGCTGACTCACTTCTGCAGGAGTTCCATCATGTAGTCGGTTGCTTCCTTGGAATTCATGAGCGAGAGTTTCTGTACGGCCGTCTTCTTCAATTCGGGATCCTTTTCGCCGCGGGCGATGGTTACCAAGGCAGCCGCATTACCCTCGATAAAAAGAGCGTTCAAGACTTCCTCGCGCAAGTTACGATCCGACTCTTTTGCGTAAATCGCGAGGAGGGCTTTGTTGCCTTCGTCCGAATTGACCAAGCCGAGGTCGCGGATTGCTGTGCTGCGTATCTCGGGGTTCTTGTCGGACTGCGCCACGTTTGCGAGTCTTGCGGCGTCGCCTGCGAGGAAAAACGCTTGCAATAGTTCCTTGCGAATCTCGAGGGAGATGTCCATCGCGTAGAGCTGTCCCAGTTCGTTTTGCGCGCCGGTCAAGCCGAGCTGCCGGATGGCTTCGCGCTTGAGTTCATCGTTCTTTTCGTTTTTTGCGGCGGCGAAGAGATGTTCCTTGTCTCCGCTGATCATGTAGGTCTTCAGGATGGCGCGCTTTACGGAAGCATCGGTGCTTGATGCATAGATCTCCGCCAGAGTGTCGCCTGAGGCTTGAGCGCTGCCGACGCCGCCTTTGATTCCGCCGTTCACGCCACCTTTGACGCCCCCGCGAACGCCTCCGCCAAAAAGACCCAAGTACTCGATGGCTTTGCGCTGCAATTCGGGATTGGCCTGGCCGCGGGCAATGTTGGCCAGAACTTCGCGCGCTTTCGGGGAACCGCTTTGCGCGAGAACAAACAACGCTTTTGATTTTTCATTTGGCGACGCGGAACTATTCAGCAATTTTTCGAGCAGCGGGATGGCGCGGTCTGAATCGCTGTTCATCAGCCCCTGGATCGCGAGAATTCTCAACTCCTCGTCCTTTTGCGCTTCCGGATGCGGCGTTTGGCCGTTGGATTGGCGCACTTCAATTTCGAGGGCGGCCGCGTCTTTTTGCCAGCGGCTTTGCGGAAACCGTTGCTTGAGGCTGGCGAGGGTGGCGAGCGCGACGTCTCGCCTGCCGAGACGGTTTTCCGCGTACGCCTTCCAGTACAAAGCGGCATCGGCTTGCGTGCCGTTCATGGTGGCCAGTTCCTTGAATTTCGCGGCGGCTTGCTCGAAACGGTCTTCTTCGAGCGCTTCGCGGCCGTCGTCGTAGAGTTCTTCCATGCGATCGGCGCGTTCCTGCTCGCGGTCGCGTTGTTCCTCTTCGCGATCGAGTTTTTCTTGTTCGCGGTCTCGTTTCTCTTGGTCGCGATCGCGTGCCGCTTGTTCCTGGTCGGCTTGATTGGATTCTTGCGCATATTCGGTCGAAGGCTGCTGGATCGCGGCGTAACGACGCGCTTGTGTGGTTCCAGGAAGTCCGAGAAATAGAGCCACTGCCATGCAGAAGGTGATACGGGGCAAATTTCCGAGCGTCATGCTTTGTTCCTTTCTTTCTTTTGCGAATCGTTCTGTGCGGGCGGCGCTTGCTGACGCTGCCGCAGTTCTTTGTTGACCACCCGGACTTTGAAGAGAATTCCGCGCGCTTCGATGCGCTGGCGGATGGCTACAAGTTGCGAGGGTGTGACTTCTTGCGGGCTGTGCGCTACATCCAGGAGTACTCGTTCCAGATCATCCAGCACGCTGGCGAGGCCTGCATCGCCTTCTTGCAGCGCTGTTTGGCGGTAGAGGCGGTTTTCTTCAAGCAGGTCTTCGGCGCGACGTTGCTCTGAAGAGATGTTCACCTGTTTTTGCCCGGAATCTTTTGGTTCGGCGTTGGAAAGCTCGACGAGCATCATTTCGGAGCGGCCGAGATGCTCTCCGACGGCGACAACCAGGATGCGCTCGCGAACTTGCTCGCGGTTCGGGGAATTGGTTGCCACGCCCGGGTGTTTCGTCATTCGTCCAGCAATAAACGCGACAAGGAGGAGAGCAGCGAGCGCACCTAGCGCGGCCACGCGGCGCGGCTGAAACCAAACCTGCCACCAGGGTTCGGGCCTGTTCGGAAGCCGCGGCGCAATTTGCCGCCAGACGCGGCGGCCGTAGTCCTCGCCAGGGTCCGGTACTGGCAGGGTGTCGAGCGCCGCGAAAACCGCTTCGACGCGAGACAGTTGCGAGCGGCATTCCGCGCAGCCGGAAAGATGTTCGGCAATCGCGGCGCGTTGCGACACTTCGCCTTCGCGGTAGGCGATCAACTCTTCTTCGGTTATATGCTTCATGATTCCGTTCCGACGGCTCTCGTCTGTGTTCTGTTTTCGAGAAGTGGTTCCAGCATTTGGCGCAACTTTTGCACCGCGCGGAAAACGGCATTCTTTGCTGCGCCCGAATTGGAGTTCAATACCGCGGCGATCTCCTCGATGCCGCAGCCTTCCCAGTGGCGCATGACAAAAGCAGTTCGTTCGGCATGCGAAAGAGACGCGAGTGCCTGCTCCATTTGTCTTCGTAATTCCAGGCTCTGAGTCAGCCGTTCGGGTGAAGGCTGCGAATCTGGGAGCAGGTCAATGGGATCTTGTTCCATGTTGTCCTGGCCGCTCATCAACGAAGTTTCCCGGCGCGCCTCTTCCTTGCGTTTGCGGCGCGTCAGGTCAATCGAATAGTTGGCGGCGATGCGGTAGACCCAGGTACTGAAATTCGCTCGCGCTTCAAATTGACCCAGCTTCTGGTAAGCGCGCAGAAAGGCCTCCTGAACCACTTCCTCAGCGTCGTGCTGATTTCCGGTAAGGCGGTAGGCCAGCCGGAAAACACTGTGGCTGTGCCGCTCGACGAGCACGCGAAAAGCATCGCGATCGCCGGCGAGCGTGCGCTCGATGGCGATGGCGTCGCTCTCCTGGGCGAGCTTGACGCTTTCCACGCTCTGCTGCATCCGATTCATTAGACAGGATTCCGGGCTTGCGGTTAGGTCGGCCGAAGCGCTTTATCTGCCAATAAGATAGCGTGAGTGGGACAGGTTCAAGGTGGACGACGTGTCTTGCTTGCCGAATACGGTATGATTGGGGTTCTGGCCAGGTTCGGGGAGATCGAGTTGATTCCACGCTATACACGCGATGAGATGGGCCGCGTCTGGAGCGACGCCAACAAATTTGCCAAATGGCTCGAAGTTGAGCTGGGGGCCACGGAAACGCTCGCCGAATCGGGCGAAGTTCCCAAGGAAGCTGCCGCGGTGGTTCGCGCACGCGCCAAGGTCGATGTGGCGCGCATCCACGAACTGGAAGCACGGGTAAAGCACGACGTGATTGCGTTCACCATGGCGGTCGGCGAGTCCATCGGCGATCCTGCGGCGGCGCGCTGGCTGCATTATGGAATGACTTCCAATGATGTCGTGGACACAGCGCAGGCGCTGCAAGTTCATGAGGCTTCCCGGCTGATTGAACGTGCCCTGGTGGTCTTTGGCGAAATCCTTGATCTTCGAGCGCACGAGTTCCGGTATACGCCGCAGATCGGCCGCACGCATGGCGTGCATGCCGAACCGATTACCTTTGGCTTGAAAATCGCTAACTGGTTCGCGGAAAACCAGCGTAATATCGCACGTTTCCGTGACGCTGCCGCGCAAATGGCGGTAGGCAAAATTTCCGGCGCGGTGGGCAACGATTCGCATCTTGGCCCGGAAATCGAAGAGCGCATTTGTAAGAAGCTGGGTCTGGCCGTCGCACCGGTTTCTTCGCAAGTGATTCAGCGGGATCGCCACGCTCACTATCTCGGTGCGCTCGCGCTCATTGCGGCCACACTGGAAAAGATTGCACTTGAAATTCGCCACTTGCAGCGTACCGAAGTCCGGGAACTGGAAGAACCGTTCGGCGGCGAGCAGCGCGGCAGCTCTGCCATGCCGCACAAACGCAACCCTGTGAATTGCGAGCAAATCTGCGGGTTGGCGCGGCTGGTGCGATCGAATCTCATTGCCGGGTTTGAGAATGTGGCGCTGTGGCACGAGCGCGACATTTCGCACAGCTCGGTCGAGCGCGTCATTCTGCCCGACTCGACCATCCTCGTCGATTACATGCTTGCCAAAATGGCAACCATCGTTGGGGAGATGCGCGTATTTCCCGAGCGCATGATGCGCAACCTGGAGTCCACGCATGGACTGGTGTACTCCGGACAGCTATTGCAAGACCTGGTGGAGAAGGGCATGCCGCGGGACGACGCCTACAAGGCCGTGCAGGAAAACGCCATGGCGGCGTGGGAGACGGAGACCAGCTTTCGCGAGCGCGTGGCGGGCGATGCGCGGATCGTCAAGTATCTCGACGCGAAGGCGCTCGAGCACACGTTTGATTTGCAACGGCAAATTCGTTACGTGGATGCCATCTTTGCCCGCGTGTTTGGCGCGCATCCAGCAGGAGAGAAGTCGGCCGCGGGTTCTGCGGGAAAGCACTAGCGCCAAAACAGAAACTGGAAAAACAAAAGGCGCCGAATGATTTTCATCATGCAGCGCCCTCTTGCCTCTTCTGCTTTCGGTTTGCACCGGAGGCAGCTGCGGAGGCGGAAACTCGAAAAGCCATCATCCGCCAGGACGTTGAAAAAACAAAGAACTAAAAATTACTCGACGCGCTGAACGTAACGGGCTTCCGCGGTATCCACTTTGATTTTATCGCCTTCATTCACAAAGGGCGGAACCTGCACGACCAGGCCAGTTTCGAGAGTCGCGGGCTTCATCACCGCGCTGGCGGTGGCTTTCTGCAGGGTGGGCTCGGTTTGGACAACTTTCATGTCCATGGTGTCGGGAAGATCCACGCCGATTGCTTTTTCCTCGAAGAACTCGACCTTTACGATGGTGCTCGGAATGAGATAGTTCACCGTCTCGCCGAGCTCTTCGCGGGACATCTGCATCTGCTCGTAGTTCTTGGTGTTCATGAAGTGAAAATCATCGCCCTCGCTGTAGAGGTACTCGAATTCCACTTCGTCGAGGATGGCGCGATCGACAAATTCCTCGGCGCGAAACCGGTAATCGATGATCGAGCCGGTGCGGAGATTGCGCATGCGCGTTTGCATGGAGCCTCGCTTGTTGCCGGGAGTGCGGTGATCGACGCTGAAGATAGTGAAAAGCTGGCCCTCGTGCTGGATGACCATGCCGGGACGAAGTTGTGTGGCTTTGACGCTGCTCATAGTTTTGTAGGGCCGCAGAGCGGCCAACGGCTCCCTGAGTAAGTTTCTAATTTCGGAAATTCCGGCAGGCCTGCAATTAGCCGCATCCAGAATGACTCGAGGCGCGCTGGAGCGAATTTCGTGTCCAGCGCGAATGCACAGTATAAGGGGGCGGATTCTGCCCGGTCAATCGTCGCCACGTTTGGCCTCTTTGGCGCGCTGTTTCGCGCCTTCCGCCATGATTTTTTCGATTTCAACGGGATCGCGCGCGAGGCGTTCGCTGAGGAATTTGTAGCCGGTTTCGGTGATAAGGACATCGTCTTCGATACGCACGCCGAGATTCTCTTCTGGGATATAGACGCCGGGCTCGACGGTGACCACCTGCCCGGGCTCAAGGGGTTTGCAGGCATCGCCCGGATCGTGAACGTCGAGGCCGATATTGTGGCCGAGGCCGTGGATGTAATACTGGCCGAGCGATTTGCCGTGCAAATCCTTGCCGTGGGAATTGATGTAATCGAAGGAGATTTTGTAGACGCTTTTGTTGCCTTTCTGACACATGTCCATGCCCGGTTTGAGGACGGCCAGGACGGCATTTTGCGCGCCGAGCACGATGTCGTAGATCTCGCGCTGGCGCGACGTGAACATGCCGTTGGCCGGCAGGGTGCGCGTGATGTCTGCCGAGTAGCCGGAGTATTGCGCGCCGACGTCGAGCACTACGATGTCGCCGTCCTCAATTTTACGCGAGAGCTTGTCGTAGTGCAGCGCCGTGGAATTGGGGCCGGCGCCGACGATAGGCGCATAACCTTCAGCCTCCGCGCCTCCCATGGCATGAACTTCCACCATTTTCGCACCGACCTGATATTCGTAGAGACCGGGACGCATCATTTTCATTGCCGCGAGATGCGCATCGAGCGAAAGATCGATGGCCTCGCGGAGGAACGCAACTTCGCTGGGCGATTTGATCATGCGCAGCGCGCCGATGCTGACGCGGGCGTCTTTCAGCTTGGCCTGAGGCGCGACGAGCTGCAGCCAGTCGACGACCGCTTTTTCGTGCGGATAGCCGCCATTTTCTTTTTCGTAAGGGAGAATGGTGAAGAAGTTCGAATAAAGTTTGGCAAGTTTTTCGATGGTAGCGCGCATTTCCGGGAAGGGTTTTACAGCTGAGAAACCGGTGCGCGCTTCGATGCCCGGATCGGAGGGCGACATGCGAAGACCGTTCCATTTTTCCCTGGCGGGATCTTTCGTTGGCAGGAACAGCATTTCCTGCGGCCCATCCCAGGGGTTGGCCGGGACCGCGCCTTGATTGCCGCGCAGGGCCGGCAGAATAATCAGTCCCGCTCCTTCCTCGTTGTGGCCGGTCAGGTAGTAGAAATTATCTTCCTGGGCAAAAATGTAGGACTGAGAGGACTCTTCGCGACCGCTGAAACCCCAGAGGACAACGGGACCGTTAACCTGTTCGGCGAGTTTGGCGCGGCGCACAGCGTAGACACTGTTCGGTTCACGTTCGCGGCGCTGCTGGGCTTGGGCCACGGAGGCCGTGGCCGCAGCACACAAAATGAGAACGACAGCTCCAAGCGCAGTGCAAAAATTGAGAATCCAGACGCGCCACGAGCGACCACTCATTCCTTCACCTCGAAACCACCATTGGTTTGTTGCCCCCACAGGGCATGTGGGTTTGCCGCGGCAGGGACCGTGACTCGATGATTGTAACTGATGTGCAGAGCGGCGGAAACGAGGGAGGCGCTGGATGCGCGCTAACCATGGCGCGCTTCGTTCTCCCACCAATTGTAATTCGTGAGTTTGGGAGGATTTCGGTCTGTGCCATTTTTGGTGCTTAGACCGCACCAAAGAAATGAATATTATTTTGCGTTTGGGGAATCCAACATTAGATGAAGATACGAGCAGGCATTCTGGGATTTATTGCAGTTTTTCAATCCGTGCTGTTTCTGACTCACTTCTTTATTTTTGAGACGTGGACCGCTTTGCCTGCTGGGAACGACCCTCCTCCGGCTTGGTTTGCGCTCAGTTTGATCCTGCTTTCCGTCAGCTTTTTGGCCGCCTCGCTTTTGGCTCTTCGCTACACCAACGCCCTGTTGCGCGTTTTCTACAGAATCTCCGCGGTTTGGCTGGGATTGGTGAGTTTTCTGTCTTTTGCGGCGGCGCTGTCGTGGGTCATCTTTGGGGCTGTGCGGCTGGCAGGTCTAAACGTGAGCTTTCACCTGACTGTGGAAGTGCTATACGGAGCTGCTGCGCTCATGGCTTTGTGTGGTGTGATCAACGCCGGGTGGACGCGGGTTCGGCGGATTCCGATCAAGCTGGACCGTCTTCCTGAAGCCTGGCGCGGACGCCAAGCGGCACTGATCAGCGACTTGCACCTGGGACACGTGAGGAACGGCAGTTTTCTGCAACGGATCGTGAAGAAGGTGATGAAAGCCAAGCCCGAAATTGTATTCATCGCCGGCGACTTATATGACGGCACCACGATCGATGCGCGGAAAGCAGCGGAGCCACTGCGCGAACTGCGCGCGCCGCAAGGTGTCTATTTTGTGGCAGGGAATCATGAACAGTTTGGGGACGACTCGAAATACTTGCAAGCCATTGCCGCCGCAGGCGTCCGCGTCCTGCACAACGAAAAGGTTGAGGCCGACGGATTGCAGATTGCCGGCGTACCTTACAACCACACCACCAGGGATGAGCATTTACGCGCGGTGCTGCAGCAAATCGCGGTGGACCAGAATCGCGCCAGCGTTCTGCTGGTGCACGCTCCCGACCGGCCACACATCGCGGAGCAGGCGGGGATTTCGTTGCAACTCTCGGGGCATACGCACCTGGGGCAGTTCTATCCCTGGAGCTGGATGGCGAAGCGCATCTACCGACAGTTCGCCTATGGCTTGAGCAGGATCGGAAGGATGCAAATCTATACCTCGAGCGGCGTGGGGACATGGGGGCCGCCGCTAAGACTCGGATCCAACCCGGAAATTGTGTTGCTTCAGTTTGTGTGAAAACTACAGGGCCTCGCCGAGGGCCGGCAACTAGCGGCGTTAACCTTTGGCGTGCGGGAAGACGGCGTAGACGATGGCGAAGTAGTGGCAAGTGCTTCCGGCCATGACGAAGACGTGCCAGACAACGTGGTTGTATGGAAGTTTTTTCAAGGCGTAGAAAACGACGCCGATGGAATACATCAGTCCGCCGATGACCAGCCAGAGAAGGCCGGTGGCGGGAACATGCGCGAGAATAGGCTTGACGGCGACAACTCCGAGCCAGCCCATGGCGACATAGAGCGAAGTGGACAAGATCGGAAAGTGGCCGACGAACCAAAGCTTGAAGAGAATGCCTGCGAGCGCTAGTCCCCACATAACCCCAAAGAGAGACCAGCCCCACGGGCCGCGCAGGTTGACGAGCAAGAAGGGTGTGTAGGTGCCGGCGATCAGCAGGTAGATGGCGCAATGATCGAAAATGAGCAAGGCGCGCTTGAGGCGCGGCGAAGGGATGCCATGGTAGAGAGTGGAGGCGGCGTACAGAGAGACGAGCGTGAGGCCATAAATGGCGCAGCCAGCGGTTTGCCAAGGTCCGCCGCGCATAAGGGCCAGGACGAGCAGGACGACAAAGCCGATGATGCTGAACACCAGGCCGATTCCGTGAGTTATGGTGTTGGCGAGTTCTTCGATGGAATGGCGGTCTGTGTGAGCGGACGGCATAAGTTTTCTTCTTGTTGACATTGTTGTCTTTAGGAACGGACTTCGCAATACCTATTCGCGCGTGATGTACCGAGTGAAAGCGGCAGCAGAGCTGCCGCACTCCTAAAGTAGGAGAAGAGTCGCAGGAGCGGAGGCTATTTGCGGAAGAATTCGATGAGCAACTCCGATACGCGCTCCGGTTGCTCGTGCTGGAGCCAGTGTGAGGCATCGGCAAGAGTGAAGAGCTCGCCATCCGTGCAGTAGTTCAAACTGTCTTTTGCCATTTCCGCCAGGAGAAAAGCGTCGCGCATGCCCCAGATGATACGCGTGGGGACGCGTACTTTTGAATCGGCGAACCGCGTGCGAAACCGAAGGGCGGCGCGATACCAGTTGATCATGGCGGTCATTGCGCCGGGCTCGGACCACGCCGCGCGGTATTGCGCGAGATCCTCTGGGGAGAACGTGCCAGGACGGCTGGAGCGCGCCAGCGTTCTCGATCCGATGCGGAAGTTGGATGACGAAAAAAAGAGTTCCGGCAGCCAAGGAAGCTGAAAAAAGAATATATACCAACTGCGGCGGAGCTGACGGCGGTTTGTGCCGAGGTAGCGCCGCATCACCGAAGGATGCGGAACGTTGAGGATGGCGAGGCGGGCGATACGATTCGGAAACTGCAACGCCGTGGCCCACGCGACGGCGGCGCCCCAGTCGTGGCCGGCGAGAAAGATGCGGTCTCGACCAAGCTGATCGGCAATGGCAATGACGTCGGAGGTGAGCCAGGATAGCGCGTAGGACTTCGCGCCGGCGGGCTTGCTGCTTTTGTTGTAGCCGCGCTGGTCCGGAACGATGACGCGGAATCCGGCCGCCGCGAGCGGACCGATTTGTTTGCGCCACGAATACCAGAATTCGGGGAAGCCATGCAGGAGGAGGGCTACAGGGCCGTCCTTCGGCCCGGCAGCCACGGCGTTCAAATGAATCTCGCCGTTATGAAAGACGAGTTGCTCAAGTTCCGCTGTCACGGAGAGAGATTCTATCCGCATCGGGCGGCAAAAGGCCAAGCAAAGAGCGAGACCTCCCGGCGCGCATGAAATCCCGCGCGGGAGCAGGGCCAGGGGAACTCGCAAATACCGGCGAGGAAAGGAAGGCGATGTATCTCCACCCCTCCCTCACGCCGCAGTCTATTTCTCGAAGAAAATGAAGCAGCCAGTCTTCCAGCAAGAACCGCCTAAAAGTACAGTTTCAGTGCGAGTTGGAGGCGGCGTGCTTGGCTGATTGTTGAACTGATGACGCCGAAATTGCTCGATCCTACGGTGGTGTCGGGACCCGCAAACTGCGGGTGGTTGAAGGTGTTGTAGGATTCAGCGCGAAACTCCAGATGCATCCCTTCGCGCAATGTCGATAGCGGAAACTCCTTGAAGACAGACATGGCAACATCTCGCGCACCGGGCTGGCGGACGCTGGTGATAGTTCTTGGAGCGTTGCCGAGCGTAAACGGAGCCACCGCGCCGGTGTCTTGTAGTACACCAACATTGTCGCCGCTATTCGGATCAAAGCTAGCATTGCCGAAGAAGCTTGTCCCTGGATCCGTGAAATTCTCTGGTGCACCCGAGGCGCGCTGCAAGGTGCCGGTGAGGATCGGGCGCTGCCCGTACGTCGGAATAGCAACCGGGTTCAAGAGGAGGGGAATGAGCGGCCGGCCACTGGTGATGCGGATAATGCCGTTGGTTTGCCATCCACCGAGGATGGCATTGAGGATGGGATGCAAATCATGTCCGAAGCGCCGCCCCCGGCCAACAGGGAACTCATAGACGTAGCTGGCTTGGAAGATGTGCGGGATGTCGTAGACCGAGACGGCGCGCTCTGCACGCAGGTCAAAAGGGTTCTGCACGCCAAGGGTCGAGCCGCCGATGGTTCCACCACCCAGGAAGACAAAGCTGTCGTCGCTGGCGGAAGCGTTATCAATGGACTTGGACCAGGTGTAGGTGACGAGGAACTGGAGTCCGTTGGAAAACCCGCGCTCAGCCCGCACTTGCAGCGCATGGTAGATGGAGTTGGCTATCGGCGGCGAGTCGCCTTGAAATCCTGCGTACTGTGGGAAAGGGAGGAGGAGCTGGAAAGCCTGGACCGTGGGCTGTGAGAGAGCGCTGGTTGGATCGCAGATGAAGTGAGTGCGGTCGCAGGGCCCAGGGTTGGGATCAAAGAATGGGTTGGCAACCAAATTGTTCAAGTTGGCGAGTTGCGAGCCCGGCAGAAAATGTCCGCTGCTGTCAGTAACTGCGGAGAGCGGAAGGCGATTGTTTTCGCGGAATCCTCCGAGGTAAAGGTGCGTCCCTTTTTTCCCAACATACGAGACATCGAGCAGGATTTTTGCCGGCAATTCCTTCTGAAAGCCGAAACTCCAAGCCTCCTCGTAGGGCGTATTTTGACTGATGCTGCGGATCGGCCCTACGGCGGCGAATCCGATGTCGTTGAATGCGCCGAGGGAATTACCTGGGGGCGGTGCGACGCCGCAAGTGAACGGCGGAGAGAACTGACACGACGTATTGCTGAGAGTGTTGTACGGCGTGGCATGGTCGATGCCAAAGGTCGTTAGCCAGGGAGGTTGCACATCGAAGCCCTGAAAACCCCAAGGGCCGGTTCCGGAAGCGCTGCTTCGTGGGGTAGAGAAATAAATGCCGAAACCGCCACGAATCACGAACTTGTGAGGCGCTTGGTAAGCCAGTCCAAACCGGGGCTGGATGTTTTTGTAATCTTGATAATAGTTGGAGCGGTCGTTGGGGCTGGCGAACACTTCGACTCCATGCAAGGTGCTTAGAGCCTGCGCTTCATTCGCCGGAAGTCCCTGCAGTTGCTGAGCAGTGAGCTGGAGAGGCGACACCGCATTGGGGTCGAGCCAGTTCATGCGGTTGAAGCGTTCGGTGCGAGGGAGGCTCAGTTCGTAGCGCAAGCCCAGATTCAGGGTCAGTTTTGGAGTGACACGATAATTGTCCTGGATGAAGGCGCCGTACTGGAAGCTCTCGGTGCTGACGAAATTGACAAATCCGACCTGGCAAGGCGTGCATCCGCCGCCCCCGTTGCCCGGAGGCCCAACACCGATGAGAAAGCTGGCGAGAGCGTCTCCTCCGGAATTGGGATTACTGGAATCCTGCGAGGTGCTGCTGAAGTCGAACGCAAAATCACCGGACGGCCAGCCGGGTTGGGTAAAATTAATCTGATGCAGACGCCACTCGCCTCCGAACTTCAATTCGTGCTTGTTGTGGACCCAACTGACTGCGCCATCGATGTGATGAGTAATCTGGCCTTCGCGGAGGATGCTGAAGGTCTGGGTGCCGATGTTGTTACCAGCCGCGCCGGAATAGCCGCTAAGCTGGATGGCGGGGAGAGTATGAAAACCGTGGTTGAGGTAGGAAGGAAAGCCGATCTGCGTAAAGGTCTGGTCGATCGTGGAGTCGTTACCGCCCACGCCTTGTTGGAAATCGAACCCCCTCTGGAAACCGTAGGTGGCGGTGAGTACGAGATTTGGCCTGAAAGTGTGAGTATGGCTGAGAGAAAAGATATGGCGCCGGACCGTAACGGGGCCTCCGGTACACGGGTCCGCGGCGTTCTGAAAGCAATCGAAACTATTGGAACTGCCATTCTGCTGGGAGTATTTAGCGCTGAACAGGTCTGCTTCACTAAAGCGGTGGTCGATCTTGATATCAAACTGGTTGTTGGATAGAGGATTGACTCCGGAACTAAACCAGTTGTTGTTTTGCAGAAAGCCGAGGAGTTGCGTGGGGTCCGTGGGCGTGGGCTGATTGGGCATGGGGAACAGTTGAATGAACTTGGCGGCAACCGGATTGATCAGATTGCCCGGTGCAGCCGGTAGGGCAAAGGGTGTTCCTACGAGATTTGGATTGCCGGGGCTCTGATAGGTAGCGAGATTGTTGAAAGGAATGAAGTTCTGCCGGACGGCTCCGGGGCCGACAAACGTCCCGGAATAAGGATCCCAAAGTTGTCCGGCGGGAGAGGAACACAGTCCCTGGGCGTCAAACGTGCCTTGGTTGGCAGCACAAAGGACGCCGAAGTCCCCGTTCCTTTCGGGGCCGGTGGGTACCCCCGCGTTGGTGGAAGTGGCGTCTCTCTCCCGTGTGCCTTCATAGTCGAAGAAGAAAAACGTCTTGTCTTTTCGAATGGGACCGCCGATGGTGCCGCCGAAGTTGTTGCGCTTTATGCCCGGACGCGGGTTGCCGAACTTGTTGTTAAACCACTCGTTGGCGTTCAGCACGTCGTTGCGGAAGAACTCGTAGGCGCTGCCGTGAAATTGATTGGTTCCCGAGCGGGTGACGACGTTAATGATCGTTCCGCCCGCGAAGCCATATTCCGAAGTGAAGTTGGTTTGCTGAACTTTGAATTCCTCGACGGAGTCTACCGAAGGCGTGTACAGAACGTTGTTGAGGCCGCTGTTCTGGTCGAAGTTGGAGGCTGTCGCGCCGTCGATGAGGACATCTGCAGTGGCGTTGCGGCTGCCATTTGAATTGAAGTTGATGCCACCTTGCGAGTTCTTTGTGCCAGGAACGTTGGTTTCCGTAATGCCCGGAGCGAGATAGGCAAGATTCGTGAAATTCCGGTCAATCAGCGGCAAATCGTTGACGAACTTGCGGTTGACGACCTGGCCGGTGACGGCGTCCTCTGTTTGCAACTGGACAGTGTCGGCCTTCACCTCCACAACCTGGTTGGGGGTTCCGATCACCAAGGCAAAGTCAATGGAGACGTTTTGGCTGACGTCCAGTTCGATGCCGTCCTGCTTTTGAGTCTGGAATCCGGGAGCCTCCACAGTGATTCTGTAAGTGCCAGGAGGAATCGAGCGGAACAAATACCGCCCGTTGGAGTCGGTCGTGCCGTTATAGGAGAATCCCTTGTCCTGGTCGGTGAGCGTGAGTTTGACTGCCGGCATCGAGGCGCCGGAGGGATCCGTAACCACGCCAGTCACGGAACCGGTATAGAGCTGGGCGTGCGCGCCCGGAGAAAGCAAAAAGAAAATGGCCAGTAGAAAAGCGTTTAACAGCAGAAAGACGCGGGCGCCACGATTTAAGAACATGCTTCTTGTCACCGCTACGTTTGCTGTTGTGAGTATGCTTTCGAGGGAACCCATGGCAGCCTCCATTAGTGAGCAGACAAAGTTTTTGCGCTCGACCAGTTTCGCGCTCTTCTGCACCGCTGCACATTCGGGGCAATAGGCAGCTAAGACCGTAGTTGAATCGGTTTAATATGCGAATTCATCGCCCTTGTCAAGAAGGAAATTGTGGAAATGTGTGTTCCAATGAGAAAGTAAGTGCGAGACCGTGGTGGTGCGAGGAGATCAGGTGAGCAGTGGCCGGCATGTTCCGGCCGTTGAGAAAACAGCCCCGAGCTAGAAACCCGGCGCGCCAGAGGCGGCCGGCCGCATCTCGGGGGCGTTGACCCCGAACCGCAGATGCGCGAAGTAGGTTTGGCCGAGCGACATGCATCCGGTATAGAGATAGCCCCACACGAAAAGCAGCAGGAACGGGATGGTGGCGTAATTTTCATTGAGCGCCGCGTACACCACGGTGAGTGCGAAGTACACGCCGAGAAGAATTTCTGCGTAAGGCATCCAGCCAGCTTTGTTCCTGTAAGACTTCTTGACGAAAGAACCTTGTCTGCCCTCGATTTTGAATTTGGGCGTGCGCGCGAATTCGCTTTTCTTGCCGATGATGGCTTCGATCACCGCTTGCGCGTTGCGCACGGAAATTCCGATGCCGGTAGCCATCACGAAAGGCATGTAGAGAAAGGTGCGCCACCAGGTCTTGGGCCGAATCTCCCGCTGCGAGACCAGATAAAAGCTGGAGATCGAGCAAGTGGAAGCGAGAAAAAGCGGCAGATCGATGACCAGCATCTGGAACCAGCCCTGATAGAAACGCACGATCATGGCGGGCAGCAGCATGGTGGAAAGAAGAACCATCAACGGATAGCTGATATTCGCAGTGAGGTGAAAGAACGCCTCCGACTTCACGTGCCACGGCGCGTTGGACCTGAAAACTTTGGGCAGGATTTTTTTTGCCGTCTGCATGAGCCCTTTGGCCCAGCGGGCTTGCTGCGCTTTGAAGCCATTCATGTCCACGGGAAGCTCGGACGCGCACTCGATATGCGGCAGGTACAAAAACTTCCAGCCTTTGAGCTGCGCGCGATAGGAGAGATCGGTGTCCTCGGTGAGCGTGTCGTGCTCCCAGCCGCCGGCCTGGTCGATGGCGACACGGCGCCAGACGCCCGCGGTGCCGTTGAAATTGAAAAACGTTCCCCGGCGTGAGCGCGCGCCATGCTCGACGACGAAGTGCCCATCGAGAAGAATAGTTTCCACATGCGTAAGCAAAGAATAATCGGTATTCAGGTAAGTCCAGCGTGTCTGGACCATGCCGATTTTGTCGCCACCTTCGGGGTTCATGAAGTAGGGAATGGTGCGGAGCAGAAAATCAGGTTCGGGAATGAAGTCGGCGTCGAAGATGGCCACAAACTTACCCAGCGCGGTCTTGAGGCCGTTTTCAAGCGCGCCGGCTTTGTATCCCTCGCGGTTGGTGCGGTGAATATAAGCGATCGGCATGCCCTGCGCCGCGTGTCGCTCGACGCAATTGCGCGCAACTTCCTGGGTTTCGTCGGTGGAGTCGTCGAGGACCTGCACGTCGAGCAACTCTCGAGGGTAGTCGAAGCGCGAGATGGCCTCAACAAGGCGCTCAATGACGTAGCGTTCATTGAAGATCGGAAGTTGAATCGTGACGCGCGGCCAGACTTTGACTTCGGGCGGCGCGGCTGGAACGTTTTTCGCGTACGCAAAGTAATCATAGACCAGCCAGTAGCGATGTAGCCCGTACACTGCGAGGATGAACAGGACGATGAAATAAGGAATCATCATCGCCAGGTCGAACGCGTTGGCGTGGTAAATGCCTGTGAACGTCCGGTCGGTGAGTTTGTGCCAGTAATGACCGAGCGTGCTCTGCGACACAAGTACGAGCGATAGTGAGAGCGCTGTCAGCACGTTGGGAATCTCGCCGGGTGCTCTCTAAGAAGGTCCACAGGAGCTTGCGGCAAACAATGATTATAAGGCGGCAGCGGTGACAGTCAACGCCGGCGTGGCACTTCGTAAAACAGTGGCACGCTATGAAACGAGGACGATTTTCCCCGCGGCGCCGGGCTCAAGAATTTCCTTGTGAGCCCGCGCGGCTTCGGCTAGGGGCAATTCCTTAGCGACAACCGGGCGCAGCGTGCCGTTTTCCAGACCAGCAAAGATACCAGCGTGAATCTCCTTTTCTTCGTCGGGCGTGCTGGCCCAGAGCGTAAACGCATGGACGGAAGCGCGTCGGACCATGAGCTGTCGCGGGTTAATGGTCACTTCGCCGCGATTGCCGATCACGATGACGCGGCCGCGGATGGCCAGCAGCGTCGTGTCGTGCGCGAGGTTTACGTTGGCGAGCATCTCCAGGATGATGTCCACCCCGCGCCCGCCGGTGGCTTTCAAGATTTCTTCCTGATAGCCGGCTTTGCTGTGGTCAAACACTTGATGCGCACCTTCACGTTTCGCTAGGTCCAGGCCTTTTTGCGAACTTGCCGTTCCAAAAACCGTGAGGCCTAGCGCGCGGGCTATCTGTGCTGCGGCGATACCCACGCCACCGCTGGCGCCGTGAATGAGCACCGTCTCTGCAGCGCGCGGCTGCGCGAAATGAAACAGTGCGTGGTAGGCCGTGCCGTAGGGAACCCACAAGCTGGCGCCTTGCGCAAAACTAATTTTCTCCGGGAGCGGATGCACTTGGTCTTCTTGTGCCAGCGCGTATTCGGCGTAGCATCCAGTGATGGATTTCGCGGTGTACACGCGGTCGCCGGGTTTTACTTTGGTGACGCCGAAGCCAACCGCCTCGATGACGCCGGCACCGTCCGAGCCGGGTGTGTAAGGAAGTGGTGGTTTGATGGCGTACGTCCCCGCGCGCATATACGTGTCGTAGGGATTCACGCCGGCGGCATGGATGCGCACGAGCACTTGCCCGGCGCCGGGCTTGGGCGTAGGCGTTTCTTCATACTTCAAGACATCGACACCGCCGAATTCGTGAACGACTATCGCTTTCATCGCAGATCTCCATTGGAGGTGTTTCAGAAACTCCCGGAATTAGCGCGCATCAAAAATGATCGTCGTGGTGCACAGGCGTGATTTCTCTTTCGAGCAGTCCCGCCGTTTGTCCCCAGGCGGTGGTTTGCCAGTTGTCCTTGCCTTTTTTCTCCGGGATCCAAGGCGGCAGCGTCTGGTTCAGATAAATCGCCAGCGCGAAAATATACGGCTCATACATCTGGCGCAAGCCAGCAAGTTTGCGGTCGGCTTCCTCACCGTCGCGAAGTTTCAAACCATGCTGCGCGAGGACGTCTCGAATGTGGCGTAGAGTTTCGGGGGTGAGCCGTTCCTGCGCCAGAGTCTTCGGTGGAGTTCCAAAAACCTGCGAAAGATCCACGACGGCGTGGCGGGCGATGGCGAAGGTAAGCTCCGCTTGTTTCTCGCAGGCGCCGTCGACACCCACCATGACCAGCGCGCACGTATCCAAAATCGCGGTGAGCGACGCCACCCAGGACTGGTTGTCGTGCTGCGAGCGGAAATAAGCCAGCACGGGATAAGAAAGATGGCTCTCCATCAGTTCGGCGGACCACAGCTCCCAGTCTTTGAGCAACTCCGCCAGAGCTTCCTGGCCGTACGAGTAACTATGACGGCGCAAGAGCTCGCCGGCGGTTGGCGGCGTTCCGGCGCGCGAATCGAGCAGCGAAATATCCACCTCGCGTTTCGAGAAGGACCCGTAAATAAAAGGTAGATAACCGATGATGGCCGCGAGAAAGCCGAACCCGAAACCTGCCTCCGTGACGACCAGCGCGCGAGCCAGGCCGGAGCGCGGAATGACGTCGCCGAGCCCGAGCGTGAAGAACGTCGTTCCACTCAAATAAACGTCGGTGAGAAAACTAGGCTGGCCACCAGTCGTTACTACAGCCGAACCGGCGCCGTACTGCATAAGGCCGAAACCGAATACCAGGCCAACGGCCCACACACCTATGAGGACGAGCAGCGAAAGCGGTCCGTAAAATCCGAAAAATGCTTCCCGGCGCTTGCGGGAAGAGACCAGCGTTGCGGAAAATTTCCAGACCGTCCAGGTGGTCTTGAAGAAAAGACGAGTGAAGCGGAATTTTCGCGTGACCCGCCGCGGTAGAATGATCGATTCAAACGCGTCCCAGAGCACGATCAGGAAGATCGCGACACCCACAGCGAAGGCGACGGGAAACGGAATCATGTGCGGCATTGTGTTTGTATGTTGCAACCCGCTAGAACGCGCAAGTTTTTACGATTCAAGCTTGGCGTTGACCGTGATCTCCGCCTTGAACAGCTTGGAAACCGGGCAGCCGGTTTCCGCGGCCTTTACCGCGGCGTCGAACTTGGCTTTGTCCGCGCCCGGAATCTTCGCAACGAGATCCAGATGACTCTTCGTGATGGCAAAGCCATCCCCGACCTTTTCGAGCGAAATTGTAGCCGTCGTCTCAAGCCTGCTTGCAGTCATTCCCGCGCCGCCCAACTGGGCGGAAAGAGCCATCGTAAATCAACCGGCGTGCGCGGCTGCGAGGAGCTCCTCGGGATTTGTGCCCACGCCGTTTTCGAAGCGCGTGCTGTAGGAGTATTGCGTCTGTTTCAGGACGCCGCTGTCGGTCGAGATCGAGCCTTTGCCGTCTTTCAAACCGCCCTGCCAAACCGCAGATGCCTTGCGCTGCATGTTTTCTCTCCTTATGGCTCTTTCGTTCTATTCGATTCCAGAGAATTCGATTCCCAGGTGCACTGGAAGGGTATATTGAGAAAATGAAGATGTCGAGACCCGCCCGCGAATGAGCACGAGCGGCATTCTGGATCAGATTGCGCAGCGGCCTTGGCCGCTGCCCGCCGGGCCATGGGTCATGGCGCAAACCTGGCACGACTTGCTGTTTGCTCACTGGCCGGTACCCGCCGCGACTTTGCGGGCGCACATCCCTGCGCAACTGGAAATCGACACGTTCGAAGGCCAGGCCTGGCTGGGAGTAGTTCCGTTTCGCATGTCCGGCGTGCGCTTGCGCGGGACACCCGCATTGCCCTGGCTTTCGGATTTCCCCGAATTAAATGTGCGAACTTATGTCACCGTGGGCGGAAAGCCCGGCGTCTGGTTCTTCGGTTTGGACGCCGGGAATCCACTCGCAGTAGCGATTGCAAGAGCGTGGTTTCACCTGCCCTATTTTCGCGCGCGAATGCTTTGCGAGGAGCGCGACGGCTGGATTCACTATCGCAGCGAACGCACGCACCACGGCGCACCTAGCGGGTCGCTGGAGGCACGGTATCGGCCCGTCGGCGAGCTGTTCTTAGCCAAGCCCGGCGCGCTCGAGTATTTTCTAACGGAACGCTACTGCCTCTATACCGTCGGTGCACGCGGCCGCGTCATCCGCGGCGAAATCCATCATCTTCCGTGGCCACTGCAGCTCGCGGAAGCTTCCTTTACGCGTAACACCATGGCGGAAGCCTCCGGATTCACTTTTCCAGCGCAAATCCCGCTGCTTCATTTTGCAAAGAGGCAAGATGTGGTGGTCTGGCAGCCTCAACGGATCGCTTATGCGAACCTAGCTCACCATTTGTAAAACACAAAGAAAGCGCCAAGCACAATAAACTCAAATCCCGCCGCATAATTCCATCGGAACTTCTCGCCAAGGTACAAAACGGAAAAAACAGAGAACACAAAGAGCGTGATGACTTCCTGAATGGTCTTCAGTTGCGCGCCATTGAATTCATACGACCCGACGCGGTTCGCCGGCACCTGAAAGCAGTATTCGAAGAACGCAATTCCCCAGCTCGCGAGAATCACTTTCCACAGCGCCTCGCTCCGGTATTTCAGGTGCCCGTACCACGCAAATGTCATAAAGATGTTGGAGACGGTCAGCAGCACGATAGTGCGCATTTTCTATGGATACTCCCCTGTAGAGAATCCTTATATAGTGCCGAATTTTGAGATAACAGGCACAAGCAGACTCGCGCCTCAAATCCTCGAAAAAGCACTCTGAGCCTGGCGAGGCTTCACTGAATCTTGTCGCCCTTCGATAAGTTATGACGAGCACAAAGAAGGCGAATATTCTTCGAGGTCAAGGACGTGCCTCCCTTCGAGTAGGGAAGATCGTGGTCGAAGTGAAGATTGTCCTTCTCTCCGCAGAGAACACACTGCCCCTTGTCACGCTGCCAAACCTCTAACTTCACGGCCGAAGGTATCATTCGCACGTGGGGAAGGCTTTGTGGGTGAGCTGCTTCGACGTCGAGATCCTCAGCCAACTCAAGCTTGTACTTAAAAACTAACCGAACGCCCTGCCGCTGCTGCCAGCAATCGGTTAGCCTGAAAAATCCATTGAATGCCCAGATTCCCACATGAATTTTTTCATATACGGCCACAATTTCTGGTGGTCGCCTGCCGGCCTTTGCCTCAAGCGCTGCTTTTTCAAAGAGTCCGTTTCGAGTGGGACTTGCCGCAACAGTTGTACGCGGCTGGTCGATAGATTTCGGGTCAGCACCTCCTCGTTGCTTAGGAGCGTCATGGCCTTCATAGATGAGTGTCCTGCCGCTCTCATCCACTTCGTCATCATAAGGCGCATTGGAACGCCTGCTCATAAGTAAAACGCTCATATTTGTGCGGAGATGAAAGTGCATCCCATGTTGGAAGCTGACGCTCCAGGCCTGACACATTTCGATATAGGAAATGATTTGTCCTGGCGCGTGCGGCAGTGAGTGCACGAAGTCTTGTGAGTCCTCAGACGTTCAGCGTGAGGGAAACGAGGTCTGGGCGTGACGGTGGAGGAATCGGCGGCATCTTTGAGCGGTCCACGCGATTATAAGCGGTGTCGCGCTCCACAGGGACGCGGCCCGCGGCACGAATCAGCCGTTCGAGTTCGTTGCGCGGCGTGAATTCCGAAGTCACCGCGCCCGCATCGTGGTAAATCTTTTCTTCCACCACTGTTCCATCGAGATCGTTCGCGCCGAAGCGGAGCGCGATCTGGGCGATACTCGGCGAAAGCATGATCCAGTACGCCTTGATGTGATCGAAATTATCAAGCAGCAGCCGCGCGACGGCGATGTTGCGCAGATCGGCGTAGCCCGTCGTCTTGGGGATGTGCGAGAGTGCCGTATTCTCCGGATGAAACGCCAGCGGGATGAAGGTAACAAATCCGTGCGTCTGGTCTTGCAACTCGCGCAGCCGGATCAGGTGATCGGCGCGCTCTTCTTCCGTCTCCACATGGCCGTAGAGCATCGTGGCGTTCGAGCGCAAGCCGATTTCGTGCGCCTGCCTCGCGATGCTGAGCCACATCTGCCCGCTCACTTTATGGTCGCAGATAATTTTCCGCACACGCGGATGAAAAATCTCGGCACCGCCACCGGGCAGGGAATCCACTCCCGCCTCTTTCAGCTTTATGAGCACTTCTTTCACAGAAAGTTTCGCGATGCGCGCGAAGTAGCCCACTTCTACCATCGTGAACGCTTTAAGGTGGATTCCCGGGCAGCGCTGCTTCAGCCCGCGTATCATTTCGAGGAAATAGTCGAACGACAGATCTGGGTGCAACCCGCCGACGATATGAAATTCCGTCGCGCCTTCGCGCACACCCTGTTCCGCGCGCTGATAGATCTCTTCCAGCGCAAAATTGTACGCGCCGGGCGCGTTCGGATCGCGCCCAAAGGCGCAAAGCTTGCAGTGCGCTACGCAAATATTCGTCGGATTGATGTGCCGGTTCACGTTGTAATAGGTGATGTTGCCGTGCCGCTTCTCGCGCTCGTGGTTGGCCAGCCAGCCCACCGCCAGCAAATCCGGCGAGCGGTATAGCGCAATGCCGTCTTCCAGCGACAAACGCTCGCCACCGAGCACTTTGTCGGCAATCGGCTTCAACCGCTGGTCCGTGAGAATCAGTTCGCTCATTTTGAATCCGCCGAAATCTTCAAACGTGCCATAGCGCAACCGCCGCTCCCCAACACACCAGGAACGACATACTAATATAACCGTTCATCGCAAAAAACGCAGCGTCCAGCTTGCTCAGGTCATCGGCTTTGACAAGAGAGTGTTCATAAGCGAGCAGCGCCGTGACCACGCCTATTCCGAGCCATGCGGGCCAAGGCAAGCCGAAACTAAACGCCAGCCAGGCAAGAAGCGCAACGACAGAAACGTGCATCACGCGCGCGATCAGCAGTGCGTTGGCGATTCCAAATTTCTTGGGCACGGAGAAAAGCCCCGCGCTTCGGTCGTAGTCGATGTCCTGGCAAGCGTAGAGCACATCGAACCCGCCGACCCACAGCGTTACCGCCGCGCACAGAATGAGCATGCGCGCGTCAAGGCCGCCGGTGATCGCGATCCACGCCGCCGCCGGCGAAATCCCCAATGCAAAGCCAAGAAAAAGATGCGACCAGTTGGTGAAGCGTTTGGTGAAAGAATAGAAAAAAAGAATCCCGAGCGCCAGCGGCGCAAGTCTCAGCGCCAGCGGATTCAATTGCCACGCGGCAACAAAGAAAACCACGACTGCTGCCAATGTGAAGAGCCACGCAAATTGCACCGAAAGCGCCCCGGTCGCCAGCGCGCGCTGTTTCGTGCGCGGGTTCTCGCGGTCGTAGCGAATGTCCGCGATGCGGTTCATGGTCATCGCCGCAGAGCGCGCCGCAACCATGGCCACAATAATCCACAAAATCTGTCGCAGCGACGGCCAGCCTCCCGGGGCCTGATGCGTGGCACGCGCGGCGAGCAGCGCTCCGGTCAGCGCGAAAGGCAGCGCAAATACGGAGTGCTCGAACTTGATCATTTCCAGAACGGTTTTGATACGGTTCGCCATCGCTAAATTCTGAGTTGCCTTACGCCTCCGCTTTTTTCGATGTTGGCGTTCCCGTCCAGCGGTACATCTGCTCCTGCGGTAAGCCGATCTGTGCCAGCACGCGGCAGACATATTGCGTAACGAGGTCCTCGATCGTCTTCGGATGATGGTAGAACGCCGGAGCCACAGGCATGATCACGGCTCCCGCCTCCTGCGCGCGCAGCATATTCTCCAGGTGAACGCGATTGAACGGTGTGTCGCGCACGCACAGCACCAGCTTGCGGCCTTCCTTCAGCATCACGTCGGCGGCGCGCGAGACCAGATCGTCGCTCACTCCGCCCGCGATCGCGCCCAGCGTGCCCATCGAGCAGGGAATCACAATCATCGAATCCACTTCGTAACTGCCAGATGCGACGGATGCACCAACATCTTTATTCGGCAGCACTTCAATTTTGGCCGCCGGCCTTCCAAAGATGCGGCTGGGAAGTTGCTTCAAATCACCCGAAGTGATGCCCAGCTCTTCGGCAAAAAGGCGCTGCCCCGTTTCCGTGACCACCAGGTGAACGTGCCCGACGCGAGCATCGCCCTCCAACAGTTCAAGCGTCTTTTGCGCGAGAATGGCCCCGCTGGCTCCGGTCACACCTACGGTGACGATTTGTGGTTTTTCGTGCGGCATACGATTTGCGCGGATAAGTTCAGTCTCGCAGCGGCGTACAGGCAAGTCAAGCCGCGGAGGCCGTTGTTTATCTTTCGCTTGCCTATGCTAGACTTTTTCACCCAGCGAGGAATCTTATGAGCACTCGGGAGCCGGTCGAAGTGGTTCTGGCCTTCTTGGATCGCATCAGTGCGAGGGACGTGGATGGGCTGTGCGCGCTAATGACAGAGGACCATCTGCTCGTTGACGGCCTCGGAAATCGCATGCGGGGTCGCGATGTCATGCGCAAAGCCTGGACCACGTATTTCGCCTTGTTTCCCGATTACCGGGTTTCCCATGCGGAGATTTTTTCTCAGGGCGAAGTTGTGGCGGCGTTCGGCTCCGCTGAGGGGACGTACGCCGTCAATAGCAAGTTGCCAAAGGAAAACCACTGGAGCGCGCCCGCCGCGTGGAGGGCCATTGTTTGCGATGGCTTAGTCGCTGAATGGCAGGTATACGCGGACAATCAAGCGGCCCGGAAAATCATGGGCTCGCCCACTCCGTAATCCCGCCCCGGCGGTATTTGCAAATGAACGAAACCGACATTCGCCAACTCCTGGAAGCAGTCCGCGCGCACAAGATCACTTCCACGGAAGCTCTCGATCGTCTGAAACATTTGCCTTTCGAGGATTTAGGCTTTGCCAAGATCGACCATCACCGCGCGCTGCGGCAAGGTTTTGCCGAAGTGGTCTTGGGCAAGGGAAAAACGCCGCAGCAAGTGGCGGAAATCGTGCGCGCCATGCTGCGCAAGAAACATGCGCGGCACAACATTCTCGTGACCCGCGCCGACGCGAGAATCTTCGCCGCTGTGAAGAAGGCAAGCCGATCGGCTAAATTCCACCCACTGTCCGGCGTGATCACCATCGAACGGAGCCGCCAGATTACCGGCAAGGGAACTATCGTCGTCGTTTCCGCTGGCACGAGCGATATTCCGGTAGCTGAGGAAGCCCTGCTGACCGCGCGCATGATGGGTAATCGCGCCGAGCATTTATACGACGTAGGTGTCGCCGGTATTCACCGTCTCCTCCAACACCGGGAAAAGTTGACCCAAGCGCGCGTGATCATCTGCGTTGCCGGAATGGAAGGCGCGCTTCCTAGTGTCGTCGGTGGCCTCGTCGCTGTGCCGGTCATCGCCGTTCCCACGAGCGTCGGCTACGGCGCCAGCTTCGGTGGCGTCGCCGCGCTCCTTGGCATGCTGAACAGTTGTGCATCGAATGTAACAGTCGTCAACATCGACAACGGTTTCGGTGCCGCCTGCGTCGCTTCCTGTATCAACCGCCTCTGAAGATGCAATTCAGAGTTGCGCTCAATGGGCGCCTACGCAGCACGGGTTATCTCGCTCATGAACTGGTGAATGTTTCCCTCCGAGTCGCGGAAAGCTGACATCCAGAGGTCGTATTTTCCCATGGGTGCGATCAAGCGTGGCGGCGCAACGATCCCAACCCCCTGTTCTACAAGTCGCTGATGGGCGGCGTTGAGGTCCGGCACGCGGAAGTACAGGATGGAGCTCGGATGATCCAGCTCCGGCGTCTCCGCGCGGCCGAGCATCAGCCGCACGCCTCCGCAATCAAAAAATGCCATGCCGGGAACTGTGAACAGTAACGGAAGTCCGAGGATGTCGCGGTAAAATCCAGTGGCGCGTTCCAGGTCCTGAACGATGATGGAAATCTGGCCGATTCCGGTGATTCCCGGGTTTGCGGGCGTTGTACTCATGGTTGGTTGCCTCTCACGGAGAAATTAGTTAGCATAGCTAACTAAAATTTATGAGGAATGTCAAGGATAAAATCATTGCCGGCGTCGCGGCCACCGAGATCGCCGACCGCCTGCACTCCGCGGCAATCCATCTCTTGCGGCGCCTCCGCGTGCAGGACCGCGAAAGCGGCGTCGGCCCCGCACAACTTTCGGCGCTTTCCGTGCTGGTGTTTGGCGGACCCAAGTCGCTGGGCGAGTTGGCTGATGCCGAGCAAGTACGTCCACCCACGATGAGCCGCATTGTCGCCAGCCTTGAGGGCGCGCGTCTGGTGCGCCGCGGCGCCACCGAAGACGGACGCAGGGTACGCCTCGCAGCCACCGCCAAGGGGAAGAAGATTCTATGGGAGGGCCGCAAGCGCCGCGTGGGATCGCTGGCCGCGGCCTTGGCGTCCCTCACGGAAGAAGAAATTCATAGGCTCGGCGAACTCACCCATCTTCTGCAGCAAATTATCGGAAAGCTCTAGCGAAAATTATTTCTCGTGGGCGGTCAGAAGGATTTTCATGCTTCCAGGTTTCTGCGCGATCTGGATAGCCTCTGACGCATGTTTCAATGGGAAAATTCGCGTAATCAGCTTCGTCGGATCAACCTTACCCGATTTCAAAAGCGCCATCGCCTTCCCAAACGGGCCGCAGCGCGATCCCACGACCGTAATTTCTTTCACAACGATCGGCCAGGTTTCCACCGGCGCCGCGCCGTGAAACGTGGACTTGAGCACCAGGGTTCCGCGCGGCTCCGTCATGTGCTGAGCAAGCGTCAGGCCGCTAGGAGACCCGGTGGCTTCGACGACTAACGAAAAAGTCTCCTTGATGCGCTTCAGGTCGGAACCATTGCCGCGCACTTTCTTTGTCTCTATTCCCACGGCCCTGGCAAGAGCAAGCTTCTTCTCATGCTTGCCGTACATAACCACGCGAGGAATTTCTGTGCGCAGTACTCTCGCGATCAGTTGCGCCAGTTTTCCGTCGCCGAGCACTGCAGCTGCCCGAAGTTTCCTCACGTCCACCTGCTCAAGAATCTCGCAAGCCGCAGCCAGCGGCTCAACAAAGACTGCTTGTTCATCTGCGACGCTCTCCGGAACGGCGTGCAGATTTTCCACCGGCAGCGCCAGATATTCCGCAAACGCTCCGTCATGCCCGACAATCCCAAGAACCGTGCGCCGTGCGCAGTGCGTTTTCAAGCCTCGGCTGCAAAATTCACATAGCGGTTTGAAGCCGTAAGCGGAACAAGAAACGTTGATTGCTCCGCAGACCCGCCGGCCCATCCATGTTTTCCTTGCGGCAGTCGAAACGCCAGGCACCGCAGCGACCTCGCCGACAAATTCGTGCCCGGGAGTCCCGCCAAAGTTATGGTAGCCGCGGAGAATCTCGATGTCGGTGTTGCAGATCCCCGCCAGCCGAACGCGCACCAGCGCCCAGCCTTTGCGCAGCTTTGGCATCGGCTTCGATGTTGCCTTTAGTTTTCCACTAGCGGTCTTAAAGGAGAGCATTGCGATTTGTTAGATCTTGCACTTACGATCCTGAATTCTAGCTCAACTCTTAGCGAGCACCTGCTCATCATTCGTAGCGCAGCGCCACAATCGGATCCACCCGCATGGCGCGCCGCGCGGGGATCCACGAAGCTGCGAGCGCAACAACAATCAGCAACAGTGCAACTCCCAAAAACGTCGCCGTGTCGTGCGTGCCGACGCCAAACACCATGCTCGCCAGAAAACGCGCCACGCCAAAAGCTCCGGCCAATCCAATCGCAACTCCGATGAGCGTCAGTTTCAGCGTTTGCCCCAGAATCATCCCGCGCACGTTGGACATTTGCGCTCCCAGCGCCATGCGCACTCCAATCTCCTGAGTGCGCTGCCCCACGGTATAACTCATCACGCCATAGATGCCTACGGCCGCGAGTAAGAGCGCCAGCCCCGCGAAGATACCCACCAGCACCGACGAAAACCTGCGCGGCGAAACGGAATCCGCGATCAGGTTATCCATGGTCATCACATGGGTCACCGGCAAATTCGCATCGAAGCGATGCACAACTTCCGTGGCAGCAGCCGCGAGGCTCAGCGGATCGGAAGCCGTGCGAACAATCAAGTAACGGGTCCAGCCGCCGACAAAATAAACGTCATAGGTGGGCGCGTGATCGAGACCATACTGATGTACATTCCCAGCGATGCCGACGATGGTGCTCCAGCAAGGCTTGGGATCCAGCGAACAAAGATTGATGCGTTTCCCGAGTGCGTCTCCATGCGGCCAGAACCGCCGCGCCATTGTTTCGTTGATCACCGCATTGAGCTGCTTGAAATCGTCCTCATTGAAAAAGCGCCCCGCGCGCAATGGAATTCCCAGCGTGGAGAAATAGTCGATGCTCACCGTGCGAAACTCCGCGATGGGGCGTCCCCCGCTGTCGGGAATCGGCTGCCCTTCGATAACGAATCGCGTGGCGTTCCGCAACGCCGTCCCCAGCGGCAATTGAGCGATCCCTCCGACGTCCTTTACCCCGGGCAATGCGCGGATCTGCCCGGCGAGCTGCTCGAAGAGACGCGCCTGCCTGCGGTCGTAAGCGATCGTCTCAGCCTCCGACAGCTTGCTGGACTCTGCGAAGGAAAGCTCCGGCTGTTCGACTTCCATCGCCAGCGCGTGGTCCGCGCGGAATCCAGGATCGACTTCCATCAAATACTGAAAGCTTCGCAGTAGCAGTCCCGCTCCGATGAGCGGCACCAGCGCCATGGCGATTTCCGAAATCACCAGCACGTTGTGCGTGCGGTGCCGCCCCGACGCGCTCGATCCCTTGCTGCCCTGTTTCAAGACGCCGCCCAGGTTGGACTTCAGCATGCGCAACGCCGGAATAAATCCGCACACGAGTCCGGTCGTCAAGCACACGACAACCGTAAATCCCAACACTCGGCCGTTCAAGCCAGCTTCACGCAGCGCGGCGAGTTCGGCAGGAACAAACGCCAGAAGCGCCTTCAAACCCACCACCGCGAACAGCAAACCAAGCACACCGCCCAGCAAGGAAAGCAGCGTGCTTTCCGTCAGCAGTTGCCGGATTAATTGCCACGGGCCGGCGCCCAGCGCCAATCGAACCGCCACCTCGCGTTCTCGCGCGGCGTTCCGTACCAGGAGGAGATTCACAATATTCGCGCAAGCTATCAACAAAACTAGCGCGACAGCGCCCAACAAAACCAGCAGCGTGGGGCGCAATCTGGCCGCGGATGGATCCTCCAGCGGCTCTACCACTACGCCAAAATTCTTGTGTGCCGCCGGATAGGCGATCGCCTCCTGCTGGTGCAGCCTGCCAACCTCGTCACGCGCCTGCGCCACGCTTACTCCCCGCTTCAGCCGCGCTATCGCGACAAACTCGTGATGCACGTGCTCTGTAAGGTCGTCGTTGAATTGGCCGATGGGCATCCACAAATCTGCGGAACCCAGTATTTGCCGGCCGGGCGGCAAAACGCCCACCACCGTGTAGCGTTGATTGTCGAGCAAAATGTTACGGCCCATCACACCAGGATCGCCGCCGTAACGGCCTTGCCACAACCTATGCCCCAGGATCACCACTGGAGCGCTGCCGGCGCGGTCTTCTTCCGGAAGAAACGACCGCCCCGCCACCACGCGAACTCCGAGTATCGGAAAAAGACCGGAGTCGGCATAGCCTGCTTCTACGCGTTGCGGTTCACCCTCGCCCGAAAGGTTAAACCCTTGGGAATTGCTCGCGAACGCCCCCATCTCCGAGAAGCTCGCGTTTTGCCTTCGCCAGTCAGCATAGTCGCCCGGAGACAAGCCACCCTTGGGAACTTGCGGCGGGTACGTGTTCCAGATTTCGACAAGTTGCTCCGGCTGCGGATAAGGGAGCGCACGCAGCAGCAAACTTTCGACCACGCTGAAAATCGCCGTGTTCGCCCCAATTCCCAGCGCCAGCGTCAGCACCGCAACAATTGTGAACCCAGGATTTTTCGAGAGCGTCCGTATGCCGTACCGGATGTCCTGCAGCAGGTTTCCCATCAAGTTATTCCTTACCAGCGAAGATGGTGGCACTCCAGTGTGACCCACACGATGTCGTCCCATTTCCCTGTTCGACGTACAAGTCGGCCGGAAAGATATCCGAAGTCCGATACCAAAAGCGCGGTGCCAATAGCGCGATGCTCTACCCAAGCACGCACTTCCCTCGACCAACTCCTCCAACCCTAAGGCAACCCTGTCGCCAGGGTCATCCTGAGCGAAGCGAAGGATCTCAGCCGATCCGCAACTTGGCGCAATCAGTGAGTCAGCGGCTCCAGTGAGAGTCTCCGCTAATGCAGTATAGCGGCAAGCGTTTTGATGAGTAGCGGCTCTTGTTCAGGAAAAACGGTGCGCAGGTCGAGGATCAGACGGTCGTCTTCAACTCGTGCGATGACGGAAATCCCTGCCGGAGCGCGGCGCAGCCGCTGCTCCAGTTTCGTCGCCGAGTAACGAACGCTGGCGATGCGAATCAGTTTCGTTGGCAACGATTGCGACGGCGTGGACCCGCCTCCCGCAAGCGATACGCCGTCAGCGATCTCCATCTCCACTTCATCCAGCGGCAGTTCCGGACGCACCTCGCGCAAAAAATTCTCCGCCCTCCGCTTCAGCTCCGCCGCAGTCGCGCGAATCATACGCATCGCCGGAATCTCATCCCACGCCCCACGCAAATAAGCACCCAAGGTCGCCTCCAGCGCCGCGATGGTCAGCTTGTCCACGCGCAGCGCGCGAAACAGCGGATGCCGCCGCACCCGCGCAATCAATTCCTTCTTTCCCGCGATGATCCCTGCTTGCGGCCCGCCCAGCAGTTTGTCGCCGCTGAACATCACGATTCCCGCGCCGGATTCCATGCTCTGCCGGACGGTCGGCTCGCTGATGCCACTTTCCGAAAGATCGACGAGGCATCCCGAACCCAGGTCTTCAACGAGCGGCAATCCCACGCGCTGGCTCAGTGCGGCCAGTTCTTCCAGCGACGGTTTTTCCGCGAAGCCGGTAATCTCAAAATTCGAAGGATGCACGCGCAGCAGCACTCTAGTCCTCTCGTTGATGGCGTTTTCGTAGTCCGCAATCCGCGTGCGGTTGGTCGTGCCGACCTCGCGCAGCACCGCGCCGCTTTGCTCCATAATCTCCGGAATGCGAAATCCGTCGCCAATCTCAATCAGTTCGCCGCGGGAAACGATAACTTCTCCGCCCTTAGCCAGCGCTGCAAGCACCAGCAGCACCGCCGCCGCGCAATTGTTCACCACAATCGCGGCCTCCGCGCCGGTGAGCCGCGTCAGCAAATCTGCTGTATGCACGTCGCGCTTCCCGCGCGCGCCCGCCTCCAGGTCATATTCGAGATTGGTGTATCGCGTTGCCGTGCGCCGAAATTCCTCGGCCACACTCGCCACCAAAGGCGCGCGCCCCAGGTTCGTATGCAGAATCACGCCGGTCGCGTTGATCACCGGCTGCAACGACCTTGCCAGGATGCGCTCCACTTCCGCCGCTATCCGCTCTTCAAGCGATCCCTGTTCCAGCGCCGGCGCCGCGAAGTTCGCCTCGCCCGCGATGCGCCCGCGCAAATCAGACAAAACCGCCCGCGCCACCTCCACTACCAATCCGCGATCCACGCGCCCCGCCAGCGCCGCGACCCGCGGCTGCGCCAGCAGCTCGTCCACCGACGGAATCTGCCGCAGCAGCTCCGCCTGTTCCGCAGTTACAGCCCGCTTCTCATGCGCGCACATGCCGTCATTTCAGCATAGTGCGCCTCAGCGGGCAATGCCGCTGCCCTGTACCAAGGGTCAGCTCGCCCATGGCCCGGGTACGGTGCTGAATCCGCATCTCCCCCCTCTCATCCAGTTGACGCCTTTCCTCCGTACTCCTAGCATGATAGAACGAGGCTTTGTGCCACGTATGGCTACCATCGACGAAGAACTGGGCCAGCTCGAACGCGACATCCGCCAGCTCAAAATCGAATACGATCAGTTTTTCGGCGGCGGCCGGAAACGTCCCCCCACCGAAATCGAGTGGCGCATCGAGCAGCTTTTCAAGCGGTACGCCGAGCGCACCGGCGAACTCAAGTTCGGCCAGCGCTTCCGCTTTAACAACCTCAACCAGACCTACGCCAAATACAAGGACATCTTCCGCAAAAAAACTCAGCAAAAGGAAGAAGGCAAAATCCAGCGCCACTTCGGCGCCGCTGCCAAAGCCATCGAAGCTGAACGCGTACACAAACTGGCCGAAGAGACTTCCCACGCAGCCACGGCCACCGCTACGGAACCCGCGCTCTTTCGCATGGTTTGCTCCGAGCCCGGCCAGGAGACCGAAAAAGTCGAGCAGCTCTACGCAGCGTTCCTCCAGGCCAAGCAGCATGCCGGAGAAGAAACCGGCAGGCTCACCCGCGAAGGCTTCAATGAATTCGTCCTCAAAAAGACCCGCGACCTCCAGAAGCAGAAAAATTGCAAGGACGTCGAATACGTCGTCGAAGTCGTCGAAGGCCAGGTCAAGCTGAAAGCTCTAGTCAAAGCCTGAGCCTCCCTGGCTCTTTCATTTTTCATTCTGGCCACGCTCGAGTTTTCCACACCGCTGCGCTTTCCGATTTATCCCTGCGCGCTTACACTGTTGTGCTTCTCTTTTCGGGAGGATTCATGGCGGTCGAGCGCGCGCTCATCAGCGTTTTTGACAAATCAGGCATCGTGGAATTCGCCAGGCGGCTTGCGGCGTTGAAGATTGAAATTCTCTCGACCGGTGGCACCTCGAAGCTCCTGCGCGAAGCCGGTGTAAACGTCCGCGACGTTTCCGACTTCACCGGCTGGCCAGAAATGCTCGGCGGCCGCGTCAAAACGCTTCATCCGAAAGTCCACGGCGGCCTGCTCTTTCGGCGCCACCATGCCGATGACAAAAAACAGGCCGCCGAACACGGCATCGCCCCCATCGATCTCGTCGTCGTGAATCTCTACCCCTTTGAAGCCACCGCCGCGAAAGCCGGCCTCACCGCCGAAGAACTCATCGAAAACATCGACATCGGCGGCCCCACCATGCTCCGCTCCGCCGCGAAAAATTTCGAGAGCGTGACGGTCGTGACCGATCCCGCCGAGTATGATCGCGTCTTAAGTGAATTGGAATCTTCACGCGAGACCACTCTGGCCACACGCCTCGAACTCGCCCGCAAAGTTTTCGCCGCAACTTCGGCCTACGACGGCATGATCACCACGGAACTCGAGCGTTTGTCCGCCGCCGTTACCCAAGTTGAATTAAACGCCAAGCCGCTCCTCCCCAAACGCCTGCACCTCGCGCTCCGCCGCCAGCAGGAATTGCGCTACGGCGAAAATCCGCATCAGGCCGCCGCGCTCTACGTTCCCGCAGGCCGCGTTCCCGCAGGCCTCGCCGCCGCCAAGCAGCTCCAGGGCAAAGAGCTCTCCTACAACAATTTCGTCGACCTTGAAGCCGCCCGCAGCCTCGCCGCTGAATTCAAGGATCCCGCCGCAATCATCATCAAGCACAACAATCCCTGCGGTGCCGCAGAACAAAAGACGCTCCTCGATGCCTACCTGAAAGCCCTTGCCAGCGATCCCGTCTCCGCCTTCGGCGGAGTCCTCGCCTTCAACCGCGTCGTCGATGCCGCCACTGCGGAAGCCGTCGCCAAACTCTTTGTCGAATGCATCGCCGCCCCAGGCTTCGACGACAAAGCCAAATCCATTTTCGCCGCCAAGAAGAATCTCCGCCTGCTTGAACTTCCCCCGGGCGGCCTCGAACCCGAACGCGAACTTCAGCTCAAGCGCATCCTCGGCGGCATGCTCGTCCAGCAGCCCGACCTCGGCGAACTCAGCGATCAGGAACTCCGCCCCGTCACCAAGCGCCTGCCCACCCCCGAAGAAATGCACACCATGCGCTTCGCCTGGAAAGTGTCCAAGCACGTCAAGTCCAACGCCATTGTCTTCGCCAAGGACGGCGCCACGCTCGGCGTAGGCGCCGGCCAGATGAGCCGCGTCGACTCCGTCAAGCTCGCCGTAATGAAAGCCCAGTCGCCGCTAACCGGCAGCGTCGTTGCCTCCGACGCCTTCTTCCCCTTCCCCGACGGCGTCGAAGAAGCCGCCAAAGCGGGCGCCACCGCCGTAATCCAGCCTGGCGGCTCCGTAAAAGATCCCGAAGTCATCGCCGCCGCCGACCGCCTCAACCTCGCCATGGTCTTCACCTCCATCCGCCACTTCCTTCACTAATCAACGCTCTGAAAATCCAGGGAATGGCCTTGCCACTAGTGAAGCGCATCTTCACGGCGTTTGGCTTCCCCCAAAACCACACAGTCCAACTCCGCGATCGAAACGTGGGAAACTTCGGATTGTTTTTCGCCAAGTCCCGCCCCTCAGGGATTCTCTGCGCAAGAAATCAGGCGTTTACCCGATTTACCCTACCCCGAACCATTTTATAGCCTCCTTCAAGCTGCAACCGGGTCCCAAGAATGTAGCCACAACGAAGTCCGAAGGAGGATTTTTCTGTGTCCAGTCACACTGCCAGCAGCGTTCACCGGGCCACTCGCTTCCACTTGCAGCCGGGAATCATTCTCGCTCTGGCTGCGCTTTGTTTCGTGACTCTTCTTTCCGCTGCCACTCCATCTTCCAGCACTCTGAACCCTGTAAACGGCTCTTCCGCTACCTGGGCCGGCAGCGGCATTGCTGGTGCCACGACGGATGAAACCACCTGCGTCGACGGAACCGATTGCGACGTCTATACCATCACTCTTGCCGGCTTGCCGTCCAATTACAAAGGTTTGGTTTTGGCCATCAGCATTTCCCACCAGAACAAGCTCAATGATTACGATCTTTATGTGCACAAAGGCGATCTCACCGGTCCGGTGATCGCCAGCTCGACCAACGGCATACCGGAAACCAGCGAAGCCGTCGTGATTGACCCCACAGTTTCTGGAACGGGCGTGTACACCGTGCACGTTGTGGATTCCAATGTCGCTCCCGGTGACCCGTATAGCGGCGTTGCCACCATCATCACCCCGCCTACTGACTCACTAGCTCACGGCACCGCACCCACCTATGCGAACTACCAATCGCCGCCAGGTCTGGGTGACAGCTCCGGTGAACCTTCGATCGGCGCCAACTTCAACTCCGGCCGCATCATGACCCTGGCGCTTCTCGACACTCTGCAGGTCACCTTCAACACCAATACATCGCCAGCCACGGCAACCTGGCTGCTCAAGGATGGACCCAACACAAGCACCATTACTCTGGATCCCATCCTCTTCACGGATTCCCACACCGGACGCACTGTCGTCTCTCAACTCTTCGGTACCACCAGTCTCTCCGCCTTTACCGACAACGATGGCGAAACCTATACCGTTAGCCAAGGTGGCGGTATCGCCTCCGGAGTCGATCACGAGACAGTCGGCGGCGGGCCGTTCCGCCTTTGTACCGCCGATCAGTTGCTGGTAACTCCCGTGCCCTGCGCGCAGTTAGCCGTTCGGGGCCCGCTCACCCAGTATCCGCACGCCATCTACTACGCCTCGCAGGATATCGGCGATGCGGAAATGGCGCTGAGCCAGGATGGCGGCTTGACCTATGAAGAAGCTCACCCCATGTACACGCTGATCGATTGCGGCGGCTTGCATGGGCACATCAAGGTCAGCTCCAGCGGCATCGTCTACGTTCCTAATAAAAGCTGCGGCAGCACCCAAGGGCTGATCGTCTCCATGGATAACGGTCTCACTTTCACCGTCGAGCCGGTTACCGGAAGCACTCCCAATTCGAGCGATCCTTCCGTGGGCATCGGCTCCAAGGGACGCGTCTATTTCGGCTACGTGGCCGGCGATGGACATCCGCACATCACCATTTCCGATGATCAGGGCCGCTCTTGGCACAACGACTTGGATGTTGGAGTGCCCTTCAGCATCCGCAACACCGTCTTCCCCGAAGTCGTTGCCGGAGACAATGACCGCGCCTCCTTCTTCTTCCTGGGTACGCCCTCGGCAGGCGCCGGCACCGGCGCGGACACCGGCACTCCTTTCAACGGGGTCTGGCACGGCTACATCGCCACCACTTACAACGGGGGCCGGACTTGGTTCACCGTGGATGCCACGCCCAATGATCCCGTGCAGCTCGGCGTGATCTGCACCCAGGGCACTACTTGCCCCAACGGGACCAGGAATCTTCTGGATTTCAATGACATTACCGTGGACAAGTCCGGCCGCGTCTTTGCCGCCTATACGGATGGGTGCATCACCGCCGCTTGCATCGCCGAGGGCAACAACCCCACCGCCAGCCACACGCGTCTCGATAACGATCAGGCGACCAAGGCCACCATCATTCGCCAATCCACCGGCTTGGGTCTCTTCAAGAGCCAGGATTCAACTCGCCTGCAACCATAGCAGTCACCCCTGCTGGAGTGGCGCGGTTTCCCCGCCGCGCCACTCTTCCCCTTCAAACTCAGTTGAGGAAGGAAGACAATGAGAAGAGCCGTACTTCCAGCCTATCTGCTCTTTAGCGTCGCTCCGTTGGCCGCCGCCAGGCAACCTGCTCCGCAGATTCTTGGTCTCCGTCTGGGCATGTCGTATGAGCAGGCGCACTCGCGCCTGAATGACATTGGCCAATTTAAGTCCGAGGATGAAGGCCAGCAAGTTTGGACCCTCACTCATGACCAGCGCTTTCAATATGTCATCATTGGATTTGACCACGACCGCCAGGTGCGCTACGTCACCGCGTTGGCCCGCCCCAACGGCAAGCCCGTCAGTTACGCAGAGATTGGAGATCTTGCCCATGCCACGCGCACGGGCGGGCCCGGCAATCTCCGCTATACCTGGAGAGTCACTGACAAGACAGGCCGCCTGGAATACCTCGTCATTGCAAAAGGCAAAGACCAGCATCACCTCGATCGTTTTGCCATCAAGCGCTTGGGCGTAGAGAGCGAACGCGAAGACCGCGATTAACCCAGCCGCGACCAATTTCCTCACCGCGTTCCCATCTTCCCAGCCGCAACCTCGCCGCCCGCCGCCTCTGCCTCGCCATGGTCTTCACCGCCATCCGCCACTTTTTGCACTGAGAGAGTTTGCTCGGAGCCTGTTCGACAGTTAGGTCGTCTCTGATTTCGAAACGGCCAGATAGACGAGTTTGCTGTCCAGAAATTTGGCGTGGATATTGACACTCAGGAAGTAGGTATCGTAATTCTGGCGGATCTCCTGTTCGCTCATGTTTGGATTGTTCTTTCGTGCCTCTTCGATCTCTCTTACTGCAGGTTCTTTACCAAATCCGTCGAATGCCGAAAGCGTCAAACGCCTTTTCGTTGCTGATGAACGCCATGTTTTCGGCTTGCGCTTGCGCGATGAGCATGCGGTCAAAGGGATCTTTGTGTTTTCCGGGAAGCAGACCTGCGCGAATCGCATGTTCGATGGTGATGGACAGGTGCGAAAAACCCTCTTGTTCCAGGTGGCCGCTAAAATCGGCGACAAGGGAAGAAGCGGCGGCAGGAAGTTTGCCACGTTGAAGTTTGATTGCGATTTCCCAAGCTGACGCCGCGCTAACGACGACGCTATTGCTGGTATCGGCTATGATTTTGCGGGCTGCGGTCGTCAAGCTTGCGTCGTCGCCAATCCACCAGAGCAGCGCGTGAGTGTCTAGCAGTACACGCACGCGTAACTACTCCCACAAGGCCAGCTCTTCGGGAGGAAGGGGCTCGAAGAACTCTGGCCCGAGTTTCAGCCCTTTCATCGAACCCGGCTGCCGCTTGCCCTTAACGACCCCAATCGCGACAAGTTTCGCCACGGGCTTCGACCCCCGCGCAATGATGATTTCCTCTCCATTGGACGCCTTCTTGATCAGCTTGGAGAGGTTCGTCTTTGCTTCATGAATGGTCACAACGCTCATAATTGCCCTTAGCTAACCCAGTTTAGCCCTTTCGATGTTCTGGTGCAAGCGAGAGACACGATACATTGTCCCTGTCTTACGCGGTATTGCCCGGACGGCCCGGCTCGGAAGGCAGGTCATTGCAAGCCGATGCGGTCTACTTCCTTCTTAAGGGCCAGCGTGTCGAGGCTCGAGAGCGGCAACGAAAGGAACAGACTGATGCGGCGGTCGAGGGCGACGAACGCGTCGCGAAATGCGCGCTCAATCTGCTCCGGCGAACCCGTCACGGTCGCCGGATCGGGCACGCCCCAATGCGCGGTCATGGGCTGGCCGGGCCACACCGGGCAGACTTCCTTTGCGGCGTTATCGCAAACGGTGAAAACAAAGTTCATCTGCGGAGCGCCAGCCTTGGCGAATTCGTCCCAGTTCTTGCTGCGCAATCCAGCAGTAGGGAGGCTCGCGGCTTCGAGTTGTTTCAGAGCGACCGGATTCACACGGCCGGTGGGAAAGCTTCCCGCGCTGTAGCCGCTGAAGTTGGGCTTGCCTTTTTGGTTCAAGATGGCTTCCGCCATGATGGACCGAGCCGAGTTGCCGGTGCAAAGAAAGAGCACATTGTAATGAGCTTCCATGTCGAGTCTGCTTTCTAATCACGCTTTGTGGTTCTCGCCGAGAGGTGGTGCAGCTCAGCCTTGCGGGGCGCACATACAAAGTTATTGGCGACAGGACGGGCCGATGACATTGCCCGTGCGGAAGGGCTTATTTGCGCGAACGAAGGCGCTGATGAATTTGCCCTCAATCAGCGGAGCGACTTTTTCCACATCCAGGCCGGCGGAAGCGAGAAACTCGCGCGCCTCTTCAACTTTGTAAACGCGCGTGGGCTCGATGTCCACAGACTCGAAGCCCGCCGCATACAGCTTGTCGCGATATTCGTACTCCTCCAGCGCGCCGGCGATGCACCCGACCCACAGCTCCATGCTCTTGCGAATGTCGGCGGGCACTTCGCCGCGAACCACAACATCGGAAATGGCCAGCCGTCCGCCGGTCTTTAGAACGCGAAACGCCTCGCGCAGCACGCGGTCTTTGTCGCCGGACAGATTGATGACGCAATTAGAAATAATGACGTCGACGGAATTATCCGGCAGCGGGATATTTTCGATCGCGCCTTTGAGGAATTCGACGTTTTCGATCCCGGCTTTTTTCTGGTTTTCGCGAGCCAGCGACAGCATCTCATCGGTCATGTCGAGGCCGTAAGCCTTGCCTGTTGGCCCGACGCGCTTCGCAGACAAAATGACGTCGATGCCGCCGCCGGAGCCGAGATCGAGCACGATCTCACCGGGCTGCAATTTCGCCAGCGCCGTGGGATTCCCGCAGCCCAGCGAAGCTGCGACAGCTTTCTCCGGGAGTCCGGCTTTTTCGGCGTCGCCATAAAGATTCTTAGTAATTGGGTCGCAGCCGCTGAGTTCTCCTCCGCCTCCGCAGCAGGCTGTGCCGCCGCTGGCCGCGCGCTTGGCCGCTTCGCCGTATTTTTGCTTCACCGCTTCTTGAATCTTTTGTTCACTCACGAATGGCCTCCTTGAACGCCTCTAATGTCACGACGGCCTTGACCGCCTTTGTAGGGACGCAGCATGCTGCGCCCCTACAAACGCTAAATTGTGCAAGAACACGGGAACTGTATTGCTCGTCATCAGGAAACTCCTTTGGAGATCTGCACGACAGTTTCAGCAGGCACGGCCCGGTTGCGCGTGCAGCACTCCTCATAGAGGAAGTTAAGCACCTCGCGGAGGGCGTCCGTGTCCGCGGTGTACCAGAGAAACGTGCCTTCGCGCCGCACATTCACGAGTCCAACTTGCTTCAGCTTTTCCAGGTGATGTGAAAGCGTCGAAGCCGGAATGCCCAGTTCTTCCTGGACTTCGCCGGCGACCATGCCCGTGGGGTGGGAGGCGAGAAGCAGCCGCAGAATCTGCAGCCGCGGCTCGGCGCCGAGCGCGGAGAAGCGGTCGGCGGAGCGCGTAACCAGCAATGGGTCGGGTCTCTTCATATTTCGATTATTGCGGAAATACAGAAGGATGTCAACTCTTTTTCTCCTTAAACTCTTCCCCCTCTCCACGCATCTTAGTGCTGGGGGCATCCTGAGCCCTGGAAACGGTCCCGCTTTCGCTTTTGACCGCGTTTCGGCCGCATGGGATACTTTTCGTTTCGGGGCTGACATGAAACTACAACGGATTACGCTTGCCGCTGTGCTGGCGGGCTTCACCAGCATCGCTGCCGCGCAGACTTCACCTAACGCCGCATCCGAGCCGGGAAATGGCTCGCCGGCTCCCGCACAGAACCAATTCGTAGACCCGAAGACCGCTCCCATGGAAAAGGATTCCGCGCGCGCGGATGCCTACTTCAACTTCACGATGGGGCACATTTACGAGCAGCAGTATGAAGCCACGACCCGCGCGGAATATGCCACGCAGGCGATTGATGCTTACAAAAAAGCCTACGCGCTCGACCCCAAATCACCGGTCATCGGCGAGCGGCTCGCGGAAATGTATTGGAAAGCGCAGCGCATTCGCGACGCGGTAAATGAAGCGCAGGAAATCCTGAAGCGCGATCCCAGCGACGTGCAATCGCGGCGCTTGCTTGGGCGAATCTATTTGCGCAGCCTTGGCGACTTGAACAGCGGCAACGGCGGACAGTCCGAGATGGTCCAGCGGGCCATCGAACAATATCGCGAGATTTATAAACTCGATCCCACCGACTCAGAATCGGCCTTGTGGCTGGCGCGCCTCTACCGCTTGCACAACGATCACGACAAAGCGGAAGCCGTGCTGCGCAGCATGTTGAAGGACGATCCGGAGAACGAAGCCGCGATCGAGCAACTGACCCAATTGCTGCTGGACGAGGGCAAGTCGGCGGAGGCTGTGGCGCTGCTGGAGAGCGTAACGCAACGCTCGCCTTCCGCGACGTTGCTGGATTTACTTGGCGACGCGTACACACAGACGCATGATCTTGCAAAAGCGGAGCAAGCGTACCGCAAGGCCGTAGACCTCGATCCTTCCGAGCTAAGCCATCAACGCGGTCTTGGGCAGACGCTGATGGCCGAAGAGAGATTTGCAGACGCGCTGGTGGTTTACCAGAGACTAGCCGACTTGATGCCGGACGATTCCGACGTGTATCTGCGCATCGCCCAGATTTACCGCGAGCTGCACGAGCTGGACAAAGCGGAAGAGAACCTGGTGAAGGCGCGACAGTATGCTCCGGGAAGCCTGGAAGTGATGTACAACGAGGCCATGCTGTATCAAGCGCAAGGGCGCAATGAGGATGCCATTCGCGTGCTTTCGGACGCGGTGGCCGGAATCAAGGGACAATCCGCGGTGCTGCCGTCGCGGCGTCGTTCTTTGGCCATCCTGTATCAGCAATTGGGACAGCTTTATCGCGACTCGCAGAATTATCAGGCGGCGATTTTTACCTACGGGGAGCTTTCCCATCTCGGCGAGGAAGAAGACCGGCGCGCGCGGATGCTGATTATGGACACCTATCGCGCGGCGAAGGATTTGCCGAAGGCGCTGCTGGCCGGCAAGGAAGCGGTGGCGAAATATCCGAATGATCCCTCGATTCGTGCCGGCAACGCGTTGCTGCTCGGAGAAAATGGCCAAACGGACGAGGCGGTAAAGGCTTTGCGCACCCAGCTGACGAAAACGGAGGCCGATCGCGATACCTATCTCAATATCGCGCAGGTCTACGAGCGCGGCCGCCGCTATAAAGAAGCGGAAGAAGCCGCGCACACGGCGGAAGCTCTGCCGGGCCAGCCGCGCGACAACGAGATGGTGTGGTTTTTGCTCGGTGCGATTTACGAACGGCAGAAATTTTTCGACAAAGCCGAGGAACAGTTCAAGAAAGTGCTCGTGGTGAACCCCCGAAACGCTCCGGTGCTCAACTACTACGGCTACATGCTGGGCGACCGCGGGATGCGTCTGGATGAAGCGGAAGCGCTCGTGCAACGCGCGCTGAATGAAGAGCCTTACAACGGCGCGTACCTGGACAGCCTCGGCTGGGTCTATTTCAAAGAAAACAAGCTCGTCGAGGCGGAAGCCACGCTGCACAAGGCCGTCGAGCGCGAGGGGCACGACGCGACGATTCATTCGCACCTGGGCGATATCTACGCCAAAACCGGGCGACCCGATCTCGCAGCGATGGAATGGGAAAAGTCGCTCACGGAATGGCGGCGCTCGCTGCCCGCGGACCTGGAAAACGACAAAGTGGCGGAATTGGAAAAGAAAGTTTCGCAGTCGAAACACCGCGTAGCGCAAAAATCCACACCGCAGGACGCGAAGCCGCAGTAGACCGCATGCGCGAAGTCCGCATCTCCGCGTTCGCCAAAATCAACTTGCGTCTGGATATCCTCGGGAAACGCCCCGATGGATATCACGAGCTGCGCACCGTGTTTCAAACGGTTTCGCTGCACGATGAATTGAGGCTGCGCACATCGAAACGGCCCGGCATCTCGCTATCGATCCACGGAAACGAATCGCTTTCGCAGGAACCGCAGCAAAAAAATCTCGTGTACCGCGCCGTGGATGTACTACGGCGAGAATGCAAGATTCGCGGCGGCGTCGAAATCGACCTGCAGAAGACCATACCCGCGGGGCGCGGACTCGGCGGAGGATCGAGCGACGCGGCGGCAGCACTGTTGGGATATTTGCGGCTGGCGGGGAAAAAGCTGGCAATGGCGCGGTTGATGGAAATTGCCGCGTCGCTCGGCGCGGATGTGCCGTTTTTTCTCTTCGGCGGACGGGCCCTCGGCGTAAATAGGGGTGATGAAATTTATCCGCTCCCGGATATCGCCAAGCGCGCGGTGCTCGTCGTTTCGCCGCGCGATATTCACGTACCGACCCCGGATGCTTACCGTTGGTTGCAGGCCAAGCCGCTGGCCGCAGCCATTTCGCGCCCCGCATTGACAAAAACCTTCGCAAACTCTAAACTCTTTGAGTTCTGTGCTCTATGTTGGAGCGCGCAGGGAAACAGTCTTTCGAATGATTTCGAGAGGCCGGTGTTCCGGCGGTATCCCCGGCTGGGGGCAATCAAGCGGGGATTGCTTCAACGAGGAGCTGCAGAAGCCTCGCTGGCGGGTAGCGGTTCGGCGGTGTTTGGAGTTTTCCCGAGCCCAGCGATGGCGCGCCGAGCCGCTGTTGGGTTTCCGCACGACCAGACCTTCGTTTGCGAGACGCTTTCGCGCGACAGGTACTTTGAGTTGATCAAGGGCACACCGTAACGGTGTGTGTGTCGGTAGCTGATCCACAGCGTCTTCTCGCGACCATCCCGTTGTAACAGGCTTACACCCAGGGCAAGTGTTTCAGGTGCGACCGCTAAGCGGTGGCACGGAGCGCGCGCGTCGTGAACGACGACCGATTCAAGATTTTTTCGGGGACCGCGAATCTGCCCCTGGCGGAGAGCATCTGCAAGCATCTCGAGGTGCCGCTGGGGCAAGCGAAGCTGGGCCGTTTCAGTGACGGCGAGATCTATTTTCAGATTCTTGAAAACGTGCGCGGCGCGGATGTTTTCGTGGTGCAGCCGTGCTGCTACCCGGTGGACAACCACCTGCTCGAGCTGCTGTTGATGATCGACGCGTTCAAACGTGCGTCGGCATGGCGCATCACGGCCGTTCTGCCGTACTACTGCTATGCGAGGCAGGACCGCAAAGACAAGCCGCGCGTTCCGATCTCCGCGAAGCTGGTGGCGGACTTGCTGGAAACCGCGGGAGCCAGCCGCGCGCTGACTTTGGATCTGCACGCGCCGCAGATTCAGGGATATTTCGACGTGCCGGTGGATCATCTTTTCGGCTCGCCGGTGCTGGTGGAATATTTCCGGAGCTTGAAATTGCAGAATGTGACCGTGGTATCACCGGACGCGGGCGGCGTCGAGCGTGCGCGTTTTTTCGCGAAGAGAATGGACGCGCCACTTGCCATCGTGGACAAGCGGCGCGTGGATGTGGATGTCAGCGAAGTGATGAACCTGATCGGCGATGTCCGCGGGCGCACCGCATTGATCGTGGACGACATCATCGACACGGCAGGCACGCTGGTGAAGACAGCAGAGGCGCTGATCCGGGAAGGCGCGACGCAGGTTTATGCGGCGTGCACGCATGCCGTCCTTTCCGGCCCGGCGATCGAGAGGATTCAGAAGTCCGAGATCAGCGAAGTGGTGGCCACGGACTCCGTGCCCTTAAGCGAAGCGGCGAAAAAGATGGGAAAGATTCGCGTCCTGAGCGTGGCGGATTTGCTGGCGCGCGGGATTCGCTCGATTCACGAAGAGACATCGATCAGCGAACTTTTTATTTGAAACAGTTTGGGTATTCCTGAGATTAGAAGGAAGGAACGAAGGCCATGGCAGAGAAGATCGTAGTCGAAGGTTCGCCCCGGGAGAAGCGGGGAAAGAATGAGGCCCGCAGGCTGCGGCTGACGGGCAAGGTTCCAGCGGTGTTGTACGGCGGCAAGGGCGATGCCATCACGCTGGCGGTAAACACCAAGCAAGTGGTCTCCATTCTCCGTTCGGAGAGCGGCCACAACACGCTTTTCCAGGTGGACCTGGCCGGAAAGCACGAGCCCGCGATTTTGAAGGATTGGCTGGTCGATCCGGTGAGCGGGAATTTGCTGCATGTCGATCTACTGCGCGTGGCTATGGATGTGCGCATGAAGGTGAAGGTTCCCGTGCATACCTTTGGCGAGCCTGCCGGCGTGAAGGTACAGGGCGGCGTGTTTGAAGTCGTGACGCGCGAAGTGGAAATCGAATGTTTGCCGGGCGAAATCCCCACGGAATTCCGGATGGACGTCAGCGGCTTGATGCTCAACCAGCAAATGCGCGCCAGCGAGCTCCCGATTGACACCGCGAAAATGAAACTGATTACCGAACCGGAGCGCGTACTGGCGCACGTCGTGGCCCTGCGTGTTGAGGAAGAGAAGCCCGCGGAAGTCGTGGCGACAGATGCGGCGGCACCGGCCGAGCCCGAAGTCATTAAGAAGGGCAAGAAGGAAGTGGAAGGCGAAGAAGCCGCCGAGCCGGAAGCAGCCAAGCCCAAGGCGGAAAAGACCGAGAAGAAGAAGTAAGCGTAGAAGAAAACTATGCGGCTCATTGTCGGACTTGGGAATCCCGATCCGGAGTATCAGTGGACGCCGCATAACCTGGGGTTCATGGCGGTGGATGAACTGGCCAACCGCAGTGGGATTCGCGTGGGGCGACCCGAAGGCAAGGCGCTGGTGGGCCGCGGGAAACTGACCGGGGAAGAAGTGCTCCTGGCCAAGCCGCAGACGTACATGAACCTCAGCGGTATCTCGGTACGAGAGCTGCTCGCGAAGTACGAGCTGGAATTGAGCGACCTGCTGGTGATGTGGGACGAAGTTCAGCTTCCGCTGGGCATCATCCGCATTCATCCGGACGGCAGCGCTGGAAGTCACAACGGCGCCAAGTCGGTGATCGCGGCCCTGGGCACGCAGGAATTTGCGAGATTGCGGCTGGGTTGCGGGCCGGATCATCCGCTGAGCAGCCGCAAAGAACATGTTTTGCGGCCGATGAAGAAGGCCGAGCTGGAAGTGGCGGCGGAAATGATCGGGCAAGCAGGCGACGCCGTGGAAATGATCCTGAAGCAGGGGATCGATGCGGCGATGAATCGCTACAACCGGAAAGCGTCGCCGGCAGACGAAGAAGCAGAAGAGAAGTAGGAAAAATTCTTCCGGGTTTTGCGCCCGGAGATCAGTTCGAAGCGGCCCCGATCTTGTCGGGACCGAAAGAAAAAGAGGGCATTATGGAAGAACGTTTGTACGATTTGATTTTTATCGTGCGGCCGGCGACGCCGGAAGATGAAGTCAAGAAAGTTCTCTCCGGTATCGAGCACACTTGCACGGAGAAGGGCGCGAAGATCGAGAAAACCGAGCACTGGGGCACGCGCAAGCTGGCCTACCGCGTGGCCAAGCACCGCGAGGGAATCTACGTTTACCAGCAGATTCGTACCACGCATCCCGAGCTGATTGCGGAACTCGAGCGGCGCTTGCGCGTGCAGGACGCGGTCATCAAGTACCAGACCGTGCGTCTGGACGAAGATTTGAAACGGCAGAAAAAGTTGGGCGACAAGCGCGAGAAGCGTGCTGCGCGGCGCCCGCGCCGAACCACGGCCCCGGCAGCAACACCGCCGCCTGCACCACCAGCGGCGGAACCAGCTGCTGCGGCGAGCTAACCCTCGCACAGAGACCGTAAAAATTTCTTAGAGATTGGAACATTGTCTCCGACCTGGTTGGAGACACACTGGAAAGGCAGGCAGGTATGGCAGAGGAACAGAAGCAGGCAGCAGCGCCCGGCGGAGCACCACGGCGCGAAGGCGGATCGGGTGGACATGGCGGCCATGGAGGACACGGCGGTCCGGGCGGCGGACATGGCGGACCGCGGCGCGAAGGCGGCCCTGGCGGTCCCGGCGGGCCGGGAGGACGACCGCGTGGCAAGCGCCAGTATTTCCGCAAGAAGAAAGTTTGCAAGTTCTGCGTCGAGAAGATGGACTTCATCGACTACAAGCGCGCGGACATTTTGTCGCAGTTCGTGCAGGAGCGCGGCAAGATTTTGCCGCGGCGCATGACGGGCGTTTGCTCGCGGCACCAGCGCTGGCTCGGCGAAGCCATCAAGCGCGCGCGCAACATCGCTTTGCTGCCGTTCGCGGGCAGCGCGGCCGGCACGCAGCAGCCCCGCGTGGCCACCGCGGCAGCACCAGGTTCCCATGCACCAGCAGCACACACGGCACCGGTTGCGCCTGCCGCGCCAGTCACACCCGCTGCGGCGGTTGAAGCCCCCAAGGTTTAAGAAGTCCCACAGGGCTGGAGAAATAGGAGCTTAGAGATACGACATGCAAATCATTTTGCAAGAAGATGTAGACAAGCTGGGACACCGCGGTGACGTGGTCACCGTCAAGCCGGGTTACGCACGGAATTTTCTGCTGCCGCGCAAGCTGGCGGTTCAGGCGACCAGTGGCAATTTGAAGGCCATCGAGAAGATTCGCACTTCGCTGGCGAAAAAAACGGCGACGGAACTCGATGCCGCCCAGAAACAGGCGGCGCTGCTCAATGGCGTGTCGCTGAAATTCACGCGCAAGACGGGCGAAAACGATCAGATGTTCGGGTCGGTAACTTCCGCGGATGTTGCCGAAAGCCTCGTAGCGCAAGGCTTCAAAGTGGACAAGCGGCAGATTCATCTTGCCGAGCCCATCAAGACCATCGGGGAATTTCCATTGACCGTCAAGGTGTTCCGCGACATCACCGCCACAGTCAACGTGCACGTCGAAAAAGAAGCGTAAAAAAACTTCACGTTTAATTTTTTCTCGGTAGGGGCGCAGCGTGCTGCGCCCCTACCATTTTTGCGCTAAATTTTTTGTTAGCGCATTACTCAAAAGAGTTTTGCAGAGATTTCCGACGCGATGCACAGGCACTTGGATTGACGCGCGCCGGAGTTCCACGCACAATGCGCGCAGACATTCGGGCAGGGGAATCGAAAGGCCCGAAAAAAAATCTTTACAGTACGAAAAAATCTTCACACTTGCCCTCCAGCGGCGAACGTGATACAAAAGCGAAGAAAAGGCGAATATAAGGTAGCCCTTTTATGCCCGTGGACGCGACACTGGAAAAGCCGTTACCGAGCAACCTGGACGCCGAGCGCTCCGTGCTGGGGGCCATTCTGCTCGATAACAACGCGCTGAATGCGGCGATCGAGAATCTGCGGCCCGAGGATTTCTTTCTGGACCAGCACCGGCGGGTGTTTACGCAGATGATCGCGCTGGGAGAGAGCCAGCAAGCCATCGACCTGGTGACGCTGACGGAAGAATTGCACCGGCGCGGCGATTTGGAAGCGTCGGGAGGCGCGCCGTATCTGGCGTCGCTCGCCGACGGCATGCCGAAAGTCTCCAACGTCGAGCACTACGCGCGCATCGTCAAAGAAAAAGCGCTGCTGCGCAACCTGATTCACGCCACCCACAACATTCAGCAGAGCGCGTTTGAGGGCGAAGACGGCGCCGACGCCATCCTGGACGGCGCGGAGTCCTCGATTTTTGCTCTGGCGGAAGACCGCGTGAAGGTTGGGCTTGTTCCGGTGAAAGACATTGTCCGGGACAATTTCGAGCGCTTGGAGAAAATTTTCCGAGAAGGGAAAAGCATCACCGGCATCCCCACCGGATACGCAGAGCTCGACAAGCTGACTTCCGGGCTTCAGCCTTCGGAATTGCTGATTTTGGCCGCACGGCCTTCGCAGGGAAAGACGGCGCTGGCGCTGAATTTGACGGAGAATATCGCGCTGCGCGCCGGGCTGCCGGTGGCCTTCTTCAGCCTGGAAATGTCCAAGGAATCATTGTTGCAGCGCCTGGTGGCGGCGGTGGCGCAGATCGATGCGCACAAATTCCGCACCGGGCATCTGAACAAGGAGGATTGGCGGAGGATGACGGAGGCGCTCGGGACGATTTCTTCGGCGCCGCTGTGGATCGATGACGCGGGCTCGATCAGCGTCCTGGAAATTGGCGCGAAGGCGCGGAGGCTGAAACGTGACAAGTCCGGGTTGGCCATGGTGGTTGTGGATTATTTGCAGTTGATCACTGCGCGAGGAAGATTTGGCAACCGTCAGGAAGAGGTTTCCAGCATCTCACGCAGCTTGAAAGGTCTCGCAAAAGAGCTGCAGGTGCCAGTGCTGGTGTTGAGCCAGTTGACGCGCGCGCCGGAGCGCGACGAGCGCGGACCGCAGCTCTCGGACTTGCGCGAATCGGGCGCCATCGAGCAGGATGCGGACGTGGTGATGTTCATTTACCGGCCGAACTTTTTCAAACAGGGCGCGACGCCGGAAGAGAGAGAAGAAACCGAGCTGCGCATTGCCAAGCAACGCAATGGACCGACGGAAAGCGTCAAGTTTGTGTTTCGCAGCCGGTTTACGCGGTTTGAAGAGGCCGCGCCGGATGCGTTTTCGCAGTTTGCTCCCGACGACATGTAATTGCTGCCACAGCGAGGCAGGTTGGCCACAAGGGGAAAATCCGGCTGGAGAGCGATTGAATTCTTCCAGACAGGCGCTTCTTCCTCTAACTTCATGAAACCGCAGGTCTTAGGTGAGAGTTTGTCTCGACCTGCAACCGCGAGTGTTGGCCTTCCCGGCGGTCACACATTTGCATTAGCACAGTGTGTTGTCATTCACGCGGCAGACAATGTGGCTCTCGGCCCGCGATGCGTGAATGTCGTACACTATTTTCTTCTCAGGGATGACATGGCACGAGCACAGAGAAACTCCACAAATCTAAAGATGCGTCCCGTTTGGGCGGAAGTCGACCTGCCCGCGCTTGCGTACAATTTCCGCGCCATTCGTGATTTTGTAAACCCATCGGGCGAGAAGCGCAAGACGCCGCGCAAGGTGCTTTCCATCGTCAAGGGCAATGGCTACGGCCACGGCGGACCGCAGGTTGCGAGAGCGCTTGAGAAGGCAGGCTCGGACTGGTTCGGCGTGACGTGCACGGAAGAAGGCATCGCCGTGCGCAAAGCCGGAGTGCGCAAGCCGGTGCTGATCCTTACGAGTTTTGTGGCCGGCGAAGAGCCGCGCATGCTGCAGCACGATTTGACGCCGGTGATTCACCGCTGCGAGCAATTGCAGGCGCTGGAGCGAGCCGCTGCGCGTTACGGCAAACGCAAAAAGGTTTCCTTCCATCTGAAAGTCGACTCAGGGATGAACCGCCTGGGAATCGCGACGACGGACGTGGAATGTTTCGCGCGGCAACTGGCGAAGTGCAAGCACCTGCAGCTCGGCGGCATCTTCACGCACTTCGCCTCGTCGGAAGTGTTTTCCAGCACCAGGACGGGCGAGCAGACGCGGCAGCAGGAGGAGCGCTTCCACGCGGCGGTGCAACGGCTGCGCGTGCTGGGAATCGATCCAGGCATCGTGCATCTGGCGAACAGCGCGGCCATCGTCACGCGCCCGGAGACCTGGGCCGACATGGTGCGGCCAGGCGCTATTCTCTACGGCTACCACCCCGGTTACGATCCGGTGGAAAAGCGCGCGGAAATCGAGGCGCGGCTGCCACTCAAGGCCGTGATGAGTTTGCGTTCGCGAATCATCAGTTTGCGAAATATTCCCGCGGGAGCGGGTGTCGGCTACAACGAGACGTTTGTGGCGCAGCGGCCTTCTCGCATCGGCGTACTCGCGGCGGGTTACGGCGACGGCCTGCACCGCTCGCTGGGCAATCGCGGGAGCGTGCTGGTGCGCGGGAAACTGGCGCCGATCGTCGGGATTATCTCCATGGATGTGACCATGATCGACGTGACGGACGTCCCCGGAGTGGAAGTCGGCGATGTGGCCACCATCTACGGAGTGGACGGCGAGCACAGCCATCCCGCGCACCTGGTGGCGCGCAGCATCGGCACGGTGACTTCCGACCTGCTTTGCGCCGTGAGCCAGCGCGTGCCGCGCGTCTACCTTTCCTAATCGGTTTCGCCCATCGGCCGCATCGGTTCTTTCCCTGTTATATTTCCAACAACATATTGACGGCACGCTTATGAGAGAGTATATAGTGCGCGGGAACGCATGGTAGCGTTCCGCATCCCGCATTGGCCCAGGCGCCAACCTCTCCCTGCGGGCTGGCTGTACCGATTTTGCAGTGGCCGGGGCAAACTGTGAGGTCGTATGAGCCGGATCTTCCCTGAACTGAAGCGTCGTTTTGCATCTTTTTTTTCAGAGCCATCACTGACCAGCGCTTCCGGTGGGCGGAGCTCACCATTGCGGCTGGCACAAATGTCTGGCGCGCGCCGGGATTTCTGGGTTTTGCGCGCTTTGCTGATCGTCTCGCTGGGCGCCGCTGGTTACACGCTAGGGCCGTTTGGCTTGCGCGGTGTGGCCGCCGCCTGGGCAGGTTTGTTGCTGGCGCTGGCCATACTGCTTGCCGAATTGCGGCTGCGGCGGGCGGCGCTGAGCAGTTTGCTGGGAGGCGCGTTTGGCGCGCTCGTTGGATTATTCGCGGCACTCCTCGTCACCCTGGTGATCTCCCGCACGGCCGAGCCGGAACCTACCAAATCGTTCCTCGAATGCCTGGCTCTCTTCGCTTTCGGATATCTCGGATTGTTTCTCGGCTACGCCCGGGGCGGCGAGTTGCGGGCGGAGATTCTGAGCCGCATGGCGGCCGAGAAGACCGCTCCCAGGGAATCCGTGAAGCTGCTGGACACCAGCGTGTTGATTGACGGGCGCATCGCCGACATTTGCGAAGCACATTTTCTGGATGGCGTGCTGGCGGTGCCGCAGTTTGTGCTTCACGAGCTGCAACTAGTGGCCGATTCGTCGGATTCGCTGAAGCGGCAGCGCGGGCGGCGCGGCCTGGAAGTGCTCCAACGCATGCAGAAGATGCCGCAAGTGGAATTGCGCATACTGGACGATGGTATTGCGACGGCGGGAGAAGTGGATCACAAGCTGGTGGAGCTGGCGCGGCGCATCGGGGCCAAGATCGTTACAAATGATTTCAATTTGAACAAAGTCGCGACGGTCCAGGGCTTGTCGGTCCTGAACGTGAACCAACTGGCCAATGCGCTGAAGCCCGTGGTGCTGCCCGGGGAATCCATGCGCGTGCTGATCCTGCGCGAAGGCAAGGAGCCCAATCAGGGCGTGGCGTACCTGGACGACGGGACCATGGTGGTGGTCGATGGTGCGCGGCGGCTGATCAACAAGAGCGCCGATGTGATCGTCACGTCGGTGCACCAGACTACGGCGGGAAAGATGATCTTTGGGCGGCTGGATGAACGCAATGAATCCGCGGCGCAGTCGGGGCGTCAAACGGCTGCTGCGGCCGCAGGTGGCCGCGCCGATGCCACAGGCCGCATGGACTCGTCGGCGCGTCTAAGCGAGCCGCCGCTGCCGGAACGTTTGCCTCGAACGATCTTTCCCGAGCCCGAGGCGGATTGAGGTTGTGCGGTTTGCATCCTGGTTTGGCCGCAACAGAGCCGGGAGATCTCCTGTCAAAGAACCCGGAAGCAAAAAAAGGCTGGAGATGCAAATACGTTCTTCGGAATGAAGGTGCTGCCACCCGCCACGTTGACGCGCGTTTGGGTACCGCCTAACATGCTCAGCGAGTCCTAATCCCACTCATTAGAAACCGGCAAGAGACCGATGATGGTTACCAGCGCGAAGCTCTCGTCCCGCTCTATCGGCGTTCGCACGTTCTTGTCAAGGCAGTTGGTGTTGGTGATGGTTGCGGCCGGGTTGTTTGCGATTCTGTGGGTCGCGAATGTGCGCGGCCCGGGCATGGGGTTCGTTCCCATACTTCTCTACAGTCTGTTCATCGGCAATTTGACGACGCCGATGATGAATCGTCTCGTGCCACTGTCTTCACGTCTCCGCTTTCCGTGGGACTGGGCCGCGTTCCTGATATTTTTGTTCCTTACGGCCGTTGTGATTGCGTCGTTAACGGTGGTGATCATAATGGCCGCGTATCGAATTCCCATTAGCTCCTATTTTAGCCAACTGTGGAGCGCCGGCAGGCTTGTAGTCGTCGTTGTTTTGATCGTCGGGAGCATCCGCCATTTGTATGAGGAATCGCGAGCGCAATTGGAGGGCAGGAATCTCGAACTTCAAAATGCTGTCGAAATTGGGAATACGCGATCGAAACAGCAAGAGCAAGAGCTGTCCAAGGCGAGAGAGATTCAAGAAGGCCTCTTACCCAAGAAGATCCCCCAGGTAGGAGGACTGGAAGTGGCGGGAGCGTGGCAGCCTGCAAGTACCGTTGGTGGAGATTATTTTGACGTGCTGAAGTTCAGCGAGAGAAAGATTGGGGTCTGCATCGGTGATGTCGTCGGCAAGGGGATAAGCGCGGCGTTGTTGATGGCCAACCTGCAGGCCAGCTTTCGAGCCTTCGCTTCGGAAGAGGTTTCGCCAAGCACTCTCGTGGGGAAGTTGAACGAGGTAATCTCGAACAACATCGCTCCCGATAAATTCGTTACGTTCTGGTACTGCACGATCGATACGAACGAAAACCGGCTGACCTACGCCAGCGCCGGTCATTGGCCGCCCATTCTCTTCCATAAATCGGGCGAGCGAGTTCCCTTGAGGGAAGGAGGAACGCCGCTGGGAATCTTTCCGGATTGGAAGTACGAAGAGGGAGGATTCTCGTTGGCCTCTGGAGACCGCCTGGTGCTTTATACCGATGGTCTAACCGAAGCAATGAATTTGGATGAACAGGAATTTGGAGAGCGAAGATTGCTTGAGCTGTGCAATCGTAACATTGCATTGAGCGCCTCCGAATTGCTGGCTGCAATCCGTAAAGAGGTGGTGAGCTTCTGTAACGGAAATTTCCAGGATGACCTCACGCTGGTCGTTATCGCAGTGAAATAAGAATGGTTACTTGACCATCTGTTCCGTCGGATGATGGAAATGAACCCGCGATTGAGCGCGTACGCGGAAACAGACATACTGGCCGGGCTTGAGCGCGTTTCGTCTGGCGGGGGTGCTTGAGGTACACTCTGAAGTTTACAAATTGATCGTTGGCCTCCCTTAGACCAGGGTCGCACCTAACATGAGCCGAATAGCCGCCATACTTCCCGCCGCGGGTCTTGGCACGCGCATGGGCGCCGAGACGCCGAAGCAGTTCCTCGAACTGGAAGGCGTGCCGATTGTCATTCACAGTGTGCGGCGGATTGCATCGTGCGCGCTAGTGACGGACATTATCATCGCCACGCGCGGGGACGTGGTTGCGTCGCTGGAGGGGCGCGTTCGCGCGGAGAAATTTAAGCAGACGGTGCGAGTGGTAAAGGGCGGCGATTCGCGGCAGGATTCGGTGGCGCTGGCGCTGAAAGAGGTGCCGGGCGATACAGAGATCGTGCTGGTTCACGACGCGGTGCGGCCATTCGTGACGACGGAGCAAATCACGCGGGTGATCGAAGAGGCGCGGCGCTGCCAGGCGGCTATCCTGGGGATTCCGGCGATGGATACGGTGAAGGAAGTGAAGCGCGCCAGCCTGCCGGAGGACGTGGCGCTGATTATCGGGACGATTCCGCGGGAACGGGTGGTGCTGGCGCAGACACCTCAGGCCTTCGCAACAAAGCTCATTCGTGAGGCGTTCGAGCGCGCGGTGGCGGATGGCGTGAACGCTTCGGATGAAGCGGGGCTTGTCGAGCGCATTGGGCATGATGTGCATGTGGTGCTGGGCTCCGAGCGCAACATCAAAATCACCAGGCCAGCTGATATGGAGCTGGCTCGGTTCTACCTGCAGCGGGAGCGCGCTAAGTGATCGAATCTATCGAGAAGTTGTCCGACAAGGCGCGAGCCGCCTACCAGTGGGCTTTTTACGCTAGCTTGCGCGACGAACAGCAACAAATCAATTCCACGCACTTCCTCACGGGAATTCAGTGTGCCACCCCCGAATTGTTTAGCGGCGTTGACCTGCGGCTACTCGGCTTTACGCCGCTGGACGTAAACGACACCGAGAAAATAAAGGCGGAAGTGCAAAAATTATCGATAAAGGCGCAACTTGCCCAGGCCAAAGAGAAACCTCCTGACGGCGCAATGGGATTCGCGATGCCTTTTGCGCCCGTTACGAGACCGATTCTTGATTTGGCGGTGGAATGTGCAGAGTCTTTGAACGCGAGGACCGTTGGCACACCGCATCTTTTGATGGGACTCTTTAAAGCAGATGAGGAACTGCGTGGGAAGTTAGAGCGCGCGAATTTGGGCGAAGATCGGATCTTGTCCTATTGCCGCAATTACAAAGCACAAGACGAAGGCCAGACCATGGCGGAAGAACTGCAACAAATACGTGGACGAAGTTTTCGCTCCGGCCTTGGGTATGATTTGCATCGGCTCGAAACAGGCCGCCCGCTAATGATTGGCGGAGTGGAAGTGCCGTTTGATAAGGGACCGGTGGGGCATTCGGACGGGGACGTGCTGGCGCATGCGATTTGCGATGCGCTGCTGGGTGCGGCGGGGCTGGGGGATATCGGGACACATTTTCCGGATACAGACCCGAAGTGGAAGGGCGCGAACAGTTTGCTGTTTCTGGAGCATGCTAAGAAATTGCTGGAGGAGAAGGGGCTGGCGATCGAGCATGTGGATGCGGTTGTGATTCTGGAAAGGCCGAAGCTGGGGCCGCATTTTCCGAAGATGCGGGAGGCGCTGGCGAAGGCGTTGGGTGTGGCGGCGGAGAAGATTCACTTGAAGGCGAAGACGAATGAAGGCGTGGATGCGGTGGGGCGTGGGGAAGCGATTGCCGCGCATGTGGTGGCGACGCTGGTGTTGAAATAAAGAAAAGGATTTAACGCAGAGTACGCTGAGGACGCAGAGAGCACAGAGAAGAGCAGAGGCCGGCCTCGAAAGGCCGCCGCCTACGGTTCATGAATTCCGACGAAAAGGCAAACGTTGTTCCCGCCGTTGCGGTAAACCCCTTTGCGGCTCAGGATGTGGCGTCGATCCTTGTGGAACGCGGGTGGCTTGCGGGAGGCGCGACGCCTGAGCAGTTGGCGTGGTGCGAGCGTGCGGCTGGGATGCTTGGGGCACACGCCGGCGACCGCGAGAGGCTGGCCGAACTGCTTGGGCTGATTTTTCACTACGATGCGCGGGAGATTCTGGGGAGTGTCGAAAGTCATGTGGTGCTTTCGCGGTTTGCGGCGCGGGAAGTGCTGCGGCAGGTGGCGTTGATGCTGCTGGATGGCGCGCCGCTTACTTCGGAGCGATTTAGCCAGATTGTGGATGTGTTGAAGGGGACGATGGGGTTGCGATTGCGCGAGCTGTTTTATCCGTTGCGGCTGGCGCTGGCGGGGCGGGCAGGAGAGGGAAGTTTGGACCGGGTTATACTTTTGTTGGATGAAGCGGCTGGGCTTTCGTTTGCGGTGGCGGTGAAATCGGCGCGGGTGCGGATATTGGAATTTTGTTCAGAGTTGGATTGAGGAATCGAAGTAAAGAATTAATGAAGTAATGAAATAAAGAAAAGAATTGATGATGGATAAGCTGACAGGGATACATGCGGTGAAGGAGGCGCTGGAGGCGGGGCGGGCGATCGACCGCATTGTGATTGCCAAGGGGCGGCAGGACACGCGCGTGGAAGAGATCGTGCAGTTGGCGCGAAAGAGGAATATTTCGCTGCGGTTTGAAGATCGCAGCCAGCTCGACCGGCTGGCGGATTCCAAGGATCATCAAGGCGTAGTGGCGCTGGCGGCGGCGCGCGCTGCGGCAACACTTGACGACATTCTTGCTGCCGCCAATGCAGGCGCGGATCATGGCGCGAAGGGCCTCATCGTTCTGCTTGATGGAGTAGAAGACCCGCACAATCTTGGGGCGATCATTCGAACGGCGCTGGCCGCGGGGGCGCACGGCGTGATGATTCCAGAGCGGCGTGCCGCGGGGCTTACCGATACCGTTGCGCGGGCGTCGGCGGGGGCGATTTCACACTTGCCGGTGGCGAAGGTGACGAATCTGGCGCGGGCGATGGAGGAGTTGAAAGAGGCGGGCTACTGGTTGATCGGGCTGGACGAAACCGCGGACAAGAGCTACACACAGGCCGATTACACTTCGCCGGTGGGGATTGTTTTGGGCGGAGAAGGGAAAGGGCTGCACGAATTGACGCGCAAGCGGTGCGATTTTGTGGTTTCGCTGCCGACGACGGGTCCGGTGAAATCGCTCAACGTTTCCGTGGCTGCGGGAGTGGTTCTCTTCGAAGCGCTGCGGCAGCGTCACTCGAAGTGACAGCGGCAGGGTGCAATAGAAAGAACACTTTGATTCCCACGCCTGCACGACTGGGGCGCAGCAGTGCTGCGCCCCTGCAAGGAATTGCTAGCTCTGTGGTGGCCGCGAGTTAGAAATCCCGGCTAACTCATTCCTCTTGGACGTCGGCGGTCCAGGTCACTTCGAAGCCTTTTTTGATGCTTTGGTGGACGGGGCAGTAGTCTTCGTGAGTGGCAAGGGCGCGGTCGGCTTCGGCTTTCTTGCCTCTGGGAATTTTGAGGCGATAGCGAAGTTTTACGGCGGCCAGACGGAACATCTTGCCGTCGGCTTCAATGCGTCCTTCGACGTCGGCTTCCAGATTGTCTGCTGTGGGGATTCCGCGCGCTTCCAGCGCGCCGGCAAGTGTGCCGGTCAGTCAACCAGCGAGAGCGGAGATAACGTGGTCGACCGTGGTGGGCACAGGCGCTACGTCGGACTTTACGCCATAAAATTTCGCGTAACCGCCATGCACGCCGAAATGCAGAGGCTCGTCAAAGCCTTCGATGTGGGCTTCGCGAAAAGGCCGCTGTTTTTGAACTAACTTAATTTTTGCCGTGTGAACGAGCTCACCCATAAACACCCCCGGGAAAGTAGATTCCAGCACGCGCCAAAGGTTACAGTCGGCCCCACCGAAAGTTACTTGTCATATTGAATTAGAGAGAAAACATCGAGGCCATTCAGTTTCGAACGGCCCTTGAGGAAAGTGAGTTCGACGGCGAAGGCCGCGCCTTCGACCTTGCCGCCAAGCTGCTGGATGAGCTTGGCAGTGGCTGAGGCGGTGCCTCCAGTGGCGAGCAGATCGTCGCAGATAATGACGGTTTGACCGGGTTTTACGGCGTCCTCGTGAATTTCTAGCGTGTCCGTGCCGTACTCGAGAGCATACGAGACGCTGGCGGTCTTGGCGGGAAGTTTTTTCGGCTTGCGAACGGGGACGAAACCTGCGCCGAGGCGGTAGGCAAGCGCGGGGGCAAAAATGAAGCCGCGCGCCTCGATGCCCGCGACGACGTCGATGGTGTGGCCTTTGTAGTGCTCGCACAGGCGGTCGATCAGCGTGTGGAAACCCAGCTTGTCCTTCAACAGCGTGGTCAAATCGTAAAACAGAATTCCCGGCTTGGGATAGTCCGGCACTTCGCGGATCAGCTTTTTCAGGTCGTTCATTCGAACGGCTCCTCTTCAGGCGTGGTGTTCAAGCGTCATAAGTAATGCTGAAATCATTTGCGTATTGCGGGTCCGGGCTGGCCGCTTCTTCGCGCACTTCGGCGACGCTGGAAAATCGAGGACCGTGTTCGAGCGCGGCGCGAAAACTGGCGAGCTGCTCGAGCGTGCCGATGGCGTAGGCTTCCACGCGGCCATCGCGCAGGTTGCGCACGTACCCGCGGAGATTCAGTTTCTCCGCCGCGTGCTGGGCGAAATAGCGAAAGCCAACGCCCTGCACCATCCCGGAAACGAGATACCTTTTCGCTTGTTTCGCGTCGCTCACAAACCTCGGAATTGTAGCAGAGAGTGATTCGTGCTTGGATATTCCCGGCGATTTGGCTCAAGCTTTAGGGTTACCCACTGGAAATGCGTTAAACTTTGCTGGTGTGGAGCATCCGAAGCTGCTTCACAGGCGCTTGCGCGCATCCAAATCTATATGAACTTTGTGAGCCAAAATCTGCGCTGCGACCGTCGCGGAATGCTCGTTCGCGCTGTTTTTTTTCTTGCCGTATCGTTTTTCCTCCGGCTGCCCGCTCACGCGCAGAATTCGCAGCAAGGGCCGCTCACTCCGCCGCCGGATCACAATGTCCATCGGGTGGGCACGGAAACGCCGCCGGACGCGCCGCTGGCGCTTCCCGCGGAGGAAGTGATCAGGCGCTTCACGGCGAAGGAAGACGAGAATTTTGCCGCGCGGCCGCGATACGGTTATCGCAAGACGCTGCGCATCCAGGAGTTCGGCCCGGACGGCCAGCCTTCCGGTGAATTACTGCGAGTGACGGAGGTTGGTCCCGGGAGCGACGGAAAAGTTTCGGTCCAAGTCATTGAAAAGCCGCAATCGACGCTGAAGCATGTCTATCTGGCCCCCGAAGATCTCGCGGCATTCGACCGCATACCGGCCTACGCGCTGATAACCAGCCAGCTCGCAAAATACGACTTGAAATACCTGGGGAAAGAGCAGGTGGACGAGATCGATTGTTATATTTTTCAGGTTAAACCAAAAATAGTGGAACGGATTCACGCGTACTTTGACGGGATCGTGTGGGTGGACGCACAGTACCTGGAGGTCGTAAAGACTTACGGGAGATGGGTGACGGATCAAGGTGACCTGCACCCATTGGACCAACTGCCGTTTGCGCTGTTCGAAACCTACCGCGAAAACGTGGGTGGAAAATACTGGTTGCCGAACTATTCGCGTTCCGACGACACACTGCACATAAAGGAAGGTGATTTTCCGATGCGCGTGACGATTAAGTGGACGGACTTCAAACCTCTTTCCGGCGCCCCCGCAACTGCTCCCTCTTCTGACGCGTCGACCACTCCAGCGAAGCCTTAAGTAAGGCCCTCGAAATCGTTTTGTTGAAGTTACCGATTGAGCAGGCGGGCCAGCGCATCCGGCAAGGACTCAAGGGAATCGAGGAGCAGGTCGGGACGAGAAGCGCGCAGACGTTTCCCGGTGGGAAATGGACCGAAAACGCCGATGGCGAGCACTCCGGCGCGGCGGGCCATTTCGATATCCTGCGGGGAATCACCGACATACACACAGGACGGCGGCTTGAGCCGCATCTTTTCCAAGGCCATTTGCAGCGGCTGGGGATGCGGTTTTTTTCGCTCGGTATCGCCGCCGCAGATGCGCGCGGCGAAGAGCCGCGTGAGAGCGAACTTGCGCAGTTGCCGGGTCACGCGGTCGCGATCGCCGCTGGTCACCAGCCCTAGCTTGTGGCGACGCATGAGCCGCGCGAGTACGCGCCGGGCGCCGGCAATCAATTTTGGCTGGTGATTGGCGTACTGTTTTCGCCAGGCGATGTCGGCGGCGCCCCAACGGTGGCGCGGCAGGCCCGCGGCGCGATAGACGGCATACCAGTCAGGAGAATAGTGGAGTGTCAGCTCTTTCACGCCCCAGGGGATGCCCATTTCGCGAAACATGGCCAGGTAGGCGGAAGCATCGGCTTCGTAAGAATCGATGAGCGTGCCGTCCCAATCGAACAGGACGCCTTCAATGGTCCGTTTGGCGGGCATGTCTCTGGTTCATAGGTTAGCAGAAATTTTCTGGCCGGCTGTGCGACTGGTGAACGTGCGCGTGAGTGTGCGAGTAAAGATTCTTTTGTACGGGGCAAGGCTGTAGAAGAAAAGTACTCAGGAAATCAGAAAGCGGGAGGGAACACCATCGTCGCGGTCAAACTGTAGATCATCGAACAACGCGGCGATGCCGTACCAACCCGGCATGGCTGCAGGTTCCATGCGGCGCACGTGCGCCAGGGTGACAATGACCACGTTGCCGCGGCCCATGGGCCGGCTCACCAGGACGATTTCCAGTTCGATGCGCGTGGCGATGGACAGTTGCTTGGGGCAGAGGAAGTAGACACCCGTGGAACTGATGTCGCGGGTCACCAGAGTGATGGGAAAGTCCTCGGGGACGCTGTTTACGCTGCGCAGACGCATGGGAAGCTTTAGCGACGCGCGGGGGTATTCGCGATGCTCTGGATGCATGCCGATAGCGTGGGTGGGGACGCGGACGAAACGCCGCGGCTGGGTGTCGCGCAGCAAAGGTTCCACGCGCAAAACTGGCGCGCGGTCGGGGACGGCCACAAGCTTCGCGGCAGCCGCAACCTTGCGCGGGTCAACTGGCGCTATCTCAAATGGTGTGACGCGCTTCGTAGCGCTCATCTCGCCCTCAGAGATGGTGCTTCCTCGCCGCCGATGTTCTTTCCGGCAACGCTGTCGTTTGGCCCAACTTCTGGAATTGCCCCGGTCCACGCACCGCAGAGTGGGCGCTAAAGATGGCATTAGAATGGAGAAGCGTCAACCTGTGGAAAAGAAGGGAAGTGTCTTAACTTCAAACACTTAGTTATAGTACCGGGTCGATGTACTACGGGTTGTGGACTTCAAGACAGTAGCGTCAACCAATATGGTCCTCGACACAGGGGTGCTCTGGGGCTAGTTATAGGGAGGCGAGCCATCCAGACATGCCCTCCACCACTCTCGAGCCGCAGCGCACCAGTGAATTCCCCAAACACGGTGCACAGGCCCCAGCCAGCTCCACGTCGCTCATTTTGGCGGCCTTTGCGGTGGTCTACGTCATCTGGGGCTCGACGTACCTGGCGATGCGCGTTGGCATCGAGTCCTTCCCGCCGTTGCTCCTGGCTGGGTCGCGCCACCTGGTGACCGGATTGATTCTCTATCCGCTGCTGCGCTGGAAAACACGCGAACGGCCCACGCTGGCGCAATGGCGGACCGCCATCGTAACTGGCTGCCTGCTGCTACTGATCGGGAATGGCGGTGTTTGCGTGGCGGAGCTGACGGTGCCGTCGGGTGTGGCGGCGCTGCTGGTTGCCACCGTTTCGCTTTGGATGGTGCTGGTGGATTGGCTCCGGCCCGGCGGGATGCGGCCGTTGCCGCGCGTCGCCGCAGGCATCGTCTTGGGATTTGGCGGTCTGGCGTTGCTTGTCGGTCCCGCGAATCTTGGCGGAACGAAGCGCATTGATCCTGCGGGCGCGGGCATTTTGGTTGTCGCTTCGCTGGCTTGGGCGTGCGGCTCGCTCTATTCGAAGCATGGCTCGCTGCCGAACTCACCCATGCTTGGCGTTGCGATGCAAAGCCTGGCCGGCGGAATCGGCCTGTGGATCGCCGGGTTCACCACTGGAGAAGTACAGGCGCTGCATCTGACAACAATCTCGCTGCGCTCGTGGATCGCGCTCGGCTACTTGATGATATTTGGCTCGGTGTTCGGCTTCACCGCTTACCTTTATATTCTGAAGAAAAGCACCGCTGCGCGCGTGGGAACCTATGCGTTTGTGAATCCCGTGGTGGCGCTCTTCCTGGGCTGGTTGTTCGTCGGGGAATCCATCACGCTGCGCACGGTCATGGCCGCCGCGGTCATTCTTACGGCCGTACTTCTCGTTATCACTGCTCCGCACAAAGACCCCGCCCACGCCGATGACGCGCTTCCCGTACCGGGCGAGGCCTGACAGGCCGTCCGCTCCTGCGGACAAGTCGCTTTGTTTTGCCGCGCGTTTCCGGATAGATTTGCCGCGGCGCATGCGTTATTTTGGGCATGTTGAACATGAGCCAAACAACTTCACAGACAGATGAAATGATCCCCGCGGGAACGGCGGCGCGTTACTGGCAAGCGACGCTGGCGCGCGATCGCCGCGCGGACGGCACCTTTGTCTTAGCGGTGCGTTCGACGCAGATTTATTGCCGGCCGTCGTGTCCGGCACGGCGGCCGCTGCGCCGCAATGTGGTTTTCTATCGCACGGGTGAAGAAGCGGAAAAGCAGGGCTTCCGGGCCTGCCGGCGGTGCCGGCCGAACGAAATCTCGAGTTCGGTCGCGCTGGTGGAGCGTGCCGCGCGCGAACTGGCGAGAACGGAAGAGGACGGCACACGGCTTACCGCGCTCGCCGAAAAACTTGGCACCACCGCAGCGACGCTGCGCCGCGCCTTCCGCCAGGTGACCGGGCTGACGCCGCGCGACCTCGCGGAAGCGATGCGGCTGGCTCGCTTCAAAAAACTTCTGCGCGCCGGGAGGAACATAACTGACGCGCTGTATGAAACCGGCTACGGCTCGTCCAGCCGGGTCTACGAACGCAGCAACGCGCAACTAGGAATGACGCCGGCAACGTATCGCAAGGGAGGAAAAGACATGAAGATCGGATACAGCATCGCCAAATCGCCGCTCGGAAAAGTTTTGGTGGCGGCCACGGAACGCGGCGTCTCGGCCGTGTATCTCGGGGACGCAGAGAGCAAGTTGATCGCGGAATTGCACGAGGAATACCCCCGAGCGGAGATTTCTCCCGCGGCGCACAGTTACCAGCGTTGGGTGCGCGAAATCGTGCAGCGTATCGAGGGCAAAGCCACGCACATGGAGCTGCCCCTCGACGTGCAAGCGACGGCGTTTCAACGGCGCGTCTGGCAGGAGCTCCAGCGGATTCCTCGCGGCGCCACGCGAACGTACAGCCAGGTGGCGCGCGCGCTGGGTCAGCCGAAAGCCGTGCGCGCCGTGGCGCGTGCTTGCGCGACGAACCCCGTTTCCATCGTGGTGCCTTGCCATCGCGTGGTTCGCGAAGACGGCAACCTGGCCGGTTATCGGTGGGGACTCTCGCGCAAGGAACAGCTTCTCAATCAGGAACGCGGCGCGGGAGATTAAGCGCGCGTTCCGCGGCGGCCGCGGGCTTACATCAACCGCGCATTCTGGAATAAGACGAAAACAAAACGAGTAAAGCTAGGCGCGCGGCTTGACCGTGCTCGCGTCCTTGGGCCAGCTCGGCTTGAACGTGGGATCGCCGAGCTTCAGATTCTCTTTGATTTTCGTGTAATGGAATTGAAAGTAATCACCTTCGGCGGGCTCAAAGAACTTTTGCTGAATAGGCAGCCATGAGGCTTCGTCGATCCACATGTCAATTTTCGTGATCTGCGCCCGGACCTCTTCGGATCTGGGCGTCAACTCCAGCAGCACGACTTTTCTCTGGTCCAGGTCCTCTTCGCCTGCCAGCTTGATTTCGTAACTCTTCCGGAGGCTGTCACTTTTCGTGCCAAAGCCAAGAAGTACGTATTGGTCGACCACCGAGCGGTTTTTCCCCAAATTGTATTCTTCCACGCGGTTTAATTTCGGGTTGTAAAGATAGAGAGAATCCCCGGCGCGCAAAATCGTGCGCTTGTCCGGCTGGGTGATCTCAATACGCATCTTCTGATCGCGCCGCACGAAAATCTGGCCCGTTTCCGTGGAAGTGTCCTTGACCACGGCTGTGTACTTAATATGTTCGAGGTCGGCAGTCAAGCTCTTGAAACTCTTTGCCGAGCTGTCCATCATGCGCAGCACGCCGTCCACGGTCATGCGGCCCGCGGCTTGCGGGTGTTTTGGCACGCTGCTTGCAGTCGCGATGCCTGCGAACAAAATGAGAAGAAAAGGTAGACGATTCAAACGCAGCCTCGATGGACCAAAGAAGTGCTGTCTAATTTCACGTCACGCCATCGTAACATAGCTAAAGAGACGCACGAATCGGCGGCCGGGTTTCCTCCCGGCATCTCGGAGAGCAGACACCGCGGTCGCTCAGCGGCGAACTTCCACTTGATAGGCGATCACCGTGCCCTGTTCATCGCGCACGGGCTCGATTTTTGCGATCGAGAACCTGCCCTTGTGCAGCTCTGGCAACGCGTCCTGTAAGGCGCTGTGCAGGTCGTTCTGCAGAGCGAGCTTGGTGGGCGGGGCCAGGATGCGAGCGTCCACACGATAGGTCATGCGATTGCCGTCTTGCGAAATCAATTGAACGTCGCCGGGAGCCGCGGGAACTCCACTCTGCGGCTGATCGTGAAACCAGGCCCGCGGGGTCAGCAGGACAAAAACCAGGATCACGATGACGGCCACATCGTACTGCCACGTCCCGCGCTCGTAGGACCAGAAAAACGTCCGCGAAAGAATTTGTCCGAGGCTGGCCATTTCAGTCCGCCGGGACTCCATCGACGATGATGCCGTCGCGCATGTGCACGACGCGGTCGAAATAAGTGGTGGCTTCCGGGTTGTGCGTGATCATCACGATGGTCTGGCCGAGATCTTTATTGAGCTGCCGGAGCATTTGCAGCACGATTTCGGAATTTTTCGAGTCCAGGTTCCCCGTGGGTTCGTCGGCCAGCAAAATTTTTGGCTCATTGATGATGGCGCGGGCAATGGCCACGCGCTGCTGTTCGCCGCCGGAAAGCTCTGAAGGTTTGTGTTGCAGCCGGCCGCCCAGGCCGAGCATTTGTGTCACGACGTCGAAACGGTGCGGGTCAAAACCATCGCCGTGGATGAATTGCGCGATGGCGATGTTGCCTTTGGCTGTGAGCGTGGGCAACAGGTTGAAGCGCTGGAACACGAAGCCGATTTTGTGGCGGCGCAGCTTGGTGCGTTCGGCATCGCCCATGGCCGTCAGGTCGTTGCCATCGACCAGGACTTTGCCCCTGGAAGCTTGTGCCAGACCGCCGATAACGTAGAGCAGCGAGGATTTGCCGCAGCCCGAGGGACCCATCACCGCGACGGATTCCCCGGGTTGTACCTCGAAGTTGACACCGCACAAGGCCGGCACTTCCACCTTGCCCGCGCGGTAGAGCTTCCACAGGTTTTCCGTTCTGAGTATCGGCTCCACGCTCTTTTTTCCCGGAAGAATCAGCCCTTCGGTAGGCGATTGTATTGTAGCTGTGAATGCCATCTGTGCCTAGCTGCGCTCCTTGCCGCCGGCCATCTTGTTTTTGCTGACGATTAGACCGGTGCTCATTTCCAGTTTCTTAATCATACGACAGCGCCTCGACCGCATCCTTGCGGCTCGCCAGCCACGCGGGATAACTGGCGCCGAGGATCGCTCCCGCCAGTGCAATGCCTCCGGCCCGAATGACCCACAGCGGCGTGATGAGGATCGATAACGTCGGAAATCCCGCGATGAATGCCGCTCGAACCAGATAGCTCAAACCGACTCCAGCGATGATGCCGGCGAGGCAAAGAGCCGCGGATTCAGTCAGCAAGGCGCGCACGATGAAAGATTGCGTGGCGCCCAGCGATTTCAAGACGCCGATATCGCGCGTGCGTTCGATGACCGTGGTGTACATGGTCAGAAAAATGACCAGCAGGCCGATGGCGACAGCCAGGGCGATCATGGCATCGATGAAAGTCTGCAGACCGGGGATATTGGTCGCGGTCATGAGCGAGAGGAAATCTTTTAATGGCCGGATGGTGTAGCCGGGCAAAACGCGGCGAATTTCGTCGGAGACATCTTCGGTGTGCTCCGGCCGCGTGCACTTCAGAAGAAAGATGGAAGCTTTGTCGCGCTGGCCGGCGAGTTCCTGCAAGGTGCTGAGCGGCACAAAAAGGCGCGCGCCTTTGCCATGCTCGATGATGGCGGCCACATGCCAATCGTGGTTCAGAAGATTGTACGTATCGCCGACCTTAAGGTGCTTCGCCTTGGCGGCCCAGTCGTCCACTAATAGGTCGTCGGGACTTTCCATGTCATGCCCTTGCAGAAAAACAAATCCGCCGGAGACGGCCCGGAAACTTTCGGGGTCGATACCGTAGACGACGTCGACGCCGCCCGTGGAATTGAAGATGAGCAGAGCGGGGGCGACGGCCCGCACGTATTTCAATTCGGCCAGCTTGTCGCCGATTTTGATGGGCATGGGAGCGTTGCTGAATCCGAGAAGAATCGAAGCCGCGGGTGGCTGCAGCATGATGTCCGCGCCGATGCCCTCAATGCGCTTGGCGGTTTCCGTGAGCATGCCCGAAGTGAGGCCGACGATGAGCACCACCAGAGCGACTTCCACGGCCACGGCCAGCACGCCGATCAGCGTGCGCAGCGGGCGATGGATGAGGTTGCGCGCGATGAATTCGCCCATCATGGCCGGGATTCCTTCGCGGGTTGCGTGCCGTCCACGTTTTCGTTAACGTGCATCAACTCTGATCCTGCCGGTTGCTCGAGCGTAAAGCGCTCCACAGAGATTTGCTCGTTCAAGCTGATCTTCGCGACTTGAAGATTGAGCTGGTAATCGTCGCGTGGGCGATCGATGCGGAGGGCGCGTGGAAAGGCGTTTGCACTTTTTGCTGCCGCGTCCGTTGGAGAAACATTGGCGTCGAGCGGCTGCCAATCCGAGACACGCACATCGGAGACCAGTGTGCCCTTCGGTCCGTAGTTTTGCATGCGCGCGACTTGCAGATCCGCGCGATCGAACCAGATCTTGCGAAAAATCTCCGGATGGTAACCGCCGCGGAGCACCGTCAGCACGTAATAACGCGCGTTTTCGTCGTTGAATTCTTCGAAGAGCACGATTTCTTCCTTGCGAATTTCCGGCCACAGCAGAGCGTCCAGCAAGTGCTGCGGCCGGAGATTTTCGATGGGTTTGCTGCTGGTGCGCTCGGCGGCCACCGAGCCGACGAGAAATTTGTGCTTGGAAGGAATCGACACTTGAAAGGTTTCGCCGTCGCTGGCCATGTCAAAGACTGTAGTTCCAATCACCGGAGCCTGCCCGATGACGCGAATCTGCGCCGGCCGCGCGGCTAGCAAGAAAGCTTTCACTTCGTGATATTCGTCGATGACGCCGCTGTAGGCCGAGCCCGCCGTCGGCTTCAGTTCCACCGTTGCATTCAGCGTCTTTGTGCCTGTGGCCATCGCATTGTATTTCTCGAGCAATTCGTCGCGGGTCGCATTCTGCGCCACGGGGCGTGCAACCTGTGGGATCTCATTGTGCTTGGTGACAATGTGTCCCCCACAACCGCTGGAAATAGCCGCCAGTGTCGCCACAGCCATGCATGTTCGTACACGCCGATTCAATCGTTTCCGTCCTTATTCATACAAATCAAGCAAGCTGACAACCACTTGGGACCTTTCAACAAGCGCCGAAGGCAGCGGAGGGTCGTATTCAATTTGGCCGCGCGATGTGAATGTCAAACGGCTGCACAGCCGGCCGCACGCGGCGGATCACTTCGCTGGGCCACAGCGTTTCGCTCAGAAGCGTCACCCAGCCATCCTCGGGCTCGACCACGGCGCAAAAAGTGTACTGCGCGTAAGCCCCCTGGTAAGCATCCAAACCGCGCCTGGACAATTCGCCCTCAAGCGCGGCATCGGGCGTCTGGGCTGCCAAACCCGCGCGCAGCCCAAAAGTTTCTCCTTCGAAGCGCTCGAACAGTTCCCGCAGTTGCTCTGGATTGGGCTGCGGCACGACGAGGCATCGCTCCGCAGCTTCGCGAAAGGGAATTTCATGCAGCTTGCAGAACTCGCGCACGCGATCGATGTGGCTGAAAAAATCAAACACGAACGCTTCGTTGGCCACCAGGGCAGGGAAGACCGCCGCCCAGATTTCCGCCGCGTCCTTGCCTTTCACCGGTTCGCGGTTTTCTGTTTCGAGCAGTTCGAGCCCCACGGCCTTGACTTCCGCTCCCAAGTCCAGTGCTTGCACGTCCAGAGAAAACGGCGGCAGCTCCAGCGCGCCTCCTCCTGGCGTGGCGTTGCCCGTGGCGCTCATTCTTCCATCTCCGCTTGGGGAAAATTCGCGCGAAATTCCGGAGATTGTTTGCGCACATCCAGCCAATCAAAGAAGGCATCCGGCGTTTCCAGCCAGATGCGGAACCAGTTGGCGATTTCTTCCTTTTCCGTACGCTTGTGCGGTTCAACCTTGTGATTCCGCGAAATCATCTCGGCGCGGCGCTTCCCGAGCCGTGCGACGTTCAGCACGCGCTCCACCGCTGCATGTTCTCCGTGCGCCTGGAATTTCCGCATCAGCTCGTCCAGCCGCATGATGCTGACTTCCGCGTCTTCCAGCGTCTTGAAGTGCAGCAGGTCTTCGAACTCTTCCTCGTATTGTTCTTCAGCTTCTTCTTGCAGCGTGAGAAGCACTTTCCAGCCTGCGCTCTTCAGCACTTCCGCGACGTAGTCGGATCCGGTCTTTCCTTCTTCGCCGTGCTCCGCCAGCATGCGCCGCCGCAACTGGTCGATCTCCGCGGGCGTCCATTTCTGCACGCCTATGGCCCGCGCCGTTTCGAGGATCATTTCTTTCTTCGTCTTCAACGAGTCGTTGGTCACGCCTGGCCTCGGTGATGCTTTCCGTGCGGTTTTTTCTTGCTGGCCACGGCCGGCGGCGGAGGTGGCGGATCCGCTGGTTCGCCGGCGAGCAGCCGACGGTACTTCATCACATTTTTGTTGTGTTCCGCCAGCGTGGCGCTGAAAAAATGTCCGCCTTGCGTGTTGGCCACGAAATACAGGTAGTCCGTTTGCGCCGGCTGCAGTGCCGCGCGTAGAGAAGCTTCTCCGGGATTGCCGATGGGCCCCGGCGGAAGTCCCGGATGAGCGTAAGTGTTGTAGGGCGAATCAAAGCGCAGATCCGCGCCCATCAGCTTGCCGTTATATTGCCCCAGGCGCTCCAGCGCGTAAATAACCGTGGGGTCGCATTGCAGCGCCATGCCTTTGCGCAAACGGTTCTCAAAAACTCCCGCGACCAGGGGGCGTTCCTCACGTTTTGGCGTTTCGCGCTCCACAAGCGACGCCAGCGTTACGACCCCCGTAATTTTCCCCGGCTCGCTCTCGCCGGCCGGATGTCCGGTTGCAGGAGCGATATGAGTCCATTCTTCTTTGAACTTGTGCGTCATCTCCGCCGCCAACTCGATGGCAGCCGGGTGGCGCGGCAGATTGTATGTAGCAGGGAAGAGAAATCCCTCGAGCGTCGCGGCCTGCGGCGCGATGTCGTGGACAAACGTGCCGTCGTTCGCGGCTTTCAAAAAATCGTCCGCGGCCATGAACTTGGCGGCTTCAAGATCGCGCGCGATGTCGAACATCGTTTCGCCTTCGCGCACCGTAAACGGCTGCGAGTAAACGTCACCGTTCGCCAGTCTCCAGAAAACATCCTCGCCCGTCGCGGGTTTAGAAAAAAGATATTCACCGGCTTGCAGCGAACGCTTGGGATGACGCCGCGAGTAAATCTTAAAGGCAAAGGCGCTACGCACCACACCATTGGCTTGCAGGAGTCGCGCCACCGAACGGCTCGACGCGCCGCGCGGCACCTCCACAAACACTCCTTCTGAAGGAAATCCCTGGTACGGATGCGTCAGCCCGTACCACAACCAGCCCGCGGCTCCCGCCGCAATCAGCACGACCAGTAAGAATAATGTCAGCAGAAACTTCAATTCAGGCTTGCTCCTCAGAGGCCTTCACTAGATTGGATGCTTGTATTCGCGCTTTGTTGCTGGTCCAAATACTCCTTCAGAATCACCGCCGCCGCCATTGCGTCAACGGTCATATTCCCCTGATCCTTGCGAATTTTCTTTCCCGTGCCGCCTGCTTGCTTGTGAAAAATCCTTCCTTGCGTTTCTTCCAGCAGACGCTCCGCTTCCCAGCTCGTCAGGCGTTCGTCCACCATCTCCACGGGCACGCCAATTTGCTTCCTTAGCCGCTCTGCGAAACGCGTTGCTTCCTCGGCCATTTCGCTTTGCGAACCGTCGAGACGCAGCGGCAAGCCCACCACGATCTGTTTCACGCCGTGCTCGCGCACCATTTCCCGCAGCCGCCGAATATCTTCATTCCGGTTGATGCGCTCTAGCGTTCCCAGAGGCTGCGCGAGCCGCGCTTCCGCGTCGGCAATTGCCAGTCCGACCCGAGCGCGGCCGTAGTCCACGCCCAGAATGCAAGGCCGTTTTGGCTCCTGCTGTTCGTTCAGAGTTTTTGTCACACTTCCAGTATACCGGGAACGATTGTCCGGCATGTACGGTGAGGCGATACGAAGGTTCGTGCTGGGCACAGGCAGTTTTCTAGCGATTCAGCGCGTTACGGCTTGCGCCCGCGAGCGCCGCTTTGCCAGGCGTCCCAGTAGCCGAGCAGCTTCATCTGTTGGTCGAGGCCGGTGTCTTTGACCAGGACGTCGAGTTCCGCGCGGGATAGGCGCTTGCCGAGCGGCTCGGCGCGGTCCGCGATGCCCCACGCCGTGAGAGCGGCGAGCGCCGTGTGCAGCTTCAGCTCGCGAATGTCCACCTTGTCCAACGTATCCGAGGCCGCGTGATAGTTCGGCAGGTAGTTCGCTTCTTCCTGATTGGCCACCAGAGTCGGCACGCCCTCCAGCAGAAAATCGAAATTGTCCGTGCCGAAGGATGCGTCGTAGGTGTGATTGTTGGCGTTCCACGATTCCAGCGGTTTCAGGACCTCGCGGAGGCCGGCTTCGATGTCGCGCCGCCCGCCGAGCGAATACCCCGTCACGCGGCCGATACCGGAGTCGTAGGTAATCATCGCGCGCATTTTGTCGAGCTCCGCGTGGTGCGCCTTCACGTATTCGTAAGAGCCGATCGTGCCTTGCTCCTCGCCGCTGAAGAGCACGAACCGGATCGTTCGGTGCGGCACGAGGCCGGTGGCCTTAATCGCGCGCGCCGCTTCGATGACCAGCGCCGCGTTGCAGCCGTTGTCCAGCGCGCCCGTGCCCAGCTCCCAGGAATCGAGATGCGCGCCAAGAACCACCGTCTCGTCCGGCTTGTCGTATCCGCGAATTTCTCCCACGACATTTTCTTGCTCGATGGGTCCGCCGATTTTGTTGGGCATGCTGAAGTGCACGCGCACCTTGCCGGGATACGCGGCAACTGTCCGCGCCAGCCGCATGGCGTCCTCGCGTGCCACAACGGCCTGTGGAAGCTTGTCAATTCCACCCGTCAACGAATTCGTGTGCCGATAGAGCAGTTTGCGCTCGCGTGCGCCCATCCAGAGAATGGCCACCGCCCCATTTTTCACGGCGCGGTCGATAATCCCGGGCGGCAGTAAGTATTCATTGAAGAGATCGGCCCACGTCGAGCCGATGTCGCTGTGCACCAGTAGAATCGCGCCCTTGATGCCTCCGGCCTTTGCAAAATCATCCGTGTTGCCGTAGCCCACATCGAGGACGTTCGCCTCGATTCCACCCGCGGGCGTGGCGGGTGACCATCCTTCGGAAATGACTTTTACATGGAATTTCACTGGGCCGAGCAGCTCCAGCCGCGTCTCGCCTTCGCTCCACGTCACCGGCAGCGTGTACTTTTCCGTGTGCACGTCGACGCCAGCCGCGCGGAACGCTCCGACGGCCCACTCCACGGCCTTGGCCATTTCCGGCGAGCCGGTCACGCGGCCGCCAACCTCGTCCGTCAGCCGACGTAAGTTTTCTTCCATCGGCGAAGGCCCCATCACCAGCGGCAAAATCTTCGCCGCCGCTTCCGCGCAGGATGACGCATCCGTCGCCGAACAAGCTTTCGCGCCTTGAGGAGCCTGCGCCGCTCCCAGAGGATCCCTTTTCGCCGGTGGCAATTGCGCCGCTGCCGAAGAATTGCTCAGGATGAGTCCAGCGGCCAGGCACAGAACCACTCTTATATTCCGATGCATGAGGAACGACCTCTCCAAAGATTTCGTGCGATGAATGCGATGCGCATTATACCCAAGCAAACGCAGCGTGGGCATCCCGTGAGTTTTCTTCTCTGCGGTCTCTGCGGTCTCTGCGCCTCTGCCTTCAGTTCTTCGGCGCTTGCCGTGGCTCGACTACGCAATCCGCCACGCGCGCGACCTGCACCATTTCGGCCACATCGTGCACGCGCACGATGTGCGCGCCATGAAGAATGCTGGCAGTCACCGTTGCGGCGGTGCCCCATATGCGCTCTTCGGCGGGAGCAGGTTGCCCATCGCGGGCCAGTGTCGCGCCGAGAAATCCCTTGCGCGACGTTCCAACAAGCAAGGGATAGCCAAGTCTTGCGAGCAGCGGAAGCTTTCGCAGCAATTCGTAGTTCTGCGCAAAATTCTTGCCGAAGCCGATGCCCGGGTCCAGGATAATCTGAGAGTTCGCAACGCCGGCTTTCCGCGCCTTTGCGATGGAAGCTCGCAAGCCCTGTGTCACGTCCTTGATCACGTCCCGCGCGAAAGGACCCTTCTGCATGGTGCGCGGGTCTCCTCGCATGTGCGTCAAGATCAATGGGACTCGGCGTTCAGCCGCGACGTTCGCGATCCGCGGATCACTTTTCAAACCTGAAATGTCATTGATGATTTGCGCGCCCGCCTCCAAAGCCGCTTCGGCGATCTCCGCCTTTTGCGTGTCGATGGAAATTGGAATTTTCAAGAGCCGGCACAGTCCTCCGAAAATCGGGAGCAGCCTCTTCCATTCTTCTTCAGCGGAAATGCCCGCCGAACCCGGCCGCGTGGATTCCGCGCCTATGTCCAAAAGGTCCGCCCCGGCACGCTCCATTGCCAGCGCATGCTCGATGGCGCTCTCTTCTGCGTAGAATTTCCCACCGTCCGAAAAACTGTCCGGCGTGACATTAAGCACGCCCATAACCAGCGTGCGCTTGCCGAGTACGAGCTTTCCTGAGAACAGTTGGAGATTGAATTTCTTCCTGGGAATCATTCGGAGGAATCGAAAGAACGCAAACTGAGGCGTCCTCCATTACAGGAAGAAAGGCTCTTCCACGAGTCACCAGTCACTAGTCACCTGTCACTGTTTAATCCAGATCGAAATCTCGAATGGGCTTTCCAGCCGGGGCATCCTTGGCCTTCTTCATGGCCTCTTCGAATTTCTTCGCCAAAATGTCTTCCTTGTTGCTTTCCTGGAACCAGGAATCCGCAAATTTGTCTTCCCGCTGGCGGTTTTGCTCGGCAAGGATTTTTTCAGCGTCAGTAAGGTCCACGTTGGGGCCAGCCTTGACCGGCGCTTCGTGCGACAACACCGCGCCGAAGATCGGATCCACGATGAGCTTCGCCTGGCAGCACGGGCAAGTGACATGCAGGTTTTCGCCGGAACGGTTCCCCATAGTGGATATTGTACTCCTTGAGGGCAAAAAAGTAGGGGCACGATATATCGTGCCCCTACACTTGCTGAATCTAAACTTAAGCTACGCCTTGGCCGGGTTCTCACCCCGCGTGAATCCTGGCGCCGGACGCAATTCTGGCCGCACCAGTTTCGGGTCCGCGCTCGGCGCAGCCTGTGCAGGGGGCGGTGGAGGAGTGCGCGGCTTTTCCGGCAGCGGCTTGCCCTCCATGAGCATTTTGACTTCGTTGGCGTCGATGACTTCGCGTTCGAGGAGCGCCAGAGCAATGCGTTCCAATGTCTCGCGATTGTTGTTCAGGAGGTTTTTGGCTTTCTCGTAACCGCCGTTCACGATGCGCTTCACTTCCTTGTCGATCTGGATGGCGGTGTCTTCCGAGTAGTCGCGATGCTGGGTGATCTCGCGGCCCAGGAAAATGGCTTCATCTTTTTTGCCATAGGCCAGCGGCCCCAGTTCGCTCATGCCCCATTCGCAGACCATGTTGCGCGCGATATCCGTGGCGCGCTCGATGTCGTTGCCCGCGCCGGTGGTGATGTGCCCGAGGAAGATTTCTTCCGCGGAGCGTCCACCCATCAGCACGGCCAGCATCGATTCCAAGTACTCGCGCGTGTAAGTATGCTTATCGTCTTCCGGCAATTGCATGGTGAGCCCCAGAGCCATGCCGCGCGGAATGATGGTGACTTTGTGAACGGGATCGGCGCCGGGAGTCATCGCCGCAACCAGCGCGTGGCCCGCTTCGTGATAGGCCGTGTTCTTCTTCTCCTCATCGGAAAGAATCATCGACTTGCGTTCCACGCCCATCAGGACTTTGTCCTTGGACATTTCGAAGTCGGCCATCATGACGAACTTGCGGTTCTGCCGCGCGGCCCACAGCGCCGCTTCGTTCACCAAATTCGCAAGATCCGCGCCGGAGAATCCCGGCGTGCCGCGGGCGATGATCGAAAGTTCCACGTCATCGCCGATAGGCACCTTGCGCGTGTGCACGCGGAGAATTTCTTCGCGGCCCTTTACGTCGGGACGCGCCACAACCACGCGGCGGTCGAAGCGTCCAGGACGCAGGAGCGCCGGATCGAGCACGTCGGGCCGGTTCGTGGCCGCAATCAAAATGACGCCTTCGTTCGACTCAAAGCCATCCATCTCGACCAGAAGCGCGTTCAAGGTCTGTTCACGCTCGTCGTGGCCGCCGCCGAGGCCGGCGCCGCGATGGCGGCCGACCGCGTCAATTTCATCGATGAAGATGATGCACGGCGCGTTCTTCTTGCCCTGCTCGAACAGATCGCGCACTCGGCTCGCGCCCACGCCGACAAACATCTCGACAAAGTCCGATCCGGAAATCGAGAAGAACGGCACGTTCGCTTCGCCGGCAATGGCCCGCGCCAGCAAGGTTTTGCCAGTACCTGGAGGTCCGACCAGCAGCACGCCCTTGGGAATGCGCCCGCCGAGTTTTTGGAATTTTTGCGGGTCTTTCAAGAATTCAATAATTTCCTGCAGCTCTTCCTTGGCTTCATCCGTGCCCGCAACATCTTTGAACGTGGCCTTCTTCTGCTGCGCGGATAGCAAGCGCGCGCGCGATTTGCCGAAACTCAGCGCCTTGTTCCCCCCAGCCTGCATTTGCCGCATCAGGAAAAGACAGAAGCCCACCAGCAAAATCAGCGGCGCGGCATTCAGCAAAATCAAAACCCAGTCTCCGCTGCGCACTTCCTTCACCTTGATCATCACGCCCTTGTCGCGGAGCGCCTTTGTAACTGTCGGAGCATCTTCCTTGGGAATCGTCACTTGAAATTTCGTGTTGGCCGGCCGCACATATTCTCCCTGCAGGTCGTAGCTGTTGGGGGAAAGATACATCGTCAGCTCTCTTACGTCGCCCGCGTCGACTTTGCCCAGGAATTCGCTGTAACTCGGTTGCTGCTCGCGCGCCTGCGATCCGTTGGCCGAAACCAGCTTCCAGAGCATCACACCCAGGAAGACGATGGAGATCCAGAAGAGAATTGTTTTTGCCGTTGAGTTCGAATTCAAGTTGTCCTCACCTTTGTCCCACGCCCCAGGCTAATTTCCCTGGAGGAAGCCACGAGCAATACCCTAGTCTACTTCTTTTTCCCCTGCCGCTGCTTCCCTGACGCTCTTCCTCCGGCAAGTCCGCGATGATTGCGTCCCGTGCCATTGGCTGCCGCCAGGCCGTATCCAACCCATACTTCGTTAGATGCAGTTCTGAAGCCAAAGTAATCGGGCTCCAGGTCCACTCTGCGCCTCGCCGGCTTGTCGAGGAGCACCGCCAGCCGCAAGGACCGCGGCTGACTCTCCCCAAGCCGACGCAGGAGAAACTCCTGCGTCACGCCGCTTTCGAGCACTGCATCCACCACCAGCACGTCGCGGCCTTCCAAGTCCGGCCGCGAACCGAAGAAAACTTCGCGCCGCGCGTGGCCGCTCTGTTCCACGTCGCGCACATCCTCATGGACGAAGTGGCAGACGATCGACCCGTCGATCGAGCGGAGCAGGTCCGCGGCGAAAATGAAGCCGCGGTCCAGCGTCACCACCGCATCCAGCCGCCGCCCTTTGTAAGCGCGGCCAATCTCTTTTCCCAGCGCCGCAACCCGCGCAGCAATGCGTGCGGCGGAATAGGTACCGCCCGTTCGGTTGCTCACGCTCGTCGCTCCACCGTCGCGCTCGTTGCCAGCCGCTTCGGGGCTGCGCTCCCCATCGACTCTTCCGCAATCACCATTCCTGCCCGGGTCCTTTCGTTCGCCGCAAATTCCGCGGCAACGGGAAAGCCGCGGGCCCATACCAGAACCTCGCCGCTCGTCAGTACCGGCCAGCCGTCGCGCTCCCAGCGGCTGATGCGCTTTTCGTTGAACAAACGCTTCAGCTTGTGCGCGTTCCGGCGTCCCACGGGTTGCAAACGGTCTCCCGGCAGCCAGTTGCGCAGCACGAGAGAGGATTGCAGCCGGTCGCGGTCCAGGACCGCTCCTATCTCATTAGTTTCCCCTCTCTTGGGAGGCCAGTCAATCACCCTGAGGCGGAATACACACCCCAGTTCCGGCACGCGCACCGCTGACTCGCGGCCGCGAAGCTCGACATGGTGTTCGAATGCGCGTGTTCCTTGATTTAGGCTCCGTTTTTTCGCACCAGTTCCTGCCTCGCGGAACACCAATTCTTCACGCTCGCGCCGGACCTCCACGCCGCCCGGCAATCGCAGCGATTTTCCGCTCTGCCCATTCCGCGCCAACTCCAGCACTGCCGCGATATGCTGCGCGCTGATTTGCCCCGCTTTGGTCTTGCATTCTTCAATGATATTGCGCAGCATCCGCTTCGTCAGCGCGTCGAATTCATGCTCGCGATGTTCCTTGTCACTCTCCTCTTCGTTCTCTGTGCTCTCTGTGACCTCTGTGTTGAAATCCCCTTTCCCCAAAGGCCGCAACAACCCCGCCACAGCAATCCGCGTCTCCCCCAGCTCCCTTTTCATCAACGCATTACAGCAACTCCGCACCAGTATCTCCAGAAATTTTTCATCTTCGCGCGCGAGTTTCGCCAGCGAAACAAGATGCTCCACCACGCCGCTCTGAAATTGCCGCTCCAGGAGCGGCAGCAATTTCTTTCTGATCCCCGCTCGCGTCCGCGCGGTGTCTTGATTTGTCGCGTCCTCGCGCCAGTTTTGTTTTTTCGACCGAAGATACGCGCGCAACTCCGCTCGGCGCACCTCGAGCAAAGGCCGCACGATATGTTTGGCGAGAGGATGAATTCCGCCCAACCCAGCAAGCCCGGTCCCGCGCAAAATATGCGCCAGTACCGTTTCCGCTTGATCGTCCGCCGTATGCGCCACGGCCACGCGCGTTACCTTGCCTTCCTCTACCAGCCGTGCAAAGTATTCGTAACGCGCCCGCCGCGCCGCATCCTCCAGATTTGCCTTCTCCCGCTTGGCCTTCGCCGCCACTTCCTCGCGCCCCACATGCAAAGCCAGCCCGTGTTTTGCCGCCAGCTTGGCCACAAAATTCTCGTCCGCATCAGACGCTCTTCCCCTGAGATGGTGATTGAAATGCCCGACGCTCAGTAGCACGCCAAGCTTTTCTCGCAGCTCCAGCAGCAGCAACAGCAGCGCCACCGAGTCCGCCCCGCCCGAGACTGCGACGCCGACGCGGTCCCCGGGGCGCACGAATCCGTGCCGTTGAATGTGTGAAAATAGGTTGCTGGCAAGGGTTGCGCGCACGGCCCGGAATTCCGATTACTCCTGCGCGTCATGGTAACAGCCGCAAACGCAAATTACATCCGCCACAAACTGGAAGCCGACGCCAGCGGCGGCCGGAGCGATAGCCGTTCTTATCCTTTCGGCAACAGGTCGGCGGGAATGGGGCGATCCGGTTTTTCTTCATCCCAGATGATGGAGAGTATCCACCAGCGCTTGCCATCGTTGTACAGCGTGAAAATATTCACTCCGCGCGCCAGGACTTTTCCCGTGGAGGCAAACTTTCCTTCATAACTGCTGAGCACGGTCGCGACATTTCCGTACTGCTTGACGACGCGGCCCAGCTCTCTTTCCGTGAAGCCCTCCTTCACCATGATGGGGTCTCCGCCATCCACGTATTCTTGATGGCTGTCGTTGAAAACACGGATCGCGCCCGTCTTTGGATCGGCATGAGGTGAGAGCAATCGCGAGTGCGGATCGAATAACGTCAGGTCGCGTCCCCACTGGCGAGGCACGCCGACGCCGCCTGAGATCGTTTCATAAGTTGCTTTGATGATGCCGTCAATGCTGCCCACATCTTCAGGACGCGCGTCCACCACCGGGACATCCACGTGAACAGGCGTCTTGCTCTGTGGCATAGCTTTCAGAGCGACCACAAAAAGAGCCAGGACACCAAAGCTAAGCCATGCAGAACGCCGCTTCATAGTTCCTCCATAAGTCACAGGTTGCGAAAGACTTGAGTTATTGTACGCAGCGTAGCCAGTAATGTTAGCGGGCGAACGAGCACCTCGATTGAAAATAATGGGGCGTATAGCCGGCAGCGGTCCCGCGTGGGCGTGAGAGGAGATCTGTGGAAAACTCCAAAATGCCTTGTAATCGCCTGTTGACAATTTAGCGACACCTTGGCATACTCTTCAAGTTGTTCGGATGCCTTTCTGCTGGACAGGGAGGTTTTGCTCTTTGACAATCGATACGATGTGCCAGAATCCGTTCGAAACCATTCGTCCTTTTCGAGCACGAATGGTCTGAGTAAATCGAGCGACAATAATTTGCTTGGCAGGCTGCCTGGGATGCAAATCCCGGGATTTTTTTTCGCCAAGCTACCAGTTTCAAACGAGAGTTTGATCCTGGCTCAGAGCGAACGCTGGCGGCGTGCTTAACACATGCAAGTCGAGTGCGCGTTCCGGTAGCAATACTGGAATGGCGCACGGCGCACGGGTGCGTAACACGTGGGTAATCTGCCCTTCGATGGGGAATAACCTCGCGAAAGCGAGGCTAATTCCGCATAACATTCCGAGAACTTTGGTTTTTGGATTCAAAGGCGTAAGTCGTCGGAGGAGGAGCCCGCGCACGATTAGCTAGTTGGTGAGGTAACGGCTCACCAAGGCTTTGATCGTTAGCTGGTCTGAGAGGATGGCCAGCCACACTGGAACTGAGACACGGTCCAGACTCCTACGGGAGGCAGCAGTGGGGAATCTTGCACAATGGGCGAAAGCCTGATGCAGCG